>Ga0208361_1000540_pt1 | contig 10041 bp, 5 predicted proteins | sample LakMenEpi05Aug10_FD_150670 | JGI IMG/M metagenome (GOLD analysis project Ga0208361, IMG submission 150670) | Freshwater microbial communities from Lake Mendota, WI - 05AUG2010 deep hole epilimnion (SPAdes) | ecosystem: Environmental > Aquatic > Freshwater > Lake > Epilimnion/Euphotic zone ... | reverse complement strand
AGGTACCGATTGCGACTGATGGCCAACCTACGAACTGCACCGCTGGCCAGCCTTCAAACTGCAGTCTGACAGGTGCCCCCACTTGAACTAGCGGCATATCGTTGCCACTGACCAACAGTTCGACGGCCATATCTGAAGTGTGTGGCACAATGACAAACAGCGGTTCGCCCTCCTTGATAGCATCGCTGCCCTCACGCCCGAACCATTGTTGGATAAATCCACTTCGCGGCGCAATAATTTTTAGTCGCAGCAGTTCTTGGCGTTTGACCTCAAGATTGGCGAGATCTTGTTTCAAAGACTGTAGCTTAACTTCATAGTTAAGCTTTTTATTCTCTGCTTCTCGATTCTTGATCTCTATATCCTGCTGCTCAGACTCGAGTGCTTTCAGCTTCGCTAAGTAATTGGCATGAGCCTCTTCTACGGCTTTCTTGGCCTTTTCTACTTTTCGCTGTTGAGTTTTCTCGTCTTGCTGCTTGCCCACAAGTTCTTCCTGAGAAATGATCCCCTTTTGGTAAACCTTTTCTGCAATCGAACGTTTGTTGCTGTAGTTGACCAAATCCGACTCAAGGGCCTCCAGTTCACGTTGCGATTGTTCCCATTTGGCAAAAGCTGAGGTACGCTCTCTATCCAGTGATTCAGATAACATCGCACCACCGGATCTCTGCAGCTTAACCTGTTCCATGGCAAAACTGAGACCCTGTTCTTCAGTCGCAAGTTTCAATTTGACAGCTTCGATCTGTGACTCCAGTAGCTGTGCCTCACCTGCGGCGGTAGGCTCTAGTTCGATCAAGACTTCTCCTTGTTCAACCGACGACCCTTCGCGTAGGTCTGGTCGCACCCATTTCACGATGCCTTGAACGGGGCTCTTGAAGATCTGTGCCCGCTGTTGAGGGTTCTTAGCAAAAACTTGCCCTGTGCCGGCTGAAGTCTGTTGCCAGGGAACGAAAAACAAACCGATGGTAGAAAGCGCTAGTGCAAGTAGGGTGATTCGCCCTGCTGTGCGAATCCAACGACTGCTTTTGACTAAGTCGTATGCCGGAAAATCTTGCAAGCTTTTCGCTGAAAAGGGTAGCACCGGTTCAAGCCTCCAAGTGTATCTGATCGTCACAACGATTGGCAATCGAGGCGCTGCCGGTTGTCAGAATGATGGTACAAGTTGCCTTTTGTGATTTCAAAAAGCCCATCAGTTCCTCTTGGTCGGCAGGCGACAAGTGATCCATAAGGTCTTCAATCAACAACAATCTGGGCCCAGCCGCCACTGCTTGTGCAATCATCAGTTGGTGACATTGCAGTTTTGTTAAAGGAAATCCACCGGTTTGTAGACTTGTCAGTAGACCTTGTGGCAGATTGGCGAGTTGTTTCCATAAACCGACTTGCTCTAACACTTCGCGACATCGATTTTCGTCGATGCCCTCTCGCTGCAGGGCAATGTTATCTAGAATTGTACCAGCAAATATCTTGGCTGGAGCTGCATAACCCATCAAGCGACCTTGCTGACAGCCGACAGCCTGCCGCTCCAGCTCGACGCCCTGAATCGATACTTTCCCACTGTCCGGTGTCAGAGTGCCTGTCAGTACCTTCATGACCAACGAACTGTACTGGTGTGTCACAATAGCCAACATGGAGCCAGCAGGAATTCGGCATGGTTCCAAAGTCATTTGTTGAGTGCCGTAGTGAGTGACCATCCTTGTCCACTCCACCTCCACCGGTTCCGAATATAACTTGGGATTCGGATGCTCTTGAGTTGTTTGTAGATCCAGCAAATGTCCAATCTTGTCCATGCCCGCCATGAGGTCATAGAATTTCTCAATCGATTTTCCCGCCTTGGTGAATGCGGCCAAAACCATGGTTACCACAAGTTCACTGGCAACCAATTGCCCTAAAGTTAGTTCACCATGAATCACTAGCCAACCACCTAGTCCCAGCAGCGCGGTCAGAGCAAAAGCGTTCACGCCGGCCGCAAAAGCGATTTGTCGAATGTAGACGCGAAAGTGATTTTTTCTCGCACGCACGTAATCGGCTGCCAACAGGCTCGACCTAGAAATGGCCAGCGCGCGTCCTCCGTTGATCTGAAATGCCGAAGGCGTATCCAGTACGTCTTGTAACCAGTGAACCGTACGATATTTGGTCGCAGATTCTTGAATCGAAGTCCGCACGCCACCCCATCCCAGTCCCCATGTCACCAGAGTCATCAGAGTGATGAGAATGACGTCAAATCCCAATAGAAACGGATGATAGAAACCGAGTAAGCAAAGCCCTATCAGACTGATCAGGATGATCGAAATACCATCCAATAGAAGCACAGCAGTGGCCTTTTGAATCGTCATGATATCAAATAAGCGATTGGCCAATTCCCTGGGGTAGATGCCCACCAGTTGCGATCGCGCGACCTGCGGAAAGCGATGGGCTAAATCACCCACAATGCGAACAAACTGACGGCGCTGGACCACCTCAACGACTAAGGCTTGCAGAACACTCAGGATGGCCTGGAAAGAAAGTGATACCAGCAAAACCATGGCCAAAATGATCAATGGCTGCAAATAAATACCCCAACTGACTACGTTGACCAGTGCCTCGACAGCTAACGGAGAAACCAAGCTTAGGATGCTGGCGACCAAGGAGAAGACCACTATTGCGGCCAAATCCTTACGTTCCAGCAGCAGCATCCTGACGAATCGGCGAAGCGGCGGCGGGTGGTTCGTTGTCGCGTGGGAGGTTTTTAAGTCTGGCTCACCCAAGGATGCACTCCAGTAAGGTATCTCTAATCTTTTTGCAGAATCTACTATTAATAAATTACGAATAGTGAAATATATTTCGTGTTACAATATTCGTCAATGCAGAGTCGGAAGGATTAGGCTATAATGCTTTCATGAAACAGTTTTCGTGATTATCAAGCCCCTTAAGGCATGAAGCAGGGGCACTCGAAGGAACTTTTACACGGGATCAATGATGCCGAAGAAGCCATTGCCAGCCTCAACTACCAAGTGGACATTTCTAACCAACCATACACATGTCCTTGCGCTTCTGCACACTCGGCGGGATCTTGTACTCAGACAGGTCGCGGTAGAAGTGGGGATTACGGAACGAGCCGTACAACGGATTATTAGCGAATTGGAAGAGGACGGTTATTTGGAAAAACATAAAATTGGCCGTAGAAACGAATACCGAGTTGTTCTCGATCGACCGCTACGGCATCCGATCGAGTCTCACAGGAACATTGGAGATTTGCTAAACTTGGTTAAACGCAAATAAATGGCTGCTCTTTCCCCCTGACGCTTTACTTCACATCGTTCCGCTTTTGCCAGTCTTCTTGAAAGTTCTTTGGGGCAGGTTGCTCAGCTTTCGGCATATCGCCTGGCCCTAAACGCTTAGATTCAGGCAGATTCGCGATATTGAGCGACTGCTCTAATGGGTCCAGTCCCAGGGCGGCCTGCATGTTGGCTAAACTAACAAACCAGTCGCGCTGAGCATCGACCACCAAGATCTCCACTTCTGCAGCTTTCGTTTCCAGGATGTTCAAGTAAAGCAAGTCGGCATACCCCATTTGAAACGCGTAGCGATAGCCCGTCAGTGAGTCGAAGGCAGCTTCCAAAGCGTCTGTTACCTGCGTCAGTCGACTCGTGGTCAAATCCAAGGCGTTGTGTGCCGTGCGAAGTTCGATGGCAATTTTGTCGCGTTGGAGAGTCGTTTTCTGTTCGATTTGAGCAAGTTTTGCTCCGGTTTGCTGGACCTTACCTAACGCCCCGCGTCGCTGAATGGGCAGATCACCTCGCACGCCCAGAACCAGTTCCAATTGTCCCTTGTCGTTTTTGCTTGAAGCTGGTTGTCCGACATCTTGTGCCGCTTCGGCTAGTAAATCCAAATTTGGCAGAATTTGGTTATTTGCTAACTGTCGGTCTAAACGGACGTGCTGTGCTTCGATGGCAAGCACGGCTAATTCTGGACGTCGTGACAATGCGGCCTGATAGTCCTGAGCAAAATCGGCTGGCGGTAAATTTTCGATGACAGGGAAGTGTAGCGGCAACCAGGCGTCGTCTGGTATCAGCGCCACTCCGGTAAGATCTCGCAAGAAGAGCGACAATTTGAAAGCAGCTTCACGATATTTCTGTTCTGCTTCGATTTTCTTGCTGGTTCTTTCGGCTAACAATTGTCGATTGAAGACTACATCAATTTGAGCGAACTTACCTGCTTCGGCACCCTGTTCAAATTGCTGCTGGCGGTCTTGTGCCAGTTCGACCAGTTCCTCTTGAGCAACTAACCTTGCTCCGGCAGCAACCCATTCCCAGTAAAGTAGCGCCGCCTCGCGACTGCTGTTCAGCAATTGGGTCTGTACCTGTGGTCCAACGGCCCGCTGAGCCAGCCCGGCCTGAAACACGGCGACTCGTTGAGGATCGATTGCGCGTCCTTGCAACAACGGCAAGCCAAACCCCAGGCTGAACTCGCCGCCCCGCTGCGTCTCTCGTTCCAAATACCAAGGTTGATACTCGCCACGTCCAATGCGATATCCGGCCGACACGTAGCCGCCCCACCAAGTCTGACGGTAGACACCTATCCCATGTCGGTAATTTCTATAGAAGCCTGTGGGCTCTGACAAAGACTGAGCTTGTAGCCGAGTGTCATAAGCCCCCATCGCACTGGTGGCCATGCCGCCAGCCACTCCGGCTTCCAATCGAGCCTGTTCAATTATTGGGAAATAGCGGTAAACGCTGGCAATCACATCCGCTAATGACAGCTTCTCGGCCCTTGAGTCTTGATTGCTCAGCCCCGTGTCCAGGGTGTTGTCCTGCGGAAGCGAAGGAGGCGGTACCGGCTCTGATAGCCCAGTTGCAGACTGTGAAGGAGACGGCAGTGGTTGTGTAGTTTGTTCGGTGCTGGGCAAGTCAGAGGAAATGTTTGGCAACATCTCCTGTTGCACGACGGCAGCCTCCTGTACGAACTGACCGACCGGCACCTGGCCAAACAAATCGTTTGACAAGCACAGCGCAGGGACAATTCCAAGATAAAAGAGGCTTCGATTCATACCTAACTCAGGAGAAAAATCAAATCGAACCATTCACGGCCTGATTGCAAACTTGCCAAAAATAGCAAGCATTACTTCATTCAAAACTATGCACAGCTCATTTATCGGCACAGAGTGTGAACTAGCCTGTGGAAAAGATCTGGCGGGATAGCTCAAATCAGCACAGAAATTGGCTCGACTATCCAAGCTGAATCGGCTGTGGAGAAACTTTCCAGATATTTTGGCAATATTCCTTAATGGAACGATCCGATGAAAACTTGCCCATTCTAGCCGTATTAAGAATTGACATTCGAGTCCAATGGTCAGGCTGCTGATAGATTTGATCGACACGCTGTTGGCACTGGTCGTACGCAGCAAAATCGGCCATCACCAAAAAGGGATCGTGATACAGCAAGTTATCAACTAACGGTCGCAAACACTGCCGATCTCCGTGAGTAAAAAATCCACTTGAAATCAAGTCGATCGCTTCACGCAACTGGGCATCGGTCTGGTAGTATCTGTCGGGCGAGTAGCCACTGGACTTAACCGCCTGTACTTCAGCAGCGGTTAAGCCAAATAGAAAGAAATTTTCAGCACCCACCTCATCGCGTATTTCAACATTAGCACCGTCCAGAGTTCCGATTGTCAAAGCACCATTCATGGCCAGTTTCATGTTTCCAGTCCCAGATGCTTCCATGCCAGCCAACGAGATCTGCTCGGACAAATCGGCCGCCGGATAAATCAATTGTCCGTTCTTCACGTTGTAGTCTGGAAAGAATACGATGCGCAGACGGTCGGCCACATCAGGATCTCGATTGATCGTGTCGGCAACTGAGTTAATCAGCTTGATCATCAGTTTCGCCATGTAATATCCGGGAGCAGCTTTTCCGGCGAATAGGACCGTTCTTGGAGGGATTGACAGGTTAGGATTGCGTTTCAATCGCATGTATGCGCAGATGACGCTTAGCACATTCAGATGCTGGCGTTTGTACTCATGCAGTCGTTTGACCTGAACATCAAATAGACTGTCCGGATCTACGATGACGCCTGTTCGATTGCGAATGATCTGTGCCAGTTGCCGCTTATTGGTTCGCTTAATATTTTGCCATCTCTGCTGAAATGCGGCATCATCTGCCAGCCTTTCCAGGCAGCGCAAGCTGCTTAGCTCCGTCATCCACTTTTCACCGACAACTTCGGTTAGCAGTTTTGACAACTCAGGATTGGCCAGCGCCAAAAAACGCCTAGGTGACACTCCGTTGGTGACATTTCCGAACTTCTGGGGCCATAACTGATAAAAGGGTTGCAAGGTCCGGTCAACCAGGAGCTGCGAATGCAATTCGGCTACGCCGTTAATGCTAAAGCTGCCAACGCAGGCCAAATGGGCCATACGGACTCGGCTTTCTGTGCCCTCGGAAAACAACGATAGTTGCTGCAGTCGTTGTTGGTCGCCTGGGTAGCGCAATCGTACTTCATCCAGAAAACGTCGGTTGATTTCGTAAATGATCTCAAGGTGTCTAGGCAATAACTGAGCCAGTAGGGCGACCGGCCAAGTCTCAAGCGCTTCAGGCAGCAAGGTATGGTTGGTATAACCAAATGATCGCTGTGTTATGCTCCAGGCGCTTTCCCAGTCCAGAAAATGTTCATCCACCAACAGACGCATCAATTCAGGAATCGCCAAAGCTGGATGGGTATCATTTAGTTGAACAGCGTACTTTTCTGGAAATTTCTCTAGCGGATCGCCGCACTGCCGCAAGATGCGGATCATGTCTTGCAGCGAGCAGGAAACAAAGAACGCTTGCTGAGCCAGTCTGAGCAATTTTCCCGCCAGCCGATCATCGTTGGGATAGAGTACCTTGGAGATCGTCTCCGACTGCACCTTCTGCTGCACCGCACCGTAATAGTCGCCGGTATCAAAAGCTGCAAAGTCAAAGGACTCAATCGCTTCCGCCTTCCATAGTCGCAAGAGGTTAACCGTATTGACGTGATAACCAAGAATAGGCGTGTCACAGGCAATGCCCTTGACAACCCTTTCAGGGATCCAGCGTACGCGATAATGGCCTTGTTGATCGTGATAACTTTCAGTTCGACCTCCAAGCTTAACTTCGTGACAGATTTCTGGATGTGGAAATTCCCAGGGATTTCCAAGTCTCAGCCATTTGTCAGTCTGTTCAACTTGCCAACCGTCGCGAATGGACTGGTCAAAAATTCCAAACTCGTAGCGAATGCCGTAGCCGATGGTTGGGATCTGAAGCGTAGCCAGTGATTCCATGTAACACGCGGCAAGTCTTCCTAGGCCTCCATTGCCCAGCCCAGGCTCCTCCTCCATGTCGTAGACTTGGTGACAGTTCAGACCAAGACTTTGAAGAGCCTCACAGAAAGCATCATGTAGGTCCAAATTCAGTACCATTAGCGGTAAATGGGGTCCCGGCAGGTACTCGGCTGAAAGAAAGCACACGGTTCGACTTTTGAGTTGTCGATAGGAATCTGAAGTAGCCAAGAACCGTCGGACTACTCGGTCACGAATGGCCTGGGCTGCTGCCAAATACCAATCGTTGCTGGTGGCTACAGCCGGAAATCGTGCTAAAGCAAAATTCAGGTGGCTCAAGATGTCTTGTTGAATCGCCTGCGGGGAGTGACTCTCAAACTCTACGCCCGCAAATGGGTTTGGAATTGGGGGATGCGGCTGTGTCATGGCTTCCTCGCGCGAGAAGTCAGAATTGTAGATGGATCACCTATAACCTAATTACAGGATAGTCTACAAACAATCGCTCAACACAATTCCCTGGGCTAGTTACGAAGAAACAGCATGCGGCTTATTGAAGCGTCTTTTAGAAAACTGCAGTAAAAATCGTAACCGTTCACGCCCCATGGTGGGCCGGCGCGGGGCGAAGGGTTTGTTAAGGAAATGCGATTGTTGAAAAACGACAAACTGCGAAGTTGAATACCCATTTTCATCGGCCCCTCTTGTCCCACCCTACAAACCTGCGTGAACGATTACTTAAGGTTGTCAATAGATTTTGCTACAGTAAGGGGCGAATCAGAGGTGCAACAATTTGGGCCGCTCGCGTGGTCACTCGCCGAAGAAGTGTCCCTGAATTCAGAGGCGCGGCGATGAAAGTTGCGGTGACCGATTGCGTAGAAGCTCCTCGCTTTGCGATTGACTGTAAGAGAGCTGCGGCTGCTCCCGGGTCTTCAGTGACAATGCAAAATTCCAAGTCACTCATCTCCGAACGTTGGTTGAAATTGTAGCTGCCCAGCATGGCAATTCTTTGATCAATCACCAAATTTTTGGCATGCAGATGCTGAGTCCCGATAAATTCGTAGATTTTGACGCCACTGTTCAGCAGAACGTTCTTCTGGTTTTGATAGGCGGCATAGACCACCGGGTGATTGGTGCTAGCAAGCGAGTTGGTGACCAAATGGACGGCAACTCCTCTGGCAGCAGCGCGTTGCAAGGCAGCGCTGAAGGCATCCGAAAACGCCGGATAGGGGCTTTCAATCACCACAGACTGCGTAGCACAATCAATCATTTGGATCAGTCGCTGCGCCATCGCAGTGGATGCTTTGACCGGCGGTTGGTCGTATAGTAAAGTGATTTGATTGGATGAAGTCGCGTGCCAGGTTACGTTCAAATGGGTTAGTCTCTGTTGCCATTCCAATTCACCTGACAGCCCGAGCGCAGTTTGAAAACTGACGGTTCGATACTCCGTTGGTTCGATGGCGGGTGCGTTGGGATATACTGAAGTCGAATCGGTTTCAGTTGTGCCCGTCAGCCACTTGACCGCCTCGACTGGAGTGCTAAGCAAAGCCAAAGTCCAGCGACTGTAAGTATTGGGGCCGTTCATGGCGATAGGGTGGCATTGATCCAACGCGACCACGTCTGAGCTGATCCAAAGCCTTTCGATATATTCAGCAGCCTGATCGCAGATGGGGCCTAACACTAAGGCATCGCAGTCGACAAAAGACGGGTCCGTTTGACGAAGGTAGTCGTCGCCCAAATTGCGGCTACCAATTACCATTGCTTTGCGGTCAACCACCATCAGCTTGGAGTGTAGCCGACAATTGAGCCACTCAGGTCGTCCCGATAAAAGAGGATGGTAAATTCGAACTTGTACTCCGGCTGTTGCCATTTGAGCAGCCAAATCTTCGGCGAATCGAGTACCAAATCCATCGGCTAGAATTCGAACCGTCACGCCGCTGCGAGCCCGTTGGCAAAGTTGACTGATGATCTGCCTGGGGGCTTCGCTGGAGTCGATACCCCAGTAGGCCAGCATAATTTCGCTCTCGGCAGCATCGATCAAGGACAGTCGAGCTTGCAGGCTTGTTGGGCCATCATCCAACAATGCCATCATTTCGGCTTGGGATGATCGGCTGTGCAGCAGAACAATGACAGCAATCCCAAAGTAGCAAAAGAGTTTTCTATAGGTGAACAACGCCAGTTCCTGTCTGCGAACAACTACGAATCCTTGATTGCAGATCGACCGCTGCGACTGAACTGGCCTAGAAAGAAAGTTAGAACCTGTACGATCGCTAAGGATGTTAGCGTTTGTGATCTAATGCTAGTGCTACAGTGGTCTTTTTAGGATGTTTCGTTGTGATTGCCTGGAACTGAGCTTATTAAGGTGCAGGGCTGCTGAGATATTGAAACAGCATCCGTATTTGCTGATCATTCAAATCGGAGAGTGTTCCCTGAGGCATCAACGAGACCTGCATCGCTTGTAATTCCAGGATGTTCTCCTTGGCTACTGTGATCAACTGCTGATCAGCAGTCTGCAGGGTAGTTGATTTCAAATCTTGTGCGGCGATCATGCCCGTTAGAACTCGTCCATCGTCAGTCACCAACGAGTAAGACTGAAATCCTTCGCGAATTTCTGCGCTGGGGGCAACAATGGCGGTCAGCCAGAATTTGAGATTCTGTCGGTCATAGTTATCCAGTGGTGGTCCGATTCGCTCACCCGCTCCGAATAGTTGATGGCATTTGCCACATCGCTGCATGTACAGTAGCTGGCCTTCGGGGTTCAAGGTTGAATTCCCTTGGGTGC
>Ga0208361_1000535_pt1 | contig 10118 bp, 7 predicted proteins | sample LakMenEpi05Aug10_FD_150670 | JGI IMG/M metagenome (GOLD analysis project Ga0208361, IMG submission 150670) | Freshwater microbial communities from Lake Mendota, WI - 05AUG2010 deep hole epilimnion (SPAdes) | ecosystem: Environmental > Aquatic > Freshwater > Lake > Epilimnion/Euphotic zone ... | reverse complement strand
CAGCGGTGGCAGGTCAGGGTCGTTGGGGCTGTTGTCGACAAGAATGATGCGGATGTCGGGGTCGGCCTGAGCATCCAGTGAGTCGAGCAGTTCTGCCACCAGTTCACTGCAGTGGTAGTTGATGCAGATGAAGTGGAGGGTCCGTTGTTTCGCGGTGCAGTCTGTTGGTTCCATTCAGACCAGCTGCAGAAGGATGGATTCGATCTGGTGCGCTGTGGTCTCCCAGCGGAACCGCGAGGCTTGGATCGGACCCTGGCTGCGGGCGTGTCTGGTCCAGGCCCTGTCCTGGCCGGATCGGTGCATGGCGGCGCTGATTTCGGCAGTGTTGCGGGGATCCACCAGCAGCCCGACCTCGCCCACCACCTCTGGCAGGGCCCCCATTGCACTGGCGATCACCGGCGTGCCACAGGCCATCGCCTCCAGCGCCGGTAGGCCGAAGCCCTCCCACAGGCTGGCAATCACCAGCGCCTGGCAGCGATTGAGCACGTCAAGCCGTTCCGCATTGCTCACCCAGCTGTGCCACTGGCAACGTTCCACGATGCCCAGCTCCAGGGCCAATCGCTGCAGCTGGGGTGTGTAGCGTCGATCCTGGGGGCCGATCAGCCGCAGTTGTAGGAGCGGGTCATCCAGAGCGGCAAAGGCCCGCAGCACCCGCGCCAGGTTCTTGTGGGGGAAATGACTGCCCAACACCAGCAGGAACGGCTCCCGCGGCAGATCCATCGGATGCAGATCCTGCGGGTTGAAGCCCAGGCGGATCGGCACCAGCTTGCGCAGCGGCACCCGCAGCCGCTGGTGCACCTCCCGGGCCGTGGCTTCGGAGTTGCACAGCACCCGCTCCGCCTGATGCAGCACCAGCGGCACGTAACTGAGGTGGTAGGCCAGCAGGGGTGTGGGCTGGGGGTGGCGCAGGGGCAGGAGGTCGTGGGCCAGCACTACAGAACGCACCCCCCGCAGCAGCGGAGCTTCCGGCAGCGGTGAGAGCAGCAGATCGGCGTCCTGGCGGCGCATCAGGCGCGGGAGGTCTGTCTGCAGCCAGCGCAGCCGCCGCCAGTGGCCGCGCCAGCCATGCTCCGGCGCCATGCTGGCCGGGATCGGGATTGAGCCGGGGCGGGTTCCGCCCAGGGGATCTAGCAGGCGCACCTGCTCGGGGTTGAGCGCCGCCACCAGATCCCGGGCCACCACGCCCAGGCCGGTGGGGCGTTGGCCCAGGGTGCTGCCGTTGAACAGGGTGAGGCTCATGGCTCAGGCCTGGGGGCTGGGGGCATGCTGGGGCGAGCCGATGGCGGGAGGACCTCGATGGAGGGCCTGGCGTTGCAGGACCTGCCGATCCCGGCGTTCATCCGGGAGCCGCTGCGCCGGGCCAGTGAGGGCCTGCGCGTGGCGCTGGTGGGCGGCGCCGTGCGTGATCTCATGCTGCACCACGTGCATCGCGATCCGCTCAGCGGCCTGCCTGATCTGGATCTGCTGGTGGAGCCTCCGGGTGCTGAGGTGCTGGCGGAACGACTGGGAGTGGCCCTGGCCGCTGCAGGACGGCCGCTGACCTTCTGCCGGCTGCACCCCGCCTACGGCACGGTGGAGCTGGGCTGCGGCGATCTGCTGCTGGATCTGGCCACCGCTCGCCTCGAGCACTACCCCGAACCCGGCGGCAACCCGCAGGTGGTGCCCGGAACGCTCGATACCGATCTGGCCAGGCGCGACCTGAGCGTCAACGCCATGGCCCTGCTGCTGGAGGGTGATCAGATGCGCCTGATCGATCCCCATGGCGGCCTGGCCGATCTGCAGCGGCGGCAGCTGCGCTTTCTGCACCCCCACAGCCTGCGCGACGATCCCACGCGGGTGATCCGGGCCGCCCGTTACGGCGCCCGCCTGGGCTTCCAGCTCGAGGCCGGCAGTGCGGCTCAGCTGCGCAGCACTCTGGCTGCCTGGCCATGGCCGCGCCTCTCGGCCCCGGCCCTTGGCACGCGCCTGCGCATGGAGCTGGAGCTGCTGCTGGAGCGCGAGCCCTGGCCCCTGGCCCTGGAGCTGCTGCAGGCCTGGGGCGCGCTGCCGCTGCTCGATGCCGAGCTGCAGCGCGATCCGGCCCTGATCCGCCGCATCCGCTGGGGGCAGCGGTTGGGGTTGACCCGGCTCACGGCTCTGGTGGCGGGTGTCGGCGATCCTCTGGCCTTATCTGAACGGCTGCAACTGCCCCACCGGGAGCACCGTCTGCTGGAGCAGGCGCTGCGGCTGCGCGACCGGCTGCAGGAGCTCGCTATCGATCCGGCTCGGGAACGGGCTCCGATGGATGCATCCGGCTGGGCCGCGCTGCTGGAGCAGCACGGCTGGAGCGCCGAGGCGGTGGCCCTGCGCCTCGCCTGCGGCCAGCGTCCACGTCGGCCGTTGCTGCGCTGGTGGGCGCGCTGGCGCCATGTGCAGCCTGCCCGCAACGCCCAGCAGCTGCTGGAGGCGGGCATGCACCCAGGCCCAGCCCTCGGCCAGCGCCTGCGGCAGTTGCGCGCCGAGCGCCTGCGGGGTGAGCGCGTTTAGCTGGCGTATCCGTTGGGGTTTGCCTGCTGCCAGGCCCAGCCATCGCGGCACATCTCCGCCAGTCCCCTGGTTGTGCGCCAACCCAGCAGTTCGGCGGCCAGGGAGGGATCAGCCACGGTCTCGGCGGCATCGCCGGCGCGACGCGCCACAACGTCATGGGGGATGGCCCGGCCACTGGCCTCCTGGAAGGCCGCGATCACCTCCAGCACGGAATGGCCACGGCCGCTGCCGAGGTTGAGGGTGAGCAGCTGGTCTCCACCGCTCAGCAGCACCTGAAGAGCTGCCAGGTGGCCTTCTGCCAGGTCCATCACGTGGATGTAATCACGCACGCCGCTGCCATCGGGCGTGGGCCAGTCGCCGCCGAACACCTGCAGCCGCTCGCGGCGGCCCACGGCCACCTGGGTGATGAAGGGGAACAGGTTGTTGGGAATCCCGCTTGGGTCTTCGCCGATGCGCCCGCTGGGGTGCGCCCCTACAGGGTTGAAGTAGCGCAGGCTGGCGATGCGCCAGCCTGCCTCGCTGGCCGCGACGTCCTGCAGCATCCGTTCCACGGCGGCCTTGGTGTGGCCATAGGGATTGATCGGCTGCACCGGGGCGCTTTCCCGGATCGGCACCTGTTCGGGATAGCCGTAGAGGGTGGCGCTGCTGCTGAACACCAGGGTGCGGCAGTGGTGGGCGGCCATGGCCGTCAGCAGGCAACGGCTGCCGGCCACATTCACATCCCAGTAGCGAAGGGGCTCGGCCACGGATTCGCCCACCGCCTTGAGGCCCGCGAAGTGCACCACCGCCTCAATTGGTCCTGCGGCGAAGGCGCGATTGAGATCCTCAACGGATCGGATGTCGCCCTCCACCACGCGCAGCCGGGTTGTTGCCTCCGGCCCCACCAACTCTCCCAGCCGCCGCAGGCTCTCCGGAGAGCTGTTGGCGAAGTTGTCGAGAACCACCAGATGGTGACCCGCTTCAAGCAGCACCAGGCAGGTGTGGCTGCCGATGAACCCGGCGCCGCCGGTGATCAGAAGCTGTGCCACGGGTTGATTGCGTGCTCCCTCGCAGGGTAAACCGGCGGTCTGGAGGAGTTGTCGGGAAGGCAGCGCCAGCTTGTGCGGTCGCGACAGAGCCGTTCAGGTCAGCCGGAGCCATGGATGTCGTTCCTGCAGGGTGCGTCGCAGAGGCGGCCAGCTGCTGTTGGTCACGGTTGCGCTCATGGAGTTGGTGTGGCTTCGGTACGTCGCTAGAACCATCGGGCATTGAACTCCATGGAATCCATGGGCAATCAGCTTGCACCAGAAGTCGTAGTCTTCCCAGCCGCCTTCGATATGGCTGTAACCACCGACGCTCGTCCAGGCGGAGCGGCGGACAAGCGCCATCGCGTCGACCGCATTGCCCTGAGCCAGAACCTCCTGCTGCCAGGACGCTGTCGCCACCAGGCTGCGATGTTCATCCACCATGCTGGGATCGGCTTCAACCGCGATGATCGGATGAACCACAGCCAGAGCATCTGCTCCTGATTCGGCTATGGCCAGGCAGACGGATAGCGCATCCGGGTAGAGAATGTTGTCGGCATCCAACACAAAACACCAGTCGGCCTCAGCAAGCTTGAAGCCGGTGTTGCGTGCCGTTGCTAGCCCGGCATTATGAGCGTGGCGCACCAACTGCAGGCTGGCGAATGGGTGCTGGGGTGCAGCGATCTGCTCCTGCATCCATGAGGCCACGCGTTCCGCGCCGTCGTCGCATGACGCGTCATCTACAACGATCAGCTCCAGCTGGTGCTGCCGTTGCTGGGCAACGCTGTTCAGGGCATCAAGAACCCAGTCGCTATAGTTGAACAGCGACACGATCACCGCAGCTCTAGACGGTTCCTCTGAACGCCATTCGACCAGTGTTTGCGTATGGGGTGATGGTCGATCTTCAGCCAAGGCCTGTGCTGGCCTCGGTGTCAGCCGAGCTCGAATCTTGGTTGGAGTGAGGGGTGGTTGTTCCAGTAGCAGCTGTGCGATGGCATCCGCCTGCAGGAGGGGGATCGACTCCTCCGCAGCGGCCTGAATCCAGATCAGGGCGTAGGCCTTCCCGGCTGCGGCAGTCAACCAGCCGGCTTGTGCGAGGGCTGCGTTCAGCGTGGTGGTGACGAGTGAGAACCAGCCTGGCCGGTAGTCGATGCTGAACGGTCGCAGCCGCGAGGCTGCATGCGGGCTGGTTGCTTCTGCCGACTCCTTGGCAAGGGCTTTGTCCCAATCCACACCGGCGTGCCCCAGCACGATCAGTGCTCCTTCCGTTGGCGGTGCCAGGCCGAGCTGTGCGCTCCAGGAGGAGGGAGCGATGGCTACTGGCTGAGAAAGCCAGCCATTCGCTGCAACGTCTGGATCCAGCCAGTGGGCTGGCAATCCCAAGGCCCGCATCAGGCAAACCCGAGGCGGATCTGGATCCCAGATCGCCTGTTCTCCGCGTAGTTGCTCCAGCCATTGCTGGACCTGGTCCGGCGGGGGGAACTCCAGATTGATCGTGATACGCGCCAGCCCATCCGGAGGGATGGTGCCCAGCGGTGTTGCCAGAAGGAGCTCGTCAGTCCCTCCTGGGTTGTTCAGGATCTGACTGGCAGCGATGTTGGAAATCGGTAGGCGCTGCAGCCACAGGTGAGCGGCTGGTTGCGTGAATGCCATGCCGTTCAGCTTGATGCGGGCCCGGGATGCGAGCGAGGACTGGCCAGCCAGGCGAGGTGCAGGGTGGTGCTGCCACTGCTCCAACCAGGCTGGCCAGCACTTCGAATGGGTGGCCAGCTGTCGTGGCGGCGGTGGTTGATCATCGCGGCGGTTCAGCTGCCCGGGCGGATCCGCCGCCGGCCAGGGTCCTTCCCACTCCGGTCGACGCAGCAGCTGGTGCAGCCTGCGCACCCGGCGCAGCACGCCTGGGGTTGTACGACCATCGATCCGATTGTGGCGATGGTCCGGACGGATCCTCTGCAATGCTGAACTGCATTGCTCGGAGCTGGGGGCAATCCCGGGCAGAACGGCTAGCAGGCGTTGCAGCTGCTGCTCTGGCTGCTCGAACCAGTCGTCATAGTTGATCCGGGTGATCGCCAGATTCGCCGGAGCCGCCTGCAGCGGTTCGAGTGTGAACCGCCACCAGAGCGCCTGGGCACGCCGGGCATCCATCCCAGTGATCGGCCCATCCCGTTTCACCAGCGAGTTCATCACCTCTGCAGGATCACGGACCGCCAGGAGCAGCTGCAGAGGGATATGGAGTTCTTCGGCAACCTGCAGCCACATCGGCAGCAGCCTGCTGGTGCGCGGATCCTTGATGGCCCAGCAGGGTGCCTCAAGATGAGGCAGGGTGGATTGAAGGATGCAGCGCAGCTTTGCGGCGGCAGCACGGGTGGCGGCATGATCGAGCCAGCCGGGTGGCATGGGCAGGCTTCCTTGCGCAGATGGCCACCAGCGATTCAGATCAATCAGCAGGCGCTCCTGCAGCGCCATGATTTGCTGCCATTCAAAGTACCCCTGCGGATTGTGGTGATCGGCGTTCACCAGTTGTCCGGGGAGTTCAACCCCAAGGTGTTGCAGCAGGTCGGCGAGCAGCGAGGTCCCGCTGCGATGCATGCCCACCACAAGGATCAGAGGAGGGGGCTGTTGCAAGGCAAACGGAAATTACGAAAGAACCCTCCAGGAGCAGACGTGCTGATCCTGGAGGGTGGGATTTGGATAGATCCAAGGCATCCACATGGGAGTGGATGAATGAAGTTCAACCGATGAAGTTGATGTCGGAAGCCTGGATCACTGTGCCACCACTCTGTACCGACACTGTGCCGCGACCGGCAGCCGAGAAGGTGATGGTGTTGGTGCCAAGACCGGAGATGTTGCCGATGGATGCAACAACGGAACGATCGAAGGAGATCTTGTCTGTGCCGGTTGCGAAATCTACGAACCGATCTGTGTCGGTGCCGGTGTTCGGGAACTGATCGGCTGTGTAATACAGCGTGTCAGCACCGCTACCACCGAAAACGCTGTCGCTGCCTGTGCCACCGCGCAGGAGGTCGTTGCCGCCGAAGCCATTGATGGTGTCGTTGCCGGCGCCACCGCGGATGAAGTCCGAAAGGTTGGAGCCTTCGATGGAATCGTTGCCGAAGCCGCCGTGGGCGTAGTAGGCGAATGGTCCACCCTGACCACCGGAAACTGTGCCGATGGAGACATTGGAAGTGGTTGCCGCCCCAGTTGTGGGGTTGATTACCACAGTGCTGACTGTGGCTGTGCTGCTAACTGCAACACCGTTGTAAGGAGTTGTGTTGTCACCCAGGGAGATGGTTTTGGGTGCTGTGTCGTTAGGCGACTGGATCGATTCCACGATGGAACCGCCACCGATGGCCTGAACCTTGGCTGCACCGGTGTTCACGTTCAGGCGAGTGCCAGCACCGGATACAACCACTTGAGCAACTTGTCCGGTGGGCGCTGCAGCGGTGGTGTAGGCCACGGTATTGGTAGCTGTAGTGCTGCCAACAGTGCCGTTGTTGGTGCCAGATAAAGTGCCTCCACCGAGCTGAACTGGGGCTGCCGTGGCATTAACACTGTTCGAGTTGGTGCCGGCAGGGGCAAAGGCTACCGCTGTCGGGTTGGTGAACACCGGTGATGTATCGGTGATGACAAAGGACACGTTTTGGTTGTTCTCGTGTCGTCTAATAGTACTAGCTAAGGGCGGCTAATCTCTGGATCTGGATGTAGATGCTGTGACAGATGAATGCCTGTCCATCGCTTTGGGCCTTCTCGTGCGGAGCGTGCATCTCAGAGGGATCGCCATAGTTCCGTTTCGGCTTCCAGGGAGGCCCGGAGTCGTAGGCAGAGATCTGCCGGCAGCTCGGCGTGGGCTGCTGGGGCTGCATTCAGCATCGGGAAGGCGCCCGGGGCCGGTGGGGGGCTGGCTTCGGTGTTGATCTGCAAAAAATCGCTGATGCGCCGCCAGGTCTCTCGCGGTTCCCGGATCGTGCGTTCCATCTGCAGCACGAGGATCTGGTGGTCGGGAAAGCAGCTCCGCCATCGGGCCAGCTGTGAGCCGTAGAGGCTGCCTGTGAGGCCGTTGCAGGGGTGCCAGGCCCCATCTGATCGCCACGGTTGTCCGCCGCAGGCCTCCAGTTGGCTCATCTCCGCCTGCAACAGTTCCGCCGGTGTTTGGCCGACGCCCTCCTGCCGGATGATGTGCTGACACCAGCTGATCGCACGCTGCAGCGGTTCGCGCAGCATGACGATCAAGCGTGCATGGGGCATCAGGGCGCGCACCCGTTCCGGCACCTCACCAAGCTGGAGATAGTTGGGCGTGGCCTCCAGTCGCGTCACGCAGGGTCCATCAGGGCGGAAACGCGGGAACTGGCAGCGGTACCAGTCAGCGCCCCAGTGCCAGCGGTTGTCGAAGAAATGCAGTTCCTTGCGGGGATGCACGTAGATCTGGGGGTGGCTGCTCAGCCAACCGGCCAGAGAGGTGGTGCCTGATTTGGGAGCGCCGATGATCAGTGCCTCCGGCAGGTCGGGAGGGTTGAGTCGATCAAGCCAGGGCCTCTGCACCTCGCTCACGGCAAGCTGGGCGGCGCGGTAGCTCAGGATGCAGCTGCGATCACCTTCCCCCAGCTGCTGTTGCCAGTCGGCCAGCAGTTGCAGGGCCAGAGGCTGGACCGCTGCGTCGCAAAGCGTAGCGGCCTGAAACGGCTCGATCAGTTCCTTGCGTTCCGCATCGGAGAGGCGCGTGAACTGGAGGGCGTGCACGCTCTGCAGAGCAGCGCCATCCAGCCTGAAGGCATCGATGAAGGCTCGGCCCGCTTCGGCGAACCGTCCCTGCTCCCGCAACAGTAGGCCCCAGGTGTGCATGAGGAGGGCCAGCCGACGGGGATCGCGCGCTCTGCTGGCTTCAATCCGCTCCGGGCCGATCCTGCTGAGCTGGTCGATAGCCCTGCCATGGTGGCCCTGCCGACGCAACAGCTCTGCCTGCAGGAGCGCGCACTCCAGCTCGTCGCCCTGCTCAGCACCGAACTGTTGGATCAGCTCAGGCAGAGCCTCATCAGCCGTGTTGTTGATGAGCTTCTGCCACAGGTTGGAGAACGGGTCCAGCATCAGGCCTCAGTTGGCTTTGGCCACCATCAGCCGCCAGTGGGGAGTGCTGATGAGCTGCTGATGCTCAGGCAGATCCAGATCGATGCGGCTGTCCAGGAGGAGCCCACCGGCAGAGCAAAGAAGATCGCCCAAGATCAGCGGGCAGCTGCTGCTGTCGGTTGGGGCCAGGATGGTCAGAGCAGGATCCGGCTGCAGCCCCCGCAGGCGATAACGGGGCAGATTCCTCTCCAGAACGGTGATCGCCTCCTCGAGGGGTGGATCAGAGCAATCCGCATCGGGATCGGCGAACACCTGAACCATGAAGTGGGCCGGCAGGATGCCCTCCGCGGCCAGCCAGGGGATGATCCGGTGCGCCCCTGGTCCCACGCAGCGGATCAGTGGTGGACCTGCCGCCAGAAGTCGTTGCAACAACAATTTCTGCTCCAATTCCACGCCAACGAAGGCACCGGCGGCGGCCAGGCCATGGCTGGGTTCCTCGACTGTGCGCAGCCCGAAGGGCAGCTGCCCGAGCTCGTGGAGGTGACGCAGACTGCGATGGGCCTGCAGATCCTCGAGGGCCCGCTGGCGCAGTTTCAGGCCCCAGGGATGAGCGGGGTGCAGTCCCAGTCCGATCGCCGCGGCCTCAAGGGCTTCATCACTGGCCCGCTGCTCTAACAGGCAGGCCGCCAGGGCCAGCCAAGGTTGTACTTGCGTTCCTTCCTGAACCAGGCTGGTGCGATACCACCGCTCGGCTTCCCAGGGGTCGCCGATAGCGGAGTGGAGCATTGCGGCTCGGTTGCAGAGCTGTGGGTTGAGTTGGCTGTCGTGGCTGAGCCGGGTGAGGCGGGCGCAGGCTGTACGAAGCTCGCCGCCATCGATCAAGGCCTGGATGGCCGTGAGTTCGTCTGCCATGACGGCCTCCTTGCGCTCGGAGAGCGATGGACCCGCAGCCGGAGTCTGCGGGTCTGCCGCCCCAAGGCGCTGGCGCCAGCGCAGCACCGCCGGACGCCAGACCTCCTCGGCGGGGGGCAGCAGGCCCCAGCTGTGGCACAGCGCAGCCTCAGCCGCCATGCCGAGGCCCATGAAGGTCTGAGCCAAGGCGAGGAAATCAGGATCGTCGCTGCCGATGCAGCATTCGATCCGCGCAAGCCCATTCGGGATGGCGTTCGCGGGGCGCGGGGGTGTGGTCATCGGTCGAGCTGGAGCCGGTGGCTCCGTCCTGGAGGGTCCGGTTGGCAGGGAGGTAGCGCCGAAATCCTCACAGCAGCGAGCGGATCGCAGCTGCAACGCGCAGCGGATCGAGGACGATCGGTTCGGTCGCCGGGCTCTCGAACAGCAGATCCCGGTAGAGGGCCGGTGGTCGTGCGCTCTGAGCCTGGCTCAAATAGCGAAACCCACGCGCTGGCACTAGCAACTGATAGTAGGGAGGGCGGTAGTCAGGGTGATGTAGCTCAACCACTGTCGCCGATGGTGCGGCGAACACCAGGTTCGCCATGGCTCCACCATGGGGGCTGATCACCAGCCCGG
>Ga0208361_1000533_pt1 | contig 10164 bp, 17 predicted proteins | sample LakMenEpi05Aug10_FD_150670 | JGI IMG/M metagenome (GOLD analysis project Ga0208361, IMG submission 150670) | Freshwater microbial communities from Lake Mendota, WI - 05AUG2010 deep hole epilimnion (SPAdes) | ecosystem: Environmental > Aquatic > Freshwater > Lake > Epilimnion/Euphotic zone ... | reverse complement strand
TGCGTACCAGTGCGGGTGACGACTGTATAACCCTCAAAGTTGGCATTGCCAGCAGCGTCCTTGACGGGGGTGCCTTCTAAGTAGATGCCTTTTTCGCCGTTTTCGATGCCGTCAATTTCGCCTTCGCACAGCAGATCCAGCACGCTGGCGTATTGAACTGATTGCAGCGAATCGTCGGCTTCTGTTGGCGTGCGGCTTGATCCGCCACCACCGCCACCGCCGCCCTTGCCGCCGCCGCCACCGCCGCCGCCACCACCAGCACCAAGAATCCGTGTCATACCAGTTGGTCAACGTCAAGGCCGCTAGAAAGAACAGCGGAGCCAACAAATACGCGCCCGTATGCAATCGGGACCGGCAAACCTTGCTTTGCGGTGTTGACGATGCCGGAGAAAGTGAACGACTCAAACTTTGCAGCGTCGCGTCCGCGTTCTGTTGTGGTTGTGGACTGAACTGGGGCGGGCGACAGAGATTGAGCAATACCACCAAGCACCAAGCTGGCACCAATACCAACAACGGCAGTGCCAACGGTGCCGATGCCCATAAAGCCGCCCAAAGCTACGCCGGCAGACGCAATGCCCCCAGTAACAATGGCCAGCGCGACAAGACCAATGCCTGCCAAGATTTGGCCGCCACCCTGACCTGCACCAGCGATAACTGGAGTAATGCTAAAAACTTCGCGTTCACTCCAAGGACCAATAACTAACGCTGCGTTTTGTTCGGTAATTTTTTCTTTTCCGAGGGTTACGCGATAACCAACGCCGTTTTTTTCGCTATCCAGCAGCCACTTTTCGAGGCCGGGGAAATTGACGCAAAGTGCCTTGAGTGCTTGGGCTGGCGTGTCGGCTTCGAACTGGAAGCGGCACTGACCCAGCTTTTTGCGGAGTGCGCCGTAGACCTTAACGACTTTCATGCCGCAGGACTCGGGCGGTGCTCTTCAAATAATAACCGCCGTACAGATCACGGCTACTGAGTCGGCCTTGTAGGTGGTGCAGGATCAACTGGTCGCCCAAATAGATGGCGGCGTGGTTGGGCAGCGGTGACTGCAACTGCATCAGGATTGCGTCGCCGTACTGCAATTCCTCCAGCGGAATTGGGTAGAAACCTTCGTTGGCGAAGTTGTCTAAGTATAAATTCTCGCCCCGTAGCCAGAACTGGTCGCGGCGGTCGTAGTCGTGCAAGTTCAGCCCAAATTCGCGGTTGTACCAGTCCCGGCAAAGGCTGTAGCAGTCCACCACGCCGAAAACAAACTCACGTCCCACGTAAGGCAGCTCAAAGCCTTCGGGTTCGCAGTAACCCCATTGTTCGGTCTGGGGATTGACGATGTGCCACGGCAAACCGGATTTTTCGCAGGCAACGCGGTCGGCTTGCGATGGGGCGTGGTTGGTCTTCGGGTGGCTATGCACCACGGCCACGATTTCGCCCTGTTCCTCGGCGGCAACGTAGTCGGCAGGATCCAGTACGAAGTGTTCGTCTGGCGTTTCGGCCATGTTGCGGCAGGGAAAATACCGCTTGCGGCCTTTGACCACGGCAACCAAACCGCAGGATTCCCTTGGAAACTCTGCCTTGGCGTGCTCCAGTGCAGCCTCTTGAATGGACTTGCTGAGTTTCATTGGGTCAGACCGGCGCCGGGAAAGGATCCGAATGGCAGTTCAGCCACTTCGCCAAAACGCAATTTGCAGGAGCTGAGACGTTTGCCGCACTTGTCCTGTGCCAGCGTGCCCACCACGTTGTCGTTGATGTCCCAGTAGTTGCTGCCGGTGTAGCCGCATTCGGTGCTGCGGTATTTCCACTGACAGATGTTGGCGATGATTTGGCGCTTGGGCAGCATGACGCCGGCAAGGTCGAATTTGCTGGCGAGTTCGAAGCTCACCGAGTCGCGGTTTTCGCTCGCCTTGCGGTCCACGTACCAGACCTCATCGGGGAATTTGGCGTGTGGGTCGGCGGCGGCTTCACCGTCTAGGTATTTCTTCAGGGTGCGGATGCGTTTGACCGTGGCGCCACCAAGGTCGTTGCCGGGTGTGGTGGCGTTGACCAGTAACAGCAACGTGGTCATCGTGCCGTCCAGATTGCTGATGGTCAGCGTGGGACGCGGAAGCGTGCCGGTGTTGCTGTACTCAAAGCCGTCAGCCTTGACGGGTAGACGGGTATAAGTGTTGCCGTTCCAGACGATGTTGCCGGTGACGTTGGCGTTGCAGCCGTTGTGCCAGCGGTAAGTGTCGCTGCTGCCGTGCAAGGTTGTGTCCAGCGTCATCTCAAACAGTTCGATGATGGCGCTTGGTGCCAGTGCAGCTAGTTCTTCGTAGACGCTGCTAATCGCCGTCCAGACAACCGTGCCATCGGTGATGGTGCTGCCAATGTCAGTTGGCCATGCGGGCTGGGTGCTTGAGCTGGTGCCAGCTGTGGTGCATTGGAAGACGAGGCCGGATGCCTGCAGGCTGGTGGCGCGAACAATCGCACCAACGCTGTAAGCAGTTGAACTAGCCCAAGCCGAGTACGCCATCAGGGTTCAAATACTTGTTGGAACGTAGCTGTGATGGTGGCACGATTGTTGTACGTGATGGTTTTATTCCATTGCGGGCAAATCCACTTGTACGACGTTGCTTCGTCCGGTGGTGTCCAATCAAAGCTGGCGTTATCAGCGGCGCGGTTGTTCAGGAAGGTTTCGATGGTATCAGCGTTGGTTTCGGTAATGTTCTGCCACGTCAGATCCCAGCTTTTAGGATTTTGATTGAGGCCGTAGGTCAGACGCTGCTGGTAGCCGTCTCCAAACTGCACCGTGCGAACAACAGGTTGATTGTTCTTTGTGGCGCCGTAGGTGGCAGTGATGGCGGGGAAAGTAGCCATTAGGCGAGCAAGCCTCCGGGGCGCTTCTGTTTAATCAATTCTTGCTGAACGGCAATTCCAATGGCCTTACCAAGTGCGTTGGCCTGTGCGCCGTCGCCCTGCACGTTAGAGCCATTCGCGTCTACGTTCACCACAATATTGCCAGCGCCGCCAAAAGAACCGGTAGGGGCAATGCCACCACTACGACCCGGCATGAACAGTTCAGGGCCGCGTTCACCGACGAGGTAGCCCTGCCCAGCCATCACGGAGCCGCCATTGGCACGCGGTTTAAACAAGCCACCGAGTAAGCCACCGCCAGTGCCCGTACCAGACATGGCGCCAAACAACGCAAAGTTGACGGCCACGTCAAAAAGTTTGTTGGCGATATTGCTCAAAAGATTGGTTGCAACTTCCTGAAGTGTTTTGGTGCCATCAATCGCACCTTGTATCGCCTCAACAAGACCATTTTTAATGCTGTTGCCAACATCGGCATAAATTTGCTTCAACTGTTCCGCCTGTTCGGCCTGCCGCTTGAGGGCTTCATTGCGTTGCAATATTGCCTTTACCTCGCCTTCGTTTAGGCCTTTGGTGTCTTTCAATATGTCACGTAATTGTTGTTTTAATATCACTTCCGCTTCGTTGCCACGTAATTTTGCCTGCAACAATTCTTGTTCGTCCAACAACTGCTGGACACGCTCAATGCCAGTTTCCCGTTGCTGCAGATCGTACTGAGCAAGTTCCTGCGCTGTCTGAATTTGACTTTGCTGTAATTGCTGGGCGATCTTTGCAATGCCTAGTTGCTTTTCAGCTAGCGGCACAGAGCTTTGTTCAATGCCAAATGCCTGATAAAGAAGTTCGGTTTCACGGCCTATGCCTTCAAGCCGAATTTGATCTTCTTTGTTTTTAGCAATAGCCGCCTGCGCCAGTAAACCTTGCAGTTGAGTTTGTTGTTGAAGAAGTGAAAGCTCGCGGGTCAATTCCGGCACTTGGCTTTCGCGTGGCTTTTTGCCTTTCTTTTTCTTCTCATCCTCCCCAGCGCCCAATGGGGTTGTAGGCAGCGTCGTACCGCCTGTTTCAGCCCTAGTAGGCAGACCCAAAACACCACGGGCAAATGCCTCGCGCTCACCTAATAGAACTCGCCTTTCACCTCTGGCCGCAGGACCCATGCCACCAACCAACGGAGCAAGAGGGCCGAGAAAGCCTTTTGCGATTTCGCCGGGCGATTGAAGCCGTTGCCGTTCCGCCTGAATTGCCTTTAAGGTTTGTTGTGCGGCTTGCTTACTTTGAGCTGGCGCCGTGCCACCAAATGCAGCCGCTGCACCACCCTTGCCGCGCTGACCGCGTAGACGATCAATTTCACCACGTACCTGTAAATATTCCTGCAACCCGCTAACGGCCAAATTGATTGCAACCGTAATAACGCCAATCGCCGCCAAGGACTGCAGGCTGGCAATTAAGGGATTGACTTTGCCGGATGTGGCAGCGGATTGAGCCGCCAAAGTTTTTGCATTATTGGTATATAAATTAAATGCGCTCGCTGATGTTGTAGCCGCAACGCCACTAGCGGCCAATGCAGTTGTTGTGCCGACAAGGCTTCCAACCAAAGCAAGGCGGATGGCAATGATTGCCTCAAATGCTTTTTTGACAACTAAAACCTGAACACCAAGGCGAATTAACTCAACAATGGCGTTTTTAACTGGTTCAGGTAGGCCTGTAATTGCCCGCACTAAACCTGTTATGTCTTTGACCAGCGGCGCAACGATTGGCAGCAACTCATTGCCGATTGCGATTTGCAGGTCATCAACAGCGTTCTGGAAGTTCTTGAATTTTTGAATATCACTCTGCTGAATAATTTGGGCAATTTTTCCTGCGCCTTCGGTTTCAATCCGGCGCAGAGCGGCAACAACAACCTCAGAGGTAAGCTTGCCTTGTTTGGCATATTCTTTAAGATCGCCTGCCGCAATACCTGTTTGCTGACTGATCGCAACAAGGATGCCGGGAACCAGCTCGGAAATTGACCGAAATTCATCGCCCTGCAAACGGCCAGAGCCTAGGGCTTGAGCAAGCTGCGTAAATGCGGCGGAAGCCTCGGCGCCAGCAACGCCTGAAAGTCTTGCAACAGTGTTGAAGCCGGTAAACGTGCTCTGAATATCACGCAGCGATACCCCAAGCGGTTTGAGACGGGCGTAAATATTGGTGACCCCTTCGGCTGCCTCACGATTGCTCAGGCCAAAACGACGGGCAGATTCAGCCGCAAATTGCTGGACCTTGGCGGTTTCGCCATATTGAGCCGTTAGCAACTTCAGCCGCAGTTGCAGGTCGTTAAAGCTGGCAGCGGCCTGTACCGCTTGACGGCCAACCTGAATTAATGCAAGACCGGCAGCAGCACGCTTAAGCCCTTCCAGTGCGCTCTGGGCTTCCTTTGACGCGGTATTGATCTGCCGAAGGCTATTGACCGCACCGGCACTTCTTACCTGTACGTCAACGACAGCTACGGCCACAGCAACGCACTAACCCTGTCTATGCAGTCTATCGCCGTGCTTTCGCCTTGGCCTTATCCATCTCCTCTTTTTCGCGTTCGCCCTTGACCTCGTAATAGGCGGCGAACATCACAAATTCGGCTTCGGTCAACTGACCACGGAGTTCACTTACCGTTTTTCCCAATTCGGTGGCTAGGAAGAACTCAAAGAACAGCCAAGAGTCTTCCTTTAGCCGTTTTTTGCTTCCTCAAGACCCTCGGAGTTACCAAGGCCAAACAAGAACAGCTCCAGCTCGTTCAGCACCGATTCAGGCAGTTCGCGTTGCAGCTTGGCGGCGTCGGCAGCAGCAAAGGCCTTGGTGCCATCCTCAAGCTCAGCCATCTGGCACAGCATCTGGGTGCTGATCTCCAGAGCCTCTTCGCTGCCTGCCAAAGTCGTTGCCCGCTTACGGTCAGCACGGGTGATCGGTTTGAAATACAGCGACAAAACAACAGCGCCATCGGCTCCTTTGATGTCAAAGCGACGACGCTGGTTCAGGTCAAACGCCCCGGTGAGAAGATCAACAGGGCGCTGATTTGCGGCGGGCATTAGATGCTCAGAGTCAAGGTTCCGCTAGAAACGAAATTGAGGGTAACAATCTCGATCTCGCCAACCGTAGCACTGTATTCGGTGCTCGTCACCACGATGGTGCCCGTGATCTTTTTACCGCCGGTTTCGTCCAAATACAGCTCAACAGCTGCATCGGCCTCGTCCGTGGCTTGGTTTACATCCTTGATCAGATCAAGTTTGTCACCAGAACCGGGAGCGTCATACATGACTTCGATGGTGCCCGACCCGCTGATCAGACCACCAACATTGGCGCGATAGGTAGCGCCTTGGGAGGTCACGTCGTACGACTCCTTTTCAACGGTCATAGACCAAGAGCGCACAGCAGCAATCTCGGAAAGACCGCCGCTACCAGCTTTGTCAAAAAAGACGGTGCCTTGTTGGCCGCGATAAAAAGCCATGATCAGATGTCCAGAGTGATGGCGCCGTTGGTCACGAAGTTCAGGGTAATGACTTCGATTTCGCCGACAGTGGCAGAGTATTCAGCCGAGGTGATGACACCATCAAAGCTGATTTTTTTGGTGCCGGTGGTATCAAGGAACAGCTCAAACAGTGCCAGTCCCTCATCGTTGGCCGTATTGACCATTTCGATGAAGACGTTGGTTTCGTCTGCGCTGCTAGCGGTATACAGCACTTCGCAGGTGCCAGAGCCGCTGATCAGCCCGCCGACATTTGCCCGATAGGTAGCGCCAAGGGCGGTGGTGTCCAGCGATTCCTTTTCAACGGTCAAAGACCAAGAGCGGGTGCTGGTGATGGTTGCAGCAGTGGTGCCCGCGTCGTCGAATTTGACGGAGCCCTGCTGGCCACGGTAAAAAGCCATGGTTACAGATCCTCGAAGGTTTCAAAGGTCAATCTGACCTGTGTTTGGAAGAAACCCTCTGGAGATGGCGTAGCCACCACCTCGGGCCCTGTCGGGGGATCAAAGTGAACCCCACTTACAACGATTCTATTGTAAAGATCACGGATCCTTTTACCAACGGTGAGGTTGGCGCCAGATCCAACGCCCTTGGCAGAAAAAATATTGATGACTACAACGCCAATAACGCTGTTGCTGCTGCCGGTTGTGCCGCCCATCGTCAGGAAACTGTTGTTCCCAAATGAGGTCAGGCACTGAACCCAAGTGCCGTTATTGGGCGGGCTGTAGGCCTGATTATGGAAAACGACCGGTATTGTCGGCGACGATGCCAGCTCAGTTGCCAAACGGCTTTCGATGGTGGCGCGGATCGTGTTGAGGTTGACGGCGGCCATTAGTCCTGCCTCCCAATGGAATCAGCTAATTGTCGCGCTCTAGCCGTCATCTGTCTTGCGACAATGTCTAGCCAACCGGCAGGTGCTTGCTTCGAACGTCCGTCGGCAAGTTCTTGGCCGTAACTGATGTTGTTGTGAACGTGATAGGTATTTTTGATTTTTTCTTGCCCAAAGGAATAATTGAGGCCAATACCGGGACCGGGAGCAGGCGTTGCCGGCGGCTGTGCTTTTCCACGATTTGCTCCGGTTGCAGGTTGCTGTTCACCCGCGTCATAATTGCCAGTTGCGTTTTCGCCGATAATCCAGCTAGCGCGGAAGCGCCCTGTATCCACGGGGCTACGGGCTTTCAGTTCGGCGTCAGTTTCAAAAACAACCACGCGCATCAGTTGATTCAGCTTTTCCTCGCTGTAATCACCGATTTGATCGAGCCTGATACGCCGAGCCATCGTTAAGCCCTCAGGAACAGTTCAACCGCAATGGCGGTGTTGTCTTGTTCGATGACGTTGATTTTTACGATCTGATGCACAATGCTGCTGATAACAACACGATCAGAAAGGCTAGGTGTAATCGTCAAATCAGATGCGGCAATGATCAGCTTTTTATCTTGCTCATGAACCAACTCGTTTAATTCTTGCTTGCGAACGGCGTCAACAACACCTTTGATGGTCGTGTTGGTTTCGGTTTCAACGATTGCACCGGTGGTCGGGTTGTAGGTGCCGCCGCTGACTTGGCGATAGGTCACGTCCCCGCCAAAACGGTTAATGACCTTGCTGGCAGTTTTACGAAGCGAGGTTGCAAGTGCCATAAAAACAGATTAGGCGACCTGAACAGCCGTGACAATAATGCAAGGCACAGAAGGATGAGCGGGGCCAGAAGTGGCAGCAGGTAAAGACTGGAGACTGGCCGCCACGTCAGTTGTTGACCAAATCAATTCAAGATAATCGTTAGCGGCAAGCTTAAGCACATAATTCACGCAGCCAATTACGTTGCCATCAACGCCGCCGTGGCTTGCAATGATGCTGAATTTGCTGTCAGATGCTGCTACATCACCACTAGAGCCGCTGTCGTTTTTACGCAGCCAAACGTTAATGTCGTGAATTTGGGAGTCTGAATTTGTAAATTGAGCTGAATAAGTGATGCTGTAAACACCAGCGCGAGAAAAGGTAATCCGCGAACCAGAGGCAATGCTGATCCCACGGCTGTCTGGATCTGTTGTATTGATGCCGATGGAATAATCAGTATTTGCCGCCACTGCGACCTGATCCGTGGTGTCATAAAACGACCCCCACAGCATCTGATTGCGTACGGTATCAAGCTGACTGGTAAACGGATTGAGCTTAAAAGCCATTGCTCAGCTCCGAGTTACGGTCAAAAGATTATTGTTTCCGTCGTAAGTCATCGTGAGTGTTGCCACCACCTTACCGCTAGAGCCACCACGCTTATACGTTGCCGTCAAAAGGTTGTTGGCGCCGTCGTAGGTGTTCACGATGTAATCGTGCGAGGGAATATTAAAACCACCGCTAGCGGTAGCATCGCCGCCACCAGGAAGGACGTAGTACATCAGATTTTGTAGGCGATGACTTTGCCGCTAGCTAGCGTCACGCTCGTAAACACGCCCTCGATCTGATCACCCTTGCCCAAGGGAACGGAGCTAAAGGTATTGCCGCTGGCGTTTTGAATCGTTGCAGTGCTGATCACGGCGTCGGCCACGGCATACAGCTTCCAGAACCGACCGGTATGGGCCGCAGTGTCGCTGATGTACTCAAAGCCAATGTTGTAGGCGTCGTTGTCGGCCATGGTCAGCTACGGCGAATGGCAAAGTTGCCCGGTCCACTGATTCTAAGTCCAGTCAAATACCTTTCATAGATCGGCGGGAGGCGATCAGCACCGGTTGCCGATGCACTGGCACCAGCATTAACCACGCTCAGGCTGCCAATGGTGACGGACTTGTAATCCTCCATGCCGCTCAAGCCCATCCCATCTTTGTTGTTGTTCAGATAGGTGGCCAGCACGCACTGGGCTTTTTTGATCTGATCGGGAATTTCCGTGTCCGTGTAATAGTCCGTGGTAATACGGAACGGGAAACCGACGGCGTAAGTGTTGATATAGGTGTCAGGCTTGCGAACGCCTGTACGTGGCCATTGCAGGGCTTGGGTATCAGTAGCCCGAGCGCCAAGGAACCGTTCACGGTCAAGACGTTGGGTTGCCGTATACAGCGCACGGTTTTTTTGATCCGTCGTAGCTGTAGCCCAAGCCGTCACGTCGTCGTCCTGAACAAAGCCTTCAATGATCAGTTCCGCTGCTGCCAGCGTCAGGTAGGAGTTGGCGTTTGCGCCGCCCACCGTTGCGTCGATTGTTATTGCCATCGGTAGACAGCGGCAGTTCTTCTGTTACTTCAAGTTTAGGTGTGGGCTCTGCAATAGGAAAAGAGGCCCCAGCCGAAGCCAGAGCCTCCATTTCACGCAGTCGCCGGAAAGCGAACAGCCCCATCAGACGCGCTTCAGCAGCACGGTGAGGATCACACCAGCCAGAGCGGTGGTGGTGCCGGTAACATCAAGAGACAGGCGGTTGCCGGCCTCAAGGGTCAGGTTGGCGGTGGTGGCAGTCAACGCAGGAGCCTGCTCAGTGAGAGCGGTGCCCTTGAAGTTGATTGCTGCGCTCAGCAGGTCATCACCAGCGGTAGCGGCTTCGGTGCCTTGGCAACGACGAATCGTGCCGGTTACATCAGAGCCATCAGAACCAGCAGTGGCGTGCACCTCACGGATGCTGACCACTTCGCACTTCACCGGAGCGGTGAAAAACTGCACATCAGCCACCGAAGAGGCGATGTAATGAGTAGCAACGATGTACTGCTCAGTTGACAGTTCAAACTGGGAAGGTTGGGCCATGGTTAGTTCCTCCTATCAATCAAAGTTGGAGGTGATGGTGGCACGCACGATTCCAATGTTCTTGGTTTCGTACACCTTGCTCCAGTTGCCAACGGTGGCGAGCTGAGCACGGGTGGGGT
>Ga0208361_1000532_pt1 | contig 10170 bp, 8 predicted proteins | sample LakMenEpi05Aug10_FD_150670 | JGI IMG/M metagenome (GOLD analysis project Ga0208361, IMG submission 150670) | Freshwater microbial communities from Lake Mendota, WI - 05AUG2010 deep hole epilimnion (SPAdes) | ecosystem: Environmental > Aquatic > Freshwater > Lake > Epilimnion/Euphotic zone ... | reverse complement strand
GGGGCGGGCGGCTCAGGCGAAGTCGAGCTGTTCGCGTGAGCGAGCTGGTGCGGGCCGTGGAGGCTCGGTGGGCAGTCCGAGATGCGCGAGAATCTTGCGCACGACGACTGGGTCTGTGAGCTGCGCTATGAGGCGGCGTGGGCCGCCGCAATGCGGGCAGGTCAGGACGTCGACGGCGAAGACACGTCGCAGTAGCTCCGCCCAGGTCGAGCGCGACGAGCGCGGGCGGGCGGAGGTGCTGGGCGCGGTCGGTGAGTTGGGCGCGAGAGCGCCGGGAGAGTGGGTGGCGGGGACCGGCGCGCGCTTGGGCACGACGAGATCACGCCAAGCGGAGGCCGGCGCCAGCACGCCGTGGTAAGTGAATTGGTGGGCGCGTGGAGAGGGAACGAGTGCGGCGAGCCGCTCGATGAACGTCAGCGGGTCAAAGGACACGGCGGACGTGCCGTCACGCCAGTGCCGCTTGAGGCCGTAGATGACTCGGCCGTCGGGTGCGAGCTCGCGTAACGATCAACGCTTCATTCGATCCAGCCGAAGAGGTCAAGCTGTACCAAGGGTGGTTTTGGGACGAGCATCAAGACAGGTCTGCGGACAGTGCTCAAGCGTTACTTGCCAAATTCATGACCGTCGTTCCAACGGCTTATCGCACACATCGACCTGAGCCCGTATCGACGGGAGTATTCGAGAAGCGCTTTCTTGATTACGTCGCCCAACAAGTAGCATCTAAAGTCGAGAACGATTAGCTCTATTTGGCGCTGGGCGCTAACTCCTGATGCTCGCCGTCCGCGAAGACCTCGTGAAGCCGGACCGGATGATCTTCCGCTTCCTCGAGCGCGTCGTCGGACGACCGGTCAGTCCCGACGAGGCGCAGGCGATGCTCACCGCCGCGGCGCGCGAACTGCAGCCTGAGTTCCCCGGCATCAAGCCGCGGACGCTCGACAACCTGATCTGGAGGCAGGAGCGGGAGCGGTAGGTTGATGGCCATGCCCACCAAGCGTTCGCGCTGACCAGTTGCGCGCGCGCGCAACGTTCGACTTCGCTTGGGGCGCTTCCTTCACTCCGCCGAGAAGCTCCTCGCCCGCAACTCGTGCCGGCGAGTTCGCCGCGGCGCACCCAGCACGGCCCAAATCGCCGCCAAGAAAAGACTCCTTTTCGGCCGAGCCAGAGCTCCGTCGAGCCTCCGCCACGCGCCCGCAGAACCGCCGGTCGAGCCGCATCGGCGGCGGCATGGCGCTCATGAGCGTGCGCTTGGCCGGACTATCCGTTAGTCCTTTGCCGTGGGCGGCTGCGCACTCAGTCGGATGTCGGGCCGTCCGCCGGCCCCCTTAGAATGGATGGGTCCGAGGCGTCGGCCGGGTGCCTCAGTTCACGAAACCAGAAACGAGCTCTCCCCCATGAACGCGATCGAAACTTCAAAGAACGGCAGGGTCTTCCAGGGGACATGCTTCGCCATCGGACGCCGCGTCACAGCTGGCCTCGCCGCGTTGGCGGCCCTCGCGGCGGGCGCGGCGGGCGCGGCCGCACAGGCGCAGGTCGACTGGGTCGTCGGCACGCGCGGCGTGATGGTCGCCGTCGACGCCGCCGACAACGTCTTCACGGCCGACTTCGATCAGAACCTGGGCACCGAGATCGTCGTCACCAAGCGCGACGTGGACGGCAACCTTCTGTGGGTCTCGGAGATCGACCAGACCGACAACTCCAAGTGGGAGCGCGCCCAGTGGGTGGCGGTCGACAGCCAGGGCGCCGTGCTGGTGTGCGGCACGCTGATGTCGGGCTTCTCCAACCCCGTCGAGGCGGCGAGCCTGCTGCTCAAGTTCGCGCCGGACGGCACGCCCGTGTACCGCATCGTCTACGAGAGCGGCTTCGACGGCTCGTCGACGCGAAAGCTGCTCCTGGACCAGGCCGACAACGCCTATGTGCTGGGCAAGGGTCCCGCGGTCACCAAGATCAAGAAGTTCACGTCCAATGGCGTCTCGCAGTGGACCTGGCTCGATCCCTACGGCATCGGCCTGCCCGTGAACTTCAAGTTCGCGCCCAACGGCGACATGGTCGTCACGGGGCGCGCGGTCTTCGGTTCGATCAACGGCTACGCCCGCGTCAATCGTCAGGGCAACTCGGTTTGGGGCCTGCCGGGCGTGCAGAGCCTGACCGTCGGCGACGCGGCGGGCGACGGGTTGGGCAACAGCTACCTCGTGCACGGCGAGTTCGTCAGCAACGGCGGCACCGTGATCAAGAAGCTCGACCCCCAGGGCGCGCTCCTGTGGGAGAGGGCCTATCCGTCATCGGGCTTCCGCATCGAGGTCGGCAGCGACCAGGCGGCCGTGGTCTCTGGCTTCCCCAACTCGGGCGCCCCCGGCGCGGCCTTCTTCAAGGTCGATCCCGCCGGCTCGCTGCTGTGGTCGAACCTCGACGCCGATGGCCCCCTGGCCCTGCTGCTTCACGCGCACATGCTGCTCGACGCCTCGAACAACGCCTACCTGGCGGCGAGCACGCTGTTCGACATGGCCGTCTGCAAGGTGCGCGCCGACGGCACGTCGGCCTGGACCGTGACGACCACGGGCTCCAACTCTTCGGGCATCGCCCTGGGCAACCAGGTCGGCAGCGTGTTCGTGACCGGCGGCAACACCGCGCGTCTGGTGGAGAACGTGCCCGAGATCGGCACGTCCTACTGTGTGGGCGCGCCGAACTCGGTCGGCCCAGGCGCTTCGATCACCGTCTACGGCAGCACCGTGGTCGCGGACAACGACGTCCTGCTGACCGCGCAAGGGCTCCCGCCCAACTTGCCGGGCATCTTCATCTTCGCGCCGCTGCAAGTGCAGGTGCCCTTCGGCGCCGGATTCCGGTGCGTGGGCGGCTCGATCACCCGCGTGCTGCCGCTGAATGTCGCCACGCCCTGGGGCACGATCCAGCGAGCGCTCGATCTGCAGGTGCCGCCGGCCTCCGGCCTGATCGTCCCGGGCTCCACGCACAACTTCCAGTTCTGGTATCGCGACCCGCTGGGGCCCGGCGGCTCGACCTTCAACCTCAGCAACGGGCGACAGGTCGTGTTTCAGTAAGCGCAAGGGCGCGCTCGGTCAGCGCAGGGCCGGGCGCGCCTATACCGAATCGCACACCGAGCGAGACCCCACTCGGGGCGCAGGTGTTCTCGCGCGACGTCGGCAGGAGCAAGGTAAGCGCTGCGCCAAGCACGCCTGGGTGCGGTGCACGTTGCACTAACTGTGGTTGGCCACCCCGCCCCTTCACCACGGCGTGGACCTCGGCAGCGGGGTCGGGGACCAGTTGCCGGGCCGCGTCTCCACGCTCGTTGACCGAGTCGCGCGAGGCCGTCTCCGGCTCTCCGTGCAGCGGCTTGAGCTGGCGATCCATCCGCAGAAACACCATCGAGTGCGCGCGCTCTTCGAACGCGCGTCGCAGCCAGCGCAGCGCCTCACCCTTGTCGCCGAGCGCAAGGTGCACCTTGGCTACCTCGTAGGCCGGTATCGGCTAGCCAGCGAGCACTTCGTCCAGAAGCTGTCGCGCGCTGGCCGCATCGCCCGCGATGGCCTTCGCCGCCGCGAGATCCGCGACAAACAAGGCTCCGCGTTTGGAGAGCGTCACCGCCCACTCGAGAGCAGCGAGCGCTTCGGCCATTCGGCCGGTCGCCAGCAAGGGCCGCGCGCCCCACTGGTAGGTCAGTGCGAAGGTGGAATCGAACTGGCTGACGCGCTCGAAGGTCGCGATGGCGCGCTCGTCGTCGCCGCGGTGATATTGCACCCAGATGGCAGTGGCGTGGCGCACGGCAGCGGTGGGATCGAGGCGCAGGGCGAGCTCGAACTCATGCTCGGCATCGTCCCAGCGCCCGGCGACCGACAGGTAGTTTGCGTACCACTGGTGCGCGATGGCGCTGTTCGGGTCGAACTCGAGGGCCCGTTGGAACGCCTGGTCGGCTTTGGGCAGGTTCCATTCGTAGTAGAGCGCAGCATAGGCCACGGTGGACTGCGCGGAGGCTTTGCGCGGATCGAGCCGCAGGGCCGTTTCGGCTGCGGCCATCGCTTCGGGAAAGGCCTCGCGCGGCCGGCGGAAGTCGTACCAGCCCTGAATGGCACTGGCTTCGGCGAGACCGGCCCAGGCGCGGGCGAATGCGGGATCGCGGGCGATCGCCTCTCTGTAGCGTTCCACCGCCATCGTCAGCTGCGAGGCCGACTGCCGCTGCCGCAGCGCGCGCCCCTGCAGGTAGAGCTGATAGGCCTCAGGGTCGGAAGTGCCGCTTGAGAATGCTTCGGTGACGGCAACACCGATGCCAGCACCGCTACCAGCTCCGTGCAGCGCAGCGGCGATAGCCGAAGCAATTTCCTCCTGGATGCGCAGCACTTCGGTGAAGGCGCGGTCATACGAGCGTGACCAGATGGCGTAGCCGCTCGAGACCTTCACCAACCGTGCGGACACGCGCACCTGATCACCGCTGACTCGAATGCTGCCTTCGAGAACGGTTTCGACATCGAGCTTGGCCGCGATCTCCGGGAGTCCGAGCCCGCGCAGTTGCAGGGCAGCGGTTGCCGTGCGCGAGGCGACGCGCAGACCGGGCACTTGCGACAGGCTGGTGACCAGCTCATCCGCCAGTCCCTCGACGATGTAGTTCGCATCGCGGTCGCGCGAGAGGTTTTCAAAGGGCAGCACCGCTAGCGTGGAAAACAGCGGTCGATTCAGGGCAGTGGCGGGATCGGCAGACAGGCTCGAATCCTTGCCGCCATCGCTGGCTCCTCTCCAGCGCAGCACCGCCCAGCTCGCGGCAATCAAAGCCACGGCAAGAACACCCGCAAAAGCCACACGCCGGCCGCGGGTGGGGGAAACACTCGAAGGAGATGAAGAAGCAGCATCGTCGAGTGCCGCCACGAAAGATCGCACGCTGTCAAAACGATCGCTCGCCTCGCGAGCCATCGCCTTCTGAATGGCTGCGGCCGCGGCAGGGCTCACACCGGGCGGGCAGGGTGACATCAAGGGCGCTGCTTCGGTGAGCTTCCGACCGATGCTCTCTGAAACGCTCGGCGCGGCAAACGGCCGCTCGCCGGTGAGCAACTCGTAAGCGATGCAGCCCAGCGCGTACAGATCTGTGCGCGGATCATCACCGCCCTGACCCAGCGCCTGCTCGGGGCTCATGTAGGCCGGGGTGCCGATCGCCACTCCGGTACCCGTGATTCCGTCACCGCTCGCGCCGCGCTGACTGCGCGCGATTCCAAAGTCAGCGACGAGCGCATGGCCACCCTGGAGCAGTATGTTCTCCGGCTTGATGTCGCGGTGCACGATGCCCGCGGCATGTGCCGCCGCGAGAGCATCCGCCACTTCGCGCACCAGTCGCAATCCTTCAGCAGCAGAGATCCTGCCCTCGCGATCGAGCCGTTGCCGCAGCGACTCGCCTTCCACGAAGGGCATGACGTAGTAGAGCAGTCCGTCCGCGGAGCCGGAGTCCAGCAAGGGCAGGATGTGCGGATGATTCAGGCGCGCCGTGATCCGCACTTCCCGAAGGAAACGTTCGGAACCCACCGCCTCGGCCAGCTCCGGATGCAGCAGCTTGATGGCCACGAGGCGGTCGTGCTTGCGATCGCGGGCGCGGAACACCGTGGCCATGCCGCCGCGCCCCTGTTCCTGCAGCACGTCGTAGTGAACAGACACGGCGTTCCGTACTCGATCGAGGAAGCTCGCGGCAGCCATGGCAGGTCGAGGCGGGTATGCTGCGGCGCACGCGCCGGAAGTTCAAGCTGCGCTCCCGCACGATCCGGCAGTGTCAGTGGTAGAAGGTGCTACAGAGCGGAGGTTTGGCCGCCAGCGCGAGCGGGGCTGTGGACGATCTGCTTTTTCTCTGACGTCGCCGAGGGTGTGCGTTGAATCCGAAAAGGCCGTTCGCGCGCAAACCAAGAGGAGCCACGATGCGCGTTGTCCTGTCCTCGTCTGTACTTGGCGTTGTTTCCCTGATTTTCTCGGCCTGCGCCGTGCCCGCCGAGACGGCTGAGAATGCCGCACCCGCCGCACGGGCCGCACCCGCCGTTCCGGCTGCACCAGAAACTGCCATGACTCAAACCCTGCTGTTCGACTTCTCGAACCCGTCCGTCACGCGCGCCTGGCGCAATGTCGATGACGATGTCATGGGCGGCGTGTCTGCGAGCCGCATCGAGCCCGGGCCGCACGGCGCGCGCTTCTTCGGCACGGTATCCCTGGAGAACAACGGCGGCTTCGCCTCGGTTCGCTCCACGCCGGCGCCACTGGGCTTGGCGGGCACCGAGGCTCTCGAGCTTGAGCTCGTCGGCGACGGCCACACCTACAAGCTCTCGATCCGCCTCGATGGGGGTTTCGACAGTGTCAGCTACCAGACGAACTTCACGCCGCCTGCTGGCCGTGTCAGCCGCACGCGCATCGCGTTTCGTGATCTGGTACCGATGTGGCGCGGCCGCCGCGTGAGCGATGCGCTCCCTTTCGATCCCGCGCGCGCCACGCAGGTGGGGCTGGTGATCGGCGACAAGCAGGCGGGCGCATTCGAGCTGGGACTGGTCGCGATCCGCGCGGCCTATCCCTTCTGATCCGGGCTTTTTTGTCGCCGGGTGAGGACACCCGGCGAAAAGAGTGGCCGACGAGACTGTCCCCGCTTACGCCTTGCCCATGACCTTCGCGACTTGGAGCGTGTCCGCATACTGCTGGAACCGAACCAGCTTCCCGCCATTGACACGCCACACGTGCACGAGCTGAGTGTGCTGCACGCGGCCGGTTGCTTTGCAGGTGCCGCCATAACGGCCCAGCGCCACAATCGTGTCGCCCGCGTCGAGCAACTCCTCGATCGCCACACTGAACCCGTCCCATTCTCCCACGCAGCGGGCGAACACGCCGTGGAGCACGGCCTCGGGCCCGATGTAGGGATTGCCGTCGGCATAGGGGAAGTTCTCCGCCTCGTTCCAAAGGATGTGCGGATCAAAGGCGGCCAGAACCGCAGGCACATTTCCGGCAGCAAAGGCCTCGTAGAGGCCACGCACGAGTAGGATGTTCTTCGACGGTGATGAGGGGGTCTTCATACTTGCGAATTCTAGCGATTGCATGCCTCTGTTGGCGAAGTGCGAGAGCAGCAGGGGCACGATGCAGGCGCGCGATGCGGGCGCGCGATGCAGGCGCGTGATGCAGGCGCGCGATGCGGGCGCACGATGCAGGCGCACGATGCAGGCGCACGATGCAGGCGCACGATGCAGGCGCGCGATGCAGGCGCGCGATGCGGGCGCACGATGCGGGCGCATGATGCAGGCGCATGATGCAGGCGCATGATGCAGAAAGCGAAAAGCCTGCGCCTCCCCAGACTGCCCGGGCGAGCCCGAGGGAGCCTCGCCTCGCCGGCGCGCGGTCTATTGCCGGTAGTTGTCGACCACCCGATAGCGTTTCGCCACCAGATGGAATGCCAGCGCCGCGACCAGCGCGAACACCGCGAAGAAGAACATCTGGAAGGCGATCGAGCTCACTCCCGTCTGCTCGATCGCTCCCAGCACCGCATCGTTCTTCACGCTCACATTGACGATCAGCACCCACAGGTTCCCGACCGTCACCGCCAGGCTCCAGAAGCTCATGATCGCGCCCTTCATCGAGGCTGGTGCCTGGCTGTAGGCGAACTCAAGCCCCGTCGCGGACAGCAGTACCTCGCCCGCAGTCAGCAGGATGTAGGGCAGCACCTGCCAGGCGATCGAGATCGCCTCGCCGCCGTCGATCACCAGCTGCATCGCTCCCACGACGATCCAGGACAGGCCCGCGAGCGCCATGCCCAGAGCCATGCGTCCCAGTTGGCTCGGCTCCTTGCCACGCCGGCGCAGCCAGGGATACACGATGAAGTTGTTGAACGGGATGATCAGCATCACGAGCGCCGGGTTGAGCGCCTGCATCTGGGCCGGGCTGAACCAGGAGGGCTTGGTCATCGCATCGGCCTGGAAGACCCAGGTTGAGGCTTTCTGATCGAAGAGCGACCAGAACGGCGTCACGAGCGCAAAGATCACGAGGATCCGCAGCACCGAGCGCACGCCATCGACGGCCTCGTCCGGGTGCTTTCCGCGCGCATTTTCAAGCTCAAGCCAGGCACCCAGGCCCACGCCAAAGAGCACGAGAACGAGCGCGAGGCACAGCGCGATGACGATCTTCCAGCCAAGGACCCAGATCATCGCCACCGACGCCAGCGCCAGCACGCAGCCCGCTATGGCCAGCGTGAGGCCCGGCGTCAGGCCGCCACGCGGGGCCAGCGCTGTGCGGATGACATTGGAGAAAGAGTGGGGGTCCGGCGGTGCGGGCGGGACCTTCACATAGCGCTTTCTGCCCGCCCAGAAGAACACGGTGGCGAGCAGCATGAGGATGCCGGGGATGCCGAATGCGACCGAGGCCGCCGGCCAGCCCCACCACTCCGCGGGCCCGGCACCCTGCAGCAGCTTGGGCATGAACAACGAGGCGAAGAAGGAGCCGAAGTTGATGATCCAGTAGAAGGCGTCGAAGGCGACCTTGGCGAGCTGCTTGTTCGACTGGTCGAACTGGTCTCCCATGAAGGTCGAGACCAGCGGCTTGATGCCGCCCGAACCGAGCGCGATCAGGAATAGGCCCGTGTAGAAGCCGGTTGGCTCGTTCTCGTAGATCGCGAGCAGCGCGTGGCCGATGCAGTAGACGATCGAGACCCACAGGATCGTGAGGTACTTGCCGAAGAAGCGGTCAGAGATCCAGCCACCGAGCAGCGGGAAGAAGTACACGCCCGCGACGAAGACGTGGAAGATCTCCTTGGCCTCGCTCTGGGCCTCCGCGGCGGGAAGCGTCGCGAAGAAGGTGGAGGCGAGGAAGATCGTCAGGATGTTGCGCATCCCGTAGAAGCTGAAACGCTCGCAGCCCTCGTTCGCGATGATGAACGGGATCTGCCGCGGCATGCGGGGGGGCGGTGTGGAGCTCATCGGGGTTTACTTTATCGCAATCAGTGCTGGGTGGGGGAAGCACTAGGCTGTCGTCGCGGCGATCCGGCCCGTCGTGACGGCTCACGGATACGGATGCGTTGGAATGGACTCATGCGTCCAAGCCGGTCGCACTCCGAATGCGATCGGATCTCGGCCCCCCTTGCTCCGCCATCAGGAATCGCCGGCTACCCGGTCAGGTGTCGTCGTAGTCGACCAAGGTCAGTTGGCCGCCACCCGCCCGCTCGACCAAGACCCCCAAGAGCCGCATGTGGTGAGAGACCACGCGCACAGGCACCAATTCCCCCGCCGAAGCGGATAGACGGGCACGAATCACCGCCACGAGGGGATCCGGCTTGTCGAGGAAGCGGTCGAACAGCTTGTTCATCATCGCGTTCGGCGGCTGGAAGCCACGATCGAGCAGGAATACGCCGTCCGAACCACCGCGGCTGCGCGGCCGCGTGCGATCGAGGCCGTACTGGATGTTCTTCAAGGCAGTGAGCATGGCGTTCGACTTCCAAACCTTGCCCTTGCGGCAACGCTTCCTGAGTCGCTCTGTGATCAGCACGACCATCGGCCCTGCTGGCGTATCGAATCGGCCGAGTTCGACAACCTGTTCGGCTTCGAGTCGATCTTCGATCTCCACGAGGCGCTCCTTGAGTTCCGCAAGCTCCATGGATGCCAATATGCCAACCGAATCGGCACTTTGGCACCCGGACGCTTCGACGTACCTGCTGAAGCGCCCTTGAATCAGCCGATGCACTGGCTTCACCCCGCCCACCCCGTGTGCGAAGTTTCACTGTCATTGGCGCTAGGTGGCAGGATGCCCCGCCCGCCCGCTCACGACATCCGATACGCTTCCGCGCTCGGCTTCACCGCTCTCGCCAGGTGCAGCGGCCGGCGCAGCCCGCCCGGGCGCGGGCCCTTCCTCGTCATCGCGAGCCACTCGCGATAGACCTGCATCGACTTCTCCGTATCCACCTCGACATCGCCGTACTCATCACCGGCACGCGCGGGTTCCACGGTGACCTTCTGGTGCCAGCAGTGCATGCCGCTGATCGGGTCCGGCTGTACCGGGAAGGTCAGATTCTGGTGCACGCCGCCGTCGGTCCACCAGACGCGCTTGGAATCCGGATCGGAAGAAGCAAAGGGAGCGATGTCCTCGAGGCGGCGGAAGCGGAAGCGGCCGGGACTGAGCTCCTCGCGCTTGACCTTGGCGGATGCCCACTTGTCCGTGCCGATGTCATCG
>Ga0208361_1000530_pt1 | contig 10218 bp, 8 predicted proteins | sample LakMenEpi05Aug10_FD_150670 | JGI IMG/M metagenome (GOLD analysis project Ga0208361, IMG submission 150670) | Freshwater microbial communities from Lake Mendota, WI - 05AUG2010 deep hole epilimnion (SPAdes) | ecosystem: Environmental > Aquatic > Freshwater > Lake > Epilimnion/Euphotic zone ... | reverse complement strand
GTGGACGAGCCACAATGCCCAGGTCATCAACACGATCGACAACAAAAAATGCCCCATATTCGACAATGGGTGCAAACCAGTGAGCACCACGATGCCACCGAGGATCACCTGCCCGACGACGCCGAGCACCAACAGGAGCGCCAAACGCACGAGTCGAGGATTCCGCGGGCGAACGAGGAGCGCTGCAAGTGCTGCCGCAATGACGCTCGCTGCAACGACTCCGGTGAAAAGTCGGTTGAGCTGCTCGATGGCCGCATGGGGCGTTGAGACATCAACGAATCGTTCTTCGTTGCACGCAGGCCAATCGATGCAACCCAACCCTGATCCGGTGAGCCGTACGAGTGAACCCGTAATGATGATGATGTACAGGGACGAAAATGCAATCCATACCACGATGCGGTATCGCGAGACACTGAGACCTTTGCGCAACAAGTTGTCGAAACCCACGACCCCGAGGCTACGTACTCGCCTCGCGACTACTCTCTCTGCTCGTGAAGAAGTACGCAGTGGAGGCTCGTCGGGTGGAAATTCTCGAAGCCACGTGCGAAGTCGTCATCGAACGGGGATTCGCCGGAACTCGCATTGCCGATGTAGCCAAACGGCTGAACGTGTCGAACAGCCTGATCCACTACCACTTCGACAGCAAGGAAGCGCTCCTTGCGGCTGCCTTCGAGTATTACGCGCGCAAGGACCTTTCGGAAATGGAGCGCGACATCGAACTTGGACAATCGGCAACGGCGCAGTTGTGGCGTCTCCTCGAAAGCTACGTGCCCGAGGGAAGCGACGACGTCGAGTGGATGTTGTGGATCGATGCATGGGGCGAAGCGCTACGAAACCCGTTGATGAAGAGCATCAGCCAACAACTCGACGAACAGTCGATCACATTCCTCGAGCGCGTTCTGCGCCGCGGAAACGAAACCGGTGAATTCCGATGTGATCAACCGCGAGTCTCGGCGATGCGTCTCACCGCGCTCATCGATGGGTTGGCCGTGCAGTTTGCCGCTCACGAAGGTGTCGTCAAGAGGAAAGAACTCATGCGCACCCTTCGTTCTCTCGCCGCTTTCGAAACCGGATTGTCGCCCGACGACATTCGTGACGGAAAAAGAACTCCCCGTTTGGCTGCAACGCGGACCACCCCTCCGACATCCCTTCCGGCGCCGAACGGCGTTGCGCCAACGGCCATTACCGATGCCGCACTGCGGCAACTCCTGGCTTTGGTATCGGACGCTCAACTCCGGGGAGACGCCTCAAGCTGGTTGGGGCATTGGACTCCCCAAGGCGAATTGGTGATGCCAGACGGCACCACGGCGAGAGGAACCGAGATGTTGAGTGAGGTGTTCGCCAAGCATTTCGGCAGCGACCGATGGACACTGCAAAGTCCCGAAGTGGTGGTGTTGCTTGCAGATGAGGCGTCGGGTCATGCCACTGGGCGGGTAACGGTGACCGAAAGGTTCCAGCGGCGCAATGGCGTCATCGGTAGTCGTATTGCCACACTGCACGACAGATATGAACGCACCCCGCAAGGCTGGCTCCTTGCAGGACGTCGTTACGAGGTACTGGACTAACGGGCGTCACGCCTTCCTCACCCTCCGCTGGAGAGCTCACGACCAGTGGTTCCAGCCCCACCCAGCGTAGATGAATGTCACTCTGCGTGGTGACAAATGCGCCTTGAGTGAGAAATTGCTCATGTTTGCTCCGGTGAAGCCGATCCCTTGTGCGGATCTCACCAAGGAGCAACACCAATGGTTCTCACCGCACTTGCCACCACCATCGTTCTTAGCCTCGGCGCCCAAGGGGTGGCATCGTCCACCCCGGTGGTCACCAGTGCTCAGCGCTCGAACAACAGCACATCAGCGTCCCAAATTTCCGCGACATACCCGAAGTTCGGTGATCAGAGCGATGACGTCGTTCGTCTCCAGCAAGCAATGGTCGCTCGTGGCTTCACCCTGAAGGGTGGCGTTGACGGTCAGTTCTCGGCTCGCACGCAAGCCACACTGCGCAACATGCAGCGGGCTGTGGGACTTCGCGTGACGGGTGTCGTTGACGAGCGCACCGCCCGTTTCCTTGGGCTCATCACCGTGTCCCGCTTGAGCCCAGACGCATTGCCCAAGCCGGGCGATAACGGCGAGGCCGTCTGGTCGGTGCAGCAGGCACTGATCAACAACGGTGTCGTGGTGAAGGGTGGCGCTGATGGCGCCTTCGGCCTGGCAACCACCGTGGCTCTGGCTTCGTACCAGAGCCGCAAAGGTTTGCCCGTTACACGAGTCCTCGATCACGCCACTGCATTTTCACTCGGCCTCGTCAGCGTGGCTCCTCCGGCCCTTGTCGCTGCGGCGGCTCCCGCAGCAACGACTCGGGTCGCAGCACCTTCAATGGCACCTGCTGCCCCGGTCGCAGCTCCTGCGGTTGCACCAATCGTCACGACCTCTTCGACGCAGCTCGACGCCAATGCCTTGCCGGTTCGCGGGCAACGCAGCGACGCCGTGCGTCTCCTCCAACAAACGTTGATCAACAACGGAATCGAGGTCAAGGGTGGAGCCGATGGTGTGTTCGGACTCGCCACCTCGATTGCGCTCGGCAACTTCCAGGCCGGTCGTGGACTGAACCCGTCGCAGACGGTGGACTTCGCTACTGCGCAAGCGCTCGGTCTCGTGCCATCGTTGGAATCGCTCGGACTTCCAACCATCCAGGTGTTCCCGGTGCAAGGTCGCTGCAGCTTCAGCAACACCTGGCAAGAAGCACGCGGCACTCGTCTGCATGAGGGAGTCGACATCATCGCCCCGAAGGGCAATCTCATCTACGCCGTGGTCGACGGAACCATCACCAAGGTGTACAACAACGCCAGCCTGACCGGCAATGGCGTGCGACTCACCCAACCGGACGGCACCTATTTCTTCTACGCCCACCTCGACACCATCGCACCGAACATCACCGTCGGCACTGCAGTGAAGGCCGGACAGATCCTCGGCACCAACGGTGCAACTGGCAACACCACGACGCCTCACCTCCATTTCGAAGTGCACCCCCGCGGTGGCGCAGCGATTGACCCAACGCCAATCGTTGCCGCAGTGAACGCCTGCCACGTCACGGAAGTACGCCCACAGCCGTAACGAGATCCGATCCGATGTGACGACATCGGATCGAGCCCCCGCCGCAGAGCGACGCGATGTGAGAACCACGTTGCTCTGCGGCGAAGGGTTAGTACGTGTGGTCGCTCTCCGACAGGTGTGTATTGTCCGCCAGCCGGGTCAAGCTGAACGTATATCCGTCACCGAGTTTCAAAGCCTCGATTCGACTGATCGTTGCGTGTCCAATGACGAAACGCTCCCACTCCCAGGGCGTTGGCGCTAGTCCGAGCAAGTGACAGATGAACACACTGTTGGTTCCCGCATGGGCCACGAACGCCAAGCGATCGCCCGGTTCCTCGATGTGCCAGACAGGCAACTCGTGCTCGGTCCGAAAGATTCCGCGTTCAGACAGGAACTTGGTGGCACCGGCGTGGATTCGTTTGGTGAAGTCACTCACCGGTTCCCCGCCGTCCAATCCTTTCCACCGTTCGAGAGCCGGTTTGCGTTTGTCTTCGCGATATGCAGCCTCGGCCTTCTCAGCCGGATTGCCTTGCCAAATCGGGCTGCGAATCTCCTCCAACCAGGGCTCGATTACTTCGCCACGACGTTGGGCGTCGAGAATCGGTGCCGCGGTTTGCCTGGTTCGCAACAAAGGCGAGACGTAGATGTGGTCGAAATGCTCTTGTTCGAGTCGATCGGCCAATCTTCGGGCTTGACGATGTCCGCGAACGGTGAGCGGTGGATTGTCCTGACTGACACCATCGCGTACCCACTCGGGTTCTGCATGACGTATCAGGGTGATGAACACGGCAGAACTCTAGTTGTCGGGTGTGGTGATCGGTGGGGTGGTGATACCGCACGACACAAACGACGTCTTCACCGTGTCAAAGAGCGCCTCATCTCCTACGTCAATGTCGTTGCCTCCGGCAAACGTCGTGCCCAACTCCCGCGCCACACATTCAGCCTCCGTATTCGTGAGCGCTACTCCGTACGATTCGGCTATCGCAAACCCCAACGCCTCCAACTCGGAGCGAGTCGGAACGTCGTCTTCATTGGCGTCCCTGCTCGGTTCCTCCGAGATGACGGGTATGGGCAACGTGGTACCCGTCATGGCAAAGTTGGGATTCGATTCACTGCGAACCTGCTCACACTGCACTTCCAAGAACTCCTCGATTTCCAGGAGTGCGCCCGACACGGAAACGTCCGTGAATGCGCGTCGAGCCGACGCAACCTTGGCGTCCGTGGATGCAGTCACGGGATCCCAGCCCACGGTGTCCAAGGCCACCACCAATTGACCGTAGGCAGCCAGTGCCACACCGAGCGGATCGCGCAACGTTCCTGGTGATACCTCGCGCATGACGGACACCTGGTCGACCATTGCCAGCACTGCCTCCTCCAGCTCGATTGCAGTGGTGCGATCGAGCTCCGCAACCGCACGCTCCGCTCGGGCTCGCGCATTGGCAAACAGTGGACCTTCGATGCAGGCATCACTGGCAGAGCCCCCGGAACATGCAACGAGACCGATGGTCAGCATCACTCCTCCAATCGCCCGGTTCCAGCTCAGTCTCATGTGTTGGTGGCCGCCAACCAAGAGTCGTACATACGTCGGTATTCCCCACCGCGCTGCATCAGCGCATCGTGCGGACCATCCTCGACGATCTTCCCATCCGCGAGAACGATGACCCGGTCGGCACGGGATGCAGTCGACAGACGATGCGCAATCGAGATGGTCGTTCTGCCCGATGCCAGCTTTTGCAATGCACGGGCGAGGCGGACTTCCGTCAATGCGTCGACGGACGACGTAGCTTCGTCCAAAATCAACACATCGGGGCTCACGAGTGACGCCCGCAGCAGAGCAACCATCTGGCGTTCGCCTGCAGACAGCGCCTGACCGCGTTGACCCACCTGGGTTTCCAAACCGTTCGGTAACCCCCCAACCCAATCTTCCAATCCCAATTGCGCGACCGCATTCGACAAATCCAAATCCGTGGCTTCGGGTCGTGCAAAGCGCAAATTGTAGGAGATGGAGTCGGCGAACAAAAACGGCTCCTGAGGAACGACCGTCAACCGTCGACGCAAGTCGTCGTTGGCAACATGCTTGAGATTCACACCTCCAATCGCCACTCGACCCGAAGTGGGATCCGCGAGACGTGCGATGAGCCTGGCAATCGTGGTTTTTCCGGAGCCGGACTCCCCCACCAATGCAATGTGCTGTGCAGGCGGAATGTTGAGTGTGAGCGCCGACAACACCTGTGTTGGTGCCACTTCTTCCTCGCGAGGCGCGTAGGCAAATGCGACGTCGGTGAGCGTGATGCCGAGTCGACCAGTCGGCAACGCCACGGGGTCGGTTGCTGCTGGAGGACCGATCGGGGTGTCCAGGATTCCCAACACCCGTCGCAATCCTGCCACCGCGGTTTGGGTTTGGTCGATGACTTCCGTGAACTCGGCGATCGGTTCCAGGAATCGGTACGTCAGAAACATGAAGCCAACCAGAGCTCCCGCCGAGAGACCGGCAGTCTCCCCCCGCCACACACCGATTCCCACCACCGCCACGACGGTGAACACACTGAACACTTCCCCCGAAGGAAACAGGAACGCACCGATGATCCCGGCTCGAATCGAAGTGCGAGAACGCTTCGCGGTGGCCGCTTCGACTCGCTCCAATGCCGGCTCCACCGCATCGTACGCCTGGAGGGTTTCCACCCCCGAGACGGTTTCGCTCATGAGCGACAACATTCCCGCATTGTTCGTTCGCACACCGTCGTATGCCCGAACCAGTCTTTGTTGAACAAGGCGCAACACCAGAATCAGTGGTGCCACTACGGCAAAAGCAACGAGCGCCAGAACCCAGTCGTACGCGAGCATCACGCATGCCACGACGAACATCAATGACAGGTTGAGCATCCACGCAAGACCACCCCACGCAAAGAACAACGTGAGGGTCTCGATATCGCTCGTCACCCGTGCAACGAGTGCTCCGCGGCGCTCGTCGTTGTGGTCGGCAAGACTCAGTCGATGAATGTGGTTGAACAGCCGTACTCTCAGGCCGTACAAGCCTTCTTCGGCTGCCGATCCGAGACGGTACACGGCCATGCGTTGACTGACTGCAGCTACGACCACCACCACCGCAGCCGCAACACACAGCTTGAAGATGTAACTCACGCGTACCTCTTCGGGGGCCAATCCGTTGTCGATCGCGAGTTGCATCACCACAGGAATGGTGACGCGTCCGGCAGCGCCAAACAACGCGAGTGCGAATGTAAAGCCGAGTCCCTTCCCGAGAGCGGGAGCCTGGGCAATTCCAGCCCGTATGGTGTCAACGGCTCCCCTCCGACGCATTCCCTCGGTGATGTCGTCAGGAAGGTTCATCGGGGTTCCGCTCGATCATGCTCAAAAGCGGCAATGAGTCCTCGATATCGGTTGTTGGTGAGCATCAATTCGTCATGCTTACCCAAGGCGACCACACGGCCCTCGTCCATGAACAGCACACGATCTGCGAGGGCAATGGTGGAAGGACGAGATGCAACGACGATCGTGGTCATCTCATGGTGCAGATTCGACAGATTCGTGAGCACACGTTCTTCGGTGGCGGGATCGAGCGCCGACGTCGTGTCATCGAGCAGCAGCAACTCGCTTCCCATGGCGAGTGCCCTGGCGAGGGCCAACCGCTGCCGCTGACCTCCGCTCAAACTCACACCTCGTTCCCCCAGTTCGGTGTCCAATCCGATGCCCATCTCGCGCACGAAATCCGACGCCGCCGCCGTATCGAGAGCTCGTTGAATCACGTCCGTACCTATGTCCGTGCCCAGTGTGAGGTTGTATCGCAAGGATTCAGCGAACAAGAACGCCTCCTGGAACACCAGACCGACTTTTCTCGTTCCCAGGGTCAAAGATCCGGTACGAACCGGAACCAGTCCGGCGAGAACGTGCAGCAACGTCGTCTTGCCGGAACCCGTTGCTCCGACCACCGCCAAGGTGGATCCTCGCTGCACATGAAGACTCAGATCAAAGAGCACTTCGGATTCGCCATGCGAGGCACACACGTGCTGCATCTCCACCATTGCACTTCGGTCCGTGCTGAACGACACCCGTCGTATCGCCGCCTGCGGTGACGGCAGAAGTGATTCCGCGAGGATTTCCTGTACCCGGTCCCAACCGCTGATCGAATGTGGCAGCTCAGAGAAGAGATAACTGACGATTCTCAGAGGCAAAGTGACGAGAGTGAAAAGATAGACGAACGACGACAGGTCACCGATGGTCATGTCACCGCTCCTGACCCGGAGTGCTCCGAAAGCGATGATGGCGATGTTCACGAGGGACGGAGTTGCATCGATGATCGACTCGAATGTCGAGCGCAGATTCACCGCCTCTTTTCGTGCACGACGAAGACGGCGTGAAATTTCCGCCAGGCGCTCCGTTTCTCTTTCTTCGGCGCCAAAGGCCTTCACGACGAGCACACCGTCGAAACTTTCGTGGGCAGCTTCCGACAGCGCACCAAGTTCATCCTGCGCCGTGCGATAGAAACGATCCACCCTTCGTTGATACAACACGTTCATCACCAACATCACCGGAAAGACGAGGGTGGCAAACAACCCCAACATCACGTCGGTGATGATCAACCAACTTCCCGCCACCAAGAGCAGTACCGCAACGGACGTCGAGAACGGAAGCGGCGCCAAGATGCCGACTGCGGCGTCAGTGTCAATACCAGCACGCGCTGCAACGTCACCGGTCATTCGCTTTCGATGCCACGAAGCAGGTTGAGACATCATGTGACGAAGCACACGATTGGCGATCGTCTGCGCCGTAGCCCACTGCAACTTTCCGGCAAACGACCGTCGGATCACCACCCCGACGGCACGAATGAGTGCGATAGCGACGACCACCACGGAAGTGAGTCCCCAGGTCGTGAATGAAACCCCTTGCGGCGAGAAGGCCGGCAGGATCACGTTGTCGATGACCAATTTCACTCCGTACGACGACACCACGGTTGCGGTGGCGAAAACTGCCGCTCCCGACACGGCAACGACGAAATATCCCTTGTGAAAACCCACGAGTGCACGCAGCAAATTAAATGCCACTTGGAAACGATTCGTTTTGGCTGTCACAGGTAGCGTCTCCGAACAGATGCGATTGATGGCACGAATCATTCTGGCACTCGTATGTAGTGCCATTGCGGCTATGTGGATTTATGCATTGTTCTTCGCTTCCAAGGAAGCCGTCAACAAGATTGGGGACATCGATTGGACTCAACGTGCCGAGCGTCGATGTCTCGAAGCAGAACGCCAACGCGAAGCTCTCGCTGATTACCGATTGATCAGCGACGTGGGTGCTGATGGCTTGCGTCAGCGCGCCGATCTGGTGGACAGAGCTACCGACACCATCGCCACGATGCTTGCCGCACTACGAAGTGACGTGCCCAACGATGAGAAGGGACGTGCCATCGTTCCAATGTGGCTGGATGAGTACGAACAATACGTACTTGACCGACGTTCCTACGCGGCGCAACTTCGCGCAGGAAACAACGCACCCTTCTCCGAAACGACGTTCGAAGGATTGCCGCTGGCAGAACGTTTGGCCACGTTTGCCGGGGACAACCGCATGCCGGCGTGTGCGCCTCCCATCGACCTTTCCGTCTGAAACTTCACGATCGAGCTCGTTGCAGGTTCAACGGTTCGAGAATTCGTCGCTGGGCTTCCAACCCGACTCAGGCGTGTAGCGACGGATGACCTTCGCTGGTGCGCCAACCGCCACCGAGTAATCGGGAAGTTGCCCCGTGACGACGGAATTCGCTCCCACCGCAACATGCTTCCCTATCGTTGCGCCTGGCAACACCACAGTGCCCGTTCCGAGCCAGGATCCCGCTCCAATGACGACCGGCTTTTCGGGTTGGGTTTGGAGGGATATGGGCCGATGAATATCGCTGTATCCATGATTCTGATCCGTGATGTACACGTGGTGCCCGGTCCACACATCGTCGCCGATATCGATGGCAAGATGACCGACGATGCCACTTCCCCTTCCGATGAGACAACGATCGCCGATCTTCACCACCGGTGAAGTGACGCACTCCTGGCCCGGCATCATTCCAGCGGACAACGCGCAGTACGGTCCGAGCATCGTGTCGGAGCCAATTTCGATGAAGTGCTCGTTGTAGATCGTCACCCAGGGAAACGCGATGAGTGATCCGGACCCGAAGCTCTTGAAGCGACGCCCGCGAGCCGTGTCCCTCGTTATGGAGGCGGAAAACTGCCAATCCTCCCAACGATTCGCTACGACACCGGCGATCAATTTCTCGAACATTTTGGGAAACACGACAACACGGTAGCGCTCAGCCCCGTCTGACTACTCTGAACACGTGGTCGGCACGGTACAGCAACACCGAAATGTGGTGTACGCCCGCGCAGAAAGATTTGGACCACCAACGTTGACCGACGAGCTCGTCACCCTGCCGACAAGCGTGCAGTGCCCGCAAGTTCCTGGATTGTTGGAACAAGCAATGGGTACCGGGGACCTTCCCATGGACGAACATTGCCTCACCCTCAACGTCTTCTCACCAGCCCGAGCAACCGAGCTGCTTCCCGTCCTCGTATGGATACACGGTGGTGCCTTCACCAATGGAACGGGCAATGCATCCTGGTACGACGGATGCAATCTCGCTTCGCGTGGTTGTGTGGTCGTTGCCATCAACTACCGACTCGGCGCTTTGGGGTTCACCGGTCGGTCGGATGTGGGCCTTCAAGACCAAATTGCAGCGCTCACGTGGATTCAACGACACATCGAGCAGTTCGGTGGTGATCCTCGGAACGTGACCATCTTCGGAGAATCCGCGGGCGGATGCAGCGTCGTGGCCCTCTACGCCTCCCCTGCTGCCGACCTGCTGTTTCATCGGGGCTGGGCGATGAGTCCTTCACTCGGCCAGCTGCGCACAACCGAGCGCGCGGACCAATCCGAACGACTGCTTCTGTCGGAATTCGGGGTCTCTTCGATCGACCACGTGGCGATGACGCCTCATAGCGAGCTGATCGCTGCACAAGGTCGATTACTACGGGATCCCAAGGATGTGGTCTCCATGTTCAGTCCAACGATTGGCGGGAACGTGGTGTCGTCGAATGCGCACGACGTTGTGGCTCGGGACGCGCGACCTTTG
>Ga0208361_1000527_pt1 | contig 10267 bp, 10 predicted proteins | sample LakMenEpi05Aug10_FD_150670 | JGI IMG/M metagenome (GOLD analysis project Ga0208361, IMG submission 150670) | Freshwater microbial communities from Lake Mendota, WI - 05AUG2010 deep hole epilimnion (SPAdes) | ecosystem: Environmental > Aquatic > Freshwater > Lake > Epilimnion/Euphotic zone ... | reverse complement strand
ACCGGCAACCTCTTTAGAGTTCCAGAGGCCGGATAATTCTGCTGCACCTGTTTGTGCATGTTCGCGCACAATATCATAGATGCGTGGGTCCATTTTACCGGTGGCATCTTCGATGGGCAGGGGGTGAATGCCATCAGCTATTTGAATACGAGCACCGCCAAATAATTTTGAGCCATCCAGTTTTTCCACCACAATCACGAACATAGAACGACGATACATCCAGTCGTTGGTATTGGAAGTGATGTTCTCGATACCGTATATAGAAAGTACCCTTCTGTGTCCTTCAATAAACTTCAAACAAGATTCCGGATCATCCGTCGCTCGGAAAACCCTGATTCTTATCTCTTCATCAATGGGGAGAAAACTGCTCATTACTCGCTGAATTTAATAAATTTAGTGGAATTTTAGGTGATTTTTTCAATTTTTTGGTCGGGGAACCAATCTTTTGATTTAATTTTATATTGTAACGCAAAATAATGATTAATAGTATGGAAGAAAAAAATATCAATGTATTATATATTGATGACGAACCGAATAACATTAATTCGTTCAAAGCTTCCTTCCGCAGGGTTTTCAACGTTTTTACCGCCGAATCCGCTGAGGAGGGTCGTAAAATATTGAATGCCGAGGAAATTCATGTTATTTTGAGTGACCAGCGGATGCCCAAAGAGACTGGTATTGAGTTTTTTCAATCTATATTGGAATCCCACCCCGACCCTATCCGGATTTTGATTACCGGATATACGGATATTAATGCCGTAATTGATGCCATCAACGTGGGGAATGTCTACAAATACCTTACGAAGCCCTGGAATGAAGATGATATCAAGAACTTTATCATTAAGGCCTTTGAGGTGGTAGATCTGCGTCAGAAGAACCGCGAATTAACGGAGCGGTTGATTGATGCCAATACCAAGCTTGAGTTCCTCGCCCGGCAGGGGTTGCTTTCCTAAAATTTTTTGTTTCCCGGAGGAAAAATACAGTTCATTGATTCCCATGCGGGAATTACACAATGATCAGCATTGCCCCTTACCTGTTAAGTTGCCCCCCCGATACAGATAGGGTTTCATCTTCTGCACTACCATTTTTCTGACGACTGTCAGCACTCAATATTTTCTGTTGAGGAATATCTGTATTGATTAGTTTTGTTACTAGAGTAGCCACTTCCTTCAACCAGGTGGTTTGGGAATGCTGTAATTCTCCCAGGGGGTCGATGTCGGGTCCCAGCATGGCATTCCAAATCTCTCCTGAACCTTTTACCCAGAAACCATGTGTACCCCATTTCTTTGGGCTGCTTCCTCTTCCATGGTCAGTGGTGATAATGAAGGTGGTATTATTTCTATAAAATGGGTCTGATTGCACATAATACCAGAGATCGCCCAACAATTGATCAAATTGATGCGCCTTCATCAGGTATTGATCGTAGTTACCACGATGGGCATATTCGTCGGTTTCTCCCATTCCCAAAAAAAGTACTTTCGGATGGTGTTGTTGCAGATAGTTTTTTGCTGCTACATAGGTAAGCAGGTCATTGCGGGTGTGTTCTATCGGCAGGGATGACTGCACCTGGTTAATGAGGATACCCATAGGATCGTTCTCTTCTTGCACCTTTTCATACCCTGCATTTACCGGTATCATAGATTCTTTTTCACGAAGTATATAAGGTAATATGTTCCAGGAACAAAAGGCAACTACTTTTCCTGCATACGCCTGGCGATGGTTGGCTATTTCCAGTACGGTCGGACGACGGCTTTTCACCGCCCAATTGGGATTAAGGCGACTGGGTGGCGCACCGGTAAGCATTTCCTGATACCCCGGATAGGAAATCTTGTAGAAATTGGCAACGTTCACTTTATTTTGGTAGTTTCTATTGCCGGAGAGTTGGCCCTGACGGGCAATAACTTGCCAGAAAAAGGGAAGTAATTTATTGCGACGAATTTCCGGACTCGCACCTCCAAAAAATTGCTGGCAGGCATTGGTATCTGCGACCAAGTGCGGATTTGAGAGCAGTTGTGGGTCGGCACCCCCGAAAACCTCTTGCCACCTGAATCCGTCAATAGTGATGATGAACACATTGGGGGACCGCTGTTGTTGTGCCGATGCTGTTAGGACAAATAGCAGACAGGCAAAAATGAGCAAGTTCTTCACGCGATGGTTTTTCAAAATAACGCCACCCACATTGCCTTTGTATTTTCTAACTGTTACGCTTAGGTAACCAAATTATGAGCAAACTGTAAAAGGTAGAACTGGTTGGAAGCTTTCCTGCCAGCAGCTATTTCAACTAAGTTGAAAAATACAGCAATCATATTTGAACTTAAATTGCTGATTTAAAAAGTAGTAGAACAGTCAACAATATTTTAAGTTGAATATTGATTGCATACAGCAGCCGGATCAATAATCTTTCAATTCAGTATCAGGACTAGAAGAAGTAGTACGCTTGCGGGCAAACTCAAAATAGAGTCCAACGACCAAAAAGTCTCTTCCAATTTCGTCATTGATGCGGTAATCGAATTGATGCAGGTAGCCCAATTGTAAGGTGCTGGTAGGTGCTACCCGGTAATTGATATTGGCCTGAAAGCGGTTGCGTTCAAAGTAGGGCTCCCGGTCGGTAAAGAATAGCTCATTGCTGATGGTGGCCAGGAAGGGTTTAGACTTCCCTTCTCCCCTGCCGAAGGGGTGGGAAACTGCGAGTCGGTAACGAAAGCGATTGCGATAGCCGTTGCTGGTCCATCGCAATTCGGTGCGGAAGCGTTGTTCTACTTTCAGTTTTCGAATATCCTGGAAGAGGGTTAGTTGTGGCCAGAGGCGGAATTCATCATTGTTTTTTGGGGTGACGAAGTTGCCGCCCTCACGATAGGTTTGGTAGGTACCTGCGCCTAGACTGAGCTTCAGATTGGGCAACACTTTATAGTTCACCCCTCCTTTGAATTCGTAATAATGAAATTGATCGTAGAAAGCCAGGGAGCGCAACTGTGCCTCACCAAAGAAGCTCAGTTGCGGGGTGTGGGTATATTTCAGGTTGAGAATATTCCAGGAGCCGATACCGGAACCGGTAAATTGGGCGGAAGTTGTCTGATGAATCAGGAGCAGACAGATGATGATCTGAATTCCCCGGTTGATTTTACTTTGCATAAGTAACTGTAAAACTACAAAATGATGCAGGAAAGAGAAACATCCTCAAAGTTCCATCGGTACACGGTAGACTTCACGGGGAAAAAATACAAAATCAGATTGATTGCTCAACTGATTCAAAAAATGAAAGTCCATTAGTCAGTAGTGAGCGAACTAAAAAAACTGAATTGATAAAATTATTTAAAGATGAACATAACTATATTTTAATACTTTTATCATGAAATATTTCTGTAATAATTGTTAAAATTATTCAATGCCAACAACGTAGTATGCATAAACATTTTAACACTAAATACTTTCGGTAAATTTGTACTGCAACCAATTTACACTACTTACTTATCAAGATCAGTCATGTCTACTAAAGATCCACTAGAAAAGGTAGTAAGGTATATATTTAAAGAAATAGACCAATCTACCTTATCGTTTTTCCTCAGTGGGGTATATGAACGCAGCTATAAAAAAAATCAAATCGTCATCAATACAAAAAATGTACATGATGAAATTATTTTTATTTCCAAGGGCCTGATAAAAGGATATCATACCGATGATACCGGAAAGGAAATTAATATCCGATTTAATAAAGAGGGAGAGTTTGTTACCCATTATAAATCTTTCTTACTGCAAAAGCCCAGTGAGTTTGAATTTAAGGCGATAGAAGCATCGGAAGTGCTCGTCTTTAATTTTAAACACATCAATGATTGTTATATCCAATACCCTTCTCTTGAAAAATTTGGAAGATTAATTGCTGAAAACATAGTTATCAAATTAGATAGTAGGTTGAATGCCAATCAATTTTATGACGCTAAAACTAGATACTACGATTTTATGAAAGATTACAATGATCTTCACAATCGTTTAACACTTGATGATATTGCGAGCTATCTCAGAATGACAAGGCCTTCTCTTAGTAGAATCAGGGGTAAGAAGAAAAATGTAACATAGGTTACCATACTAAATTTATACCGATAATATTTTTGCATTTATAATTGAAATTATGATTGCAAAATTAAAATTAGTCGGAACTGTATTTTTACTGCTATTTGCTTTCTTAAGTACGGCACAAAAAGTTACTCTTTCTGGTTACATCAGAGATAGTTCTACCAATGAATTTCTAATAGGAGCTACGATTCAAGTAGTCAATTCATCGGTTGCAGTATCGTCAAATAGTTATGGATTCTTCTCACTGCAGGTTGATAAAGGAACGCTCTCGCTTATTGTCAACTATGTTGGATACGATCAAAAGAAGGTAATTTTTAACATACAATCTGATGTAAAATCCGATATCCTGCTGAAAACCAAAGTTCAGGTTTTAAATGATGTAACTGTAACTACATCAAAAGCCTATCAACGTATATCCACTACCGTTATGTCAACAGACAAGTTGACTGCAAGGGAAATTAAACAAATACCCATGGTACTGGGAGAAGCAGATGTACTTAAATCCATCCAATTATTACCAGGGGTTTCGGCTCCCAACGAAGGTTCGGGCGGCTTTAATGTAAGAGGGGGTGCCGCTGACCAAAACCTAATCCTGCTTGATGAAGCCATAGTATACAACCCTTCCCATCTTTTCGGTTTCTTTTCTGTTTTTAATGCAGATGCCCTCAAGGATGCTACACTTTACAAAGGAGGAATTCCTGCTAAATATGGTGGGAGATTGTCATCAGTGTTAGACATAAGAATGAGGGAGGGAAACAATAAAAAATTCACCGGAACAGGGGGCATCGGACTCCTTTCCAGCAGAATCACACTTGAAAGTCCCCTGGGAAAAGTGTATGAAAATGGAGCAAATGGTTCAATGCTTTTATCGGCCAGAAGATCGTATGCCGACATATTTCTGCCTTTTTCCAGAGATACTACTATTAACAGAAACAAACTCTATTTTTACGACTTTAATTTCAGAAGCAACTATAGATTCAGTGCCAAAGACAGGTTGTATTTCTCAGCCTATGCAGGGAGAGACAGAATTGATATACCCAATAGTTTCGGCAATACATGGGGTAACTCAACAGCAACTCTGCGCTGGAATCATGTTTTCGGGGACAAGCTTTTTATGAATGTCAGTGCTATCTATTCTAAATATGACTATGAAATTACATTTTACCCCGGCAATAGTTTTAACTGGAATTCATCCTTATCCAATCTTAATTTCAAAGCTGACTTCGACTATTATCTGAATAATCAGCATACCATTAAGTATGGCGCTGGCACCATCTTATATAATTTTAATCCAGGAAAAATATCACCATATGGTAACCGATCAACCATTCGGGCGACTAATCCATTGAATAAAAAAGCAATTGAAAACTATGTTTTCGTGCAAGATGACTATAAAGTCAGTGATAAGCTCAGCATCATGTTTGGATGGAGGGTCTCTCAATTTGCACAATTGGCTAACGACTCCGTTCCCATCTATGTAAACAACCAACCCGCTGTATTCAATCCTGCTATCAATAATTACCAAAACGGAACCATTGCCTCTTACCAGAAATTTGCAAAAAACACTTTATTGAATAACTCTTTTGGATACGAACCTCGGCTGAGTATCAATTATCAAATCAATGATTATTCCAGTTTGAAAGTCGGGTACAATAAAATGTATCAATACATACATCTTCTCTCAACCGCCACATCGCCTACCCCACTAGATATTTACACGCCCAGTTCTTCATTCATCAAGCCGCAAATCGCTGACCAACTTGCCATTGGATATTTCAAAAACCTAAAAAATAATACGTACGAACTAAGTATAGAAGGATTTTATAAATGGATGCAAAATCAATTTGACTTCATCGATGGTGCTTCACCCCTGCTCAATAAATCGCCTGAAACCATCATTTTAAATGGGGATGCTAGGGCATATGGTATAGAAACCATGATCAAAAAAAGCGAAGGAAGACTGACCGGTTGGATCAGCTATACGCTTTCAAAAGCTGAGAGAAGAACTCCGGGGGTAAACGGAGGAAGAGGCATTAACAACGGCAACTACTATGTTACCAACTATGATAAACCGCATAACCTAGCTGTCACCGGTAATTATAAGCTGAATGAAAAATGGTCGTTGTCTGCCAATTTTATCTTGCAATCGGGCAGACCCATCACGTATCCTGAATCAAAATATACATACCTGGGATTGTCGATCCCTGAATACAATGAAAGAAATGCCAATCGCTTACCCGCTTATCATCGACTTGATTTTTCTGCTACCTATGTTAGGAAAAATACAAAAAAATGGAGAAGCCAATGGGTCTTCGGTCTTTACAATGTCTATAACAGACAAAATGCAGCCAGCATCACTTTTAGAGAAGAAACAATTGAACTACCCAATAACTTTGAAGTAGTTAATGGGGTAAGCAAAGCATATAAACTAACCTTCTTTGGTATTGTACCCAGCATCACTTACGAATTTAAATTTTAATCAAATGAAAAGAATAGTAAATAAAGTAACCCTGATTGTCGCACTGTTTTCGCTTCTATCCTGCGAAAAAGAAATTAATCTTAATTTAAAAACCGGTACACCCGATCTTGTGGTAGAGGGAAACATATTATATGGATTAGATACCACTATCACAATACAGGAAATACAATTGACCCAGACTACCAATTATTTGGGCAATTCAAAACCCAATCCTGTAATCAATGCAACAGTAAAAGTAATAGAGGGAAACAACACATATAATTTTACGCATTCCGGTAATGGAATTTACAGGAGTTCTTTTGTCGCAGGACTCAATAAAACCTACCAACTGGTCATCAATCATGAAGGAGACACATATGAAGCAAGAGAGAGAATAAGATCCGGACCTGCCATTGAAAAAATTGATGCTAAATTCTTTCCAGGTGCATTTGGAGATCCCGGGGGTGATTTTTTGACGCTCACTACCACTGATCCGGCCAATGAAATTAATTTCTATTTCTGGCGACTCTTTATCAATAATAAATTCATGATTACGGCAACACCCGGAAACAGATACAGATCGATACAAAAAGATGAATTTTTCAATGGCCAAAAACTCATTGATTACTTGCCCAGTGATGAGTTTCCAGTAGTTGCAGGAGACACTGCTCAGCTGCAACAACTCAATATATCTGAGCAAATGTATAACTACTTATCTGCCATTTTTAATTTAACTGCCGGATCTTCTGTGTCAGGTGATGTGCCACCCGGAAAAATTTTAGGCAATGTTATCAATGTGACGAGACCTAATAAAAGCGCGCTAGGCTATTTTGGGGCTTGCAGTATTTCTATTAAAACAAAAAAGGTATAGCTAAATATTGGGAATATTTTTCAAAAATTTGAAAGGGTTCAGTAAGTAGGTGCAGCATAAGTCCTACTGTCTTTGATTTTAATCGGGATAGTAGGACTTTATTCATTTGAACCATATCAGAAAACAAGAATCGGTGTTATTATAGAGCCAAGGGCCTACTAGATGTTTTTATTCACTGCCGTGTTTATTTATTAGCGATTAAATAATTAACATTCATGCAGTGCTAAGAGCAGCATAGTGATCTACTACTCCGCTAAGTCCTCCTACAAATGCTGAATCCCTCAAAGGCGCTCAAACTCTGTTTCCTACATTCTATTCACCCGTTGTTTACAACCGCTGCTTGAGACCGGTCCAACCACCACCATTGTATACTTCAGTGAAGCCATTCGCAATGAGCAAGCTTTTAGCTGAGCCACTGCGCATACCACTGGCGCAGCAGGTGATGATGGGTTTGGACTTATCCAGTTGTTTTAATTTTCCGGGCAATTCATTCAGGGGAATATTCACTGATCCGTGAATATGTCCGCCCTTGTATTCACCGGGTGTTCTGACATCAATAATTTTTGCACCTTCTTTAACCAATTGTGTAAAATCAATAGGGGGTGCGGACTGGAAGAGATTTTTAAAAAAGTCAAGCATAACTGAAGTTTGATTTATTTACTGTTTATTTTTTTCAGGAAGGAAGGAACGGAAAAGAAGGAACCCCATCAATCCGCCATAGAGGGTGCTGTTCAACGGCCGGGAAGTGATCATACAGGTGCCGGAGGCGCAACCAACATAATAGTAATAAGCATATCCGGCTATTGCCCCTGATGCTATCCCCGCAAGGGTAATCCAGGTTGTTTTTGATAATTGCATGTACCAAAGGTAGAAGAGTGAAACTAAATCGTTTGTAACAAAAGTTACGGAGGGGAATAAAAGATTTTGTTGGTTGTTGGTCAGGCGTTCCCTCCCACCTCAGGCGGGACGAAAATAAACTCCTCCAGTTTCGCTAAGTTGTTTCCTTACTGACATAATTATTTTTTTACAAATAAATCTTTAGTTTATGGGCTTTGGACTCCGCTAGGAATTCACATTTCAAACCGCATAGTCCCTTCGCAGCGCTCGGTAGACTACGTGTGTACACTACAGACCATTTTCGAAAGACCAAAGACTGCTTCAAGCTGCCTTTTTAGAAAATTTTTTTATAGCATTCAATTGCAACTTTAAATTGCGTTTTTCTTCTTCAATATCATAATCATCTTGTAACCCCAACCAAAAACGGGCGCTGTTCCCAAAGTAGCAGGATAAACGAAGTGCAGTATCGGCTGTGATGCGGCGCTTACCTTGAATGATGGCAGAAATACGTGTTTGTGGTATACCAATGTCTTTGCACAATTGATAAGCACTGATCTGTAAGGGAAGCAAAAATTCTTTCAACAAAATTTCGCCGGGATGGATATTCTTAATTTTTTTCATCCTGTCCTATTGAATGATAGTCGATTAATCTTACTTCGTCAGCATTTCCATTATTCCATCGAAATAGAATTCTCCATTTCCATTCACTCGGATGGAATAATATTCTTTCCAATTACCCTTTAATTTTTCCAACCGATTGGATGGTGGAACCATCAAATCATTTAAATCATGGGAATTATTCAACATCCGCAATTTTCTCCTGGCTGTCTCCTGTAGTTCAGTCGAATAAGAAACAACCCGATCCCCTTGCCAGATTTTTTGAGTCGACTTATCCCCAAATGAAGTAATCATACTAACGTTGTACGTTACTTACGTCAAAGGTAAGTAATTTAAATGAATGTACTTATTTCCCCGCTAAGACAAGTTCCACCAGAGGCGGACCTACCCCTCATTCCATTCAGTAGACCTCGCGGGGAATGAAGATCGGATGGATGATTCAATTAAATAAGAGATTACTACTAAGTATAAATAACATTTCTATCCGAAATCCGTAATCCGCAAAGTCCCTTCGCTGCGCTCAGTAGACTTTGCGAGGAATGCCTCGTCCTGAAACGTGATAGACATACAATCGTTCAATTCCGCTGTGAAAAAAAGCGCGTAGGAATTCCATCCAACGGCTGCATTGGTGTATTTTCATTAGTGGAAACAATACGGGAATAATTCCCCTATACATTTCTTATATGGCTGGTTTTAGATATCATTTCAGCAATGCCGCGCGTGCCTAATTTTTCACTTATATTTTTCCGATGTGTTTTTATGGTTAATTCGCTCAGAAACAATTCAGCTGCAATTTCCTTACTTGTTTTTCCTGCGGCTATCAGGGATATGATTTCTTTTTCACGCTTAGTTAATTTGACTGTAGCGTGCCCACCGGTATGCTCTTTATAATTATCAATTATGGCGGGATCAAAATAGGGTTGACAATTCATTAAATTAGCTAACGCTGCTTCAAATATATGTTTACCCGAAATTTTAAGCACATAAGCATCGCCCGAAAAATCACGCAGTGTCAATCCGATGTCTCCGGGCTGGTACATCGTTAATATCATAATTTGTAATGCAGGAAATCGCCGTTTTAGTCCACCTATATTCTCAATTCCATTGTGTGGCGGCACATTTACATCTAAAATCAGTACATCAAGCTGGTGCTGATGGATGATATCATGGATATTTTCGAGGGTATTGGATATAAATGACAAATGATAATTCGATTTCTGAGCTATGATTCTGCTAATACCCTCAGCAAATAAAACATGATCATCGACGATGCCAATTTTATATATTTTCATTGATGCGATAATTAAACTCTACTGAAATATGGAAACCCCTACTGGAACCCCAACGGACAAGGGTTTGTTTATGAGAATATGGTGGGCAAGAATTCACAATTGTTTTACTATGATTTAAAG
>Ga0208361_1000526_pt1 | contig 10277 bp, 7 predicted proteins | sample LakMenEpi05Aug10_FD_150670 | JGI IMG/M metagenome (GOLD analysis project Ga0208361, IMG submission 150670) | Freshwater microbial communities from Lake Mendota, WI - 05AUG2010 deep hole epilimnion (SPAdes) | ecosystem: Environmental > Aquatic > Freshwater > Lake > Epilimnion/Euphotic zone ... | reverse complement strand
CTCATGACCCCGCCGTCCACCTGCACATCGGAGGCGTTCAACCATTGCAACACGGGATCGGAAACGAACAGCAGCACCCGAGCGATGTCGTCCGCGGTGGCGTCGCGCCCAGTCTCGCGCTTCACGAGATCGAGAATCGGGCCGAGTGACTCGCGGAAATCCTTCAAAATCGGCGTATGCACCGGCCCGGGACTCACCGAGTTCACGCGCACGCCGTGCTCCCGCAGGAATCTGCCGTGCTGTTTGGTGAGCACCACCACGCACTCCTTTGAAAAGTCGTAGGCCCGCTTGCCGTCCATCGGATGATCACGCACCCAGGCCACGCCGCTGTCGTAGTCGGGCGTTGCCAACAAACGGGTGACGTCGTCCAAGTGCGCTTGCCATTGCGCACCCGCAATGGATGCCACGTTGGTTACCGCGCCACCTCGAGCGATTCGTGTAATGAGGAGTTCGGTCAACATTCGCAGTCCGAGCACGTTCACCCGCATGGTGACTTCGGGGTTGGCCGTGCCGGGAACGCCCGCAATATTGAGCAGCACGTCGATTTCCCCATCGATCGAATTCACCGCGGCGTCGATCGATGCGGGATCGGTCATGTCGACCGACACGAATTGGCTTACGGGAAGATCAACCGTGTTTCGGTCGAGCGCAACGACGTGTGCGCCGGCTTCGAGCAGCAGTTCGGCGGTGCGACGCCCGATACCGGATGCCGCACCAGTCACGACCACGCGCTTGTTGCGAAAACCAAAATGCGGCGTACGTGGTGCTGCGCCGTCGGCAGAGGTTGCGCTCGACGACATGTGTATCCGTCCTACTGGTCTTCGTAGGGCTGACCGGCGGCTTTTGGTGCACGGCTCGCTCCGATGAATCCGGCCACCACGATGATGGTCACCACGTACGGCGCCATGATGAGGAACTCACTGGGAATTCCCGTGTCGAAGTTGCCGATCTTCAATCGCACGGCTTCTGCAAGCGCAAACACCAAAGCACCGCACAGAGCGCCGACTGGATGCCATCGCCCGAAGATCACTGCTGCGAGCGCAATGAACCCTCGACCATTGGTGATGTTCTGGTCGAATCGACCAACGATGCCGATCGGCCACCATGCCCCACCGACTCCTGCGACGGCTCCGGCAAGCATCAGGTTGCGGTAACGCAGTTTGTTGACGGCCACGCCGAGTGTTCCGGCAGCCTTGGGGTATTCGCCGATTGCGCGCGTCCGCAAGCCCCACTTGGTGCGGTACAAGCCCCAGGTGGTGAGGGCGACTGCCGCAAACGAGAAGTACACGAAGATGGTCTGCACGAAGAAGATCGGCCCGAGAAAAGGAATATCAGACAGCAACGGGACTCGAATCGGCGTCACCGGCAACAGGTTGTTCATCGTGTCGCGGTTGGGCACCAACACACGGAAACTGATGAACGAAGTGACTCCCAACGCAAAGAAGTTGATGGCAAATCCGACGATGACTTGGTCGACTTTGTAGCGAATCGACATGACGGCGAGGATGGCGGCAAGTCCCACCCCGGTCAGCACACCAACGAGGGTTCCCAACCACAGGTTGGTGAGCGACGCACCGATGGCGCTCGTGCAGGCGGCCGCCAACAACATTCCTTCGATCGAGATATTGATGACACCACTGCGCTCGCTGAGAATTCCGCCGATGGCACCAAGCGTGATGGGCACGCTTCGGCTCACCGTGTCCTGCAACATGCCAACGAAACTGAACGAATCACCGGCTGCAGCCCACGCCAGGAAACTCATGAAGAACGATGCGGTGGCAAGCGCCAGCACCACGTTGGAGAGACGGCCGAAACCTCGCAGGAGTTGTGCCGCAGCCACTGCCACCAACACGATGCCCAATGCCCAACCAAACCCTTGCGCCGGCAACGTGAACTGGTTGGTTTCCGTGATCCTGAAACCGGCATCACCCGGACGTCGCGTAAAGACAAAGAAGCACACCATCGCCAACACGAGGTAGGTGATGCCGACACTGCGGGCTCGCTTGCGCTGCTCGGCAGACACCACGCGCTCGGGCATTGCTGCTGCGGTCATCCTCCCCACCCCCTGAATGTCTGGCCGAATGCCTTGGCGTCACCCTTCACGCGGAAGATCGCCTTCACCAGCAGTGGCGCGGCAATGAACATCACGATGAGTGCGCGCAACACGATGATGAGATCGATGGGCACGTCGGTGTCCACCTGCATTTGACGACCACCCGCCTGGAGTGCGCCGAACAACAACGCTGATACCAGCGTTCCAATCGGCGTGGATCGCCCCAACAATGCCACTGCAATGGCATCGAACCCGATGTCGCCCGCCACGGTGCCGCTGGCGTATCCGTACAACCCCAGCACTTCCGACCCGCCGGCCAAACCGGCGAACGCACCGGCGATGGCCATCGACACCACCATGAGCGACTTGGTCTTCATTCCCGCGTAGCGAGCTGCTTCTTGATTGAAACCGGTCGCTTGCATCTCGAAACCCAGGGTGGTTTTGCGCAACAACCACCAGAAGGCGAACGTTGCCAGCAACGCCACGATGAACCCGGTGTGGGCCAAGAGGTCGATGCGCTTGCCCATGAACCAGAACAGCTTCGGCAACTTTGCCGAGTCTTCGACGAACTTGGAAATCGCGTCGTCACGCCCTTCGCGCTTGAACAGCTCCGTCTTCAACAACCACAACACGGTGAACGATGCGATGCCGTTCAACATGATGGTGGTGATCACTTCGTGTGCACCGGTGCGCGCCTTCAACACGCCAGGAATCGCACCAAAGAGCGCACCGCCAACCGCGGCCGCAAGAAGCGCCAATGGAACGTGGATGATCGGCGGCAACTGGAATGCGAATCCCACCCACAAACCGGTTATGGCACCGGCCAACATCTGTCCGGTGGCACCGATGTTGAACAAGCCGGCCTTGAACGCCGAGGACACTGCCAAGCCAGCCAAGAGCAACGGCGTAGCACCCGTAATGGTGTTGGAAATCGCTCGCAGCGAACCGAAGGAACCCTTGAAGAGACCCCAGTATGCGGTACCGAGTGTGCTGAATGCCTGACCGAAGTTGCCGTCGCCAAGTGCTTCGATGTCGGTGATCACGATGATGAACGCACTGACGAACAGCGCTGCGATAACCGCCAACAGGGTGAAGCGCAGTGACTTGAGGGTTTCGCTCATGATGCCACTGCTCCTGTCGGACGCGAACCCGCCATGTACAAACCGATGTCCATGTGGCTCACCTTCTTGGGGTCGAGGTCGGCAACGATCTTGCCGCGGTACATCACCAACACCCGGTCGGACAGCGACATCACTTCGTCCAGCTCGGTGCTCACCACAAGCACTGCAACCCCGGCATCACGCTCCTTCACGATTTGCGCATGCACGTATTCGATGGATCCCACGTCGATACCGCGGGTCGGCTGCGCTGCAACCGCCAGTCGAATGTCTCGACTCAACTCACGTGCAACGATGACCTTTTGCTGGTTGCCACCCGAGAGGGTCGATGCCGGCTGCGCCGGGTCGTTGGTGCGAATGTCGTAGGCAGCCACCAATTCCTTGGCTCGCGCCTGGGCAACGTCCCACTTCATTCGAATACCGCTCGAGAACTCGGCATCGTGATAGCGAGTTAGCACGAGGTTCTCCGTGATCGACATTTCGGTCACCAGGCCTTGACGTTGGCGATCTTCGGGAATGTGCGCCATCCCGGCCGCATGACGTTCGCGTGGCGAATCATGCGACACGTCGCGGTCGCCGATGGAGATCGAGCCGGAGGCTGCACGGCGCATACCGGCAAGCGCCTCCACCAACTCGGTTTGACCGTTGCCTTGCACGCCCGCGATGCCCACGATTTCACCCACACGCACGTCGAACGACACGTCGTCCACCACGGTTCGACCATCGGGCTCCACTACCGACAAGTTCTTGACTTGGAGCATGGCCGCACCGGGCGTGGCTGTCTTTTTGTCGACCACGAGTTGCACCGCCCTGCCGACCATCATCTCGGCGATTTCCGATTCCGTGGTGTGCTTCGGATCGGCTTGGCCAACCACTTTGCCGCGACGAAGCACGTTGATGCGATCGGCGATGGTGATTGCTTCCTTCAGCTTGTGGGTAATGAAGATGACTCCCCGACCGGATGCCACCAACGACCGAACGATCTCGAAGAATTCGAGGATCTCGCTCGGCGTGAGTACCGCAGTGGGTTCGTCGAACACCACGATCTTTGCGTCGCGCATCAGCACCTTGACGATCTCCACGCGCTGGCGAACACCCACCGAGAGGTCTTCGATCACCGCATCGGGATCCAGCTCGAGGCTGTATTTGTCGGACACTTCCTTCACCATGCGGCGGGCTTCGTCGATGTCGAGAGTGCCCATGCGACCGGTTGGCTCCACGCCCAGCACCACGTTTTCTGCAACGGTCATCACCGGAACGAGCATGAAGTGCTGATGCACCATGCCGATGCCGGCAGCGATGGCGTCGGCAGGCGAAGAAAAGTGTTGTGGCGTTCCATCGATGCGAAGTTCGCCTTCGTCGGGACGATAAATGCCGTACAACACGTTCATGAGGGTGCTCTTACCCGCACCGTTTTCGCCAATCAGGGCCAACACCTCACCAGTGGACACCTCGAGGTTCACGCTGTCGTTGGCGACGATGCCGGGAAAACGTTTGGTGATTCCCCGCAATTCAAATTTCATGTGGTGGGCTACCCCTCAGGCTCCACAGAGTAATACACCGCGAGTCGGCTCGTCCCCGGCGTTCATACAAAACAAACGGGGCGGGCCGCTTTCGCGACCCGCCCCGCGTTGCTCACGCAGATCAGCTGGATTAGAGCTGGATCGATCCGTCTGCAATTCCTGCGCCAATGGCCTCAACTTCGGCCTGGATGTCAGCTGGAACTGCGGTGTAGGCAACACCGACACCGCCGTTGGCAAGGGTGCCAACGTAGTTGTCAGTCACGCCACTGCCTTCGACCACGTCTTTGATCGCGGCGAACACGGCTGCGTCGATGTTCTTCAGCACCGAGGCGATGTACACCTCAGCTGCATCCGGGTTCGACACGCTCATGTCGACGTCGACACCGATGATCTTCACCTTGCCGCCGGACTCGAGCGCGAACTGCGCCGAGCCGAGACCCACTGGGCCGGCAACTGGGAAGATGATGTCGGCGCCTTCATCGGCCTGGCTCTTGGCAATGTTCTTGCCGTCGTCGAGGCTCTCGAAGTTTCCGGCAAACGTGCCGTCAGTGCCGTCCCAACCGAGCAACTTCACGGATGCGCCCTTTTGGGTGTTGTAGTACTCAACGCCCTTGCGGAAGCCTTCCATGAAGATGGTTACTGGTGGGATGTTGACACCACCGAAGGTGCCAACGATGCCGGTCTGCGACATTGCTGCCGAGAGGTAACCGGCCATGAACGATGGCTGATCGGTTGCGAACACGAGACCGCGGGCGTTTGCCACCGGTGGGTCGTACGCGTAGTCGACGATTGCGTAGTTCAAACCAGTGTTGGCTTCAGCGGCCGCCTTGGTCGCATCGCCCAAGAGGAAACCCACCGTCACGGTGATGTTGCATCCCTTGTCGGCAAACGACTGGAGGTTCGGTGCGTAGTCCGCATCGCTGGCTGACTCGAGCAGGTCGATGGTGACGCCGAGTTCGGCTTCAGCCTTCTGCATGCCTGCGTACGAAATCTGGTTGAAGCCCTTGTCATCAACACCACCGGTGTCGGTGACCATGCAGGCAAGCGTGCCTGCGCCTGGAAGTGCTGCTTCCTCGGCAGGTGCTTCGGTTTCTTCGGTGACTTCTTCAGTTGCTGCATCGTCACTGCCACACGCGCTGGCGATCAGCGCAAATGCGGCAAGGGCGAGCGCAGCGGACTTGAGTCCCTTGTGCTTCCTCATTGGTATGTCTCCCTCTCGTGCAACGGACGTTGCACGTGTTAGTTGTTGGTGAAGATGGTACTTCACCCGGGTAACACCGTCGGGCACCGTTTTCGCCTGCGTGCCGTGACCCAATCGGTGTTCGTCACGGTGATCCGGACAATCGGACTGATAAGGTCGCGTCGACAACCCCAACGACAAGGAGCAACAACATGGGTGCGTGCGGCTGCGGATATACGACGGATGAACAAAAGCAGTGCAACGGGTCACACCGGGTGGTGCAAGCCGTGAAGGCCGACCTCGCAAAGGCATTGGCAGACATGGGCCATACCGAAGCCTCGGAACTGGTGAAGCAATACAAAAAACAAAGTTGAGAGTCGACGACGCTCACGTCGCAAGAGTGGGCCAGGTAGGGATCGAACCTACGACCAAGGGATTATGAGTCCCCTGCTCTGACCACTGAGCTACTGGCCCCGGTGGAAATTGTGGCTCCGGGGGTGGGGCTCGAACCCACGGCCGACGGATTAACAGTCCGTTGCTCTGCCAACTGAGCTACCCCGGAAAGGCTTGTTCAGGCTACTCGCACCCCGCCGCGAACCGCCGGGTTTACTCGTCTTCGACGAACGAGCGCAGCCCGCTGTTGTTGTGCGGATGACGCATACGGGCCAGCGTCTTTTGCTCTATTTGCCGAACCCGCTCGCGGGTGATGTCTTCTTTCTCGGCGACTTCCTCCAGCGTGTGCTGTTTGCCGATGAACTCCCCCAAGCCGAACCGCATCGACATGATGCGTCGCTCACGCTCGGGCAAGCCATCCAACGACTTTTCGATTTGACTCACCAGCTCACGCTGCACGGTTTCGCTCAGCGGATCGGCCGCATCCGGGCTGGCCAGCGTTTCGCCCACCGTGAGGTCGTCGACGTCGACGCCGACCGGTGCATCCAAGCTGGCGGTGGACAACGTCAGCTGCTGAATCTCGAACAACTTCTCCACGCTGATGTCGCAGCGTGCCGCCACTTCCTCGGGTGTGGGGTCACGCTTCAACTCGGCGGTGAGTTCGCGCTCCGAGCGCTGCACTCGGTTGACGATTTCCATCATGTGACCGGGAATACGAATGTTGCGACCCTGATCGGCCATCGCGCGCGTCATGGACTGTCGAATCCACCACGTTGCATACGTGGAAAACTTGAAACCTTTTTCGTAGTCGTACTTGTCCACCGCGTGCATGAGACCGATGTTGCCTTCTTGAATGAGGTCGGAGAGATGCAACTCCTTGCGGTCGTAGCGGCGCGCGATGGACACCACCAACCGCAGGTTGGCACGAACCATTCGGTCCTTTGCCTTCTCGCCTGCCTTCACGAGATCACGCAGCGTCTTGCGATCGCCGGCAGAAAGCTTCGTCTTGCCCGATGTCTTTGCATCCTCAAGACGTTGCTGGGCCTTTTGACCGTCCTTTACCGCTTTGCCGAGCGTCTTTTCCTCGGCAGATGTCAGTAGTGGAACCTGACCAATCTCGTTGAGATATTGGCGGACCGTGTCGGGCGAATCGCCGCCGGAGATTCTTGGTCGTCTCACGATGTTGTTATGCCTCGATCACGGAGGTTACGTCGTACAGCCATGTCAACAGGTCCGCTATCAACGAGTCTGCCACATCCCGACCACTCAACTGCTCCACCTTCTGTTTGATTTCACGATCACGCGTGATGACGGCACTCGAGGTGTCCGACACGCGACGCGCGAGTTCACGGCGTACGGCAGCGCGCAGCAGGTTGATGCCTTCCTTGCGGGGATCGGCATCCGTCGGCACGTCGAACACCTCCACGCGTGAGAGTAATTCGAGCGCATCCGGATCGAGATCGGCCTCGGCAAGCTTGTGGTTGCCACGGTGCGTCATGAGCGCACGGAACACCCGTCGGTGCGTGTCGTCTGCAAACACCTCTTCGGCGACGATGCCCGTGACCTCGTCGAATCGGGCAATCATCAGCGAAAGAATCACGAATTCGGCGTTCTCCTTGTTGCTGCTGTGGGCCGTGGATTGGGCCTCGTTTCTCGAGCGTGCAGCCTGGAACTTGCGGTCGACCTTCTGCACGATGTCGTCGATCTGCTTCTTGTCGTTGCCCCACAGTTGCTCCGCAACTTGGGTGGCGTAGTCGCGGCGCACGATCACATTGGGGTGCTCGTTGATGATGGCGATGGCTCGGTCGGCAACACGGGCCTTGTCCTCGGGTGTGCTGATCTTGGCGCCATCGAGCACGCGTCGCACGCGGAATGCCATGAACGGCTCGGCATTCTCCACCGAAGCCAAGAGTCCTTGCGGGTCACTGTCGGCGAGGTCGCCAGGATCCTTCCCGCCCTTCAACCGAGCCACGTTGACACGCACGTCGATCTTGCGTTCCCATTCGTAGAAACGCTCGGCAGCACCCTGGCCTGCAGCATCGGCATCGAATGCGAGCACCACGTTGTTGGCGAAGCGCTTCATGAGTCGCACATGGTCCTCGGTCAAAGCCGTTCCACACGTTGCCACTGCGCGAGTGAAGCCCACACGATGAAACCCAATCACGTCGGTATATCCCTCGCACACCACGATCTGATCGGCCTTCACCACGTCGGCTTTGGCCCAGTTCAATCCGTACAGCGTCTTTGATTTGGTGTAGATCTTGGATTCCGATGAGTTCTTGTACTTGGCTGGATCCTTGCTGCCGGGAAGGATGCGTCCGCCGAATGCCACCGCTTCGCCCGAGTCCTTGAAAATGGGGAACATCACTCGGGCACGAAACGAGTCCTGCAGGCGCCCACGGCTGTTGGTGAATGCCAACCCGCAGTCGCGCAGCATCTCGGCGTCTGCGCCGAGTTCGGTGGCGAGCGCATCCCACGCATCGGGCGCCCACCCGAGCTTGAACTGTCGTGCGATGTCACCACTCAGTCCGCGAGTGCGCAAATACTCGCGGGCGTCCTTTGCGTCGGGCGATGTGAGCAGTCGCTGGTGGTACCACTCCACGGCGTGCTGCATGAGTTCGAACAGCTGCTTGTTGCGTTGACGATCACGTGACGGACCGCCAGTGGTGTAGGTGATGGTGATCCCCGACTTTGCTGCCAGGTGCTCGATGGCGCCGACGAAGTCCAAGCGCTCCACTTCCTGCACGAATTTGAAGACATCGCCCGACGCACCACAGCCGAAACACTTGTACCGACCGGTTTCGTCCCGCACGTTGAACGACGGTGTCTTTTCTCCATGAAACGGGCACAGTCCGAGATAGTTGCGACCTGCCCGCTTCAGCGCCACATAGTTGCCGATCACCGACGAGATCGGCTGCGCCAAGCGAACGCGCTCGATGTCGTCGTCGGAGATTGCCACGCGCGAGAGACTAGTTGCGCGGCACGGACGCTAGTTGTGCGGCTTGGTGTAGCCCTTGCGCTTGTTCGCCACCACCGATGCGACGACGCCACTCACCAGGAACGTCACGATGATGGCAAGCGAAATTGCCACGGGGATGTGGAACCCGCGCCACGCCACCGTCATCTTGGCGCCAACATAAATGAGGAGTGCGGAGATCGTATGGGGCATGTACACGAAGCGCTCGCGCATGTCGGACAGGAGGAAGTACAGCGCCCGTAAACCGAGGATTGCCCACGCATTGGAGGCAAAGACGATGAACTGCTCACGACTCACTGCGAGTACTGCGGGTACCGAATCGACGGCGAAAATCACGTCGGTGACTTCAACGATCACCAGAACCGCAAGCAGCGGCGTGGCAAAACGTTTGCCGTTCACCCATGTGAACAACTTCTGTCCGTCATAGTGATCGACCGACGGCACGAACCGACGGAACAGCTTCATGGTGGCAGTGTCGTTTGGATTGGTGTCCTTGTCCTTGCCACTGAGAATCTTCCAGCCGGTATAGATGAGGAAAAGACCGAACACAAGCAACAGAATTTTGAAACGGTTGATCACTGCAGTGCCGACGAGGATGAAGATGAATCGGAAGACGAGTGCACCGAAGATTCCCCAGAACAAGGTTCGGTGTTGATATTGCCGTGGCACGGCGAAGTGCGCGAAAATGATTGCCCACACGAAGACGTTGTCGACGGACAAGCTCTTCTCAATGAGGTACGCGCTGATGTACTCGATGGAAGCTTGACCTGCCTGACCCTGGCCAGCGAACATTGCTGCGATCACACCGGTGAACGCCAATCCAAGACCGATCCAAATTGCACTCTCGATTGCAGCTTCTCGAATCTCCACCACGTGTGCCTTGCGATGGAACACCAACAGATCCACCAAGAGTGCCGCTCCAATCACGCCGATGAGCATTGGCCAGCCCCACGATGGCACCGTGACGTCGACGAACTTATCGCTGCCGGATGCCGCAAGCGGACGAATTCCGGCAGCGAGAGAGATTTGCGGG
>Ga0208361_1000525_pt1 | contig 10295 bp, 8 predicted proteins | sample LakMenEpi05Aug10_FD_150670 | JGI IMG/M metagenome (GOLD analysis project Ga0208361, IMG submission 150670) | Freshwater microbial communities from Lake Mendota, WI - 05AUG2010 deep hole epilimnion (SPAdes) | ecosystem: Environmental > Aquatic > Freshwater > Lake > Epilimnion/Euphotic zone ... | reverse complement strand
TTTGTCAAAGAACTTCTGTCGAATCCCACTATGTCTAACCCCACGATCGAATAACCGGCCTGGGGTACTTTCTCCATCTCCATTTTTCCCTTCGCTCCCACAAACAAGATGTCTATCGAAGCATCTTGCTCTTTGAGCGCTCCTGCGATGGCCAGTGCAGGAAAAATATGTCCGCCCGTTCCTCCTCCCGCTATCAAGATCCGCATACTCATGCTGCTGCGGGTTTAGCCGGGCTAGCATCTGTCTTACCCTCTAGCTGCTCCACATTTCGGGCTACGCTCAAAATGATGCCGATGGCCAGACAAGTAAATATGAAACTGCTTCCACCCATACTCACCAGCGGAAGAGTCACACCCGTAACCGGAAACAGATTTACCGTTACGGCCATGTTAGCAATAGCCTGAATGACCAATGTAAAACTCAATCCCAACGCCAGAAAAGCTCCAAAAGCATAAGGGCATTTTCTGAAAATACGTATGCAACGGAAGAGGAAAAGTAAATAGATGAAAACAATGAAAAGTGCTCCGGCTAACCCATACTCTTCAATGATGATGGAGAAAATAAAATCATTGTACGCCTGCGGCAGAAAATTACGTTGGCGACTATTACCTGGACCCAGTCCCATCAAAATATTTCCATTTGCGATGGCGATGTTGGCCTGCTGTACCTGATAGGGCACATCTTTATCAGCAGCATATACAAAATCCTGTACCCGACTCACCCAGGTTCCGAATCGGCCAACGCCCTTCATTTTTTCAGCCATGGCTGTCTGACGATTTCCCGCTTCGGGCTCAGACCGATTGGTAATAACGGCAATGGAAATAATAATGGATACAGGTATCAGTGCTACTAGGATGGTGAGAAAGATGTGGCGAAATGAAACCCGTCCAATAAACATCAATAGTAAGGCGGTTGCGCCGGTGAGCAACGCATTCGATAAATTCGCCGGCATAATCAAAGCACAGATCAGCAATACGGGAATAACTACCGGCAAGAATCCCTTCTTAAAATCTTTGATCACATCCTGCTTTCTACTGAGGAGTCTTGAAATATACATGAACAATGCCAGTTTTGCCAGGTCACTGGTTTGCAATGTCAGGTTGATCACTGGTAGTTTGATCCATCGACTACCCTCATTGATCTTAGCACCAAAAAATAAAGTATACAGCAAAAGAGGAATGGAAAGTATAAAAAGGAAAGAAGCTACTTTAGAGAAAAAGGTATAGTTAACACGATGCAGGAAAAATACAATTACTAACCCAATAATTGTAAATGAAACCTGCTTAAAAAGATAAACACCGGTATTTCCCTTATTCATTTTATATGCCAGCGATCCGGTAGCACTATACACCACTAAGATAGAAATGAGAGAGAGCAGCAGCAGGATACCCCAGATATACCTATCCCCTCTGGTGCGGCTCACCAGCTGTCCCTTCATATTATCGATGGTAGGGATCTGCATCAGTAGGGGATCATTCGAAGCTGCCATGGTGTTGTAAGAATAGATTTATAGTTCTTTTACTGCAAGTTTGAATTGTGTACCGCGATCTTCATAATTGGTAAAAAGATCGAAGCTGGCACAAGCCGGGCTCAACAAAACCACATCGCCTTTTCCGGCTACTTTGAATGAAGCGTTCACCGCTTTTTTAGCTGACTCTGCTTCTACGATCACCGGAACAATATCCTTGAAAGCCTGAATGATCTTCTTGTTATCAGTACCCATACATACGATGGCTTTCACTTTTTCCTTCACCAAATCAGCAATCAACTGATAATCGTTTCCTTTGTCAACACCTCCCAGAATCAGCACTACGGGCTTATTCATGCTTTCCAGTGCATACCAGGTACTGTTGACATTGGTTGCTTTGGAATCGTTGATGAACTCGACGCCGCGAACCATGGCAACAAACTCCATCCGATGCTCCAGACTTTGGAAGTTATGAATGGCTTCCCGGATCTTTTCCTTTCGGATGCCCAGGGTTGCGGCTGCAATACCGGCGGCCATCGTGTTGTACTGATTGTGCTTCCCCTTCAGGGCGAAGTCATAGATGCTCATGCTCACTCTTTCTTCCTGAATTCTGAGCATCATCTGGTCTCCTTTGATGTAGGCTCCTTTTTTTACTTCTTGTTTCATAGAAAAGGGTAATGGGTTAGTATGTAAATGAATAAATGGGATTTTTTGCATGATTACTTCATCATCTTCACAATAGATGAAGTAATCTTCATTGGTCTGATTCTCAATGATTCGGAACTTACTATTGATGTAATTCGAAAATTGATAATCATACCGGTCTAGGTGATCTTCCGTGATATTGAGCAATACGGCGATGTGTGGGCGAAAACTGCTGATATCATCTAACTGGAAAGAGCTGATCTCCAGAATATATAGGGGCTTGGGATCGAAATGAACCTGGCGGGCAAATGAGTGACCGATGTTACCAACCAATGCAGCATCCAGTCCGGCAGTACGGCAAATATGATATATCAAAGATGTAGTGGTTGTTTTGCCATTGCTTCCCGTGATGGCAACTACTTTGCTATGGCCCATATAGCGGAAAGCCAGTTCGATTTCGCCAATCACAGGAATTCCCTTGCTCCGAATTTGCTGTACGATGGCATTTTTCTCCCCGATACCAGGACTTTTCACCACTTCATCGGCCTGCAGTATCTTGTCTATGCTGTGACTACCTTCTTCATAAGCAATACCTTGTTCGTCTAATTCAGCACGCATTGCCGGCTTGAGCGATCCGCCATCACTTAGGAATACCTCATATCCGCGGGCAGCCGCCAGCAGAGCAGCACCAACACCGCTCTCACCTCCGCCTAATATAACAAGCCGCTTCTTCATTTATTAACGAATCTTCAGGGTTACAATTGATAGTACAACACATATGATAGTGATGATCCAGAACCGAACAGCAATCTTACTCTCGTGGTATCCTTTTTTCTGATAATGGTGGTGCAGCGGACTCATCAGAAATATTCTTCGTCCCTCACCAAACTTCTTTTTGGTATAGCGGAAGTAGCTTACTTGAAGAATCACACTTAAATTTTCAATTAAGAATACACCACAGAAAATAGGTATCAGCAATTCCTTTCTAACGATGATGGCCAGCGATGCGATAATGCCGCCCAATGCAAGACTGCCTGTATCGCCCATAAAAACCTGGGCAGGGAAGGCATTGTACCAGAGGAATCCGATGCAGGCACCAACAAATGCTCCCACAAAAATGGATAGCTCACCCAAATTGGGTATGTACATCACATCGAAATAATCGGCGAGAATATAGTTACCGCTTACATACACAAATACACCAATGCCTGCCCCTATGATGGCGCTCACACCGGCTGCTAATCCATCTAATCCATCGGTCAAATTTGCACCATTCGAAACAGCCGTAATGATGAATGTTACAATAAGGATGTAGATGATCCAAGTATATTTTTCAGCACCGGGTCCCATCCAGCTGATAAGCTTACTATAATTGAACTGATGGTTTTTTACAAATGGAATAGTAGTAATGGGCGTTTTAACTTTTACAAATCGCTTTTCAATACCATTCAGTTTTCTGACGATAATGTTTGAATCTTTCGCCAGTTGTTCCCCTTTTTGTAATTGAGCAGCAGGTGTTGTGATCACTTCGCGTTCAACCGTTACTGCATTGCTGAAATACAGCGATACGCCGATGATAATACCCAAGCCAACCTGTCCGATGATTTTAGAAACTCCGGCAAGTCCGTCGCTATCTTTTTTTATAAACTTTTCACCTGCAGCCAATGCTTTCTGTCGTGCCTTGATTTTAAAGTAATCATCTAAGAAGCCAATCAAACCCAGCCAAACTGTACAAAGAATCATCAGGCGGATGTAGAGTTTATCAAGATTGGCAAACAGAAGTGTGGGAATCAAAATGCTCAGCAATATGATAATGCCGCCCATCGTGGGGGTGCCCTTTTTTTGCAACTGACCTTCCAGTCCGAGATCACGTACACTTTCGCCAATCTGTTTTTTGCGCAGAAATTCGATGATCTTCTTTCCAAATATGGTGGCGATCATCAAGGATAGTACTACCGCCATGGCGATGCGGAAAGTCAAAAACTGAAACAGTCCTGCACCCGGAAGGTGAAAGGTTTTACTGAGCCAGCTGAACAGATGATACAACATAGACAGGTTTCAGTTGATTAACTTATTTATTTAGCAGTTGAAAGGTTTCGCCTAACACCTGCTTATCATCGAAAGGATGCTTTACACCTTTTATTTCCTGATATTTCTCATGTCCTTTTCCCGCCACTAAAATGATATCTCCTGCTTGGGCAAGTGTCACCGCAGTTTTGATGGCTTCTTTTCGATCGCTTACCGTTAAATATTTCCTGCCATCGGCAGCTGCTAATCCTGATTGCATATCCTGTAGAATTGCTGCCGGGTCTTCGGTCCGTGGATTATCACTGGTCAGGATGACCCGATTACTGTACTGAACAGCTATTTGCGCCATCAGGGGTCGCTTGGTTTTATCGCGATCACCGCCACACCCAACAACAGTTATAATGGATTCGTTTCCTCTCCTCAGTTGGCGGATGGTTGTGAGCACATTTTCAACAGCATCCGGCGTATGTGCATAATCAATGATACCGATGATGCCGGTGGCACTTACCTGATAATCGAAACGACCTTCGGCGCCGGTCAATGCACTCAGGTGTGTCAGCACCTTGGCGGGATCTTCACCCAGCAGGCAGCCTGCCCCCAATACAGCCAGCAAATTGTAGGCATTGAATTCCCCAATCAGCCGAAAATGAACCTGTACATCATTCACCAGCATGACTAGTCCGGTCAGTGCATTCTCTAGAATTTTTCCTTTAAAGTCGGCGGGTTGGTGTAAACTATAGATGCGGCGGATGGCCTTTGTATTTTGTAACATGACCTGTCCCCGCTTATCATCGGCATTGCTCAGGGCAAAGGCGCTGGCAGGCAGCTGATCGAAGAAGCTCTTCTTTACACGTATATATTCGTCAAATGTTTTATGATAATCGAGGTGATCGTGGGTGATGTTACTGAAGATTGCACCGGTAAAACATAATCCGGTGATACGATGCTGGTGAATGGCATGGCTGCTGCATTCCATAAAAACATGGGTGCAACCGGATTGGCACATGCGCTGCAGCAGTTCATTCAGTCGTATGGCATCAGGGGTTGTGTGGGTAGAGGGCAGCACTTCCTCTCCGATCTGATTTTGAACGGTGCTGATCAGACCACAGTGATACCCCATAGAAGAGAACAATCGGAAAAGCAGGGTGGCAATGGTTGTTTTTCCATTCGTACCGGTAACGCCTACTAATGTGATTTGCTCTGAGGGATCACCATAAAAATGGTGCGCCATTCTTCCCAGTGCTTCACCGGCTTCTTTTACCTGTATGAAAGTGATTCCTTCGGGGGTAATAGGAGGTAATGATTCACAAACAATCGCAACTGCGCCTGCTGCTATGGCAGAAGAAATAAATGCATGACCATCTATTTGCGATCCCCGTACCGCAATGAATAGATCACCAGGCTGTACCTGACGAGAGTCAATCTGCAGCTGACGAATTTCCCGGTCAAGGTTGCCCATGGTTTGCAGCAGCGGCACCTGATATAATATTTGTTGTAAGTTGGCCATGCTTATTATGGATGATTCAGCTGCATTTCGTTGAGTTGAATACGGAGCATCTGTCCTTTGATGATTTTATCACCGGCAGGAATAGATTGACTGATAACCTTGCCTTTACCGGCTACGCGCACGATAAGTCCTTTGGTTTCGGCGAGTTGAAGGGCATCTTTTAATCCCATGCCAACTAGAGCGGGCATGGCATTTTCGGGTGCCGGGCGACCCTTAACTAATCCCTGGCGGAAGTTGCCGCTCATGTCAGCCCACTCATCCCAGCCAGCGGCAGAATCTGTTACCGCAATTTTTAAGGTGCGGGTAACCCTTTTTAAATCATTTTTGTTTCCTGCCCAACGGAAGGGGATGGAATCTATATTTGTGGTAACTGTTTGTTTTGATTCGTTGCGTCGGAGGAAAGTTGTATAAAGTCTATCCGCTATTTCTTTGAATACGGGGGCTGCCACATCTGAACCATGGTGTTTCACCGCACCGGGTTTATTTTTAATAACTACTACACAGGTATATTTTGGTTCATCGGCAGGAAAAAATCCGGCAAAAGAAGCCTGATATATATTCAGGTTATAACCTTGGTTACCATTGGCTACCTGTGCTGTGCCTGTTTTCCCAGCTACCGAGTAAGGTGTATTTTTAAAAACCTGTGCAGCTGTTCCGTTTAGACAAACTCCTTTTAAACAGGTAAGTAATTGTTGCCGGGTTGATTCGCTACAGATTTGCTGTCGCACAATGCTGGGTTGTATTGCTCTCAGTAGCTGTCCCTCCTTTTCGATGGAGCTTACCAGATACGGCTTCATCATGGTTCCATTGTTGGCGATGGCATTATAAAGGCAAAGCGTTTGCAGAGGCGTGATTTGGATGTTGTAACCAAATGCCATCCATGCAAGCGTGTTAGCATGCCACAGTGGATCACCGGGTTTATGCAACACAGGTAAGCGCTCACCGGTCAGATCAATGCCCATGGGAGAATCGAGGTGCATTTTTTTCAACCAGTTCAGGTATTGGGATGGGCGTGTACCATAATTATTCCATACCAACTTAGCCATACCAACATTCGAACTCTTTTCAAATGCCTGTTGAATGGTTTCTTCCCGGATGCCGTGTACTTCTGCATCTTTAACGGTTTGGTTATTGAGTTCCCACTTGCCGCCTTCCACATCAATGATGTCACGAAGGGAAACCTTTTTATCTTCCAGCAGGGCGAGTAAAGTGGCCAATTTAAATGTAGAGCCGGGTTCAGAGGGAGTGATGGCGTAATTAAAGTTTTCCCAGTAGCTGCCATCGCTCATTTTACCTAGGTTAGCCATGGCCCTGATTTTTCCTGTTTGTGTTTCCATTACGATGGCGCATCCCTGGAGTGCTTCGTGTTTCACCATCGCATGCATCAGCGCCTTCTCTGTAATACCCTGAATAAATACATCAAGGGTACTTACAATATCACGCCCTGTTTCCGGTTCAGCCACATATTGATCATCTTCAACAGGAACTTTAACACCACCGGCAATAAAGCGTACCAATTGCTTTCCAGACTTTCCCTGCAAGATGGAGTCGTAAGAATTTTCCAGTCCTACCTGATTACTGTCGCGGGCGAGTCCGATGGTACGCAGCGCCATCATTTCAAAAGGGTTGAGTCGGAAATTCTTCTGTACAGGGATGATACCACTGGTATACCTGCCTAGATTAACCAGGGGGAAAGTTCTTAGTTGCTCGTATTCGCGGAAGGAAATTTTCTTTTTCAGCAGGAAGAAACCTTCTTTATGCTGGTAGGCTTGCTGCAGTATCAGTTTATATTCACCTGCAGAGAGATCTTTGAAAAGTGTAGACAGGGCATCTGCCAGGGAATCAACTTTCTCACGAAACAGTTTTCCGTTGTTCTCGCGTAGGGGTGTAATTCTGGAATCCCAGTAAATATCAAATCGGGGTATGCTGGTACTCAACATTTGTCCGTCTTCAGTGAAGATGGTGCCTCGCTCTGCTTCAATCGGTTCGATGCGTTGGTGTAAACTGTCGCTTAGACTTCTCCAGTAGGCGCCCTGAACCTGTTGGATATATACGGCCTTACCCATGATGGCGACAGCAACGGCTACGATGAGCAGGTAGCTCAGGTAAACCCTCCATAATATGTCGTTCTTTACATCCATCTGGTTGGTAGCAGATTTATTTTTTTTCCGGTGGTGTGAGTCGGAAGGGTAATTCGTTATTGACTTTCAAATTCAGTGGTGTAGCAGCTTGAATCATTTGATCTTCGCCGCTTTTATACATCAGTTCACTTTTCAGGGTTTTATAATTGAATTGCAGTTCTCTTATTTCAGTTTGGGTGGTATTGATTTTCCTTATCACCTGATCTGCATAGTGGCCATGAGCGATGTAGATCACTGCCAGTAGGGAGAGGAAAAGAAAAAATGGCAACTGGCGCAACATCCAGGCATGATCGAACCAACCTTTCAGCGGGTTCTTCAGTGATGTGCGATTGTTTTTTTCCATGGTTTCGTTCCGTTATAATTTTTGTGCCACCCTGAGTCTTGCGCTTCTGCTTCTGGGGTTGGCTGCCAGTTCAGCTGGTGTGGCCTGTATGGGTTTTTTATTCACCAGTTCAAACACTTTCTCCTTCACTTCCGGCAATAGGGGGTTGGTTGGCATTTCATCCACTTGTCCCTGCCGGAAGAAATGTTTCACAATCCGGTCTTCAATCGAGTGAAAAGTAATAATGGCAGCGCGTCCTCCCGGTTTTAGAACTGCGGGTATCTGCTGCAGCAATTCTTTCAACGCACCGGTCTCGTCATTTACTTCCATTCGTAAAGCCTGAAAAACCTGGGCCAGGTATTTATTGGGATTTCCCTTCACTGCTGTGTGGATGAGCGATTTGAATTGTTCAATCGTATCGGTGGAGCAATGACTTCTTTGGTGTACGATCAGCCGTGCCAGCGTTTTAGAATTGGTCACTTCGCCAAATTGTTCAAACATGCGATGTAACTGCTTTTCATCGTAGGTTCTGATAATTTGGGCTGCCGTGAGCGGTTGCCGCCGGTCCATCCGCATATCGAGGGGACCATCCATACGGATGGAGAATCCTCTTTCGGCGGTATCGAACTGGTGACTACTGACGCCGAGGTCGGCGAGTATACCATCTACTTGCGTTATACCCTGCAATCGAAGTATTCTTTGCAGGTGACGAAAGTTGTAGGGCAGAAAAATGAATCGATCATCTTGGGGAACATTGGCTGCTGCATCGGCATCCTGATCAAAGGCAAGTAACTTACCTTGCTGATTCAGTTGCTGCAATATGCCGCGGCTATGTCCTCCTCCACCCAGTGTAGCATCTACATAGATGCCGGATGGGTTTATATTCAGTGCTTCCAGCGATTCATTTAATAAGACAGGGAGGTGATAGGGTGTTGGAGCATCAGAAGTAGGTGGGGTTGATCTCATTTTTTTTGTTTCAATTCGATCAACTTTCACTTTTCTGGTCTGTTCCTTTCATCACTTCCTCTGCCAAACGGCTGAAATCTTCCGCAGAGAAATCCTCAAAGAGCTGTTTGTACTTACCTGCATCCCAGATTTCGAAGCGATCCATGGCCGCTGCCAGTACGATGTCTTTGCCGAGACCGGCAAATTCTTTCAGGGAGGGCGGCAGCAGGAGACGGTTAGCGCTGTCCATCTCTACTTCCGTAGCACCCCCCAAAAACTGGCGACGAAATTGACGTACCTTGGGGTCGAAATCATTCAACTGGCTGATTCTGGCAATAATCAATTCCCAACTTTTCATCGGATACAACGTGAGACATTTTTCAAAGCCACGGCTGATAATGAAACGACCTTCCCCTTCCGGCAACTGCTTTTTCAGTCCACCCGGAATGAGAAAACGGCCTTTCGCATCTACCGTAGCCTCATATTCTCCGTGAAATCCGCTCATTTGTGAATAATTTTATTGTCTGATTACCACTTGTTGACACAAAATAACACTTTTTCCCACTTTCCAACCTAATTGGAGGGGTCTGTATTTATCCACGAAATATCAACTTGCTGAGATTCAATCAGGTAAAGGATTTCAGGCATTTATACCTGATTTTTGCTAAAATGGACTGTGAATAGCCGTGGATAAGCGGTGGATAACTGGTGAATTAGCTGCTGAAAATGGAAATATTCCGGTTTATGCTCTTACAAAAGAGTTTTAATATAAAAAATCCGTGTTTTCACGGAATTTTGCCCCCGCTAAAACCACCGAAATGCCCGAACAGGTAATGAAGCCGCAAGAACTCAAGATGTCAGACTATTGGTATGAACTACCCGATGAACGCATCGCCCAACATCCACTGGCAGAGCGAGATGCCTCTAAGTTACTGGTATACAATGGTATCGAAATAAAAGAGCACCGGTATCACTACCTGGCCGACCACCTGCCCCCCCAAACCCTCCTCATCTTTAATAATACCCTGGTGGTGCCGGCCCGCTTGCTGATGCAAAATGACCGTGGACAGACCATTGAAGTATTTTGCCTGGAACCGGGGCCATCTTACCCAGACATAAGTACCGCCCTGCTGCAAAAGGGTAAAGTAAGCTGGCAGTGTATGGTTGGAGGAGCAAAAAAATGGAAAGAAGGTAAGCTTAGTTGGGCAGCAATTGTTTCCGGCGAGGAAATCCGTATAA
>Ga0208361_1000523_pt1 | contig 10378 bp, 7 predicted proteins | sample LakMenEpi05Aug10_FD_150670 | JGI IMG/M metagenome (GOLD analysis project Ga0208361, IMG submission 150670) | Freshwater microbial communities from Lake Mendota, WI - 05AUG2010 deep hole epilimnion (SPAdes) | ecosystem: Environmental > Aquatic > Freshwater > Lake > Epilimnion/Euphotic zone ... | reverse complement strand
TCGCTGGGGCATTTCAATGGGTAGTCCCGACAAGGCATCACTATCTCTTCTAAATGGGGCTGATTCATCCCGTTGCCTAATGGGTTGCTCTGCCGGCGTCTGATTCGGCGTAAGTAAAGGATTGGGGCGTCTGCCGGTGGTCGGTGAAGTTCGCAGTGGCGGTGGTTCGGGTCTCGGCCTTGGTGGCACTATTGGCTGAACTTGAAAAGAATTGGTTGAAGATCCCGTGGAAGACGGGGCGGGACTATTTGTAGCTGGCTGTCCGGGCATAGGTACCCTATTCATTCGCTCACGGGCTTCCCGTAAATCACCAAAAACAGCATTCACCTGCTCCCTTCTTTGAGCAAGTTGTTGCCGAACCTTCGCTAATTCAGGGGACTCCTGATAAGTATTGATGCTACCATAATCCAATGAAGGATCTAGCTGACCGGGTGGTAATTTACTGGCAGTTGGGGGAGCCGTCACCGGAGTGGCAGTTCTTGCAGGTAGTTCGGCGTCGGGAATAGATGGATATGGAGCGGCAACTACTGGTTGCGTTGGAACCGGTGCGGCAGGCATGGGAGCAGCAACAAAAGCGGGTTCTTTCGCCACGACAGCAGTTTGCACGGGAACAGAGCTATTCTCCTGATCAAAATACAGGTTACCACTTAAGTCTTTGGTTAATGTGCCCAATCCCCGCAACCTGGCTCTTTTATTTTCAACCAGCTCAGACATCACCTGTAATGAAAAGTTCAGCAACTCATTCGCAGCAGCTGCTGGCGTTATACCCATTTCTGCTGCTAAAAAGGGAAGTAACCCGGTATCGGGGGTAGCGGGCGGACCATCTTTAAAATGGAGAACAGGCTGTTTGGGGTCAAGGTTGCCTGTGCTGCTATTCAGCTTTGCGGGCTGATAACTCACTGAAAAGCTTCCGAGGGAAGGGATATTCAGGCGGTTATTCAGTATCAGGTATTTATAAAGCAGCTGCTGCATACTGCTGAAAGATAATGGATTTGCGTACACGAATATACAAAACGATTTTAAAATGGATGTTAAAGTCGTTTTGAAATCCCGGTAAAAGCCAGTTGCAGGCGATTGTTGAGCGTAAAGGTGGACTAATCATTTTGGACATACCTACGCGCAGATCATTGAAAGACAATCATTCGAACTGCAGGATTATTGTACTTTTATAGCCACCGAAAGCTTATGTACGAACACATCACCACCCTGCGGGTCAGGTATGCTGAAACCGATCAGATGAACATCGTCTATTATGGCAACTATGCACAATTTTTTGAGGTAGGACGCGCTGAATGTATCCGTGATCTTGGCTTTTCCTACAAGAATATGGAAGAATTGGGTGTGCACATGCCGGTCGTGGCACTACAAGTAAAATTTCTTCGTCCCGCCAGATACGATGACTTAATTACCATCAAAACAATGTTGCGGGAACTGCCGGAGAAATATGAAATCACCTTTCATCATGAGGTGTACAATGAAAGGAAGAAGTTGCTTACTACCGGACAAGTGACTTTGATGTTCATTGATAGCGTGGCCAACAAAAGAATTCGGATGCCAGATTTCCTCCGGGAAAAGCTAGCGCCCTTCTTTCCGAATCAAATCCTATGATGATCAGTCCGCCAATGTTGAATGGCCTTTTTAATATCTGTGCTAGATAATTTTTCCGATTGAGCTTTGCTCACCAGGGCTGGAAATTCCTCATCGGATGCAAAACGCAATGCGATGATCTGTGACATACGTAAACCGGTGGGTAAGGGTTTACCGGTCAGAATATAATGTCTCAAATTCTCCTCGGCACGAATCACCCTGTTCTGTGTTCCAAGTGGGAACATGCGGGCATAAAAAGCAAGGATGATCAGAATAACTGACAGGAAACAGATAAGCGAGGCAGAATAAAAATTACTGCAATCTGATTTTACGAGGTTCACGATTGAACCTATAAGTAGCGCAAGCAGCGCAGGTAACAGAACAAAGTGATACCCTGTTACATACCTTTTGTGGTTGGCAAAGTTTTGTGACATACAAATATTAAATGGATGAAAAAATTACTTATTTAATTCGTCGAGCAAGGTGAACATTTTAGTAACTATTGTACCAGCCGAGCCTTCGTAATTATTAATGAGGATAGCTAAAATTACATTTTTTCCTTCGGATGTGGTATGGTACCCCGCAAATGATTTAACACCCCCGATGGTTCCGCTTTTCAATGTCATATTGTTATAACGGGGGAAGGCCTGCAGATACTCATTAAACCACCATTGCTGGCTGGCATATTGTAATACCCTGACTAGGGCACCGGCGGTCACCCGGTTTTGTGGTGATAATCCGCTCCCATCCAGCATCCGCAGCGATCCCAATGCGATGCCGCGGTCTTTCCAATATGCACGAACCTTATTGAGGCCCTCATCGAGAGAACCGGTGCCGCCCTGTTGTTTGGCAATGGCACGTATAAACGCTTCCCCATATAAGTTCACACTTTTCTTCATGAACCAATAGTTCAGACTATCAAATGAAGGAGAATAATGATACATCAATGGCTGTAGGTCGGAATGAGCTGAGTCTTGTAGTCGCTGCTCCTCAACCGGAAGTCCTTGTGCACGAAACGTTTTTGTCATCTCCTGTGTCAGTTGCAAAGGAGGGTCGGGCAGCGAGCCGGAAATAATGAATCTATCTTCATCTCTTGGTATGGTTCCATCCACAAATGCCTGTTTACTTCTGGGAGCGAGATAAATATTCGCCCGGTCACCCGTTCCCTTTTCAGCTGCCGTGGCTTCAACCTTAAATTCGACACCTACAGGAAATGGTTTTGCGGTCACTACTGCTATCCGATCACCTATTCGTGCGCCGGAGCGCAAGATTAAATCATACTGATTTTCTCGCCAGTTCAGGTACTCGCTGCCGGCACCATAATAATTCCCGATATCATTCCAGGTATAACCTCCGGGCGTAGGTATACCCGACCAATTATTATTCAAAGGCAAAATTTGTCCGCGAATGCGTTGAATGCCGGATGCTTGCAGTGCCGCCATCCACTGAGATAATTGTTGATCTGGTCGGGTAGAAATAAATCGTTGGCTGCCCAGCGCTGGGTCACCGGCTCCCTCTATGAACAGATTACCGTTTAATACACCCGCTTTGACTTCCCCGTCGGTAAGAAAAGCAGTTGAAAACCGAAAGGAGGGTCCAAGCAATTCAAATGCTGTTGCGCTGGTAATAATTTTCAGGCAACTGGCGGGGGGTAATCCGGTATGTGGATTCCAACTTACGAGTGTATCACCTGTATCGGCATCTATTACCAGCCAGCCCAGCATGCCATATCGCATTTGCGGGTCAGCCAACAAATCTGACGTAGCCCGCTTCAGCCGCTCCTGCAGCGTTTGTGCAGCGATGGCTGACGATATGAACAAAAGGACCAACAGTAGCGCACATCTTTTCATAAATGAAGTTACCTTGCGTTAAAATTAACGTACTTCAGCATGCCGGAAAAAGTTTTTGCCTCCATCATTACTATTGGCGATGAATTATTGATCGGACAGGTTATTGATACCAACAGTGCCTGGATAGCCGGTGAATTAAATCAAATTGGAATTCTGCTCAAACACCGCATAGCTGTAGGTGATCAGGCAGGAGACATTCGTGCAGCCCTTGATGCGGAAAGTAAACGTGCCTCTATCGTGATTCTCACGGGCGGATTGGGTCCGACAGCCGATGATATTACCAAACCGGTTTTATGCGAATATTTTGGTGGGCAGCTGGTGACGCACGAGCCCACCCTCCGACATATAGAAATGATTTTTCAGCAGGTACTTAAGCGTCCGATGATCGAACGAAATATCCGCCAGGCGGATGTGCCGGATGTATGTACCGTTTTACTGAATGAGCGGGGAACTGCGCCTGGTATGCTTTTCAAGAAAGACGAAGTTTGGTATGTTTCACTCCCGGGCGTACCGCATGAAATGAAATGGCTGATGAAAGAAAAGGTGCTGCCTTTGCTGCAGGATCATTTCGATACCGGGGTGATTTTACACCGCACTTTATTAACTGCCGGCGTCGGTGAATCATTTCTGGCTGAAATGATTGCTGATATTGAAAACAGTTTACCTGCTCACATCAAACTGGCTTATTTACCAAATTATGGCATGGTTCGACTGCGACTAAGTGGTTGGGGAACCGAAAAAGAAACATTGGAGAAAGATATATTTCATCATTTCAATTTACTTAAAGAAAGAGTTGCCAATTACTTAATCACCGATGAAGATATTCCACTCGAAAAAGCCGTCGGTCAACTACTAAAGAAAAATAATGCCACCGTCACAACGGCAGAAAGTTGTACCGGAGGCTATATTGCCCACCTGCTCACTTCCCATGCCGGTTCTTCGGCTTATTATAAAGGTTCTATCATTTGCTATGATAACCAGATCAAAACCAAACTGCTGGGGGTGACTGAAACGAGCCTACAGGAACATGGCGCTGTGAGTGCCTCCACTGTAGAACAAATGGCAGCGGCTGCCAGACTGCTCATGGAGGCAGACTATGCCATTGCTGTGAGCGGTATCATGGGTCCGGATGGGGCTACGGCTGAAAAGCCGGTCGGACTGGTATGGATGGCAGTGGCCACTGCCAGGGGGGTAAAAAGCCAGGAAATGCGGTTCCGTTTTGACCGAAAAAGGAACATCGAACTCACCGCTGCACATACCTTGCGATTGCTCCATGAAGCTATTGTGGACAACAAGTGAATATCCTTCGATGAATTACGTTTACATTTGGGTTTGAATTAGGGAAATTTGTAACTATAAGTTATTGATTTTTATAGCATCGTATCTCCTTATTCGGCTTGTATCATCCATAAAATGGATAGCAGTCAATAACAATACGATCATAATTAAACCACCGATTGCAAACTAACTATGGCGCTTGTTGATCTCATAATGCCCAAGTTGGGCGAAAGCATCATGGAAGCCACCATCCTGAAATGGCACAAACAGGTGGGTGATAAAGTATCACTGGATGAGACTGTTCTCGATATTGCTACAGATAAGGTAGACAGTGAGGTTCCCTCTACTGTTGCCGGAACGATGGCTGAGTTATTATATGCCGCGAATGATGTTGTTCCCATAGGTGCCGTGATTGCCCGCATTGAAACCGGCGGCGATGAAAAAGCAACTGTTATCTCTATTAGTTCATCTTCCGCGGCTGTAGTAGAAACAGCACCCGAACCACCCCCTCCTGCGCCTACACCTGAACCGGTGAAAGAAATAGTTGCAGCAACTGTACCTGCTGCACCGGAAGTACCCTATGTACCTTCACCGGTAGTAGTGGAAGAAAAACCTGCCGGCAAAACGGGGGTAAATCGGTTTTATTCTCCGCTCGTATTAAATATCGCACAGCGGGAAGGCATTTCGATGAGTGAACTGGAACAGATTCCGGGAACCGGCCTCGAATTCCGCGTGACGAAGAAAGATATTTTACAGTATGTAGCAGATAAGAAAGCTGGAAAAATCACTATACCCGTTGCAGCACCTGTAGCCGCTCCCCTTCCCACACCTGTGGAAAGCCTGTCTGCACCCCTGGCGGATGTATGGAGTGATGTTGCCGAGGATGCAACATTGGCTGCTGAACCTGCTATGGAAGAAACAAAAGCAGCCGAGTCGGTGGAACCTCCTACTGCCGATCTGATCGCTGTACAGTTACCCCCCACTGCGGTTGTGCGTGTACCGGAGGAAGTTATTGCTCCTCCAGTTATTCAGGCAGCTACGCTGGAAACAGCCGCGAAGCAACTACCTACAGCACCCATACAAACTGTTCCCACCAAAGATGGCAAATGGTCGGATCCCGCCAAAGTGATTGTTTCCGGCGCTACGGAAATTATGGAAATGGACCGCATGCGCAAACTGATTGCCAAGCATATGGTGAACAGTGTGCAAACAAGTCCGCATGTAACCAGTTTTACTGAAGCCGATGTTACCAATATGGTATTCTGGCGTCAGCGAATGAAAGATGAATTTGAAAAAAGAGAAGGCACCCGTCTCACTTTTACACCGCTCTTCATTGAGTGCATTGTAAATGTGATGAAGCGTTACCCCCTCATCAATAGTTCGATCAATGGTGAGCAAATTATTTTACGGAAGGACATCAACATAGGTATGGCCACTGCTCTACCTTCTGGCAATCTGATTGTGCCTGTCATCAAAGGGGCAGATCAGATGAACGTTGTTGGTTTAAGCAAAGCAGTCAATCAATTATCAGATGCTGCCCGCACCAACCAACTTAAACCGGATGATACTACCGGTGGCACATTCACCTTTACCAATGTTGGCGTATTCGGCAGCCTGATGGGCACCCCCATCATCAATCAGCCACAGGTAGCAATTTTGGCAGCAGGCGCTATCAAGAAACGCGCAGCGGTCATGGAAACAGCCGAAGGTGATGTGATAGCTGTTCGTCATATGATGTACTTATCACTCAGCTATGACCATCGTATCATTGATGGCAGCATGGGTGCCTCTTTCCTCTCAGATGTAGCACGTGAAATGGAAAATTGGGACGTGAACAAGCGCTGGTACCAATACCTCTAATGTTAAGCTGACGCTTCTTTTTCCAGCATAAGAAAGGCTTTGATAAAGCCTTCCAGTTCGCCGTCCATTACCGGGCCAACATTCCCTACTTCATAATCCGTGCGATGATCTTTAATCATTTTATAGGGATGGAAAACATAGCTGCGTATCTGACTTCCCCACTCAATTTTTTTCTTGCCTGCGTTTGTGGCATTCAACACTTCCTGGCGCTTGCGTAATTCTTCCTCATAGAGACGACTCTTCAACATCTTCATTGCCAGTTCGCGGTTTTCACCCTGCGTACGTGCCTGCTGACACTCCACAATGAAACCACTCGGTATGTGTTTCAGCCGGACTGCCGTTTCTACTTTGTTTACGTTTTGTCCGCCACTACCACCACTTCGGAAGAATGCCCATTCCAGGTCAGCAGGATTCACTTGAATTTCAATGGTATCATCAATGAGGGGATAAACAAAAACCGATGCGAAGGAAGTATGTCTGCGGGCATTGCTATCAAAGGGAGAAATACGCACCAATCGGTGTACGCCGCTTTCTGCTTTTAAATAACCATACGAAAAATCTCCATCAAATTGCAGGGTGGCTGTTTTAATGCCTGCTCCCTCCCCTTCCTGATAATCCAGTTCTGTTACACGCCAGCCTTGCTTCTCGCCATACATGCGGTACATACGTAATAACATCTCCGCCCAATCCTGGCTTTCCGTTCCACCTGCACCTGCATTGATTTGCAAAATGGCAGGTAATTCGTCCTCCGGTTTATTGAGGGTGCTCTTTAGTTCAGCCTCTTCTACTACTAGCTGTGCTTGTGCAAAAGCTGTCTTCACTTCTTCTTCGGTGGCAGCTCCTTCTTTCCAGAAATCAAATAGTACGGCAAAGTCTTCGACTGCCGAATCTACCTGGCGGTAGAGTTTCAGCCAGTATTCATTGACCTGAATCTCCTTCATTACGGAAGTAGCGCGGGCATTGTCATCCCAGAATCCGGGTGAGAGTGAAAGCTGTCGGTCGGTATCTAATTTGTAGTTGCGGTTATCGACGTCAAAGAAACCTCCTCAGGACGAGAACGCGGTCCCTTAAAACTTTAAGTTGCTCTTGTGTCATAGGGTGCAAATATACAAATAAAAACCCCTGCAGTGGTTATTGCTAACTGATCTGCAGGGGTAAAGCTAGTTTCCTCGTAAGCCGGATTCTGTTTCTAAACCATCATTTATCTGGTCACTACATTACTGGAGTGATCTTGCTGCCTACCCTGGATCTCAGACGAGCAGTCTTCAGGCGATCCTATACATGGCATTACAGCACCTAAGGTTTACCCATGCCAATGGTTACCCGTTGGCATAGTGAGCTTTTACCTCACTTTTTCACCTTTTCCCTCTCCGCCCGCCAACGGCAGACGTGTTGGGTAGTTATTTTCTGTGGCACTATCTCTTTTCGCGCGGGGCGAAAGCCGGCTCTTCACCGGTAGGTTGCTCTGTGCTGTCCGGACTTTCCTTTCCGCCAAAGGCGGAACGATGGCTCGGGAATATAGCTGTACAAAGGTACGAAAAAGCCTACAAATGGCCGGATCAGTAGCGGAAATACACCCGGCTGGCTCCATCACCATATGCAGGTTCATATTGGTGTACTATCGATTTGATCTCCTTGCGGTGATTCAGTCTTTCATGTACTGCCTGTCGCAAAACCCCCGCTCCAACCCCATGAATGATCACCATAGAGTCGAGTCGATGGGCTATCGCAATATCTACCCAATGGTCTAACTCACTCAACTGAAGATGTAAAATTTCATCGGTTGACATATCACGCCAACGATCGGTAATTTTCTCAATGTGCAAATCAATCACAGACCTGGCAGGAGGAAGATTTTCTCTGATGCGACTCGCATCGTATACTTTATAGCCCTTGCGTTGTAAAGGCCCCAGGTCGGTATAGGGTTCGGGAACAAAGGCAGGATACGTATCGAACAAAGGAAAAAGGGCTGCCGGCTGATTTTGTTCCTTGAGTTCTTCCATCTTCTTGAAAATGCTTTTAGGCTTCCACTTTAATTGTACTTCATAGTGTGGAGCACGCTTTTTATCCGGCGGCTGCAAGGCAAAGTCAATCCAGAAAGACGGTGCATCGTTGACCCGCTCAAACGGGATATCGTGCAGGTAGAAGTCTTGAAAAGGCCCGATCTCACTTTGCAATATAAAATCATCTTGTCCCTGTGCAAGCTGCTTGTATTGAAAGGTAAAACGATGCGGTGTTTTGTTAACGAGGAAAATTTTCAGGTTATCGACCATTTCATCATCGAATTCATCAAAAACGAAACGGGGCCAGGCACTCAACCACATACCTTCTGCAGAAGGAAGACGATTGGGAATAGGCTTTTCTTTAGGAACCTGATCGATATAAACTTTCGGGGGCGTTTTTTCCTTTACCAGTTTTTTTTCGGTGAAGCGCTTGAAGTAGGGAAAATCAATCTGATCCATGTAGGCAGGGAATTTCACGCCACGCACCTCAATCATCACCATTTGATCGTTGATAATTTCAATTACTTTACCCGTCTCATTGCTGAGCAGAACAAGAATCTCATCACCGGGCTGGTACTTCATGGCACAAAGTTACGACAGCAATCGCTATTGTTTCTCTCCTTGCAATCGGCTGTGTCTGCGACCATAGAGAAAATAAATGGTCAAACCAATACCCATCCAAATAAAGAACCAGGTCCAGCTAATGGCAGGTATCTCTATCATCAGATATAGACAGGATAGTCCGCCCAGCACGGGTATCAGTGAATATTTTTTCAGAAAGGTTCTGACTGCTGCAAGTATGGCCAGCACAACGAATACCAGAAAGAGCATTTCCTGATACCCTTCATTGCTTAAATTCTTTATCGCGCCCACGATACGGTCACGCATAAAGAAGAGCAGGATGGCCACTAAAAGCGGCAAAATGAGCTGTCCGTTGATGTAGGGTAATCGGAAAATACTTCGCCCACCGCTACCGGTAGAACGAGGCAAGGCGAGTACCCCAAAACACACCAGAACAAAAGCAAACAGTGTTCCGATGCTGGTCAAATCAGTCATCGTGCCACTCGATACAAACATGGCGGGTATGCCTACCAGTATGCCGGTAACAATGGTAGCAAATGAGGGTGTCTGAAATTTTTTATGTACGGTAGCAAATTTCTTCGGCAGCAATCCGTCGCGACTCATGCTCATCCAAATTCGAGGTTGTCCCAGCTGAAAAACCAGCAATACACTGGTGGTTGCGACCACGGCACTGACAGAGATGAGGTATCCTATCTTATACAATTTGAGTTGATCGAAAACAAAGGCCAGGGGATCATCTACTTTCAGTTGCTTATAAGACACCATGCCGGTCAGTACGAGGGCGATGAGCACGTACAGCACAGTGCAGATCAACAATGAATAGATCATACCACGCGGCAGATCACGTTGGGGATTCTTACATTCTTCAGCAGTGGTAGAGATGGCGTCAAAACCGATGTAAGCAAAAAAAACAGAGGAGACGCCCGACAATACGCCGGTGATACCATTCGGCAGAAAGGGGTCCCAATTGCTGGCATCCACATAGAAGAAGCCGATCACGATGACCAGAACGATGACTGCAATCTTAAAGATCACCATTGCATTGGTTCCCTTTTTACTTTCCTGTATGCCCAGATAGGCAAGAAAAGTAATAACTGCCACAATCATAAAAGCAGGAATATTTAGAATACATTTCCAGCCGGCAATGACAGGCGCCTGGTTCATGGCTTCATAACCCATGCGAACATTTTTACTTAATGCCTCCAGGGGTGTTCCTGT
>Ga0208361_1000522_pt1 | contig 10382 bp, 11 predicted proteins | sample LakMenEpi05Aug10_FD_150670 | JGI IMG/M metagenome (GOLD analysis project Ga0208361, IMG submission 150670) | Freshwater microbial communities from Lake Mendota, WI - 05AUG2010 deep hole epilimnion (SPAdes) | ecosystem: Environmental > Aquatic > Freshwater > Lake > Epilimnion/Euphotic zone ... | reverse complement strand
TTGCAAAAAAGAGAAGGAGCAGTCCATCAAGGAATATGTTGCCGAGGTCAAGCGCAATATTGGGGATGGTTTCCTGTAATCAGCAGGTTTTATTCTGCTTGCTGGCCTTGGTTTTCTTCTATAGGTAAGTGTATGTACATCTATTATACACAGCTTATACACAAGCATTTATTCTGCTTGTCAAATTATTAGAAAAGCCTTTACTTTAAATGTCGTAAAACTTAACATCAATTCTATCATTGATGTTTATAGCGGCCAATAAAATCTTTGCGAATGCAATTCTATGAAACCTTTTTATCTTCTGACACGTATGAGCCGGAAGAGAGAACTGATTATGCCGACATCCCTTTTTTCTCCGATGAAGCCATTTTTGTGTATTCCCTGGTTGAGATGAAGATCATGCATGCAGCGGGTTGGCAGCAGTTGCTGGGGTATGACAACCAGGAGATTAGTATGCGATTATTGGTATCAATTACTACGCCTGATTTTACCGATTTTATTCGAAAGATGAACAATGAGTCGCTGGCTTTTATTTTACAGCAGCGGGAGCACTTGAATGAATATTGTTGCACGATTGAGTCTAAGAAGTACAATAAGCAAGGGAAAGAGGTGTCATTGATTGAGAGTGTGCGGGTCTATCGAACTCAGGGGAATCGAGTAACGGAGGTGTTGGGCAGGTACAAATTAAATCCCAGGGTGCCCAATCCCCGGAACAGGTATTTCCATGCTTCCGGCCCGGGCATTGAAACCCTGGTAGAGAAAATGCTCGCGTTTGAACCCAATGAACTAATTGTTACCTATAAGCAGTTGGAAATTTTACAATTTCTTGCCAAAGGAATGACTTTAAAGGAAATAGCTATCAAGTTAGTTATGTCGAAATCGAACATTGAAAAAAAGATTTATAGTTTATGCAAAAAAATCAATGTTCAGAACCAAAAAGAGTTGATTGCCTTTGCTCATAAGAATGGGTTGTTATAGGAATGTATTTCTTTCATCATCTTTTGTTCATAGCGGTGTTAGATTTTCGTCCCCTCAATGCGGGAACGAAATAGTCTTTGGTCTTTGGCCATTAGTGTCTCCGCAGACGTCTTCCGCCTCCGGCGGAGACTCTGCGGCTTGAAAGAAAGTCATCAAAAGGATTTTACTCATAGATACTACATAATTCATACACAAGTCAAATAGCCGATAAGTCCCCTCATTGCATTCATTCGGTAGACTTATCGGGGAATATAACGGCATCATTTACTTGGGGGATATTTACTGAAAAATTAATTCAAAAGCAGGTGCCAGGCAAAAACACTTTACTGAAAAACAGAAGAGCCAGCTGGCTCTAACGGAAAAAAATTCAACTTACTCATTTGTATATTCCATTTACTTCTTCACCGCCTCTCTGACCCAATTGAAGCAACTGTTTATCTCCATCTCCGTCATCCTGCCCGGCAATCTTTTTTCCAATAACATGACCAACTGTACACGAAACTTCTCTTCATCCTTTTCACAAAAGAGATATAAATCAATCAACTCCTGCTTGCTGATGTTTCGCCGTATGTTCTCCGGCAATTCCACCACAAAAATTTTTTGCAACCAGGTATCTAACCTGCTAAAAAAGTTTTTCATTCATTACATCTTTTAAATAGATTTTTTAATTACTCCTTATCTAAATGGTTTAACCAATTGAGTAAAAGCCAAGGCCAAATATCAACAAAACAAGAATACCAGACAATTGTGGAAATCCGTAATCAACCTCCGCACAACCCTTATAACACATTGATAATCAATAAAACGACTGGTGGGCCATTTTGCCTATTTTCTGGTCGCTACCGAAAAATGCCTGCCCCGCATTTTTTATTGAAAAAAAACAATCAGCAAATCACCCCACAGTAATGACCCAATTGAGCCTACTTCATTTCGTGCTCTTACCATTTGATACGGACCCGCTGCGATTGAAACTAGCATGACTTTGTTAGATAATCATTTTTAATATGTTCCACTTTTTATGCTATTCAATAAGATTTATCTGTAGTTTTCGCCCGAATATTACCTATCTTGACTGTAAACGCTGTGCTGCTGAAATGATTCCTGTAACTAAATCTTTTTTACCGCCACTGGAGGAATATACCACGCAGGTTCAACGCGCGTTCAATAACCAATGGCTTACCAACCGGGGTGAACTAATACTGGAACTGGAAAAGAAAATTAGTGCCTGCCTCGCACTGCAGCAGTATAGAATGATCATCACCAACAACGGTACCATACCCTTACAAATCGCCTTAAAACTGCTCGGACAACAAGGAGAAATCATCACCACCCCCTTTAGCTATGTGGCCACCACCTCCTCCATCGTTTGGGAAAACTGTACCCCCGTATTCGTCGACATCCACCCAGAAACCCTGACCATTAATGAAACCCTCATAGAAGAAAAGATAACACCCAAAACAACAGCCATTCTCGCTACCCATGTCTTCGGCTTCCCCTGTAATATAACCGCCATCGAAGCCCTCGCTCGACGGCACAACCTGAAAGTAATCTATGATGCCGCTCACTGCTTCGGCGTGCAATACAACGGTCGATCCATCTTTGAATACGGCGACGTGAGTACCTGCAGCTTTCACGCAACCAAACTCTTTCATACCGGTGAGGGCGGCGCAATGTTTACCGGCCAATCCGATCTCTTCGACCAACTCTACTATAGCCACAACTTCGGTCACAACGGACCACTGCAGTATCACGGACTCGGTATCAATGGGAAAATATCTGAATTGCAGGCAGCCATGGGACTCGCCGTATTACCCTACCTGCCTTCTATCATCGCCCAAAGAAAAGATATAGTTAGCGCCTATAATCAACTGCTGAACTTCGATATCTTATTCCAACCTGTTCCACGGGAAAACACCGATTGGAACTACGCCTATTACCCCGTTATCTTCCCTTCAGAAGAATTACTATTGCAAGTCATGACAGCACTGGCAGAAAAAAACGTCTTTCCCCGCCGGTATTTCTATCCGAGCCTGAATACCCTACCCTACCTGCCTGCCAGCAGCATGCCGGTATCGGAAAGCACTTGCTCCCGCGTCCTTTGTCTGCCGCTCTACGCCGGCTTAACCCACGATCAGGTGGAAATGATTGCATCCACCATCAACCATTGCCTTACTGCTGCCTAACCCCCATACCCTGCTACCCGCTTGATAAATCAGCGTACATTTGAAGTACAGAACCTAATCCGCCCTTCCTTATGCCCAAGAAACTTGCTATTTACGGTTTTGGCGGTCATGCCAGAGAAGTGGCTGCTCAAATCAATAAACCCATCGACTTCTTTGTAGACGATGAATACCTGAACGAACATACCCATCCCATCAGTGCCTTCAATCCGAAAACACACCTGATGATGGTGGCTGTATCGAATAGCCATGATCGCTTTTCTATGGCGCAACGCCTGCCGAAATCTACCCGCTTCTTCAGCTTCATCCACCCCAGTGCCCAGGTGTTTTCTAAAAATATTCAAATCGGTGCCGGCTCTTTCATTGGCGCTAACTGTATCCTTACCACCGAAATTCAAATCGGTGATCATGCCCTCCTCAACCGGGGTAACCAGATCGGCCATGATGCAGTAATCGGTGATTTTTTTAGCGCCATGCCGGGGGCCATCGTTTCGGGAAATGTAACCATCGGTGATCGCTGCTTCCTGGGAACACTCTCTTCCATCAATGAGAAATTGTCGCTTTGCAACGATGTAATTATAGGCGCACAGGCCGCCGTAGTCAAACCCATCCGCCGACCCGGTACCTATGTGGGCGTCCCCGCCTTATTGCTAAAGAAAAAGAAGTGAGTAAGCTTTCCTCTCTACTCTATTTTAATTGATACTATACGGGTGCATGTTTTTTACTTTTGCCTTGCAGAAGTCACCCACTCCTCGATACCTATATTGAACTATTCAATAGCCGCATCAATATCCCCGCACATTCTTTCCTTCCATAAAATTCAGAAAAGCTTTATTGACTACCCGATTACCACCAGGTGTAGGATAATTACCAGTAAAATACCAGTCCCCGGTGTTGGTCGGACAACTCTCATGCAGGTCTTCGATGGTCTGATAAATTACCTCAATGGGTATAGTCGTGCCCGCAGGCGTGATGAGTTCAGCGATTTTATTAGAGATCTCTTCCGGGGTAAAAGGCTTATATAATTGACGTACCACATTTTCTGTGTGCAAGAGATTATTGCGCTGTAGCTCATGTATTCGATCAGTGATTTCCTGCAGCACTTGTTCCATATTCCTGTCTTTCAGCAGGGCCATGACTGCCCTGAAAGCAATGAAATCTCCGAGTTTGCTCATATCAATGCCATAACAATCCGGATATCTGATTTGTGGCGCGGAGGAAACAATAATGATTTTTTTCGGTTGCAAGCGTAACAGCATACGAACGATGCTCTCACGCAAAGTTGTTCCACGCACAATGCTGTCATCAATCACTACCAAGGTATCTTCCTGCCTGCGCACCGTACCATAGGTAACATCATACACGTGCTGCACCATCTCGTTGCGGTTGCTGTCTTCCGTAATGAAGGTGCGAAGTTTCACATCCTTAATAGCAATTTTTTCCTGCCGAATTTTCCGATTGACCATCTCTTCCAGCCGCTCAGGCGAAAAATCATTTCCCCAACTCAGTATCCGCTCGACTTTTATCCGGTTGAGGTATTCTTCCATTCCCTTCACCAAACCATAAAATGCTACTTCCGCCGTATTGGGTATATAACTGAAAATGGTGTTTTTCAAGTCATACTGGATGCTTTCCAACACGGTCTTACTCAGGTGATGCCCAAGTGCAATTCTTTCGCGATAAATTTTTTCATCACTGCCTCTCGAAAAATAGATACGTTCAAAACTACAGGCCCTTCTCTCCTTCGGTTCCAGAATTTGCTCGCAGCTATAATTGCCGGCATCATCTACCAGCAAAGCCATACCGGGCATCAGTTCCAGCACCTCATTCTCACCTACATTGAAGGTAGTACGTATGGCAGCTCGCTCACTGGCAGCCACAATCACCTCATCATTGATATAATAATAGGCCGGGCGTATGCCATGTGCGTCGCGCATCACAAAGCTATGTCCGTTACCCAACAAGCCCCCTATCGTAAAGCCCCCATCAAATAGTGGAGTGGCTTTGCGCAGTACCTTACCCAGGTCGGCGGCATTGGGATGTTGTTCTTCATCCTGCACCAGAAAATGATGCAGCACCTCTAGCATAGCAGCGAGATCACTCTGCTGTTGAAAATCACCTGGATTGATGTTGACCAGATCGAATAACTCTTCGGTATTGACCAGGTTGAAATTACCGGCCAGCGCCAGGTTCTTTCCGGGAACCAGATCGCGCTTGATGAAGGGATGGCAATATTCTACATTGTTTTTCCCCTGGGTACCATAACGCAGGTGCCCCAATAATAATTCACCCAGAAAAGGCAGGTGCCCCTTCATCAGTCCGGGATGGGCTTTGATATCGGATTGGTATTTTTCGAGTTCGGCAATCTGTTGTCCGATATTGAAAAATAAATCTGCAATTGGTTGCTGGGCATTGCTGCGCATGCGGTGCAGGAAAGGATTGCCGGGTTGTGTATCGAGTTTTACTACAGCTAAACCGGCACCATCTTGCCCGCGGTTGTGCTGCTTCTCCATTAACAGATAGAGTTTGCTCAGTCCGTACAGTACCGAACCGTGCTTTTGCAGGTAATAAGAGAAGGGTTTTCTCAGCCGAATGTAGGCAAGTCCACATTCGTGTTTAATGGCATCGCTCATGAGATGGGTCTGAGATGACGGGGCGAAGTTACAAACTAACTGTGGTAATGCGGCATGAATTATCCGGCTTGGGTGGTATAGAGAGCTTCGGCCAGCCAGCGCCATTCGCGCAGGAAGGTGTCAACTGCCTTGCCAAAGGAGGGATCCGTTAATTGTCCAGAGGGGTCAAACTTCTTTTCTACACCCGGAACAATGAGCATATTGGGACAAGCCACCCCGAAAAGTGCAGAAATCAGGAGCAGCAATTGCTGACTACCCCGCATTCCGCCCATGGCACCGGGTGAAGCCGTAACCACCCCAAAGGCTTTATGACTTTGCTTGGGGAAATGGTCAAGCAGATTTTTGAGTGCTGCTGTATAGGTGCCATTGTATTCAGGGGATACCAATATAAATGCATGGGCATCGAACATGCGCTTTGCCAGCGGTGCCAGATGTTCCGGTGCGGCCATGGGCGATTCGATTACATCCTGTAAAAGGGGAAAGGCCCAGTCACGTACATCAATGATTCCTACGGAATGAGAACTCGTTTGGGTAAGTTGTTGCTGTAAATGGAGGGCGACGCGAAAAGACACGCTTTCTTTGCGGGGACTACCTGCAATAATTTCAATATTCATATCAGTCTTAATAACAACTTCCTGCGGCTGATGTTCGGGAAAAGTGGAATAATTAATTGCGAATGAGCTGAATATTCATGTGCAGGCTGATGAGATCATCGACAATAATGTTGCCGGCTGAAGTAAGGTCGTCCCAAAACAGACCATACTCTTTTCTGCTGATCTGGCCGGATAATTCAAATCCATATTTCACTTCTCCCTCCTGGTCGACCGATTTGCCCAAAAACCTTACCTGCAGTTGGATGGGTTCACGTATATCACGAATGGTGAGGTTACCATTGAGTAAATAATTCGTTTCGGTTAAATGAATAAGGGTAGAAGATTGAAAAATGATGTTAGGATAATGATCTACGGCAAAAAAATCTTCTCCGCGCAGGTGCTGATCGCGTTGGGCGTGGTTGGTTTGGATACTGCCGGCATCAATCACTACCTTAATAAAGGCATCTGAGAAGTCAGCTGCATTGCTTTCCATCCAACCTTCAAAGCTGGCAAAGAAGCCCCTGATGCGTGTAATCATCAAATGTCGCACCGAGAATGAAATATCACTGTGTGCTTGGTCAATGGCGTAGGTCGCAGTGTAGATGGTTCCGCTATGTTCAATCTTTTTCATACTTCTAGTTGTCCCATTTTCCCATGTTGATAATCGGCAAATGCCTGATATAATTCTTCCTGTGTATTCATCACAAAGGGTCCACGCGCTGCCACGGGCTCTTGTAGCGGTTCACCGGCGACCAACAGGAAGCGGGTGTTTTTTACTGCCGTCAGATCGATGCCGGCTCCCGGCTTATTAAACCAGACAGCATGGTAAGCTGGCAGGGCAACATCGGGGGAGCTCGCAGCACGCAGTTCGCCATCGAGGAGATAAATCAATGCCTCCTGATTTTCGGGCAGTGGAAAGAAAAATTGTGCGCCGGACTTCATATGCACCATGCAGGCAGTGATGGGGGAAAGCGGCTGTACCGGACCTTTTTGTCCGGCCAACTCACCGCAAACGAGACGAATGCGGGTTTTGATATCCTCACTCAAGATGAATGGCATGCTGTCAGCAGACAAGGGATAATAAGTGGGGGAATCCATTTTATGGATGGCTGGGGTGTTGATCCAGAGTTGTATTAACTCCTGGGTACCGCCTTTTTCTTCCCATGCTTCCGGTGGCCTTTCGCTATGCACCAGTCCGCTACCGGCATTCATCCATTGCACACCCTCCGCATAAACTACCTGGCTATTTCCTACGCTGTCGCGGTGGTGTATGCCTCCTTCAAATAAAAAGGTAACGGGGGAGAATCCGCGGTGCGGATGTGGGCCAACGCCTTGTTCATCGGAATTTCCACCGGGCTGCACCTGTAGGCGTGCATGGTGTAACAGCAGGAAGGGGTCGATCTGCTCTACCCCCCGTGCGGGGAAGGGCTGACGAATGGGCATGCCCCCCATATCAAAGGGTTGACCGTATAAAATGCTGCGAATGGTTCTGCTGTCAGACATGGAATGGATTTAAAACGGGACTTCTATACACAACACACAGGCGGTACTAGCAGCCTGCAGTGAAAAAGGGGTGTTGGCAACCCAACCGGCAGCATCCCGTTCATGCAGCATTTGTCCGTTGATGGTTAAGCTGCCGCTGATTACAAAAAAATATGCGCCATTATGGGGGTTTTTCAACTGATACGTGGTTACTGTGCCTGCATCGGCATTCAGCATTTGCATCCAGCACTGTTGGTTAATCAGCAGTGCTGCGGGATTATCGGGTGCTACCAGCGGTATCCACTCATTGCGGCGTTGCCGCTGTATGTTCATTTGCTGATAGCGCGGAAGAATGTTCTCCTGCTCCGGTAAAACCCATATCTGTAAGAAAGCAACGGGCTGCTCGCTGCTGGCATTCACTTCGCTGTGGGTGATACCGGAACCGGCGCTCATGATCTGCACATCGGTAGCGCGAATGATGGCATCTCTGCCGGTGCTATCACGGTGGTGAAGGTCACCTGAGAGCGGAATGGTCACTATCTCCATGTTCGCATGCGGATGCGCACCAAATCCAGCGCCGGGTGCTACCCAGTCATCATTCAATACTCGCAAGGCACCAAATTGAATGCGGCTCGGGTCAAAGTACTGACCGAAGCTAAAACTGTGATAACTCTTCAACCAGCTCCATTCGGTGTAACCACGCTTTGCGGCAGTATGAAGAACAGGCTGTGTGAGTATATTTTCCATGTAGCTACATCTATATTATTAAAAAATATATCCTTTCCGTTTAAATTAACCCATCCAGCAATCGATTCAGATAAAGCGATTCCTTTTCACTCAAACTAATGGCACGAATGGTATTGGGTTGAACCAAGCGGGTGCTGGCTTCCAGCAACTTCATACCGGCTGCCGTCAGTCGAATCAGCGTCTCTCTGTTATCTTCTGCAGAAGGGAGTCGTTTGACTAGCTTTTTGGCTGCCAGTTTATCGATGATTCGCGGAACATTAGAGTTTTTTTCAATCAGTCGAGTGCCAATATCTTTAACGCGCATGGCCTTGGGGCTACTACCCTTCAGGATGCGTAATACGTTATATTGCTCATGGGAAATGCCAAAAGGCTTGAGTTCGTGGCTGATGATCGTTTTCAGTTGCCAGGCCGTGAAGAGAATATTCAGTACGGCTTTGTGTTTTTCACTGCTAAACCGACTGGTTTGTGTGGCTTCCTCCAGTTTCATGTTGCTAATATATGTACCTACATCTAATTATCAAAATCTAATATACAAAGAAATGGCGGTAGATGTAAGCTATGAAAGGTGATTAGTTCCTGGCGCGGGTGGCATTATCTGCGGCCAGGCGCCAGTCATCAAGACCGGTGCAACCGGCAAATTCCCTGTCAATCAGCACATAATAGGTAGGAATGTGCTCTTTGAACCATTTATCGAGTACTGCATTTTTCTTATCCTCCAGGGCGCGTTGTGAAACCCGATTATAGTCGTCTTTAAGGTTTTCGCGGTGGGGTTGAGTTCTGTTCTTCAGGTAGATTAGACGCACGGCTTTTCTGCCTCGCTCATCGGTATATACCTGTGGCTGGGAATAATCGCCCGGCTTCATCACGCTGATGGGCTTGATAAGATCTTTATCGAGTTGGTCGATATTCACAAAAGTAGATCCGTCTCGGTTGCTGGCGGCAGAGCCGGCATTGAATTTACTGTTCTCATCATCGCTGTACTTGCTCACCGCTTCCCCAAAGCCGAGTTGTTTGGAGACCAGTTTTTGGCGTACCGTATCAAGTTTAACGATGGCTTCCTTCACTTCATCATCGGTCACCGGAGGAATCCGGAGGACGTGTCGTACGATGGCCTCATCGCCGCTGCGACTGATCATTTGAATAATGTGTAGTCCGAACTTGGATTTAATAACGGGTGATACTTGTCCTTCCTTTAAACGGAATGATGCCGCCATGAAGGCAGGGTCCCAGTTCTTATCGTTGCGGTTGAGCACATACTGACCACCGTTTTCTTTTACTGCGGGATCTTCACTGAACAGCTTAGCCAGTTGTTCAATTTTTTTCACCCCGGCTTCAATCTGCCGTTTGTAGTCATACATCTGACGAGACACATATTCTTCTACGTCTTTATTGGCTTTGGGATAAACCACGATCTGACTCACTTCGAGTTCACTTTCATAAAAGGGCAAACTGTCTACCGGTATTTTTGAATAATACGCTTTAACCTCCGTAGGGGTGATTTTGATGCCATCGACGATTTTACTCTGCATCTGATCGGCGAGTTTTTTTTCGCGGAAAGCTTCTTTAAAATCTTCTTTTATCTGATACACCGTTTTGCCGGCTATTTCTTCCAACACTTCTTTTGAGCCGTAGGACTGGATGAACATTCTTACCTGATTTTCCAGGGCAGCTTCAATTTCTTCTTCGCTTACATTCAATGAATCTTTCTGTGCCTGCAATACCAGTGCTTTGCGGATGAGCTGACTTTCTAATACCTGACACTCGGTAGG
>Ga0208361_1000520_pt1 | contig 10406 bp, 10 predicted proteins | sample LakMenEpi05Aug10_FD_150670 | JGI IMG/M metagenome (GOLD analysis project Ga0208361, IMG submission 150670) | Freshwater microbial communities from Lake Mendota, WI - 05AUG2010 deep hole epilimnion (SPAdes) | ecosystem: Environmental > Aquatic > Freshwater > Lake > Epilimnion/Euphotic zone ... | reverse complement strand
GCCTGCTGATCAAGGGCGGAGCCAACCCCGGCGGGCCCGAGGTCCAGGCCCTGCGGGATCAGGGCAACGCCATCAAGCACCAGGTGGCGGTGCTGGAGGAGCAGGAGAAGGCCATCGAAAGCCAGCTGCGTGAGCAGCTGCAGGCGCTGCCGAACCTGCCGGCGGCCGAGGCCCCCGACGGCCGCGATGAACGCGAGAACGTGGAGGTGAAGCGCTGGGGCCAGCCCCGCCAGGCCAGCGCCGGCGAGAGCCTCGAGGAGCACTGGCAGATCGGTGAACGGCTCAACCTGTGGGACAGCGAACGCTCCGTGCGCATCGCCCAGAGCCGCTTCATCACCCTGCAGGGTCAGGGCGCCCGCCTGGAGCGGGCCCTGATCAGCTTCATGCTCGATCTGCACACCGCCAAGGGCTACTGCGAGGTGATGCCGCCGATCCTGGTGAACTCCGCCAGCCTCACCGGCTCAGGCCAGCTGCCCAAGTTCGCCGAGGAGAGCTTCCGCTGCGCCGACGACGACCTCTGGCTCACCCCCACCGCCGAGGTGCCCGTCACCTCCCTCCACCGCGCGGAGGTGATCCCCGCCGAGCAGCTGCCGCTGCGCTACGCCGCCTACACCCCCTGCTTCCGGCGTGAGGCCGGCAGCTACGGCCGCGACACCCGCGGACTGATCCGCCTGCATCAGTTCAACAAGGTGGAGCTCTACTGGTTCTGCCACCCGGAGCACTCCGCAGAAGCCCACGAACAGATCACCCGCGACGCCGAGGCCGTGCTGGAGGCCCTGGAGCTGCCCTACCGGCGCATTGAGCTCTGCACGGGCGATCTGGGCTTCTCCGCCGCCCGCACCTACGACCTGGAGGTCTGGCTGGCGGGCGCCGGCGCCTACCGCGAGATCTCCAGCTGCTCGGTGTGCGGCGACTTCCAGGCCCGCCGCTCCGCCATCCGCTGCAAGGACGGCAAGACCACCCAGCTGCTGCACACCCTCAACGGCAGCGGCCTGGCGGTGGGCCGCACCATGGCCGCCCTGCTGGAGAACGGGCAGCAGGCGGATGGATCCGTGCGGTTGCCTGCTGCCCTGGTGCCCTACATGGGCACCGATCGGATCAGCGGGGGGTGAGCCTGGGGAGGCACTGCATCGCTGATGCGCTGGACTTTCAGCTGTGATGCAGCCCCAGCACCGCATCAACCCCCTGGCGCCAGCGGGCCAGCCGCGCCGGATCCGCCCCCAGATCCTCCCCCCAGGCCGGAATCAGCTGACGCAGCCGCCGCTGCCACTCGGAGCTGGCCAGGCGCTCGGGCCAGCAGCGCTGCAGCAGCTGCAGCATCGTGTCCACCGCGGTGGAGGCTCCGGGTGAGGCGCCCAGCAGCGCCGCCAGGGAGCCATCGGCGCTGCTCACCAGCTCGGTGCCCATCTGCAGGCAGCCGCGGCCGTTCACCTGCTTGATGATCTGCACCCGCTGGCCGGCCACCGCCAGCTGCCAGTCGTCGCCGTTGGCCTGGGGCAGGAACTGGCGCAGGCTGGCCAGCCGCTGCTGGCGGCTCTGCACAACCTGACCCACCAGATAACGCACCAGATCAAGATTTTCCGCCCCCACCTGCAGCGTGGGCAGGAGGTTGAACGGCCGCAACGAACGCGGCAGATCCAGCAGCGAGCCCTGGCGCAGGAAGCGCGTGCTGAAGCCCGCATAGGGGCCGAACAGCAGCGCCCGCCGCCCCTCGATCCAGCGCGTATCCAGGTGCGGCACCGACATCGGCGGCGCCCCCACCGCCGCCTTGCCGTACACCTTGGCGTCATGAGCGGCGATCACCTGCGGATTGCGGCACACCAGCCACTGGCCGCTCACCGGGAAGGCGCCGTACTGCCGCGCCTCCGGGATGCCCGAGGCCTGCAGCAGCGGCAGGCTGCCGCCGCCCGCCCCCAGGAACACGAACGGCGCCTCGAAATCACCACCGCTGCTGCAGACCCGCCAGCCGGCCGGCGTGCGCAGCAGGCCACTCACCTCGCAGCCACGGCGCACATCGATCCCCGCCAGCAGCTGCTGCGTGAGCGCCCCGAAGTTCACATCGGTGCCGCGGGCCACCCGCGTGGCAGCCAGCGGCTGATCCAGCGCACGCCCCTCCATCACCAGCGGCATCCACTGCCGCAGCTGCTGCGGATCCGTGCTCCAGGCCATGTCGGCGAACTGGGGCGTCGCGCTGAGTGCCTGCTGGCGGCGGCGCAGGAAGGCCACGTTCTGCTCACCCCACACGAAGCTCAGATGCGGCACCGGCCGGATGAAGGCCGCCGCATCCGCCAGGGCACCCGCCTGCACCAGGGTGCTCCAGTACTGCAGGCTCAGCTCGAACGCGCCATTGATGGCCAGCGCCTTGCCGATCGGCAGCGCGCCATCGGCCGCCTCAGGGGTGTAGTTGAGCTCGCAGTTGGCGGCATGGCCCGTGCCGGCGTTGTTCATCGCCGCGCTGCTCTCGGCCGCCAGGCCAGGCAGCCGCTCCAGCACCACCACCTCCAGCCCCGGATCCAGCTGCTTCAGCAGGCTGGCCAGGGTGGCGCCCATAATCCCGGCGCCCACCAGCAGGGCATCACAGCGGTGCGTCATGGCTGGCGGCGGGGCCTGCCAACGCTATGGCGCGGCGCCACCGCCGCACGGCGCCCACCACAATGGATGTTCCTTCTGGCGGCCCGCATGGGTGTTCTCACGGCCCTGGCGATCCTGGCGGGCCTGATCGTGGTGCACGAGGCGGGTCACTTTTTCGCGGCCACCTGGCAGGGCATCCGCGTCAGCGGCTTCTCGGTGGGCTTCGGGCCGGTGCTGCTGCAGCGCCAGCGCCGCGGCGTTCAGTTCGCCCTGCGGGCCATCCCCCTCGGCGGCTTCGTGTCGTTCCCTGACGACGACGAGGACAGCCCCTTCCCCGCCAACGACCCCGACCTGCTGCGCAACCGCCCCCTGCCCCAGCGGGCTCTGGTGATCGCCGCCGGCGTGATCGCCAACCTGCTGTTGGCCTGGGCCGTGCTCGTGGCCCAGGGCGCCGTCGTGGGAATTCCCGCCGGCTTCAGCGCCACCCCCGGCGTGCTGGTGGCGGGCGTGCAGCCCGGCCAGGCGGCAGCAGCGTCCGGCCTGCAGCCGGGTGATCGCATCCTGGCCGTCGATGGCCGCGACCTGGGCGGCGGCCAGAGCGCTGTGGCCGCCCTGGTGGAGAGCGTGAAGGGCGCCCCCGATCAGACCCTGCGCCTCCAGGCCGAGCGCGCCGGCAACTCCCTGGAGCTGCGCCTCACACCCGCCGATCTGGGTGGCATCGGCCGCATCGGCGCTCAGCTGCAACCCAGCGGCAGCGAGACCTTCCGCCCCGCCCGCAGCCCGCTCGAGGTGCTGCGCCACGCCAACCGCGACTTCACCGCCCTCACCCGCCGCACGGTGGAGGGCTTCGTCAGCCTGGTCACCCACTTCGGCGAAACCGCCAGCCAGGTGTCCGGCCCGGTGAAGATCGTGGAGATGGGCGCCTCGCTGGCCCGCCAGGGCGGCAGCAGCCTGTTCCTCTACACCGCCCTGATCTCGATCAACCTGGCGGTGCTCAACGCGCTGCCGCTGCCCCTGCTCGATGGCGGCCAGTTCCTGCTGCTGCTGATCGAGGGCCTGCGGGGCCGCCCCCTGCCGGAGCGCTTCCAGATGGCCTTCATGCAGTCGGGCTTTGTGTTCCTGGTGGGCCTGAGCCTGGTGCTGATCGTGCGGGACACCAGCCAGCTGCAGGCCGTGCAGCAGCTGCTCAGCCGCTGAGCACCCGGCGCGGTAGGCTCAGCCATCACCGCATGACGAGTACCAGGCCGCATGGCTAAGAAGTCGATGATCGCGCGCGACGTGAAGCGCCAGAAGATGGTTGAGCGCTACGCCGCCAAGCGCGCTGCCCTGATGGCTGCCTTCGATGCCGCCGCCGACCCGATGGAGCGCCTGGAGATCCACCGCAAGATCCAGGGCCTGCCCCGCAACAGCGCCAAGGTGCGTCTGCGCAACCGCTGCTGGGCCACCGGCAAGCCCCGTGGTGTGTACCGCGATTTCGGCCTGTGCCGCAACCAGCTGCGCGAGCGTGCCCACAAGGGCGAACTGCCCGGCGTGGTCAAGTCCTCCTGGTGAAGTGCGCGGGTCGGCCCGCCGACCCGAATGCATCACGCCCCGCCTGCCGGCAGCCGTGAATCACAACCATGCATGGGCGCCTGCGGGCGCCTTTTTTCTGCCTGAGCGGTGATGCTTGAGCGGTGATTCCTGGCTGGTCGGGCCTGACGGGTCGCGCAACAGGCTGCTCCTCAACCTGCCTCTTGCAGGCAGTTTCGCTGCTGTTTCCGAAGACTTTGCAAGCAGCCCCCCGCCTCTGAAGGCCGAATGCGAGAATAACTCTTGACAACAAAAGGACATAAGCCCAAGTGCAAGGTCACACGCAGTCGATCTCCTTCGATGGTCGGGAGATCCGGCTGACCACCGGTCGGTTTGCCCCCCAGGCCGGGGGCTCGGTGATGGTTGAGTGCGGAGATACCGCTGTTCTGGTCACCGCCACCCGCTCCGGCGGTCGTGAAGGCATCGATTTCCTGCCCCTGATCTGCGATTACGAAGAGCGGCTCTATGCCGCCGGTCGCATTCCCGGCAGCTTCATGCGGCGCGAGAGCCGCCCCCCCGAGCGGGCCACCCTGATCGCGCGCCTGATCGATCGGCCGATGCGGCCGCTGTTCCCCGGCTGGATGCGCGACGACCTGCAGATCGTCGCCACCTGCCTCTCGCTCGATGAGCGGGTGCCGCCCGATGTGCTCGCCGTCACCGGCGCCTCCCTGGCCACCCTGCTGGCCAAGATTCCCTTCCACGGGCCGATGGCGGCCGTGCGCGTGGGCCTGCTGGGCGACGACTTCGTGCTCAACCCCAGCTACCGCGAGATCGAACGCTCCGACCTTGATCTGGTGGTGGCCGGCACCCCAGCCGGCGTGATCATGGTGGAAGCCGGCGCCAACCAGCTGCCCGAGCAGGATGTGATCGAAGCGATCGACTTCGGCTACGAAGCGGTTTGCGAACTGATCAAGGCCCAGCAGGCCCTGCTCAAGGAACTCGGCATCGAGCAGGTGTTCCCCGAAGCCAAGGCGAACGACGACACCCTGCCCAAGTTCCTCGAGAAGGAATGCGCCAAGGGCATTGGTGAGGTGCTCAAGCAGTTCAGCCAGACCAAGATCGAGCGCGACGAGAAGCTCGATGCGATCAAGGCCGAGGTGGCCGAAAAGATCGGCACCCTCAAGGACGACGATGCCGTCAAGGTGGCGGTGGCCAGCAGCGGCAAGCTGCTGGGCAACAGCTACAAGGCGCTCACCAAGAAGCTGATGCGCGAGCAGATCATCAAGGAGGGCAAGCGGGTCGACGGCCGCAACCTCGATGAAGTGCGCACCATCAGCGCTGCAGCCGGTGTGCTGCCCAAGCGTGTGCATGGCTCCGGCCTGTTCCAGCGCGGCCTGACCCAGGTGCTCTCCTGCGCCACCCTCGGCACCCCGAGCGATGCCCAGGAGATGGACGACCTCAACCCGTCCACCGAGAAGACCTACCTGCACCACTACAACTTCCCGCCCTACTCCACCGGCGAGACCAAGCCGATGCGCAGCCCCGGCCGCCGCGAAATCGGCCACGGCGCCCTGGCCGAGCGGGCCTTGGTGCCCGTGCTGCCCAGCAAGGAATCCTTCCCCTACGTGCTGCGCGTGGTGTCGGAGTGCCTCAGCTCCAACGGCTCCACCTCGATGGGCTCGGTGTGCGGCAGCACCATCGCGCTGATGGATGCCGGCGTGCCCCTCAAGGCCCCCGTGAGCGGCGCCGCCATGGGCCTGATCAAGGAGGGCGAGGAGGTGCGGATCCTCACCGACATCCAGGGCATCGAGGACTTCCTCGGCGACATGGACTTCAAGGTGGCCGGCACCGAGAAGGGCATCACCGCCCTGCAGATGGACATGAAGATCACCGGCCTCGAGGTGAAAACCGTGGCCGAGGCGATCAACCAGGCCCGTCCCGCCCGTCTGCACATCCTCGAGAAGATGCTCGAGGCGATCGACAAGCCCCGTGATGTGCTGAGCCCCCACGCTCCGCGCCTGCTGAGCTTCCGCATCGACCCCGAACTGATCGGCACCGTGATCGGCCCCGGCGGCCGCACGATCAAGGGCATCACCGAGCGCACCAACACCAAGATCGACATCGAGGATGGCGGCATCGTCACCATCGCCAGCCACGACGGCGCCGCCGCCGAAGAGGCCCAGCGCATCATCGAAGGGCTCACCCGCCGTGTGTCCGAAGGTGAGGTGTTCAGCGGTGCCGTGACCCGCGTGATCCCGATCGGTGCATTCGTGGAGATCCTGCCCGGCAAGGAGGGCATGATCCACATCTCCCAGCTCTCGGAAGCTCGCGTGGAGAAGGTGGAGGATGTGGTCAAGGTGGGCGACCACGTGACCGTGCGCGTGCGCGAGATCGACAACCGCGGCCGCATCAACCTCACCCTGCGCGGTGTGCCCCAGGCCGAGGAGCCCGTGGGCACCTGAGCCAAGCTCAACCGCAGCAAGGCTGAAGGTATTCCGCAAAGCCGGCCCCAAGGGGTCGGCTTTTTTAGGTTGTGCTCAGGATCCTGGCTCCGCAGCCGCCGGCATGAATCTTGCGATCACAGGAGCCCATTCCATGGGCAAGAGCACGCTGGTGCAGGACTGGGTCCACGCCCATCCCAACACCCTGCTCGAAGACGAGCCCTACCGCGTGCTGGGACTGCATGGCCCTTACGAGATTCAGTTTCGCGATGCCGCCACGCGCCATCACAACGGCCTGATGCTGTACTACAACATCGGCCGTTGTTATCGGCATAGCCAACGCGAACAACCGGTGATCTTTGATCGTTGCCCGATTGATTTCATCGCTTATTCCCAGTTCGCAGCCGATTGCGGCCGCTCAGACATCGACGACGCCTTTGTGGACTCGATGCTGGAGCCCACCCGCGAATGCCTCGCCTGCCTCGATCTGCTGGTGTTCATTCCCAAAACCGACGAGGCTCCGGTGCACCTGGAGGACGACGGAATCCGCCCGATCGACCACGCCTATCGCGACGCGATGGATCGGATCTTCAAGCAGATCTACCGCGACGGCCGCTACGGCCTCAGCAGCAGCCCACAGTTCCCGCCTGTGATCGAACTGTGGGGCAGCCGCGAAGAGCGCATCCACAAACTCGAACAGGCCATCGCCAGCCTGTAAGGCCCTTTACACCTGGAAGCCCGGATCGATCGTGGCCATCGCCGCCGCGGCCCGCTCACACAGCTCGCGGTGACTGGCGCCATGGCTGGCGATCAGGCAGCCCGCCTGGCGGATGTCGCCGTCGTTGTAGCGGAGGGCGCGGCCATCGGCGTGGCTGAAGGCGCCACCGGCGGCGCGCAGCACCGCTTCGGGAGCGGCCATGTCCCAGTCCTTCGGGGCGCTCTTGCCCGAGAGCGAGATGTAGAGGTCCGTCTCGCCGCGCAGGATCGTGGCCACCTTGCCGCCAACGCTGCCGATCGCCATGGTGTCGCCCAGGGCCAGGGCCGCCAGCAGCTGCTCAAGGCGCTGGTCGCGGTGGTTGCGGCTGGCCACCAGCACCAGCTCGCCCAGCTCACGGCGGGGGCTGAGCGAGGCAGGCCGGCGGTCTCCGGATCGGTTTTCGCACCAGGCGCGCCCCGCAGCGCCAGCAGCACCTGCCCCATCCGCCAGCAGGCCGAACCAGAGCTCCTCCATCTCCGGCAGCAGCACCACCCCCAGCACCGGCTCGCCATGGCGAGCCAGGGCCAGATGCACCGCGTACTCGCCCGTGCCCTGCAGGAAATCCTTGGTGCCATCGAGTGGATCGAGGATCCACAGCCATTCGGCCGCCAGGGGCTGGCCGGGGGTGAGCTGCTCCTTGGCGGTCTCCTCGCTGAGCAGGGTCCAGGGGGCATTCGGGAAGGCGGCCGCCAGGCCCTCCAGCAGCCACTGGTTCACCGCCAGATCGGCCGCGCTCACCGGACCCTCGCCGCCGTCATCCACGCTCAGGGCCGCCGGGAAGCCGTAGGGGGGCTGCTCGCCGCGGCCGTAGGCCAGCAGGATGTCGGCCGCGCCCCAGCTCAGTCGCCGCAGTTCCGCCAGCAGGTGCTGCTCCTCGATGCCGGCGGGCAGGCAGGCGGCGGGCATCATGGAACGGGCAAACGGGCATTGTGATGCAGGGCGCCGAACCGGCCGCAGGCGTGCTCTATCTGGTGGGCACCCCCATCGGCAACATTGGCGATCTCTCGCCCCGCGCGCGCCACGTGCTGGCCCATGTGGATCGCATCGCCTGCGAGGACACGCGCCGCAGCGGCCTGCTGCTGCACAACCTCGGCCTGCGCAGCCGCGAGCAGGGGCCCAGGCTGCTGAGCTTCCACGAGCACAACCAGGCGGCCCGCATCCCCGAACTGCTGCAGGCCCTGGCCGCCGGCGAGGCGATCGCCGTGATCAGCGACGCCGGCCTCCCCGGCATCTCCGACCCCGGTGAAGCCCTGGTGGCGGCAGCCCGGGCTGATGGGCGCACGGTGATCTGCATCCCCGGCCCCTCGGCGGTGACCACCGCCCTGGTGAGCAGCGGCCTGCCCACCGGGCGCTTCTGCTTCGAAGGCTTCCTGCCGCCCAAGGCCAACCAGCGGCGGGCACGGCTGCAGGAACTGGCGGGCGAACCCCGCACCCTGGTGCTGTTCGAGGCACCGCACCGGCTGCTGGCCCTGCTGGACGACCTGCTCAGCGAGCTGGGCGATCGCCCCGTGGCTGTGACCCGCGAGCTCACCAAACGCCATGAGCAGCAGGTGGGGCCCACGCTGGCCGCCGCCCTCGCGCACTTCCGCAGCCAGGCGCCCCAGGGGGAGTTCACCCTGGTGATCGGCGGGGCGCCGACAGGGATGGGGCCCGGGGGCAGCGACGCCGCCCCCAGCCAGGACAGCCTGCGCGCCGCCCTGGAGGCGCTGATCGCCGGCGGGCTCAGCCGCAGCGATGCCGCCCGCCAGCTGGCCCAGCAGAGCGGCATCCCCCGCCGGGAGCTCTACGCTCTGGTCCACACCGCTGAGGAGCCGAGCTGATGCTGCTGCGCCTGCGCCTGCTGCTGGCCAGCCTCGGCGGCGGTGTTCTGCTGCTGCTGCTGCTCTGCCTCGGGGCTCAGAACCTCAATCAGCGCACCAGCCTCAACCTGGGCTTCGGGCGCACGGCCGAGCTGCCCACAGGCTTTCTGGTGGGGGTGGCCCTGGTGATCGGCGTGATCAGCGGCGGCAGCGCCACGGCTCTGCTGCTGCCCCGCGGCGATCAGGGCCGCAACGTGTAGGTGATCGTCTCGCCCACTTTGAACAGCGGAATCGTGGTGGCGATCACCGTATCCACGGTCTGCAGCGTGTCCTTGCCCTCACGGGTGCGGACCACCACCACACCCTTGGGCTGGCTGTAGTCGTAGATGTTGATGCTGGTGCTGGGCTCGAAGGTGCCCTGACCGGTTGTTGTCACCATGCGGGGGCCCTTGCCGCGGAACCAGGTTTCCTCGAAGGTGAATCGGTTCGGGCCGGTAGCCACCTGCCGCACGAGGCCGTAGGCACCGGTGGAGGAATAGCCGCGCCAGTGGGAGGTGCTGGTGTTGAAAGCGCTGGCCGGAGGATCCCGTGGCATGCGAGCCGGCAGGGAATCGCAGGCCGCGATCAGGGCCAGGGGCATGGCCATGAAACAAGCTTTGGCAGCTCGACTGATATCCACGCGCAGGGGGGCTGATTGATGCACTGCTGCGCGTTCTAGATCAGCTGCCGGGAAGTGCAAACAGGGCGCCGCCCTCGAGAACCAGCCGGCTGATGCCCTGGGCCAGCAGATAGCGGGAGGTGCGCTCGAACACATCGCTGTCGGGCACCTTGATCACCCGCTGAGTGCGGCCGCACTGGCGCTTGGCCTGGCGTGGATTGGTGTAGAGCATCAACGCCTGGCGCTCCTGCTCCTGCTCAGGCAGGCTGCCCAGTTCGCTGAACTCCCGCAGGGGGCGCGCCTCCAGCTCGACGGTCTTATCCACCAGCAAGTAAACGCTGGCGGGCAGCACACCTCGGGCGAGCAGGCGGGCGCTCACGGCCGCCTGGGGATCAGCCGGATCGATCGCCGCCAAGACCGCGACTGGCTCGAGCTCCTCGACGTCGTCATCAGCGCCGTCGTCGAGTCCGTCGTCGCCGAAGTCGTCGGCATCGTCGATCGCGAGCACCCCGGGCACGGCATCGGCCTCGTCCTGGGGCTGAAGCTCATCGGAGGCCCGAAGGTCATCGGAAGCCTGAAGGTCATCGGAAGCCTGAAGCTCTTCCGGGGGATCAACCTGCTCCGGTGCTGGATCCTGATCAGCCGCTGCAGGCGGCCCGAAACCATCGGCT
>Ga0208361_1000516_pt1 | contig 10429 bp, 5 predicted proteins | sample LakMenEpi05Aug10_FD_150670 | JGI IMG/M metagenome (GOLD analysis project Ga0208361, IMG submission 150670) | Freshwater microbial communities from Lake Mendota, WI - 05AUG2010 deep hole epilimnion (SPAdes) | ecosystem: Environmental > Aquatic > Freshwater > Lake > Epilimnion/Euphotic zone ... | reverse complement strand
CTTCACGCCCTTGCCGATGCGCTCGGCGATCACGGGGGCGGGGATCAGCGGGGTGGCCCCTTCCCGCAGGGTGATCACGGGTGTTTTGGCGCTCACCGGCAACCACTTCCGGTAGCCCTCGATCAGTCCCGGCCAGTCCTGCATGGCCGGGCGGCGTCTGAAGGGCAGCAGGGGCACGGGCGCAGGGGTTGCTCTTGAAACCGAATCTACGGGGCGGGTTTCGCTTCACCGGAGGGCTTGACCTTGCCCGGGGTGTGGTCGCCCCGCAGGCCATCGAGGGGCGAGTCGGTGAAGAACTGCACCAGTTGGCTGATCGATTTGGCCTTTTGCATCACCGCCAACAGGGCCGGGATGTTCACTTCCATCTCTCCCACGGGGTAGGCCAGCAGGAAGCTCACGGCGCTGATCCGGCCATCGCCCTTGGCCAGGGCATTGAGGATGCCGGCGCGCAGGGCCTGGATGCCCACTTGTTTGGCGTAGAGGGGATAGAGGATCTGGGACACCCGCGCCAGCACCGCCTCCCCGAGCCGCGTGTTCAGCAGCCGGCTGGTGAGGACCAGCGGAATGGCCAGTTCCGCTTTGAGGAGTTTTCCGATCTCGGCAGGGTTTTGTTTGGCAACGGCCAGCACATCCGCCATCAGGCCCCGGGCCTGGCCGGTTTCGGCCAAAAACACCAGATCGGCCACGCTGATCGAGCGGCGGAAGGCGCCGCTCACAAACACCACGTTCTCCGCCGCTTGGCTGCTCTGGGGCAACAGGGCCAGGCCGGGCAGTCCCGCTGTGAGTGCGGCCCCCAGGGCGACGGCGGCCAGCCGTTGGCGACGTCCTTGCCGGTGGCGGAGGGCCATGGTGGGAGGTGAGATTGGGCCTGACCCTAGGCCGGTTGCTGGGTGCTGCCTGCGCCCACCAGCACATCCCGCAGCAGTCGCACCACGCTGCGTTCCGCCAGGCCCTTGGCCAGATCGGCCCCCATGCGGCGCAGTTCGGTTTCCTGCAGCAGCCGCGGGATTCGTTTGAGCAGCAGCTGCGGTTCAAATCCCGGCAGTTGGCGCAGGATCGCGACCAGCCGGGCGATGGGCTCTAGGGAGAGCACCGTGGCGGCCTCCGCTTCGCCGCTGGCGCCCGGGTCCTGCCGGCTGCGCAGCCCCGGGGGAAGCAGCGGCGCGGGCAGGCGGCGGCTGAGGGCCAGGGCGGTCTGCCAGCCCAGGGCATCCATCTGATCCACGGCGGCGTCCACCAGTTGTTGGCGCAACAGGCCGGCGTTGGGGGAGAACAGAAAATCCAGCACCTGATCCAGCAGACCCTCCAGATCCAATTGACTGCCGCTGGCGGCGCTGGTGATCAGGTTGTCGAGCCGTTGCCAGCGGAAGATCTCCCCGTCGAACAGCATTTCCCGCAGGCTGTTGCGCAGTTGGGGATCGGGGTCTTCCATCAGGCGGCGCGCGAAGTAGGGGTAGGCGGCCCCCAAGATTTTGAAGTTGGGATCCACGCTCAGGGCGATGCCCTCGAGGGTCACCAGCGAGCGGATGATTAGGGCGTAGTAGGGCGGCACCCGGAAGGGGAAGCGATACATCACGCCGCTGAGGTCATCGGTGACGGCCTTGAAGTCCATGCGGCTTACCCCCATTTCCAGGGCCTGGCCGAACACCTGCTCGAAGGCCGGCACGATCGGCTCGAGGTTCACGTCCTCCGCCAAAAAGCCCAGGCTCACGAAGTCGCCGGAGAGCTTCTTGAAATTGCGGTTCACCAAGTGCACCACCGCCTGGATCAGGCCGGTGCGGCTCTCGCGGCTCACCGTGCTCATCATCCCGAAGTCGAGGTAGGCGAGCCGCCCATCCTTGAGGGCCAGCAGGTTGCCGGGGTGCGGGTCGGCATGGAAGAAGCCGTGCTCCAGCAGCTGTTGCAGGGAGCAGTTCACCCCCACGGACACCATGTCGTCGGGGTCGATGCCCAGCTCCCGAACCGCTTCGAGGTTGGTGAGCTTCACCCCATCGATCCATTCCATGGTGAGCACCCGCCGGGCCGTGGCCTCGCGGTAGATGCGCGGCACGGCGATGCGGGGGTTGTGGGCGTGCAGGGCGGCGAAGGTTTCGGCGTTGGTGGCTTCATTGCAGTAATCCATCTCCTCGAACACCCGCTTGCCCAGCTCATCGATCAGGGCCACCAGATCGGAGCGGATCAGCCCAACGTTGCGGTTGAGCCAGGCGGCGATGTTGCGCACGATGTAGAGGTCGAGCGTGATCTGCTCGCGCAACCCCGGTCGCTGCACCTTCACCGCAACCTTCTCGCCGCTGAGCAACACGCCCCGATGGACCTGGCCGAGGGAGGCGGCGGAGATGGGCTCGAGCTCCAGTTCCGCGTAGACGGTGTGAATGGGGCCCCCCAGGTCTTCCTCGATGCAGGCCATCGCCAGGGCTGATTCGAAGCCGGGCAGTTGGTCCTGCAGCTGGGACAGCTCCTCCAGCAGCAGGGGCGGAATGATGTCGGGCCGGGTGGAGAGGGCCTGACCCGCCTTGATGAAGGCCGGGCCGAGGGAGGCCACCAGGTCCGCCGCCTCCTTGGCGCGGGCCCGGGCATGGTCGGGGTCGTTGAGGCGCCGGGTGAGCCCGTCGATGGCCACGCTCAGTAGGTACAGCCCGATCGGCACCAGGGTTTGCCAGAGGCGTTTGATCAGCCGTTGGGGCGCTCCGGCATAGATGCGGCTGATGGCTGCGGGGTCGTACTCCAGCAGGCCGGCGGCCTCGATGAAGTCGCTGAGCTCAGGCTTGCCGGTTGGCTTGGCCGTTGGCGGTAGTGGGGATGGCGGCGGCGGGGATTGCAGCGCCGGGGATTGCGGTGGTGGTTGTGGATGCACCGGGGTGTCCGCCGTCTGGTCAGCCTTGGTCAGATGTTGCACAGGTCCGAACACGGCCGACCGCATCGCGGCCGCGGCCGCTTCCGCCGCGGTTCGGTGGGCTGAAGGCTGCACCATGCGGTGATCGATGGCGATGGTGGACGGCGGCGGAGGGCCTGGCGGGGCCGAATCCTGAGTCTCCCCCTTCTAAACGAAAGATGCAGCCGCTACGGTCGGGCCCAACACCCGCCGGCTGCCAGCCGCCCCGCTGCGCCTGTGCTCACTGGACTGCGCCTCGAAAACATCGCTCTGATCGAGCGGTTGCAGCTGGAATTCAGCGGTGGTTTCACGGTGCTCACTGGTGAAACCGGCGCGGGCAAGTCGATCCTGTTGGATGCGCTCGATGCGTTGCTGGGGGGCACGGGCCCGCGGCTGCTGCGCCAGGGGTCGGAGCGCGGGGCCATCGAGGCCAGCTTCAACCTCACGCCCCCTCTGGCCGCCTGGCTTGAGCAGCAGCAACTGGAGGCCGAGGAGGGGGAGATCCTGCTGAGCCGCGAGTGGCGACTCAGCGACGATCGGCTCAGCAGCCGCCACCGGCTCAATGGGGTGGCGGTGAACCGCGCCCAGATCCAGGAGCTGCGCCCCCTGCTGCTGGACCTCACCGTGCAGGGCCAGACCCAGCAGTTGGCGCGCCCCGGCCAACAGCGTCGCTGGTTGGATCGTTTCGCTGGGGAGCCGTTCCAGGCCCTGTTGGCGCCGGTGGCGGAAGCCCATCGGGCCTGGCGCCGTGCGGCCCTGGCCCTGGAGCAGGCCCAGGCCGATTGGCAGCAGCTGCAGCAGCAACGGGAGCGCCAGGAGCAAGTGCTGGCCGATCTGGAGGCGGCCCAGCTGGAGGACCCGGATGAGCGGCAGCGGTTGCAGGCGGAGGAAAACCGCCTCGCCCATGGGGTGCGCTTGCAGCAGGGGGTCATGGCGCTGATCGGGCGGTTGGTGGAGGGGGCCGAGGAGGCGCCTTCGGCGCTGGATCATGTGGCGGCCTGTGAGGGGGAGCTGGCCTCCATGCAGCAGTTGGATCCGTCGCTGGCGCCGTTGTTGGAGCGCTGCAGCGACGGCCTGGCCCAGCTCCAGGACCTGGCCAGGGAGCTGGATCGTTATGGCGCCGCCCTGGAGAGTGATCCGGAGAGCCTGGGGCAGCTGCAGGAGCGCATCGCCCAGCTCAAGGCCCTGGAGCGCCGCCATGGCAAGGATCTGGTGGAGTTGATCCGCTGGCGCGATGCCCTGCGGGAGCAATTGGCCCCCGGCGGCGCCGAGGCCAGCCTGCAGGCGCTTGAGGGGGCGGAACGCTCCAGCCGTGCCGCCCGTGACCGGGCCAATGGCGCCCTCACCCAGGCCCGGCAGGCGGCGGCGCTGGCCTTGCAGGAGCAGTTGTTGGCCCGGCTGCGGCCGATGGGGCTCACCCACGTGCGCTTTGCCGTGCAGCTCGAGCCCACCAGCCCCACGGAGGAGGGGGCCGATGCGGTGCAGTTTCTGTTCTCCGCCAACCCCGGTCAGCCCCTGGCGCCCCTGGCGGAGGTGGCCTCCGGCGGGGAGATGTCGCGCTTTCTGCTGGCGCTGAAAACCTGCCTGGCGGCTGCGGATCCGCATGTGACCCTGCTGTTCGATGAGATCGATGCGGGTGTGAGCGGCCGCGTCAGTGGAGCGATGGCCGAGCTGCTGCAGGATTTGGCGGCCCAGCGGCAGGTGTTCTGTGTGACCCACCAGCCCCTGGTGGCCGCCGCCGCCGATCACCATTTCCGTGTGGCGAAGGAGGTGCGGGATGGCCGCACCCACACGCGGGTGTCCCAACTGCGGGACATTCAGGCCCGCCAGGCGGAGCTGGCGGAACTGGCCGGCGGCGATTCCGGCGAGACCCGCAGCTACGCCGCCAGCCTGCTCAAGCGTGAGGCCAGCGCCGGTCAGGCCGCCTGACCCCTGCCCCCCGAGAACCCCCGTAGAATCCAGCGTTCTTGAGCCGTCTGGATGCCCCGCGCCCTCGCCCAGAGCGTGAATGAGAAAGCGGCACAGCAGGCCCTCAATGCGCTGAACGGTGGCCGATCCCTGGAGGACGTGATCCGGGTGCGGGGCGCCCGCCAGCACAACCTCAAGAACGTCGACGTCACCATCCCGCGCAACAAGCTGGTGGTGTTCACCGGTGTGAGCGGCAGCGGCAAGAGCTCGCTGGCGTTCGACACGATCTTTGCCGAAGGGCAGCGCCGCTACGTCGAGAGCCTGTCGGCCTATGCGCGGCAGTTCCTCGGGCAGGTGGACAAGCCCGATGTGGATGCGATCGAGGGGCTCTCCCCCGCCATTTCGATCGATCAGAAGTCCACCAGCCACAACCCGCGCTCCACGGTGGGCACGGTCACCGAAATTCAGGACTACCTGCGTCTGCTGTTCGGCCGCGCCGGGGAGCCCCATTGCCCCGCGTGCGACCGCTCGATCCGGCCCCAGTCGATCGATGAGATGGTCGACCAGATCCTGCAGTTGCCGGAGGGCACCCGCTACCAGCTGCTGGCACCGGTGGTGCGCGGCAAAAAGGGCACCCACGTGAAGCTGCTCAGCGGCCTGGTGGCGGAAGGCTTCGCTCGGGTGCGCATCAACGGGGAGGTGCGGGAGCTGGCCGACAACATCGAGCTCGATAAGAACCACGCCCACAACATCGAAGTGGTGGTGGATCGCCTGGTGGCCCGCGAGGGGGTGCAAGAGCGGCTCACCGATTCCCTGCGCACAGCTCTGAAGCGGGGCGAGGGGCTGGCCCTGGTGGAGGTGGTGCCCAAGGCCGACGAACCCCTGCCGGAGGGTGTGGAAAAGGAGCGGTTGTATTCGGAGAACTTCGCTTGCCCGGTGCATGGGGCGGTGATGGAGGAGCTCTCGCCGCGGCTGTTCTCGTTCAACAGCCCCTATGGCGCCTGCCCCGATTGCCACGGCATCGGTCACCTGCGCCAGTTCACCACTGAGCGGGTGATCCCGGATCCCTCACTGCCGGTGTATGCGGCGGTGGCCCCCTGGGCCGAGAAGGACAACGCCTACTACTTCTCGTTGCTTTATTCGGTGGGGGAGGCCTTCGGCTTCGAGATCAAGACCCCCTGGAACGAGCTCACCCCCGAACAGCACGACGTGCTGCTCAACGGCTCCAAGGAGCCGATTGCGATCCAGGCGGACAGCCGCTACCGCAAGGCCCAGACCTATCTGCGCCCGTTTGAAGGCATCCTGCCGATCCTCGAGCGTCAGCTGCGGGATGCCAGCGGCGAGTCGATGCGCCAGAAGCTGGAGAAGTATCTGGAGCTGGTGCCCTGTGCCAGCTGCCACGGCCTGCGGCTCAAACCCGAGGCCCTGGCGGTGCGGGTGGGCCCCTACCGGATCCACGAGCTCACTAGCAGCAGCGTGGGCGAGAGCCTGCGCCGCATCGAGGCGTTGATGGGGGTGGGGGCCAGTGAGGGGTCCGAGCCGTTGCTCAATCCCCGTCAGATTCAGATCGGTGATCTGGTGCTGCGGGAGATCCGCATGCGCCTGAAGTTCCTGCTGGATGTGGGCCTCGATTACCTGAGCCTGGATCGCCCGGCCATGACCCTCTCCGGTGGCGAGGCCCAGCGCATCCGCCTCGCCACTCAGATCGGTGCGGGCCTCACCGGTGTGCTCTATGTGCTCGATGAGCCGAGCATCGGCCTGCACCAGCGGGACAACGACCGCCTGCTCAACACCCTCACCAAGCTGCGGGATCTGGGCAACACCCTGATCGTGGTGGAGCACGACGAGGACACGATCCGTGCAGCAGACCACATCGTGGACATCGGTCCTGGAGCCGGTGTGCACGGCGGGCACATCGTGGCGGAGGGCAGCCTCGACACCCTGCTGTCCGCTGAGGACTCCCTCACCGGCGCCTACCTGAGCGGTCGCCGGGCGATCCCCACGCCGGCGGAGCGCCGCAACAGCGGTTCCCGCAAGCTCACCCTGGTGGGCTGCGCGCGCAACAACCTCTCCGGCTTCGACGTCGACTTCCCCCTGGGTCGCCTGGTGTGTGTCACCGGGGTGAGCGGTAGCGGCAAGAGCACCATGGTGAACGAGCTGCTGCACCCGGCCCTGGAGCACAAGCTGGGGCTCAAAGTGCCCTTCCCCTCAGGGGTCCAGGAGCTCAAGGGCATCACGGCGATCGACAAGGTGATCGTGATCGACCAGAGCCCCATCGGCCGTACCCCCCGTTCCAACCCGGCCACCTACACCGGTGCGTTTGATCCCATTCGTCAGGTGTTCGCCGCCACGGTGGAGGCCAAGGCCCGCGGCTATCAGGTGGGCCAGTTCAGCTTCAACGTCAAGGGCGGCCGCTGTGAGTCATGCAGTGGTCAGGGTGTGAACGTGATCGAGATGAACTTCCTGCCGGACGTTTATGTGCAGTGCGACGTCTGCAAGGGCGCCCGCTACAACCGCGAGACGTTGCAGGTGCGTTACAAGGGCCACACCATCGCCGATGTGCTGGAGATGACGGTGGAGCAGGCCTGCGAGGTCTTCTCCGCCATCCCCCAGGCGGCCGATCGCCTGCGCACCCTGGTGGATGTGGGCCTTGGCTACATCAAGCTCGGCCAGCCGGCCCCCACCCTCTCCGGCGGTGAAGCGCAGCGGGTGAAGCTGGCCACAGAACTCTCCAAACGAGCCACCGGCAAAACGCTGTATCTGATCGACGAACCAACCACCGGCCTCAGCTTCTACGACGTGCACAAACTCATGGATGTCATGCAGAGGTTGGTCGATAAGGGCAACTCAATCCTGGTGATCGAACACAACTTGGATGTGATTCGCTGTTCCGACTGGATCGTCGATCTCGGCCCAGAAGGGGGAGACAAGGGCGGTCAGATTGTGGTGACGGGCACCCCCGAAGAGGTGGCCAATCATCCAACGAGTCACACAGGTCGCTATCTCAAGCAGGTGCTGGCGCAGCATCCGCCTGCGCTGTAGTTCAGAGTCCGAGCGGCACCAGCGCATTCAGGCGGTCTGACGGGTTCAGCGGCAGTGCCATGCCGCTGCCACCTGGATCCTCCGCGATCAGTGCTGCCGTGGCCAGCCGCAGGCTGCGGCCATCGCTGAGCAGGCCTGCCACCAGATCGGCGCTGCCGGGGCGCAGGTCGATCAATTGATCCTCGCGCTGCTCGAAACGCAGACCGATCTGGCCGAGATCGCCGCGCTGGCAGCGACGCAGTCCGGCCACCCCCAGCCGCTTGATCTGGCCGCGCGCGCTGGCCAGCAGCACGCTGCCCTCGCCATCCACTCCGGCGGCCCCCACCACCGTCTCGCCCGGCAGCAGACGCAGCAGCACCGGTCCCTGGGCGTTGCGGCCCATCACCGGCAGGTTGGCCTCGTTCACCGCAAGCCGCAGCAGTCGGCCGGTGTTGCTCGCCACCACCAGCTCCTCGCCGTCGCGGCAGAGCACCACCCGTTGCAGGCTCACCCCGTCCTTCAGTTTCAGCACCGAGGCGGCCCTGCCGGAGAGCTCCTGGAACTCCTCGATCGGCAGACGCTTGAAGCGGCCGTCGCTGCTGAGCAGCCCCACGCTCACACCGCTGGCCTGCTCGGGCGCTGGCAGGGGCAGCAGCTGCACCACCCGCTCGCCGCTCATGCCCTCGGGCAGGAATCTCTCGAGTGGGCCCGGCTGCTGGCCGGCGAACTCCCAGCGCAGCAGGGCCACCCGACCGGCATCGGTGAAGGCCAGCACTGCCGGCTGGCTGGCCACCGGCAGGATCAGCCGGGCTGGTGCAGGGTGCTCGCCCAGCTCAATCGGCTCCTCGAGATGCAGGCGCCCCAGCAGTTGCGGGCCAACGATCTTCACCTGGCCATCGGCCTGGATCAGCAGCCGCCCGTCGCTGGCGAGCCCATCAAGGGCGCGCTGGCGCAGCAGTTCGGCATTGGGGCGGATGGCGGCGCTGCGCTGGGCCACCAGTTCATCGCCCCCCTCCACCAACCGGGTGCGTCGCGGCGTGGCGAAGCGCTTCTTGAGCGCCTTGAACTCCGTCACCATCGTTTCGAGCAGCACCGGCCGCTCCTCCAGCAGGTGGCGCAGGCGCTCGCGTTCCTGGGCCAGGTCGTCGGCCTCCTTGCGCAGGCTCTCCTGTTCCAGCCCCGTGAGCCGCCGCAGCGGCATCGCCAGCACCGCATCGGCCTGCCGCTCGCTCAGGTCCAGCTGGACCTGCAGGCTGGCGCGGGCGCTGGCGGCATCAGGCGCCGCTGTGATCAGGGCGATCACCCGCTGCAGGGCATTGAGGGCGGCGATCAGGCCCTCCACCACCTCCAGCCGGTCTTCCGCCCGCTTGAGCGCGTGGCGGGTGCGGCGGATGATGGTGAGCTCGCGGTACTCCAGGAACTCCTGCAGCAGCTGGCGCAGGCTCAGCTGCAGCGGTTTGCCGTTCACCAGGGCCAGCAGGATCGCGCCGTAGTTGCTCTGCAGGGCCGTGCGGCGCTGCAGGTCCTGCAGCACCTTCTCCGGCTCGGAATCCCGGCGCAGCTCCACCACCACCCGCATGCCCTCGCGGTCGGATTCATCGCGGATGTCGGCGATGCCGGTGATCTTGCCCTCGTTCACCTGCTCCGCCAGCTTCTCGATCCAGCCGGCCTTGCTGAGCTGATAGGGCAGCTCGGTGATCACCACGGCGCCGCGTTTGTGGCGGCCCTTGCCGGGCTGCACCTCCTCGATGTGGGCCACGCCGCGCATGGGGATGCTGCCGCGGCCGTGCAGGTAGGTGTCGCGCACACCGCTGCCGGTGAGCACCTCGCCGCCGGTGGGGAAGTCGGGGCCGGGCACCAGCTCCAGCAGCTTCTCGTCGGCCAGGTCGGGCTTGCGGATCAGGGCGATCAGGGCATCCACCACCTCCCCCAGGTTGTGGGGCGGGATGTTGGTGGCCATGCCCACGGCGATGCCGGTGCAGCCGTTCAGGATCAGGAAGGGCAGCTGGGCCGGCAGCACCGTGGGCTCCTGCTGGGAGCCATCGAAGTTCGCTGCGAAATCAACGGTGTCGTTGCCGATCTCATCGAGCAGGCCCTCGTTGGCGATCGGCGCCAGCCGCGTTTCCGTGTAGCGCATGGCGGCCGGCGGGTCGTCGTCGACCGAGCCGAAGTTGCCGTGGCCATCCAGCAGCGGATGGCGGCTGGCGAAGGTCTGCACCAGCCGCACCAGGGCGTCGTAGACGGCCTGATCGCCATGGGGGTGGTATTTGCCCAGCACGTCGCCCACCACGCGGGCGCACTTGCGGTAGGGCCGATCCGGCGTCAGCCCCAGCTCGTGCATCGCGTAGAGGATGCGCCGCTGCACCGGTTTGAGCCCATCGCGGGCATCGGGCAGGGCCCGGCCCACGATCACGCTCATGGCGTACTCGAGGTAGGAGCGCTGCATCTCCTGATGCAGCTCGATCGGCTGGATGCGCCGCTCGTCGGGCGGCTCCGGCAGCGGCTGGTCGGGGCGCGCCTTGGGCATCCGTTGCTGCGGCCGGGGGCTGGAAAGTGGCGCTCAGCCTACCGATGGCGTCCAGGCCGGGTCAGGCGGGGCCGGGGCGTCAGGGTTCGTCGTCGCTGCTA
>Ga0208361_1000510_pt1 | contig 10489 bp, 8 predicted proteins | sample LakMenEpi05Aug10_FD_150670 | JGI IMG/M metagenome (GOLD analysis project Ga0208361, IMG submission 150670) | Freshwater microbial communities from Lake Mendota, WI - 05AUG2010 deep hole epilimnion (SPAdes) | ecosystem: Environmental > Aquatic > Freshwater > Lake > Epilimnion/Euphotic zone ... | reverse complement strand
GGTCGGTGAGGGTGTGGGCGCGACGGCCCTCCGGGGTGATGCCGGGCAGGTCGCGGCCATAGGCATCGATGTTCTGGCCCAGCAGGGTGATCTCCTTGAACCCCTGGGCCGCGAGGCCCTCCATTTCCAACTTGATGGCTTCGGGTAGGCGCGATTGCTCCTTGCCGCGCACGGAGGGCACCACGCAGTAGGTGCAGCGCTCGTTGCAGCCATAGATCACGTTCACCCAGCCGCAGATGCTGCTGTCGCGGCGGGCGGTGGTGATGTCTTCAAGGATGTGGTGCTCTTCGGTGGCCACCACCTGCTGGCCCTGCTCCACCTGGGCGAGGAGGGTGTCCAGCCGATTGGCGTGCTGGGGGCCCATCACCAGATCGAGCTCCGGCACACGCCGCAGCAGCGATTCGCCTTCCTGCTGGGCCACGCAACCGGCCACCACCAGGGTGAGATTGGGGTTGGTGCGTTTGCGCTGAGCCTGCCGGCCCAGGTAGCTGTACACCTTCTGCTCAGCGTTATCGCGGATCGTGCAGGTGTTGTAGAGCACCAGATCCGCTTCCAGCTCCGCCTGCGCCTCGCGATAGCCCATCGATTCGAGGATCCCGGCCATGCGCTCGGAATCCGCCTTGTTCATCTGGCAGCCGAAGGTGGTGATCCAGTAGCTGCCGCGCCCTGATGCCGCAACGGGTGCGGATGGTGCGCTCAAGGATGTGGCCGTCATCAGACCATTTTCCGGTATGGGCGTCACCGCCGCTGCCCTGGAGCGGCCGGGGGGAGGAACGAGGTCGGCGCGCTGTCCGGATGTGGGACCAGATCAGCCGGCGATGTGGTCCCACATCGGGAGTGCATGGGGCCACCACCACCACCCCACACCTGACGGCGCTGCGATTCCATGCCAGCTTGAGCGCAGTGCGTACGGCAGTGGTAAGGAGTCGATGCGCCTCAGCCTGCGCCGCTTCACGCTCACCAAGGCCGTGCCGCTGGCCATCAGCCGCGGCAGCACCAGCGCCGTGGAGCACCTGCTGCTGGAGCTGGAGCACGGGGGCATCACCGGCCGCGGCGAAACCGGCGGCTTCGACACCGGCCATCGCCACCACGACACGAACGCCATCGCCGCCGAACTGGATGCCCTGGCGCCGCAGCTGGCGGAGCTGACGCCGCAACCGCTGCAGGCGATCGAGCCACTCCTGGCCACCCTGAGCCCACCGGCGCGCTGCGGCCTCGATCTGGCCCTGCACGACTGGTGGGGGCAGCGCCTGGGGCTGCCGCTGCACCGGCTCTGGGGCCTGGATCCAGGAGCGTGTGTCGCCACCAGCGTCACCCTCGGGCTCGGAGAGCCCTCGGCGGTTCTGGCGCGGCTCGAGCGCTGGCGGCTGCAGCTGCCGGCCACCCGCATCAAGCTCAAGCTGGGCAGCCCCGCCGGCGCCGAGCACGACCGCGCCCTCGTTCAGACGGTGCGCGCCGCCCTGCGCCCCGGCGATGAGCTGCAGGTGGACGCCAATGGCGGCTGGGATCTGGGCACGGCCCGCTCGATGATTCCCTGGCTGGCGGCGCAGGGGGTGGTGCTGGTGGAACAACCGCTGGCGCCGCTGAACGATCCGGCGGCCGACACGGCCGGCTTCGCCGCCCTGCAGGGGCTGGCGCCGATCCCGCTGATCGCCGATGAGAGCTGCTGGGATCTGGCCGATCTGCTGCGGCTGGCCCCGCACGTGGACGGCATCAACATCAAGCTGGTGAAATGCGGTGGGCTGAGCGAGGGGCTGCTGATGGCCCGCACGGCCCGGCGACTGGGGCTGGGGGTGATGCTCGGCTGCTACTCGGACGGCGGCCTGCTGAACGGTGGCGCCGCCCAGCTGCTGCCCCTGGTGCAGTGGCCCGACCTCGACAGCCACCTGAACCTGATCGACGATCCCTTCAGCGGCCCCGAGCGCGAAGGGGATCGGCTGCGGCCTGCCGACCGGCCTGGCCTGGGCGCACTGGCCGCTGACGCCGGCCCGCCGGCGAACCCGATGGCGATGGAGATGCCCTGATGCTCAGCCCCGACGCTCCCCTGGTGCTGCTGCTGCACGGCGGGCTCGACAACCTCTCCGGCAAGACCGGCCTGGCGATGCTGCGCTACCGCCACGGGCCGATCGTGGCGGTGATCGATCCGGCCCACGCCGGCGCCGACCTGCCGGCACTCACCGGCATCGCCCGGCCGGTGCCGGTGGTGGCGGATATGGCGGCGGCCCTGGCCTTCGGGCCGGCGGTGGCGGTGGTGGGGCTGGCGCCCTCGGGCGGGCGGCTGCCGCCGGAGATGCGCGCCGACGTGCTGGCGGGGCTGAACGCGGGGCTGAGCGCGGCCAGCGGCCTGCACAGCCGCCTGGCGGATGACCCGGAGCTGGCGGCGGCCTGCAACCGAACAGGCCAGTGGATCTGGGATCTGCGCCAGGAACCGGAGGGGCTGGAGGTGGCCACGGCCCGGGCTTCCGCTCTGCCGTGCCGGCGCGTGCTGGCGGTGGGGTCGGACATGGCGGTGGGCAAGATGAGCGCCTGCCTGGAACTGCTGGCGGCCGCCGGGCGCCGCGGCCTCGATGCCCGCTTCGTGGGCACCGGCCAGGCCGGCATCCTGATCAGCGGCCGGGGCGTGGCCCTTGATGCCGTGCGCGTCGACTACGCCGCCGGCGCCGTGGAGGCGGCGGTGCTGCAGGCCGCCGAGGGGGCCGGGCCGGAGGCGCTGGTGCTGGTGGAAGGCCAGGGATCCCTCTGCCATCCCGGCTCCACCGCCACCCTGCCGCTGCTGCGCGGCAGCCAGCCCACAGATCTGCTGCTGGTGCACCGCGCCGGCCAGAGCCAGGTGCGCACCCGCCCCGGAGCCGTGCCGGTGGCGATCCCGACCCTGCCGGAGGTGATCGCCGCCAACGAAGCAATCGCGGCCCTGGGCCGGCCCGACGGCCACAGGCCACGGGTGCGGGCAATCGCCCTGAACACGGCGCTGCTGGAGCCGCAGGCGGCGGCGCAGGAGGCCCGGCGGCTGGCGGAGCTCACCGGCCTGCCCTGCCTGGATCCGGTGCGAGAGGGGGCTGATGCGCTGCTGGAGGCCCTGCTGGCGCCCTGAGCGCCGGCAGCGCAGATCCGGTGCAAAGCAGAAGCCCCTGCCGCTCAGCGAGCGACAGGGGCTTCATACAGGGGCGAGCGAGGGGACTTGAACCCCCGAATGGCGGAATCACAATCCGCTGCCTTAACCACTTGGCTACGCCCGCCAGGGCTGCGCGATCCTATCAAGGCATGTTGCAGCACTCGATGACCTCTGGCCGCGTCCAGCAATCCCTGCCCTGGCTGCTGGCCGGCATGGCCGCAGCCGGGGCCCTGGCGTGGAGCAACCCGGGACCGGCAGAGTTCGAGGCCTTCGCCGGGGAGCGACTGGTGGAGCTGATCGCCGGCGAGCTGTGCCGGTCCACGGGCCTTCCCTTGGCGGTGACCCTGCTGGTGCGCGACTGCCCACAGCTGATCCACAGCCAGCGAGGCGTGCTGGGCGCCTTGGCGGCCCAGCAGACCCGTCGGCTGAACGCCGGGCTGTTCAGCCTCTATCTGACCGATCTCGGGGGGCAGACCGTGCTGCCGGGTCTGACGATCCCGCGCTATCGCGCGCTCACCCTGGCCTGTGCCGGCCAGCTGACGGTGCTGCAGGCCGGCAGCGAGACCGACCGGCCGAACCAGCGATGAGCCTGCCGGCGCAGACCCTGGCGGTACGCCTCCCCCGCGCGCTGCTGGACCCCGGCGGGCACCCGAACGCCGCGCCCCTTCCCGCCGGGGATGCGGAGGGACTGCTGTCGGTGACGCTCACCGTGGCGGATGGACACATCGCCGCCATCGAGCCGCGGCAGCCCAGCTCCTCGGCTGAGGCCACCCGCCCTGACGCACTGCCCCTGGCACTGCCTCCGCTGCTGGAGCCCCATGCCCACCTCGACAAGGCCTTCAGCTGGACGGACTTCCCCAACCGGGACGGCTCGATGGCGGGAGCCCTGGAGGCCAACACCCGCGAGGCCGCGATCCGCAGCACCGCTCTGGTTCTGGAGCGGGGCGAACGGGCCCTGGATCAGGCGTGGCGCTACGGCCTGCGCGCCCTGCGCAGCCACATCGACAGCGGCGGCCCCCAGGAGCAGCCGAGCTGGGAGGCCCTGCTGGAGCTGCAACAGCGCTGGGACGGACGGCTCGCCCTGCAGCTGACGGCCCTGGTGCCGCTGGCCCACTGGGCCACGGCTGAGGGCGAGGCCCTGGCGCGGCGGGTCGCCGCAGCCGGCGGACTGCTCGGTGGCGTGCTCGGACCACCCTTCAGCGAGGGCTACAGCCACGGCGATCAGTTGCAGCACCTGCTGCAGCTGGCCGACCGGCACGGCTGCGGCCTCGATCTCCACATCGACGAATCCGATCGCCAGCCCGGCCGTGGCCTGCGCCTGCTGCTGCGCGAGTTGAAGCGCAGCCCCGTGGCCGTGCCGATCACCTGCAGCCACTGCAGCAGCCTGGCCCTGCTGCCGGAAGAGCAGCAGCGGCGCCTGGCCGCTGGCCTGGCGGAGCGCAACGTGGCGGTGGTGGTCCTGCCGACCACCAACCTCTGGATGCTGGGCCGGCGCCACGGTCTGACGGGGCCGCTGCGCCCGATCGCACCGCTGAAGCTGCTGCAGCAGGAGGGGGTCTGCGCCGCCATCGGCGGCGACAACGTGCAGGATCCCTGGTATCCGGGCGGAGATTTCGACCCGGTCGAGCTGCTGCGCCTCAGCCTGCCGGCCCTGCAGCTGCCGCCCTGGCTGCGCCAGGGACTGATGCCCTTCACCACGGCGGCCTCCCGGCTGCTGGGTCTGGACTGGGATGGGGTGCTCCGCCCAGGCGGGCCGGCGGATCTGCTGGTGCTGGGCGCCTCGAGCTGGAGTGAGCTGCTGGCGCGCCCAACCCAGCGACGGGTGCTGCGGGCCGGCCGCTGGCTCGAGCCTCCCCACAGCCAGCGGCCGGACCCCCGCCTTGCCAGCCTTGGCGAAACGCCCCCCAACGCCGGCTGATGCGATGACGCCTCCCACCCCCACCTCGCTGCCGACGGCGCTGCCGCAACCCCTGCCAGCGCCGGCCACGGCGACGCAGCTGGAGGCCCTGGCGGCCGATCTGCGGGCCGCCGGCCTGCAACCCCTGCGCAGCGCCGGGGAGCTGGAGACGCTCTCCGCCGATGCCTTCGTGTATTCGCCGGTGCTGCAGCCGCTGCTGCAGGGCCTGAGGGCCCAGATCGGCGTGCGCCCCGAGCGGCGCGAGCAGGTGCCGGCGATCGCCGCGGCCTGCGCACGCCACGGCGTCAGCCTCACCCTGCGCGGGGCGGGCACCGGCAACTACGGCCAGTGCGTTCCCCTGGCCGGAGGGCTGGTGTTGGACAGCAGCGGCCTGAACCGGCTGCTGGATCTTGATCAGGCCAGCGGCGTGTTCTGTGCCGAGCCCGGCCTGCTGCTGGCGGATCTGGAACAGCAGCTGCTGCTGCATGGCCGCGAACCACGGCTGCTGCCGAGCACCGTGCGCAGCGCCACCCTGGGGGGCTTCCTGGCCGGCGGCTCCGGCGGCATCGGCTCACTGCGCTGGGGCTTCCTGCGCGACCCCGGGCATCTGCTCGGCCTGGAGCTGGTGACGGTGGAAGCGAACCCGCGCCAGTTGCGACTGGATGCCAGCGCCGCCCAACCGCTCAACCATGCCTACGGCTGCAACGGCATCCTCACAACGCTGACGATGGCCAGTGCCGCGGCGGTGGCCTGGCAGCAGCTGGTGCTGGAGTTCGCCGACTGGGACGCAGCTCTGGCAGCGGCGCAGCAGTTGCCCGCCTCGGCGCTGCTGCTGCAGTCGCTCTGTGCGCTGGAGGGGCCGGTTGCCGCCCAGCTGCCCTGGCCGCAGGGGTGCCCGGCGGCCGACGGCAGCGCCCATCGCCTGCTGCTGCTGGCGGCCCCGGATGCCCTGCCGGTGCTCGAGGCCTGGCTGCCGGAACTCGGCGGCCGGCTGCTGTGGCAGGCCCCCCAGGGCAGCAGCCGCGGCATCCCCCTGCGGGAGCTCACCTGGAACCACACCACGCTGCATGTGCGCGGCCGCGACCCGCAGATCACCTACCTGCAGCTGCTGCTGCCCCAGCCTGAGGGGCCGGCCCTGGCGGCCCTGCGGCAGCGCTGGGGCGACGACCTGCTCTGGCATCTGGAGGCCGTGCGCAGCATGGGTGCGCAGCGCCTGGCCTGTCTGCCGCTGCTGCGCTGGGGCGGCCGTGAGGCCCTGGAGCAGCTGATCGATCAGGCGCGCGAGCTGGGCTGCGTGCTCTTCAACCCGCACGTGTTCACCGTCGAGGACGGTGGCCTGGGGGTGGTGGATGCCGATCAGGTGGCCGCCAAGGCCGCGTACGACCCGAGCGGACTGCTCAATCCCGGCAAGCTGCGGGGTTGGCTGGAGCGCTAGCGGCTGCCGATCAGCAATCAGCTGGCGATCAGCAATCAACAATCAGCAATCAACAGCCAAGGCTGGCGCGGGTGTCGGCCCCGGTTATCGGGTTGGTGCCGCTGGCCGTGGCGCAGAGCAGGCGCTGATCCACCCGATCCAGCAGGGCATCGGTGAAGTCCGCATCGGTCACATCGGCACGGCTGAAGCTGCCGCCGGAGGCGATCGCACCCACCAGCAGCGCGCCGCGCAGGTTGGTGCCACTCATGTCGACGCGGTCCATCAGGGCATCGGAGAGATCGGCGCCGCTGAAATCAGCTTCCGGGAAGGCCCCCTGCGTGAGGATCGCCCCGTGGAGGTTGGCGCCGGCGAAGCTGGCCCCCTTACCCACGGCGCCGGCGAAGGAGGTGTTAGCGAGCTGCTGGCCCGAGAAATCCTTGCCGCTCTGATTGGTGAGCGTGTAGTCCACCGTGTCCTGGACCAGGGCACTGTCCTGGAGTGTCATGCCGGGAGCCGGCAGCACCAGCAGCAGGGCCAGAACCAACGCCCCGGCAAGCCAGGCGGACAGGCGACGGATCATGGCGCGCAGGGCGACGACCTTCAGTCTGTCGGGTTGCCGACCACCTGACGCGGGACCTCGCCATCCAGCAGCGGCAGCAGCTCCGCCACCAGGTAGAGCGAACCGCAGGCCACCGGCAACGCCGCTGACGCCACCAGCCAGGCCAGATCGGCCTGGAGATCCCCGCTGGCGTCCGTGATCTCCAGTTGTGCGGCCTCCAGCTCCGGCAAGTCCCGCAGCTCCGCCGCACGCCAGCAGGCATGCTCCGGCAAGGCCGTCACCCGCAGGGCATCGCCGGGGCGCAGCAGCGCCCGCAGCAGCTGCGGGGCATCCTTGTGGCGCTGGATGCCGATCAGCCAGCGGCGCGGCGATGCGGCCGTGGATCGCTCCATAGCCCTGGACTCTTCAGCCTGAGGCTCCTCAGCCTGAAGCTCCAGCCGATCCAGTTCGCGGCGCAGCGCCTCCGCAGCCGGCGGGTTGTGGGCACCATCAAGCAGCAGGGGCCGCCCGGCGAAGCAGCGGCGCTCCAGCCGACCGGGCCAGCGGGCCGTCGCCAGGCCGCGCGCCATGGCGGCGGCCTCGATCGGCCAGCCCCGCTCCGCCAAAGCCTGGGCCGCGCCCAGGGCCACGGCGGCGTTGTGGCGCTGCAGATCGCCGGCCAGGCCAAGCCGCGGCCCGCCCTGAGCCTCGGGCGGCAACGGCTCCACCCAGCGCAGATCGCAGCCCAGGGCCAGAGCCTGCCGCTCCAGAACCGCAGCGGCCTCCGGCGCCTGCGGCCCGCTGACCGCCACCGCACCGGCATGCAGCACACCGGCCTTCTCCGCGGCGATGGCCGCCAAGGTGGGGCCGAGGTGTTCGGTGTGGTCGAGGCCGATGCTGGCGAGGGCCAGCACCTGGCGATCGGGGTGCACCGTGGTGGCATCAAGCCGCCCCCCCAGCCCCACCTCCAGCACCACCAACTCCACGCCGGCCTCGGCGAAGGCCTGAAAGGCGGCGGCCGTCACCAGCTCGAAGGGGGTGAGGTCGTGGCGGAGGGCAAGCGGCTGCAGGGCCTGGAGCAGGCGCCGCAGCTCCGCCTCGGCGATCAGGCCGCCGGGCAGGCGGATGCGCTCGCACCAGCTCAGCAGGTGGGGCGAGGTGTAAAGCCCGCAGCGGATGCCGGCGGCGGCGGCGATGCGCTCCAGCATCGTGCTGATGGAGCCTTTGCCGTTGGTGCCCGCCACCTGCACAGCCGCGAAGCGCCGTTCCGGGTGGCCCAGCTCCGCCAGGGCCGTCTGCAGCCGCTCCAGCCCCAGGTCGACACCCCGGCGGCTGAAGGGGGCGATCAGGTCGCTGAAGGGGTCTGGGCCTGGCACGCCAGCAGAGCCTTCTCCAGGCGCTTGATCGCTTCGCGGATGTGGCGCCGCTTGATCGTGAGCGGCGGCACGAAACGCACCACATTGCTGCCGGCGGGCACCAGCAGCAGCCCCTCGGCCATGGCCGCTTTCACCACATCGATCGCCGCCGGGCCATCGGAGCGCAGCACCAGCCCCTGCAGCAGACCCCAGCCGCGGGCACCCTCCGCCAGGGACGGATGGCGCGCCGCCAGTGCCGCCAGCTGCTGCTGCAACAGCTCTCCCATCGCCGCCACATGGGCCGGCAGGTTGCGGCGGCTCAGCTCCTCGGCCACGGTGAGGGCGGCGCGGCAGGCCAGGGGATTACCGCCGAAGGTGCTGGCGTGTTCACCGGGCTGGAGCAGATCGGCCTTGGCCTTCACGCACAGGGCACCGATCGGCACGCCGCCCCCGAGGCCCTTGGCCAGGGTGATGGCATCGGGCTCAACCCCCAGCTTCTGGTAGCCCCAGAGGCAGCCGGTGCGGCCGACGCCCACCTGCACCTCGTCGAAGATCAGCAGGATGTTGTGCTGATCGCAGAGCTCGCGCACGCGGCGGAAGAAGGCCGGATCGCCTGGGTTCACGCCGCCTTCGCCCTGCAGGGGTTCCAGCAGCACCGCCGCCACCCGCGGCCCCTCGGCCTCGCACTCGCGCAGCAACGCCTCGAAGGCAGCCGTGTCGTTGTAGGGGAAATGGCGAAAGCCGTGCACCATCGGCTCGAAGCCCTGGTGATACTTCGGCTGGCCGGTGGCGCTGACGGCCGCCAGCGTGCGGCCGTGGAAGCTGGCCTGAGCGGTGAGAATCAGCGGCCCGCGCTCGGCGCTGCCATCGATGCCGCGCACCACATGGCCGTGCTTGCGGGCCAGCTTGATCGCCGCCTCATTGGCCTCGGCGCCGGAATTGCAGAAGAAAACCTTGTCGGTGCAGCTGTTGGCGGTGATCCAGGCCGCCAGCTGCTCCTGCTCCGGGATCCGGTAGAGGTTGGATACGTGCTGCAGCTTGCGCAGCTGCCGCGACAGCGCCCGCCGCATGACCGGGCTGCTGTGGCCGAGGGTGCAGACGGCGATGCCGGCCACGCCATCGAGATAGCGCTTGCCCTGGCTGTCCCACAGCCAGACGCCGCGGCCGCGCACCAGCTCGATCGGGAAGCGCCCGTAGGTATTCATCACCGCCGAGTGGGGCGGTGCCTGGCGCGGTGGCGCCGTGATCGCGGTTGTCATGGGAGCGGTGGGACTCGAACCCACATGCCCGAAGGCGCTCGATTTTGAGTCGAGTCCGTCTACCAATTCCGGCACGCTCCCGCAGGCGTGACTTTAGGCCGCGGCGCTGAGAACGCCGCTGGGGCCAACGCGACGGATCGAGGCGCCGACCCCGTTGAGCTTGCCCTCGAAATCGGCATAGCCCCGGTCGAGATACTCCAGGCCCTGCACGGTGGTGATGCCCTCAGCCGCCAGGCCGGCCAGCACCATCGCCGCCGATGCACGCAGATCACTGCCCTGCACCGGGGCGCCGCTGAGGCGGGGGACACCCTCCACGAAGGCGGTGTTGCCCTGCACGCGGATGGCGGAGCCCATGCGCTGCAGCTCGGCCACGTGCTGGAGACGGTTCTCGAAGATGTTCTCGGTGATCACGCTGGTGCCCTGGGCCGTGGCCAGCAGGCTCATGAACGGAGCCTGCAGGTCGGTGGGGAAACCGGGGAAGGGCTGGGTGCGCAGATCGACGGCGTTGATCGCATCGGCGCTGATGGTCACGCTGGTGCCGTCAATCTCCAGGCGGCAGCCCACCTCCTCAAGCTTGGTGAGCACGGCTCCGAGATGGTCGGTGATCACCGGGCCCACGGTGAGGCGGGAGCGGGTGATGGCCGCCGCCAGCAGGAATGTTCCAGCCTCGATCCGGTCGGGGATCACGGCGTAGTCGGCCCCGTGCAGGCGTTGCACGCCGACGATGGTGATGGTGGGAGTGCCGGCGCCCCGCACCCGGGCGCCCATGGCCAGCAGCAGGCCGGCCAGATCGACGACCTCGGGCTCCAGGGCAGCGTTCTCAATCACCGTCTCGCCATCGGCGAGAGCGGCGGCCATCATCAGGGTCTCGGTGGCGCCGACACTGGGGCAGTCCAGGTGGATGCGCCCGCCGG
>Ga0208361_1000509_pt1 | contig 10492 bp, 11 predicted proteins | sample LakMenEpi05Aug10_FD_150670 | JGI IMG/M metagenome (GOLD analysis project Ga0208361, IMG submission 150670) | Freshwater microbial communities from Lake Mendota, WI - 05AUG2010 deep hole epilimnion (SPAdes) | ecosystem: Environmental > Aquatic > Freshwater > Lake > Epilimnion/Euphotic zone ... | reverse complement strand
TAGGGAAAGTGCCGCTCCACCGAACCGACGACAGTGGAACTCCAGCGAACGCTCAGCTCCTCCACCTGCAGCTCGAGCTCAGCCGTCCAATCGGGGCGCTGCAGATCCCACAGGCAGGAGTTCGCCCCCCGCTGCACGGCCCCCAGCTCCAGCAGCCACCGCTCCAGGGCCGGCAGCGGATGGTTGTAGAGCGGCGCCTGAGGGGGCGGCAGATCCGTCATCCGAGGCAGAGGAGAGGCTGGGTTGGGCAGTCTGACCGGCGACCTGGCTGGTCTCAGCCCACCAGCTCGGAGCCCGCAGGAATTCCGCACCACGGGCCCAGGCCAGCCCCACACCCAGCACCAGGCTGAACACCACGGCCAGGGCCAACAGCAGCAGGGCGAACCATTCACCGCCCGAGAGGGCCCGCCGCACCGGCAACGGCTCCGCAGCGGGGCGTGCCGCGGCCACCACAGGACGCAGCCGTGGCGGCGGCTGAATCACCAGCAGTGTGGCGTCGTAGGCGCGGCGGCGATCGGGATCGCTGAGGGTGAGGTAGGCCTGCTGCAGGCGGCGAAAGGCCTCGCGCGCCTCCTGCTCCGGCAGTTCGGTGGTATCGGGGTGGTAACGCTTGCTCAGGCTGCGGAAAGCCTGGCGCAGCTCCTGGCCCGTGGCCTCACGCCTGATCTCCAGCAGCTCGTAGAGGTTGGCAGCAGCCACCAGCGGCGAACCGGGTCTGCGGGATCCTAGAGAGGCTGACGATCCCGTCCGAGGGCATGCCCGCCGAACCGCTGTCCGACAGTTCCAGCGCAAGCCCGTGCCAGGGCGAGCCCGGACAGCCTCTCTGGCAGGCCCTGGGCTGGCAGCCAAGCGCCCAACAGCAGGAGCAGTTCAGCCAACTGCAGCATGAACTGCGCCAGTGGAACGGCCGCCTGAACCTCACCCGGCTGGTGGAGGGTGCCGATTTCTGGATCGCCCAGGTGTTCGACAGCCTCTGGCCACTGCTGCCGCGGCTGCAGGAGCAGCCCGAGGCACCGCTGCGCTGCATCGATGTGGGCACCGGAGGCGGCTTCCCCGGGCTGGCGGTGGCGATCGCCCTGCCCCAGGCCCGGCTCACCCTGGTGGACTCCGTGGGCCGCAAGACCGAGGCGGTGCAAGCCATGGCCCAGACCCTGGGACTCGCGGACCGGGTGGAACTGCGCTGCGAGCGGGTGGAACTCACCGGCCGCCAGCGCGCCTGCCGCGGCCAGTACGACCTGGCCCTGGCCCGGGCCGTGGCCGCCGCACCGGTGGTGGCGGAATACCTGGTGCCGCTGCTCGCCCCCGCGGGCGAAGCCCTGCTCTACCGCGGCCAGTGGCATGACGACGACAGCCGCGCCCTTGAGAAGGCGGCCACGATCCTCAGGGCCCGCATCAGCCGCTGCGACAGCCGCGAGCTGCCGGAGGAGCGCGGCACCCGCACGGTGCTGGGGCTGCAGCCGCTGGCCGCCTGCCCGAGTGCCTACCCACGGGCTGTGGGCCTGCCGGCCAAGCTGCCCCTGGGGCAGAGCTGATGCTCGCTAGTCCGTCGCCATCAGGCGGCGCGTGCTCTGACCGCCCAGCCGCTGACGCAGCCGCCTCAGAATCCCGGGGATCTGCGCAGCCCAGGGACTGTCGCCCAGGCAGGCCAGCAGCTCCGCCTCCGACACCTCTGCATCGAGCAGATCGGCATTGGCCCCGGGGAACCAGTGGCCACCGGACCCCAGCAGCCCGTAGCGAGCCCGCCCATAGCTCTGCAGATCCCAGGCCTCCAGCAGGGTGTGCAGCCAGAGCAGGGTGGGCAGATTGATCTGGCCGGGCGTGTCCTGCCAGGCCGGCAGCCCCTGCTCCCAGCTCGAGAGCCAGGCATCCCCCAGGGCCTGGCGGCGTGCCTGCTCCAGCCGGGCCTGAATCGGTGGCAGGAGCTCTCCGGCCTGAGGCAGCAGCGCCACGGCCTGCCGGTGCAGCTCGAGATCCTCCGGCCGGGCAGCACCGACGCTGATCGTGTGCACCCCCGCTGCCGTCAGGCAGAACAGGTCGTTGAACACGATCGGATGGAGCGGGGCGCAGAGCTCGAGCAGCCGTTCGGAGGGGCTGTGCAGATGGCCGCCCTTGTCGGTGGGGCTGATCAGAAACACCCCCATGTCCTGGGCGGTGGCCGCCTCGATCGCCGGACGATTGTCCTGACGGATGAAGTACCAGTGCAGGTTGATGTAATCGAAGCGGCCGGTGTTGATCGCTTCAAGCATCAGCGGCAGCGGCGCATGGGTGGAGAAGCCCACCGCGCCGATGCGGCCCTCGGCCTGCCAACGGCGCGCCACCTCCAGGCAGCCTCCGGGGCGCAGGGTCTGTTCAACGTGCTCGGCCAGATTGAGTCCGTGGATCGCCAACAGGTCGACCCGCTCCACTGCCAGGCGCTGGAAACTCAGCTGCAGTTCGGCCTCGAAGGCGGCGCTGTCCGCCTGGGGCGGAACCTTGGTCTGCAGGATGCGCCGGGGATCAGGCACCTCGGGAAGCAACGCACCCAGTTGCCGCTCCGAGGTGCCGTAATGGCGCGCGGTTTCGATGTGATGAAAGCCGCTGGCCACCGCCTGCTCCAGCGTGGCGCGCAGGTTGGCCTGGCTGTCCTCGGTGATCTCGGCGGCGGGCAGATCGCTCCAGCTCTGCTGGAAACGCATGCCACCCAGGGAGAGCACGGGCATCGGCAGGTCGGTGCGACCGAAGCGGCGGACGGGCAGCATCAATGGTCCCCACCACCCGCCTGGCGCGGCAGCGTGCGGCGTGGCCGGGTCTGGCTGGGCAGGCCGAGCGGCAGCAGCTCCAGGCTGCGGCTCTGCTCCTCCAGATCCGGCAGCTCCTCGTAGCTCACCCAGTGGATGCAGTCGACCGGACAGGTGTCGATCGCCTCCTGGATGCGTTCGGTGCTGTCACCGTCCTGGCGGATGGCCCGCGATCGCCCCCAGTCGGGCTCCACGACAAACGTGTTGGAGGCCACATGGGCGCAGTAGCGGCAGCCGATGCAGACAGCTTCATCGACCCAGACGGCTTTCTGCCGCAGGGCACCACCGAGAACAGGCTCCAGGCCCGTGGGAGCGCTGACGGGAGTTGGTGGCGCCGCAAAGGCGACGGAAGGATCGATGCTCACTGGCGATGCCGCGGCTGTCGCCGACGCCTCAGCCGTTCCAGCGGGTCACCACCAGTTCGATCGAGCCGTCGGTGGCCTGGCGCTGCTCGCTCACCTGAAAACCCTCCTGGGCCGAGGCGGCCAGGATGCTGCGGAGCGCATATTGCTGGGTCAGCCGGGCCAGGAAGCGCTCCACGGGGATCGCGCGGTGCCAGAGGTCCAGATCGGTCACCAGCTCGTAGCTGCGGCTGGCTGAATCCCAACGGAAGCCGATATCGCCGGCGCTGGTGGAGCCGCTGGGCGAGGCCGCAGCGGCGAAGCCGGCATCGTCAGCGGCGATGGTCAGATCGGCGAGCACGGTCTGGCCGCGATAGCCACGGACCGGACGCTCACCTTCGCTGGGGCTGTGACCCAGGTCGCGCAGGGCGTTGATCAGGGCGGTGCGATCCCGCAGTTCGGTCTTGACGGTGCTGAAGTGCGACATCAGGAGGCCGGGGTTGTGAGGGTCTGCTCGGGGGTCACTGCAGCGTTCTGAGCCTGGAAGGCTTCAGCGGTGGGCTGGCGCTGTTGCACCGAGCCGAGCGAGGCTTCAATCCGCTCGGTGAGCTGCTGGCAACCGTTGCCGGCCACGCCCTCCACCAGCTCTTCAACCCGGCCGTCCGGCCGAATGCGGAAGCGGATGGAAAGCTGAGTCATCCCAGGCAGCGGAAGTCCCGGGATGCTAGCCGTGAGATCCGGCCGCTGAGTGGGGCCATGACGGACTGTTGGCGCGCGCGGTTAGCGAGGCCGGTCAGGAGCCGGGTGGTGAGGCTTCAGCTGAGCAGCCCCTCCTCCACCAGCGTCTGCAGCCGCTCCAGCACCTGGGGGTCCTCAAGCTGCTCCAGGGCCAGGCGGGCTTCATCGCGCACAGCCGGATCGCCGTCGTGCAGCATCGCCCCCAGCAGCGACTCCACCACCTCGATCTGGCGGGGCTCCACCAGATCGCCGTACAGCCGTCCCAACGACCAGGCACTGTTGCTGCGCACCACCGGCTCGCTGTCGATGCGCAGCGCCAGCAGCAACTGGCCGGCCGCCTGATCGGCCTTGGCCAGGCCGGTGGCGCCGGCATCCGCCAGGGAGCTGGCGGCCCAGAGCCGCACAGCGGCGATGTCGGTTTCCAGGGCGCGGATCAGCGGATTCATCACCGGCGCATCGGGGTAGCTGCTCAGGCTCCAGGCCACCGCCTTGCGCACATAGCCGTTGCTGTCGCTCTGCAGCAGCGCCAGCAGTGGCGACACCGCCTGAAGATCGGGATTGCGGCCAAGGGCGTACACAGCGCTCATGCGCAGGATCGGGCAGTTCGCCTCCAGCAGGGGCAGCAGCCGCGCCGGGGCACGCGGGTCGCGATGCTCACAGAAGATGCGCAGGCCCTGCATGCGCTCCTCGTGGCTGCCCTGCAGCAGCTGCAGACCGAGGTCGCACTCAGCGGCACTGTCCGCCAGGTCTTCGCCGGGAGCATCGAGCTCATCGAGGGGATCGCCCAGCAGCTCCTCGGCCAGCTCCCGGGCGAGCATCTCCGGATCGAACGCCAGCTCGGCCGGGCTGTGGGAGAACTCAGGGAACGGGCCTGTCATGCGGGGATCGTAAAAGCCTGCAGGCGCTGTGATCCGTCGCGCAGGAGGCCTTCAGCCGATCGGAGCAGGGGCTGCCATGTCGCCAGGCAGCCAGATGCGTGCGCTGACGGCGAAGAGGGCCAGAGCGAACAGCACCACGATGGCCGCCGGCAGCAGGGTGGAGCGGAGGAACTGCATGGATCCGGCCCGATGGCCTCCCATTCTGGCCATTCAGCCGCCGCTGCCGTAGGCCACCTGACAGGCCGCGTTGAGCAGCTGGGCACCGTCGCCGGCGGCCGGCACACCGTTGAGAAGCCCACCGCGGCAATCGCCTGAAGCGGCCTGGCTCAGACCATTGCTCTGATAAGTGAATGAAACGCCGCCGTTGCCCACAGCCGTCACCGAGGCGTAATTGAGCTGAAGGCCGGTCTGGGGCACGACGATCCATACGGTCTGCTGGGCCGCTGCCGCATTCACCGCCGAGGTCACTGCCGCGGTGCCAACCACCGCCGCAGTGCCCCACCAAGCGAGTGGAGCGGCGCCATACCAACCGGTGGTCCAGGGCCGCGCGCCCCAGTAGCCACCGCCGGCCCAGCCGGGGTGATACACAGCAGCGCCATAGGCAGCGGCGGGAGCGCGGGTGAGGCCGACTCCCGGGGCACCCCAGCCGGCACCGGGGCGAACACCGGCCCCGGACGCCGGCCCCCCGATGCCTCCTGCCCCCACCCCCGGCCTCGGGGTCAGGCCAGCACCGGGGGCACCCCAGCCGGCACCGGGGCGCACGCCCGCACCGGAGGCCGGCCCGCCCACACCGCCGCGGATCGGCCGAGCCTCGGCAACGGCAGCCAGGGCGTTGGATAGGCCAACGGCGACAGCGCCCACCAGCAGCCAGTGCCGCAGTGACGCGCCAGCTCGCCCCGCCGGCGAGAGGAAGGGGATCGCGGCAGGAGCGGGCATCACGGCAGGCGCACAGGTCTGAGCGCACTCTGGCAACGGCTGGCCGATGCGGCCGCCACACCTAGGGTGCCGCCAACCGGAACCGCCGCATGAGCGCCCAGGATTCGCCGCCGCTGCGCAGCACCGGCACCCGGGCTGGCACGGCCCGGCGCCTGGTGGCGGTGACCGCTGAAGGGGTGGCCAGCGGCACGCCGCTGATGGTGGGCAGCAAGCTGCTGCAGGGCTGGCTCACGGCCAGCGGCGTACCGCTGGCGCTGATCGGCCTGATCCCCCTGGCGGAACTGCCCTACACGCTCAAGCTGTTCTGGGCTCCGCTGCTGGATCGCTGGCCGATCCCCTGGCCGGACCGGCGCCGCGGCTGGATCCTGGTGATGCAGCTGCTGCTGGTGGCCGTGATCGCCGGCATGGCCCTGCTGCGCCCGAGCACCAGCCCAGCCAGCCTGACGGCCGTGGGTGTGGCCGCCCTGGTGCTGGCGGTCTGCAGCGCCACCCAGGACATCGTGGTGGATGCCTACCGCACCGACCTGCTGCCGGAAGCCGAGCGGGGGCCCGGTGCCGCCGCCGCCAGCCTCGGCTACCGCGCCGCGATGCTGGCCGTGGGGGCAGGCGGCTTTCTGCTGGCAGGGCGCTACGGCTGGCCGGCGGCCTTCCTCTGCGCCGCGGCGTTGGTGGCGGCCGTGATCCCCTTCACGCTCACCGCCCCGAAGCTCAAGCCGGTGCAGCACGCCGTCACCAGCCTGCGCCAGGCGGTGCTGGGGCCGGCGCGCGAGTTTCTGCACCGGGCCGGGCCAGGCCGCAGCTGGCTGCTGCTGCTGCTGGTGCTGCTCTACCGCTGGCCCGACGGCCTGCTCAGCGCCATGGCGATCCCCTTCCTGCAGCTGCAGGGCTTCAGCGAGGCTCAGATCGGCCTGGTGCAGGGGGGCTGGGCCATCGGCGCCACCATGGTGGGCACCGTGCTCGGCGGCGCCCTGTTCGCCTGGCTGGGGATGAACCGCTCCCTCTGGCTGTTCGCCGCCGTCGGGGCCATCGGCAACCTCAGCTACTGGGCCCTGGCGCGCTTCGGCGGTGGCTTCGCCGGTCTGATCACAGCGGTGAGCCTGGAGAACATCAGCGGCGGCATGGTCGGCGCCGTGTTCGTGGCCCTGCTGATGAGCCTCTGCAACCCGCGCTTCTCGGCCACCCAGTACGCGCTGCTCTCAGGCGTTTACGCCATGAGCCGCTCGCTGCTTTCTGCACCGGCAGGTGTGGTGGCTGAGCGGGTGGGTTGGCCGAGCTTCTTCCTGTTCACGGTGGCGGCAGCGGTGCCCGGCTTTCTCCTGCTGGCCAGGCTGGCCCCCTGGAGCGAACAGGAGGCGCGAGGCGCCTTCGACCCCAGCCGCGATCCCACCTGACGGGGGCGCGTCGAGCGGCGGTGGCAATGGAGGTGGCGAACGCTCAGGCCCGACCAGCCGGCGCGGGTTCCAGGCTGCCCTCCAGCCGGCGGCGCAGCTGACCACAGGCGGCATCGGCATCGAGACCACGGCTGGCGCGCACACTCACGGCCACGTGGCGCGCCTGCAGGGCGCGGCGGAAACCCTCCACCGCTGCCGGGGTGGGGCGCTGGAACTCCTCCTCGGCGATGGGGTTGTACGGGATGAGATTCACGTGACTCTGGAAACCGCGCAGCAGCTGAGCCAGGGCCTCGGCATGGCGGGGCTGGTCGTTGAGTCCGCCCAGCAGGATGTATTCGAAACTGACGCGCCGACCGGTGATCGCCACGAAACGGCGGCAGTCCTCGAGCAGCTCGGCGATCGGATAGGCGTGGGCGGTGGGGATCAACTGCTCGCGCAGGCGCTGATCGGGGGCGTGCAGGCTCACCGCCAGGGTGAACTGGGCACGGCCGAGCCGGGCCAGGGCCAGCTCCGCCAGCTGCGGCAGGGTGCGGGCCACGCCCACGGTGCTGACGGTGATCTGGCGCTGGGCCATGCCCAGGTCGGTGCAGAGGCAGTCGATGGCGGCGAGCACCGCCTCACTGTTGAGCAGCGGCTCGCCCATGCCCATGAACACCACGTGGCTGGGGCGCTGCTCCATGGCCTCGCGCACGCTCAGCACCTGATCCACGATTTCGTGAACCGCCAGCGAACGCTGCAGGCCGCCCTTGCCGGTGGCGCAGAAGCGGCAGGCCATCGGGCAGCCCACCTGGCTGCTGACGCACACCGTCAACCGGCCCTCGGCGGGGATGCCCACGGTCTCGATGCTGAGGCCGTCGTGGGTGCCGAGCAGCAGCTTGGTGGTGCCATCGCGGGAGACGCTGCGATGGAGCTCGCGCGAGCGTCCTATCCAGTCGGCGGAGCCGGAGGGAGGTGCTGCCGCCTCGAGCTGCTCGCGGAAGGCCTTGGGCAGCACGCTCACCTCAGCCAGGCGGCGGGCCCCCTTGGCATAGAGCCAATCGTGCAGTTGCCTGCCGCGGAAGGCAGCCTGGCCGTGGGCCACGGCCCACTGCTCCAGGGCGGCAACACCCATGCCCAGCAGGGGCGAGGGATCTGCAGCCGGGGGGCCGGCAGTGGCGGCGGCGGCCGCGGCGCTCATCAGGGCCAGACCAGCAGGCCGTGCCCCAGCTGGATCTCCACCGCCAGCAGCGCGATGAAGCCGAGCATGGCGGCGCGGCCGTTGAGCCGCTCGGTGTGGGTGTGGAAGCCGTAGCGGGGCAGGCGCCGCTGCGGCACGAGCGTCGGCTGGATCATCGGAGCGGTGCAGATGAGCTGATGCTGGCGCAGGGGCTCACTCTTCGGTGAGAAGCCCCTCTTCCTGCAGACCCTCGAGGGCAGCGGGATCGGCGATCAGCTCCTCCTCCAGGCCGTCTTCCACCACCGGGCGGGTGAAGGCGGCCATGGTGCTGGCGCTGGCCTCGATGCCATGGCGGCTGCGGGTGGCCTCGAGGTCCTCATCGGAGGGGTCATCGAGCACCGCACCGGCCTCACTGGCGGCGGGAGGCGCCGGCATCTCCACGGTGTAATCCGGGCGCAGGTTCTGCATGCGGCGATAGCCGGCCGGATCCTCGTCGAGGATGTCGGGGTGGGGCCCCGCCTCGGCCCGCAGCTCCTCCTCGAAGCCGCTGAAGCCCGTGCCTGCCGGGATCAAGCGGCCGATGATCACGTTCTCCTTGAGACCGCGCAGCCAGTCGCTCTTGCCCTCGATCGCAGCTTCGGTGAGCACGCGCGTGGTCTCCTGGAAGGAGGCCGCCGAGATGAAGCTGTCGGTGTTGAGCGAGGCCTTGGTGATGCCCAGCAGCACGGGGGTGAACTCGGCGGGGGCACCACCGGTGATCGCCATGGCGCTGTTCACCTGCTCCACCTGACGCAGCTCGATCAGCTCACCGGGCAGCAGGGTGGTGTCGCCGGCGTCCTCGATGCGCACCTTGCTGGTCATCTGGCGCACGATCACCTCGATGTGCTTGTCATCGATGGTGACGCCCTGCGACTTGTAGACGTTCTGCACTTCCTGCACCAGGCGGAACTGCAGCTTGGAGATGGCCTCCATCGCCGCTTCCAGGGTGGGCTTGCGGCTGCGCAGATCCTCGAAGTAGCACTCGAGCAGCTCATGCGGGTTGATCGGACCGTCGGTGAGCAGTTCACCGGCGGTGACCTGCTGGCTGTCGGACACCATCACGTTGCGGCCCAGCAGGATCGGGTACTCGCTGATGGCGTCGTCGCCTTCGATCACGGTGACGGTGATCGAGTCGTCGTCCTCGCCCTGCTTGATCTCCACGGTGCCGGGCTTGCGGCAGAGCACGGACGATTCACGCGGGCGACGGGCCTCGAGCAGCTCTTCGATACGGGGCAGACCCTGCACGATGTCGCCGGTCTTCTGGCGTTCGAACACCAGCAGCGCCAGCGAATCACCGCGCTGCACCAGTTCGCCATCGCGCACGTGCAGCACTGAATCGGGCGACACCATGTAGGGGCGGCCGAGGCGGATGGTCACGGTGCTGCCGCTCACGACCTCCACCTGACCGCAGCAGGGGGCCGCAACGCCGCTGGCCAGCAGGTCGCCATCGACCAGACGCTGACCCACGGCCACCTCGGGCTTGGTGGAGCCCAGATCGATGTTGCGGGTGTCGCTGGCGCGCTCCACGATCAGGCGGCGGATCGGCTCGCCGTCGACGAGATCGGGCAGCTGTACCAGGCCGTCCTCCTTGCAGAGGATCTGGGTGGTGGCCACCACATCGCCGGCCTTGACGCTGTCGCCGTCGTTGACGGACAGCTCGGTGTGGGTGGAACCGTGGCTGGCGTCGGAGAGGGTGTCGCGGCGCACCAGCAGGCTCTCAAGGATCACCAGCTGCAGACGATCGATCGTCTTGGCGCGCTTGTCGGGCACCGTCTCCACATCCACCGTCATCTGCGGCGTGGTGTCGAAGGATTCGAGGATCAGCTGCGTCTTGAGCAGCTCCACACCCTCAACGCTCTTGATCAGTTCGCCGTCCTTGAAGGCCAGGCGCTGGGTGGCCTTGAGGCCGAGGCTGGGACCGTTGTTCTGCTTGACGCTGCCCAGTTCGGGCAGGTGAGCCTCATCGGGAATGCGATATTCCTCGACCGGACGCAGCAGCACAGCGCCGCCCTCTGAGGTGTCCACAGCCTCAACGAACACCATCGCCTCGGCCTTCAGACCCTTGGCGATCTCCTCGCCGGGGTTGACCATCTTGCCGTCGCTGTAGCGGCTCACCACCTTCGCGTCGGCAACGTGGTGCAGCTGACCGGAGCGCACGATGATCTCGCGCAGAATGTCGTTCTTCTGCGTGACCGTGACGATGCCGGCGGTCTGGCTGAAGATGTCCTTCACCACC
>Ga0208361_1000508_pt1 | contig 10512 bp, 13 predicted proteins | sample LakMenEpi05Aug10_FD_150670 | JGI IMG/M metagenome (GOLD analysis project Ga0208361, IMG submission 150670) | Freshwater microbial communities from Lake Mendota, WI - 05AUG2010 deep hole epilimnion (SPAdes) | ecosystem: Environmental > Aquatic > Freshwater > Lake > Epilimnion/Euphotic zone ... | reverse complement strand
TGGCCGTCCTTTGGCTCGCCGTCGATAACGTGTCGGCCCGGAATCCTTGTCGCAATGATGCACCGGACGCCTTCCTGCGGCATCTGGTCGCTCACCGAAATCCACTCGCTATCCATTGCGTCCCTCTCTGATTTCAGTAGTGCCGTCCTACGCAATTCGCTACGCAGTTCCCGCCAGCCTACGCAGTTCCGTCTCTCTCTGCGGCGTGTACGGTAACTGTCACTTTTCGCCAGTTTCTGTCTAGTGCAACAGGCTCGTCAATTCGTGCGGCACCATCGCCCGCACCGCTTCCAGATCGTGCGTGGCCTCCGTTGACGGCTGGCCGTGCTTCAGTCGGCCTCTCGCCCACTGGTCGATCTGCTCCAGGGCGATCAGCGCCTCCCGCCCGGCGAGAGCGTAGCGGTGTTCGCAGGCGTCATCGGGGTCGGAGAGGTCGAAGCGTAGCGTGGCAATCATGTATAGCGAAGTTACTACGGTTTACTGCGGTTTATCGGATTCCGATAACTTTCGCCTTTCGCGAAAAGCGATCCCGGCGGGGTCGGCTTGTCGCTTTATCAGTGCGAGGCCTGCCCGCCGGGACCGCCAGATTGTATCAGAATTCATACGCGAAACGTGTCAGTTTTGATACGTTTCGGGAACACGTTTCGGCGTCGTGTCGCAGGTATTCCATTTCTGGAATATTGCCCCTGACGCAATTATTGCGAAATACAAAACCTATGCACTTGTTCGCAACTACCTAGCGTTCGCTCTTCTGGTGCAAGAGCGCAGTTTACTACGCAGTTCCGGCGACCCTACGCAGTTCCGTCTCTAAAGGTGAAGAGCGCAACTATTCGGCGTTGACCACTGCGAGATACGCATCGCGGTCAATTTCTTCGACGGCACCGCTTGCGAGAAGTTGCGGCAGCAGATCGACGGCCACGCTGTATCCGCAGAACTCATCACTCACGGCCAGGACTACGCGCCCCTGTGCGTCACGCGGGGCGGTCGCCGCTGGCTCAATACAGGTGGCTGTGCCTTGTCCGTTGGGCAAGCCCCACGCCATATCCAGCGTAGCGCGGGCCTGCTCGTAGACGGCGGCCGTAGATCGAAAGAATCTCACGAGAGCGTTACTCCCCATTTACTAGCAAGATAGCTTTGCACCGCCAGCCGCTGCGCCGTGCTGATCGTGCCGACGTAACAGATAACCTCGCCAATGACGCCTCCGAAAAACAGGCTTGCCGTAGCATTGTTTCGGCAGCCAATCGCCATTCCCAAAACAGTTCCAGGGTCTGACGTTCCAAGCGTTGATGGAGCGGCCGAGTTTTTCCACCATGCGGTACTGGTTGCGGATGCGGCATTAAAAGTCCCGGCTAGCGTCACAACGCCGCGACCAGAGACGTTCACGGAATCGAATCGCTGGTCGGCGTTATAAGCAACGCTAGATCGAAACGACTGCACGCGAGAGCGCAGCGTGCCGGAAACCCACGACGCGCCCTGGTCTGCACGCCACTCAATGGCTATTGTGTTGTCGTCAGGCCCGCCTGTTGCCGTTCTGTGCTCAAATGAACGCCCGGCCGTTCCAACGCCGCCGGGAAATGAACACTCCATGGCCTGAAACAACGTAAACGAACCGTTTCCCGTCAAGAGCGTGCCGGAGGTTGTGAGCCTGTGCGATGTGCCGTTGAACGACAGGGCCGTCTTGCCGTTCAGCGTTGAAATAGTCGGCTGGTTATTGCCGGTTGATTGAGCGAAATTCCTGGCGTTGCCGCTCTTGTCTCGCCACTCAGAAACGCCCGTTGCCACCGTGTAGGTGCTGGCGTCAGTCGCATCCAGCCAGAGCGCAAGGCCGGTGATGTTGCGCGGGTTGAAACCCGTCGCTCGCGGCCTCAACAGTCTGGGGCTCATTGCCATGGAATGACGCTCTTGTAGGTTGAGAGACGGAAACTAGACGACGCGCCAGACAGCCGAGGTCGAGTCGTAGACAATCAAGGCCGCGCCTCCGTTGGCGTCGAGGACGTAGTTCCCAGCCCACGGCACCGCGAACCGGGCGTTGGCATTCGGCCCGGTTGCGTGTTGAAGCGTGATCGGGGCCGTGGCCCCGACGTTGACGAGGAGCTTGGCGTCGCCGTCGATGCCGGTGATGCCCAAGTCTCGAATCACGACGCCCGTCGAGCCCGTGACCGCCAGGCGGTAAATGTCACCCGAGCCGGGGTTGTAGCCGGTGACGGTCGTGTTTGCCGCCAGGGCCGTCGGCGTGACGACGACGTTGGTGTAAGACGCGCCCGTCGGTCCCGTGACGCTCGGCCCCGTGGCGCCCGTACTGCCGGCCGTTCCGGCGCTACCCGCCGTGCCCGTCGGTCCTGTTGCTCCGACGCTGCCCGTCGGGCCGGCGATGCCGCTACCCACGAGCTCCCACGCCTGGCCGTTCCATTTGTAGGTGCGGCCGCCGGTCGTGGTTTCTTGGTTGAGCGTTGGCGACGATGGGAAGGTAAGGGGCATGATGTTCTCCAGCGTAGGTTGTGTTGTGTTTTGCCGTGAGGGGCTTATGTGAAGTAGAGGACTACCGCGCCGCTACCGCCCATAGATGTACGTCCGCCAAATGGGGAAAAAGAATCGCCACCCCCAATTCCAGGCCCCTTGTCTCCGTCTGTTTGTGCCGTGCCGCCACCGCTTCCAAACGCCGGCTCCGCGCCACCATCTTCAACTGTTTTGAGTCCAGCCAAGCTCACGGCAGCAAACAAGCCATTCACGTCAGTTGCAGGCATTCGCAAAACCGAAAGGGTCCACGTTCCGTTTCCTCCAACAGCGCCGCCGTTTCTGCGTTGCCAAGGAAAACTTCCGTATTCGCCGCTTGAACCAGACCCGCCGTTTGCGCCTCCGTCTCCTCCGCTAAACGATCCGCCAGCAAACGTTGCATAACCATTGCCGCCGTTTCCGGTAATCGTTGTTCCGCGAAAAGTCAGGGATGTCGAACCGGCTGATACATTTTGCCCATACGCCCCCGCACCCACGGTAAATGTTGGCGCCTCGTCAGATTCAAGAATCGACCACGACTTGTAAGCGCATCCACCCGCGCCGGACGATCCTCCACCAATCGCCCATGCCTTCATCGTCGTAGCGCCGGAAGGCAATCCGTACGTTCCGCTTGCAGTTAGAACAACCGCAAACGGCTCAAAAGGGTCGGTGGATTTTCTTCGCCAGTAATGGCCCGCCTTGCCGCGCGTCATGTCGACAGGTCTCCAACAAGGAGCCATGTGTTGCCGACGTACTGAATGAGCGTGGCCGTTGAATACTGTGCGCGCAATTTCTGGCCTGGCGTCGCGTTAATCGTGACGCCCGTCGCGCCGGTCACGGTCAACGCACCGGCGCCGAGCCTTGCGATGTCAACGTGAACGCCAGTTGCAAGCGCGACGGATGCGTTGGCTGGCACCGTGAGAGAAACGCCGGTAGATGTGTTGATGGTCACGAGCTTCCCGGCGTCCGCAAGGGCGAGCGTGTAGGCCGCAGTTTGGGCGTTGATAGTCTGCGATTCGCCAAACGATCCGGCGACGCCAGTCGGGCCGGTGACGGCCGGGCCGGTAGTGCCCGTCGGGCCTGTGTTTCCAGTTGGGCCTGTTACCGTTGATTGCGGGCCGGTCGATCCAGTCGGTCCAGCAACCGTCGAAACTGGCCCGGTAGTTCCAGTCGGGCCGCGCTCACCTTGGACGCCGATCTCGATCCAGTTGGAGTCGTAGCGGACAAAGTATCTCCCTGTCGTGTCATCGAGCCACACCGAACCGGCGAGAGAGAGCGACGGAGCCGTCGGGCCGGTTGCGGCAAACGGAAAATCTCCAGTCGGGCCGGTGACGGTCGATTGCGGCCCGGTGCTTCCAGTCGGGCCAGTGCTTCCGACTGGTCCGGTTACGGTCGACGAGGCACCAGTCGACCCTGTTGCGCCCGTGGCCCCAGTGCTTCCGGTTGGGCCGGTGACGACTGACGCCGCGCCGGTCTGGCCCGTCGGGCCAGTGACGGTGGATGGCGCCCCAGTTGCGCCTGTCGGCCCGGTGACCGTCGATGTTGCACCAGTGCTACCGACTGCCCCGGTCGGCCCTGTGACAGATGACGCCGCCCCAGTCGGCCCGGTGACTGTAGACGCTGCCCCAGTAGGGCCTGTGTTTCCAGTCGGCCCTGTGATGACCGACGCCGGCCCTGTTGATCCCGTCGGGCCGGATGGCCCCGTCGGTCCGTTGCTCAGATCAACCGGCCCGCTCGGCCACCCGCCCACGGCCTTGGGGCCGTAGAGCAGTTTGTTCGCGGTGTCGATGAACAGGTCGCCGATGTTGCCGAGCGCACCCGTCGGCGCACCGCTTCCGGCGAGCACAGGAGAGCCACCCGTCGGGAGACTAAAGAACGGCATCGTCTAGCCTCACGGGTAATGCTTGCCGCCGACCTCGACCCAGAGGGCGGCGTATCGAACGAAGTATTTTCCGGTGGCCGTGTCGAGCCACGTCGCGCCAGCCGCAGCAACCGCGGGGGCGATGTCCGATTGATAGATCTCGCCAGCGCCAGCCGGGCCTGTCGGTCCCGTGATGCTCTGGCCGGCGGCGCCCGTGGCTCCGGCGCTGCCTGCCACGCCCGCGGCGCCCGTCGGTCCCGTGGCACCGATCCCGCCAAGGCTCGATATGAGGGCGCGTTTTGTCACGCCACCCTGGACGATCGGCACGAGGTCGGCACCCGTGACGCCGGTCGCGAGCGTGAGTTGGGAAATCTTTTTGGTAGCCATCAGATAACCAGCAACTCGCCGGCCTCGGTTGTGAGTTGTTCGTTGTTCTCTGTTGCGAGATAGATCACGCCTTGGTCGGTGGCGATCGTGTGGACGCGGACAATCGACCGGAAGGCGTCGCCGTAGTGCCACTCGGGCACGCCACGGGGGCTCGTCACCTCGTACGTCACGAGGTCGCCGTTTTGTCCCTCGACGATCTCATCGCCACGCTCGGGCAGCCCGAAGGGCAGGTCCGCCGTGGAGATCAGGTAATCGCGGGACTCCCACTGCTCAATCACGCCGCTCTGGTTGGCCGCCTCAAAATTCGAACGGCCAATCGTCGCGACGATCTCGGCCGACTCGTTGCCGCGTGTGTAGGTGACCGTGGAGCCGGCGGCAGCCTTTAACTGCCCCGTCAGCCACGATGCACCCTGCGCCAACAAGTCGGCCATTCATCCTCCAAGTCCACAACGCCCCGGCGGCGCGCCTACCGCGAGGCGGCGCACCTGCCGGGGGTTGCGGTGTGGACTAGCGGTTGATCACCACCTGGACCGACGTGTCGCCGACGAGTCGCGCCTTGGCGAGCTTGCCAGCCGCGGTGCCGGTCGTGGCATGAGCCACGCCAGAGACCGCATACCACGAAATCGCCGAGCCCTGAGCGCCAGTCGCGCCGGTGGCGCAGGGCATTTCCCAGACGCCGTCGATCGCGAGCGAGCCGACAGCGTTGGCGGCGATAGCGCGTGGAGCAACGCCGACGAGCGAACCGATCACGACCACGTCGCCAGCCGCCACGGCCGAGCCGGGCGTGTAGTCGAGGAGGTCACCGTCCTGAACATAAGAAGCCATCGAATCACCTCGTGTTGAAAAAAGGGTTTTGAGTCAGGCCGCCGGGCGGAGATTGGCCTCCGCCCGGCGACTCCGGTTGATCTTGTGGACTACACGTCCATCTTCACGCCGCCGAGGTACTCGGCCTGGCCGACGCCCACGTCCCAGAAGCCGCGCATCTGGACGCCGAGCGTATTGAAATCCGCGTCGGCCGTCTCGACGATCGGGCTCTGCTGACCGTTGAGGAAAGCCACTTCCATCGTCGCCAAGTCTGCGGGCGAGGCGAGGAGGTAGTAATCCGACGCATCGGTCAGGTAGGAGCTCGACACCACTTGGTAGCGGCCCGCGAACACGTTCGTCGAGGGCTGGCCGCCAGTGGCACCGCTCGAAATCTGCACCGAGTTCATCAGCTCGGCGGCAGTCACTTCGAGATCGACTGGCACGAGCAACACGCGCGGCTGGACCGCCACGGGGTTGCCGTCCGCATCCTTGAGCTTACGGAACAGCGTGTTGGCTTCCTTCAGACCGGCAAGGCCGAGGGCCGTTGCCGAGGTCTTCTTGTTGCCGCGGGCCGTCGTGAAGAACGCAGAGTCGTTCTTGAAGGCGTCCCAAAAGAGATCATTGAGAGCCAGGGCACCGCCACGGCCGATCCTCTGGGGAACGGCAGTCAGGGCACCGAGGTCGTCGTTGATCAAGTCCGCACGGGTGACCGAGGTCATGATCCCGTAGGTGTCGGCGCTGATCGTCCGGCTTTCCTCAGAGGCTGCGGCGTTCTTGAGCTCGCCGCCGTTCGCCACCTTCTGGAACTTGAACGACCCGTTGAGCCGGTAGCTCGTGTAGGTCTTCAGGTCCGAGACGGAGCGGGTCGACGCGATCTGCCGCCACGAATCCTCGACGCTGGTGAAACCGGCGAGGAGGAACTTGTTCACGGTCGCCGACAGGATTCCGGAGATCGCGTGCGTGGCCCAAGCGGCAGCCAGGATCGGCCGCAGCGTGGCAGCGGTCAGGCGGCGGGGGCCGTCGTAACCGTTGGCCTCGGCAGCCGCCACGAGCACCTCACCGAGGCTGGTCGTGCGGCTGACCTTGTGAGCGGCTTCGAGCGTCTGAGCGTCGAAGTGCTTTTCGATCTGCGGCAGACCGCCCTGGAGGGCGAGGCTGGCCTTGATGACTTCCGCCGATGGGGCGGAGTTTGCCACGACGTGGACCGCCGGGGCGGCGGGCCGCTCGTCGCGCGTGGCGTTGAGCTTCTGCATGTCTTCGACCTTCTTGGTGAGGGTTTCGATCTGGGCCTTGAGCTCGTCGCTCACGCCCTGGACAGGGGCTTCCACGGCGACGACCGCCGGGGCTTCCACCGCGGCAGCCACGACGGGCTCCTCGATGGGCGTTTCGCTGGCGTTGTCCGCCATGGTGAACTCCTCGGCCGATTCGGCCGCTATTGAGACTGCCGTACTTCGATCCGCCCCGAGCGTCACGAATGACGTTTCGCGGAGGGTCGACGCACGAACGATGCGAACAGGCCCAACGTGAGCCTGCCCGTTTGCGGTGGTTGACTGGTCTTCCGAAAACCGGAGATGCCGACCCACGTCGGCCCCTACGCTCGCCTGCCACTGGTAGCCACCAGCGGCGAGGGCCAGCACTTTGCGGGCGGTCTCACTGTCGGCGAGGATCTCGCCTTCGACGATGAGCTCGTTTCCCTGCACAGTGGGCACGCCTTGCCCAAGGATGCTGTCGAGCCCGTAGTCGTGGCCCATGACGATCGGCACCGTCGCCGGGAGCGTCATCCCAGCGAGGTCGATCACGACGGGCTCGCGGCTCCAGCCCTGGCGGATGGGCGCGCCGGTGTAGGCGACGATCCTGAATTTCTTCGGCCCGGCCGCGGCTTCGCCGTCGGCGGCCTGGAGAAACGTCACGTTCGATGCGAGTTTGAGATTGTCGCTCATAGCCACTCCACGAGGTCGGTGATGTCGTCGAAGCCTTCAAAGTCTTCGTCGATCATTCGTTGGGATCTCCTTCGCCGCCGTAGTTCACTTCCGGCGTCGGGTCGATGAAGAGGTTTAATTCCTTCATGAGCGCGATCTCGGCGGCGCGCTGCCGCAACTCCACGTCCCACCGCTTGCCCTGCCGGGAGTATTCAGCGGCGAGTGTGGTCGTGTGCGTGCGGAGGCGGGTCTCGGCGGCGTTGGCTTCCTTCGACGGGTCGACGTGCTCTTTGCCGTCCCAGACCCAGCCCCAATTCCACTCAGAGAAGGGCGGCAGGCCGTCGGGCAGCACGCCGGCGAGGCTGGCCTCGTTGACCCACGCGGCGAGCACGCGGTCGAGCATCGTGCGTTCGAGTTGGTCACGCTCGACGCGCTGGTTCATCGCATGAACTTGATGGTCCATGCGGCCCGAGGCGTAGTTGTAAGACGAGGAGTCGAGGGCGGCGACGTTGTAGGGCAGTTGCAGGCACCTTGCGATTTCGTTGAGGATCGCCCGCACGAACGCCGGGTATTGCGTCGTCGGTTGCTCGGCCTTGAGTTGGGAGATGTCCCAGCCCTCGGGCAGCGTCGTCAGCGTCCTCTTGCTGATCTCAAGGGCCGCAAAGGCGTCGACCTCGTCGACCTCGGCCGCCGGGCTGTTTGAGTGGATGAACGCCGCGAGGTCGGCCGCCGTCTCTGCCGCGGCGATCACCGCCTCGGTGTAGCGGCGGAGTTGACCGAAGAGCTTCAGCGCCGGAGCCACCTCGGGTACGCCGCGATTTTGGCCCGGCCGCGATGGCTTGAACCAATGCACCATCTGGCCCGCCGGCACCCGCTGAAACTGGAGGTTGTTGATGCGGAAGTTGCTGCCGGGATGGAAATTCAAGACTTGGTAGGCAATGACGTTGCCCACCTCGTCAAACTCCAAGCCGTCGACCGTGTTGCCCTCGGGCGTGATCGTCTGCCGCATCAACTCCGTCGGCGTGGCAACCATCTCGGCCTCAATCAACCGGAGGTCGAGTTGCACGCCCGCGAGACGCGGGTTGTTGACCATCAGGGCGAATGCTTCGCCGTCCACGACGAGAGCCTCGCGCATCGTGCGAAGTTTGGCCGGCAGATCGACAAGCCAGCCCCAGTCGAAGAACAGCCGCTCCACCTGGCGGGCGGCATCGTCGTCGCCAATGTCGAGTTGCAGCCGGGGGCCGGTGCCGATGAGATCGTTGGCGAGCGTGCCCGAGATGCCGGCGAGGTACGAGTTGTTTGCCCGCTCGTAGCGTGCCCGGTTGCGTAACGTGCGGCGGACGCTCGGCGAGAGGGCCGCGTCGGCCGCGAATGCGTCGGCGTTTGCCCAATGTCGATAATCGTCGCCCTTCTCGGCGGCGTCGTACTTTGCGCGCACGACCGGAACCGCCGCGGGGCGGGGCGTCTGCCGGCTTCGGAAAAGGTCGCGGAATGCCACCTAGATCGTTCCCGGCGGGATGATGCGATTAAACCGGAGGCCGCGGTGCTTGTTGGTGCCGGCCGCCGCAGCCTTCGCCGCGAGGTACTTGTCGGCCTCGATGATGTCGACGAGGTCGTGAGCCTCGACCTCGCCGGCGTCGGTGCGGACGCGCTTCGGGCCGACGGCCGCCTCGGCGAGCTTGTTGGAGACTTCGTCGCTCATTACGGGCGACGTTAGGGCAAAAGCCCCTTGAGACCGTAGGGGGTGTCGCCGCTTATGCGGCCACCCAGTCGCTACCGTCGCGCCGGTAACGCCGCACGTCGGCGAACGCCAGCCGGAGCGCGATCATCTCGGTCGACTCAGAGAACACGGCGAGCGTCCGCCCGCGGTCGACAATGCCGGCAGCCACGAGGGCCGCCGATAGCGCCGATGCTATTCCCCGACCGCGGTGCCGCTCGTCGGTGAACATCTCTAGCGTCTGCGATCCCTGCCAGATGTGCGATGCGGCCCAGCCCACGAGGGCGCCGTCGGCGTGCCAGAGGGCGACCGGTGCGCAACTCGACGCCTCCCCGTTCATCACGGCGATTATCTCGCGTTGAAAGTCTGAGCCCTGCCGGCAGAGGCGGCGCGCAATGGCGACACAGTCCGAGGGGTCGAGCCCATCCACGGTTGCGATTGTGATTTGGTTCACGTCTTGAGCCTCGTAACCGTGATAACACGTTTCCCGTCTGGGCCGGCGGGGATGGAGACCTTTCGCCGCTGGCGGCCGCCGGCCTCAGTGGCGATCGGATGAACGCCGGCGATGCTCGCGGCGACGGCCGAGCCGACCAGGCAGTCGAGCCAGTGGTTGTCGCGACCCGCCATTTTCCATTCGTCCACGACCCGGCCGCGGGCCTCGGTGCGGACAGGGTATTCGCTCGTCAAGTGCTCGAAGAGGAGGTCGTGCTCACCGGCGTGAAACGCAATCGACTCAGGGTCGCCCATTGCCAGCCGCAGCCGCGCCGCCACGAACGTCTTGTAGAAATTCGTGTCGTAGAGAACCGACCGTTGGCCCTCGCTGATCTGGCCGACCTTCCAGTTGAGGCCGATCCGGTCGCCGCGGCCCTTCTTCTCGCCGATGGGTTGCGAGCTCGCCCCGATGCCCTTGCCGTGGCTCGGGAGGATGGCACCGGCAAACGGTGTGCGGCGGCAAAAGGTGCGGACGGTCCCGGTGCTCTGGCCCCAGTTGGCGTCGATCAAGAGTTGGGAGATCCGCATCGCCGCCCCGTCCTCGCGCGTCCAGTCGCGGCCGAGGAGCAGTTTTGCCACCTGCTCCAAGCCGGCACTCAGCGCCGCCTCGAACCCGGCACCCTTGACCGCCTGGGCGAGCGTCCGCTTGGCGTGCTTGGCCTCAAAGAAGGTGGACGCCTGGTCGGGGTAGCACCCGTATGCCACGACGTGCCCGCCGAAACTCTGGTTCCACGAAGCCACCAGCCAGAAGAGGAGTTTCTCCTGAACGTCCACGAACGCCGTAAGCGTCTGGTGGTCGAGTGGGATTTTCCCACGCTCCAAGGTCGTGGCCCGTAGGG
>Ga0208361_1000506_pt1 | contig 10521 bp, 12 predicted proteins | sample LakMenEpi05Aug10_FD_150670 | JGI IMG/M metagenome (GOLD analysis project Ga0208361, IMG submission 150670) | Freshwater microbial communities from Lake Mendota, WI - 05AUG2010 deep hole epilimnion (SPAdes) | ecosystem: Environmental > Aquatic > Freshwater > Lake > Epilimnion/Euphotic zone ... | reverse complement strand
AAGACTGATGCTTTGTCATCACGGATTGAGTTAATAAAGTCATTTGTAAACTCCTCAGAGGAGACATATCTAACCCGGACTGAGCCATATAACTCTTTAGCATAAGCACCAATTGCATGTAAAAGGTGGGTCTTTCCAAGACCTGAATCACCATAGATAAATAGCGGGTTATAAGCCTTTGCTGGGGCCTCAGCAACTGCAACAGCTGCTGCATGTGCAAATCGATTTGATGCGCCAATAACAAAGGTTTCAAAGATATATCTTGGGTTTAATTGCGCACTTTCATTAGTATTTAATGAGGTTGAGTTTCTTCCAGTACCACCCTTGGCTTCAACTGGTACTTCAGAAAAATTCTCATCAAGCAATTGCGCACTCTCTTGGGCCTCCCCTTTGCCATCACTGGTAACAGTTACTGCAATATTTATTTTTTCACCCAACTGATTGGTTAGCTCCTCAGTTAGGATGGCGCGAAGCCTGGTCTCTAAAACATCTTTGGTGAACAGGTCTGGCGCTGATAGCAAAAGATTTGAACCATCTTCTCCTGGCAATAGGCCAAGTGGTTTGGTTCGAGATAAAAATGCGTTGTATTGCGGTGTGGAAACAGATGAGACCACCTGATCCCAGAGTTTTTGTAGATCTACCTGCGCAAGAGTTGCCATCTACCTACCCATAATCCTGGCTAAAAGCCCTAAAAAGTTACCCACAAAGTTATCCACAGGCTGTGGTCTAAACCTGTCCTTTAAACTTCAATTTCTAGCCATAGAGGGGAAAATCTGTGGATAGAGGGCGAAGATAGGTGCTATCACTCAGGATTGCAAGTGGTTATCCACACCAAATAGCCCCTCTAGGGGGTGGGTAGGACCGGTTTGACCCATCTTGTCCCCAGCCCCTACCCTTACCACCCATACCGCTGAGACCCTTAAACGGGAAAATCAATAATTTTAGGAGAGATTTATGAAGCGCACCTTCCAGCCCAATGTTCGCAAACGGGCTAAAAAACATGGTTTCCGTGCCCGCATGGCCACACGTGGTGGACGAGGTGTTTTATCAGCTCGCCGCGCAAAAGGCCGAGCCAAAATCTCTGCCTAAGTTAACTAACTTAATCCGTGTTACCTAAACCAAACCGGCTACGTGCTGGATCTGATTTTAATCTCATCACCAAAACAGGTGCTCGCTTTTCTGCCCCAAACTTAGTTTTGTATGCAAACCTTGCAAAGACTGATCAACCAAAGATTGGTTTTATAGTTAATCGATCTGTTGGTGGTTCAGTCGCTCGCCACCTTGTCACTAGAAAACTTCGTCACAACTTTGCTGCCCACATCCCATCACTTCCAAATGGTTTAATGATTGTAGTTAGGGTATTAAAAGCTCAAAATGATTACACTGCTGAGGTTTCACAATTGATTGAAAAAACCTTATTAAAGTTTTCAACTCAGAACAACAAGGCTGATAAATGAGATTTGTTTTAACCCTGCCAATTAAGGCTTATCAAAAATATATCTCACCACTTTTTGCACCGCGTTGTAAGTACTACCCATCCTGTTCCACCTATACCGAGTTAGCAATAACTGAGTTTGGGATTAAAGGATTATTTATGGGTATCTACCGCTTTGTAAGGTGTAACCCCTTTTCACATGGTGGGGTGGATTACCCATCTAAACAGGCAGTATTGGTAGTTAGAGAAAGGCAGATGAGTTAATGGATGCGATATTAAACGGCTTATATACAGCAGTTTCTTGGGTATTAGTCACCTTCCATGATCTTCTAGCCTTCACCAACAATCCTGATCTGCAGTGGGTAGTTGGCATTATCGCTTTAGTTATTTTGATTCGAATCATTCTTATTCCATTATTTGTTAAACAGATTAAATCTCAACGAGCCCTCACCGCCTTGCAACCACATATGAAGGCGATTCAAAAGAAGTATAAGGATGATCGACAAAAACAATCTGAAGAGATGATGAAGCTCTATAAAGAGCATAAAACAAATCCACTCGCCTCCTGTTTTCCTATCCTTGCCCAAGCCCCAATCTTTTTCGCACTCTTTTGGGTGTTAAACAGTATTAGCCAAAATCAACCCCGCGGCTTGTTAAAGGGTGAGTATTTAATTTCAGCAAGAGAGGCAAACTTTTTTGGCGCACCCCTTTCTGGCACATTTTTAGGATCAAGTGATTTCACCACCAAAGCAATTGCAATCGTCTTGATTATTTTTATGTCAGCCACCACCTTCACCACCCAACGTCAGTTGATGGTTAAAGGAATGCCAAAGATGGACACATCAAATAACATGATGTTGCAACAGCAAAAAATTATGTTGTATTTATTTCCAGTTATCTTTGCAGTAACCGGTGTTAACTTTCCAATTGGAGTTTTAATTTACTGGTCGACTACAAACCTTTGGACTTGGGGTCAGCAGTACTACGTAATTAAACGAAACCCAGCTCCAGGATCTCCAGCTTATGAAGAGCTGCAGAAAAAGAGGGCAGCAAAAGGATCACTTGATGAAACAGGTAACAACCCAGATGGCACCACAATCATTGAAGAGCAACCAGATCAGGGTGGACAACGAAACCAACCAAAACGAGATAAAAAACGAAAGAAGAAGCGTAAGTAGATAAACCGCACAAATTAGTACAAAAACTATCAAATCAGTATAAATACCACTTTGGAGGAGCAATGAGCGAAGTAAAGAGTGAAAAGGTTGTCGAGAAGAAGAGTTTGATCGCCCAACTTGAAGAAGAGGGGGATGTAGCAGCTGATTACCTAGAGGGCCTTCTTGATATCGCCGACCTTGATGGGGATATTGATATTGATGTTGAAAATGATCGAGCAGCCCTAGCGATTGCTGGCGGAAAACTCTCCCACCTAGTTGGCGGTCGTGGTGAGGTCCTAGATTCACTACAGGAGTTAACCCGGCTTGCAGTTCAAACCTCATTGGGCGAGCGAAGCAGGTTGATGCTAGATATCGACAACTTTAGAAGTGATAAAAAGGCTGAGTTAGCTCAGTTGGCCAAAGAGACTGCCGAAGAGGTTAAATCCACCGGGGAGGCGATAAAGCTTCGTCCAATGAACGCCTTTGAACGCAAGGTTGTCCATGACACCATTCAAGAGATTGGCCTAACCAGTGAATCTGAGGGTGAAGACCCAGATCGCTGTGTGGTAGTTCTTCCAGCCTAAGGTTTCACGTGAAACCAACCCCTGAGCTATTAGCCTTTTTTGGCCAAAACCAGGGAAAGATCCAGGCTTACGCAACCCTGCTTGAAACTGCCGGGATTGAGCGCGGCTTAATTGGCCCCAAAGAGGGGGATCGGATCTGGGAGCGCCATATCGCAAACTGCATCCCAATCACCACCATTATTAAAGAGGGTGTGCGGCTGGCCGATATTGGCTCTGGGGCAGGACTTCCTGGGATTGTGATTGCATTAGCTAGGCCTGATTTGAAGGTAACCCTGATTGAGCCTTTGCAACGGCGGGTGGATTTTTTAAATGAAGTAGTTAATCAACTCGAGATTCCAGTTGAGGTAGTTAGGGGTAGGGCTGAAACAGTAAAAAAGCAGTTTGAGGTGGTTACCGCCAGGGCGGTTGCCCCCCTTGAGAAGTTAATCCAGATCAGCTGGCACATGATCCCCAGAGGTGGCCACCTGTTGGCGATAAAAGGTGAGGGTGCAGCAGAGGAGCTTGCTACCACCAAGCTTAAAAAGGGTGCTACTGCAAAAATCCATGAAATATCACTACCCAATCTGCTTGTGGCACGGGTGGTAGAGGTGAGTAAGGGTGCTTAACTTCGCCCCATGAGGGCAGATGATGTTTCACATGAAACAAACTCCCAACCAGGTGTTGGGGGCAGGCCAGTTATTGGGGTGCGCCGGCTAAAGGAGCCGATGGTCGCCCCATTAAAGACTCGAATCTTCACCGTGGCCAACCAAAAAGGTGGGGTAGGTAAAACCACCTCTGCGGTAAATATTGCCGCCGCCCTATCCATGGGTGGATTAAAGGTTTTGGTAATTGATTTAGATCCACAAGGAAATGCCTCAACTGCATTTGGAATTGATCGAAGTGCAAATGGTGGAATTTATGATGTTCTAATAAATGATCTACCTATTGCAAATGTTGCAGTAAAGGTTGCTGGCTTTCCACATTTAGAAGCTGTGGCAGCAAACTCTGATTTAGCAGGAGCTGAAATACAACTAGTTCCTACAGTTGCAAGAGAGTTTAGATTACAAGCTGCGTTACAAACTTATTTGTTAGCAAAACAAAATGCTGGCCAAAGATTTGATTATGTATTTATTGATTGTCCACCAAGTTTAGGTTTGTTAACTATTAACGCACTAGCTGCAGCTGATGAAGTACTAGTTCCAATTCAATGTGAGTACTACTCACTAGAGGGATTGTCTTTACTATTACAAACTTTAGGTGAGGTACAAAAGAGATTAAATCCTAAGATCTCACTTACCACCATTGTTTTAACTATGTTTGATGGCAGAACTAGATTAGCAAATGATGTGGCAGATAATGTTAAAAAACATTTCCCAACTGAGTTAATAAATATTCCAATACCAAGAGCGGTAAGAGTTTCAGAGGCGCCCTCTTATGGCCAAACTGTAATGACATATGACGCATCAAGTCCTGGCGCTATTGCATATATGTCAGTTGCTAGAGAGATTGCAAACCGGGGCGGTGCACCAATTAATGTAAAGAATGAGAGTGCTTGATGAGCACTCGCAAAGGTGGTTTAGGTAGAGGGCTGGATGCATTGATTCCCACATCAATAATGCCAACTGAGATTAAAACTCCAAGCGGAGTAGTAACAGCTAATCGAGATGAGATAGATCTTAATAACATTAGCGCTAATCCAAAACAACCAAGAACAGTATTTGATGAGGATCAATTAACTGAGTTGGCACTTTCTATTAAAGAGGTTGGCCTACTTCAACCACCAGTTGTTAGAGCAATAGGTAATGGTAAGTATCAATTAATTATGGGTGAGCGCAGATTTCGCGCCGCCAAACTTGCTGGCTTAAAAAGCATTCCAGTAATTATTAGACAAACTACCGATGATCAATTACTTCGCGAGGCGTTAATTGAAAACATTCACCGAAGTCAATTAAATCCACTTGAGGAGGGTGCGGCGTATCAACAGTTATTAAATGATTTCTCCTATACCCATGATGAATTAGCAGCTAAATTAAGTAAATCAAGGCCCGCAATAACCAACACGATGCGGCTATTAAATCTGCCCCCTTCTGTGCAACGAAAAGTGGCAGCAGGTGTTATCTCAGCAGGACATGCCAGAGCGCTTTTATCTTTAACGGATGAAAAAGAGATTGAAAATTTAGCTAATCGAATAGTTGCTGAAGGATTAACTGTTAGAGCAGTGGAGGAGATTGTTTCCACCGGTGGCGCTAAGGTAAAAGCGGGCTCAATAAGAAGTGGCAAGATCATTGCGCCAAAGTTAAAAGAGATTTCAGATCAATTATCAGATCACCTAGACACTAGGGTTAGCGTGGAGTTGGGCAAACAAAAAGGCAAGATAGTAATTGAGTTTGCCACCGTTGAGGACTTAGAGAGAATAAATAGCAAGATTTTAAAAAAATCCTAAGATCAAATCCAAGTAGCTAATCTCAATAAGATGATAAATCAAGGATAAAACTATGACAAAAATTTTGGAGATTCAGGGACTGCGAGCTCTTGCTGTCATTTTAGTAATCATCTATCACGCAGATTTCATACCAGGTGGCTTTATTGGCGTAGATATCTTTTATGTAATTTCAGGATATTTGATTACAAATCTGATTATCAAAGAGATATCAACTACAGGCAATCTAAACTTAAAAAACTTCTACCACCGCCGGATCAAAAGGCTGCTACCAGCTTCAGCCCTAGTTCTACTTTTTACCGCATTAACCTGTTACATCCTGCTGCCACCGATGGACCGCGATCAACTAGGAAAAGATGTAATTGCAGTATCACTACTACTTTCTAATTACGCCTTTGCAATATGGGAAAACGATTACCAAAACTTAGGTGAAGCTGCCTCACCATTTATTCACTACTGGTCACTTGCAGTTGAGGAGCAGTTTTACTTAATCTGGCCACTTTTTATCTTGGTATTTGCAAAATTTGGCATGAAGGTAGTTAAGAGTGCAATCTTTGCTGTATTTGTAATCTCTTTAACCTTTTCAATAATCCAAACACCAGATTCACCAATCTTTACCTTCTACTCACTTCACACCAGAGCTTGGGAGTTAGCAGCTGGTGCGTTGATTGTTTTTATTCCAAAAAATCATCTAATGGCAAGTAAAGCTTTTTATAAGATCTGCGCAATTATTGGAGCACTACTTATAACTTGGGCCGCCTACTCATTTACCTCAGAAAGTGCCTTCCCTGGCTACTTGGCATTAATCCCTGTTTTAGGAAGCTTTTTACTTATTGCTTCAATCGGAGATTGGCCGGCTTTATTTAAGAGGTTGTTCAATAACAAAGTAATGCAGCATCTGGGTGCTATCTCCTACCCCTTATACCTATGGCACTGGCCATCACTTGCTGTGCCAGCCTTAGTTTTAGAGCGACCAATAGAGTTAAATGAAAAACTCATGGCAATCGCTGCCACCATACTTTTATCTGAATTAACACATCGGTTTGTCGAACAACCATTTAGGTACTCAAAGATAGATTTATCCAAAACCTTTTCAACCCTTGTGGCTGCAACCACCTGCTCAATTTTAGTTGGCGCTCTAATCTTAAATACCCACACAACAAATATCTTTGTTAAGGAAAAGAATCTAAACCTTGAGTTATCTGAAGTTACATCTCTTCCAGTAATTCACAGCGATGGCTGCCATGTTAACTGGGGAGTTCAAAGCTCAAAAGAGTGTCTGTATGGAGATTTAACCTCAGATAAAACCATGGTCTTGTTTGGAGATTCACATGCGGCGCAATGGTTTGATGCTGTTGAGGATATTGCTAAAAATCAAGGATATAAATTGATATCTTTAACAAAATCAGCATGTTCTGCTTTAAAGCTTCCAATTTCAAACCGAGGTGTCTACAACGGGGACGAGTGCCGAAAATGGCAAAGTAACTCAATTGAGAGAATTAAGGAGTTAAAGCCAGAAGTTTTAATCGCCAGCGCTTTTTCTCACTACAACCTTAATTTAAAGGCCAATTCAAAAGATTTTTACTACCTAGCAACTCAGCAAGAGTTACACCAACAATTACTAGGTTATGTAAACAAGATGGTTTATCTCACCGATACCCCAAAGCCAGTAAAAAACATACCAAGGTGTTTATCTCATAATTCACTTGAATCCTGTAATCAAATCAACAGGTCATCAAATGCCGTTTATAAAGAGCTAATAAAGATTGATCCTTATCAGTGGTTTTGTGATAAATCTTGTTCTGCAGTTAAGGAAAACTTTATTGTTTATCGAGATGCTTCCCATATAACAAGAGCTGCTGCTAAAGCAGTTGCAGATCAATTAGAAGAGGCTTTAATACAAAAACAAGTCTTTAATTAATCTGGCGAGATTCCATCTCGGTTTTAATTACACCAGCTAGAGACTTAATGCCTTCGGTTATTCGCTCAGGAGTTGGGTGGCAGTATGAGATTCGCAATGACCAAGAGCCAAAGCCGTCGGCATAAAAGGCAGTTCCAGGCACATAAGCAACTTTGGCAGCAATAGCTTTTGGCATCAATGCATTTGTATCAATCTCCGGTGGCAATGTAACCCAGATATAAAAGCCACCACCAGGTTTTGTCCAAGTAGCACTTTTTGGAAAGTATTTATCTAAAGCAGAAAGTGCTGCATCGCGTCTGTCCTTATACAACTTAGCAAATGATGCAATCTGATCCCGCCACGGTTGATTTGCTAAATAACTAGAAATCACAAGCTGGGTGAAGTTTGATGGGCAAAGAATTGAAGATTCAGATGCGATCACCATTTTTTCCTTTAATGATTGTGGGACTAGCGCCCAGCCGATTCGAAGGCCTGGGGCAATAGTTTTTGAAAAGGTTCCTAAGTAAATAACATTTTCTGAATCACTTGCCCGCATGGCATTTGGTGATGGTTTATCAAAGCCAAGCAATCCATAAGGATTATCCTCAACCACAAGGATTTGTTCTTCACGACAAATATCTAAAATCTCAGTACGCCTATCAGCTGGCAGTAAAACTCCTGCTGGATTTTGGTAATTAGGAATTAAGTATAAAAACTTAATCTTTCGACCGGCAGATTTTGTAGTTGCAATAGCATCTTTTAATGCTGATGGGATTAAGCCATCTTGATCCATCGCCACATGAACAACCTGAGCTTCATACTGCTTAAAGGTGCCAAGTGCGCCAACGTATGATGGTGCTTCAACTAAGACCACATCATTTGGATCAATAAAGATTCGTGAGATTAAATCCAATGCTTGTTGGGATCCAGTGGTGACAACTACATCATCTGGATGGGCCTTAATTCCTTCCAGCGCCATCACATCACAGATTTGCTCACGTAATTTAGGGTGACCTTGTCCTGAGCCATACTGCAGCGCCTCTGCGCCATTTTCTAAAATTAATTTTTGTGTAACTGAGGCCATCATTTCCATTGGTAGAGCAGATAGATTTGGCATTCCGCCAGCTAAAGAGACAATCTCAGGCCGGCTTGCTACAGCAAATAAAGATCTAATCTCACTTGCTTTCATGCCAAGTGCGCGGTTTGCTAATCGTTCAGGAAGGTTTTCTGGTTTTCCAGTGTGAATACGAACAGGTGAATCTGATTTAACAACTCTTAGATTTCTACCCGATTCCATTAACCAAGTTTGCCATATGAGTGGCTTTGGTAAAACTAGTTACGAAGCCCAGCCCTGCGCAGATCAGAGATTTTCAAGGTGCCAGTCTTAGCATCATCTTCAGCAGATAAGTAAAGCCGTTGAATTGCCACAATCATCGCCTCGGCCAACTGATCTCTAAAAGCAGCAGTTGCTAATCGTTTGGCATCTTGGGGATTTGAAAGGTATCCCAGATCAATTCTTACTGTTGGGGCAGTTGTTAATCGCAACAAATCCCAGCTTTTAGCATGGGTATGGCAGTTTAATAAATCAGTTCGGGCACAAATCTCTCGCTGAATTAAATTAGCAAATCGCTCACCAACTACAGATCTAACACCTTTATCATCCCGGCCATAAAAATAAGTCGCAACACCATTTGCTTTCTCATTCTTGTAACTATCCACCTTCAGCGCAATCACCAAATCAGCACTGACTGTGTTTGCCACCTTAATTCGATCCTTTTCTAAAGGTGAGTTATTAGCACTTCTAGTTAAAACTACATTTACGCCAAGTGCAATTAATCTACCTTCTAGCCTTTGAGCTAAATCAAAAACAATCTCTGACTCAACGACACCATTTGCACTCTCACCAGTGAACTCTCCTCCCCAGCTTGGATCAATCACAATTACTTTATTAGCTAAAGCAGGTGATCTAACTGAGTGTTTAACACTTTCTCTAAGGGCAGATGGCGCACCACCTGAGACTGTTTTAACCAACCGCATTAATGAAATCAATGTTGCTGGTCCACATCTGCCATCTGAAAGGATGCCAACAGATTTTTGAAACTCTCTTACCGCACCCTCTGTATTGACTCCATAAACACCATCAACCTTGCCGCAGTTAAATCCCATTTGAATTAATCGATCTTGCAAATTACTAACATCATCACCGCGCATTAGTGCTGCTGCATTAAATACTAAAACCCGATCACCAAGTTTAAATCTTGCCTCCTCTAGGGAGCGAGCAGTAATTTCATTTATAACACCAGTTGCTGTTAAACCACGCTCTTGCTGAAAAGCTTTTATACCTTGAGTTAAATTGTCATCGAAAATATCAGATGGTGTGGCGATGAAACCAAGTCGCAACAAGGTATTTGAGATTAACTCAATCGCGCTGGAGCGATCACCTAATTTTGGTAGATCGCTCATAAATTCTTAAAAACTTTTATCAGTCAGTTATTTAATGAAGTTTTCTAGATCTTTCAGCAATGCTGGCTTTGGTTTAGCACCAACAATCGTTTTTACTACTTCACCACCCACAAATACATTCATGGTTGGGATAGAGGAGATTCCATACTTCATTGCAATTGATCCCTCTTCGTCAGTATTTAACTTAACAATCTTTAACTTATCGCCATACTCATTTGAGATCTCTTCCAAGATTGGCCCAACTGCGCGGCAAGGACCACACCACTCCGCCCAGAAATCAACTAAAACTGGTGTTGCACTTTTCAAAACAACTGAATCAAAATCAGCTGTGGTTACCTTTGTCGTTGCCATCTTTTCTCCTTTGGTTATCTACTTATTCTACTTTTAATACTTAATGTCCTGCTAAATAACGCTCAGCATCTAAGGCCGCTTGGCAGCCAGAGCCAGCTGCGGTAATTGCCTGGCGGTAGGTGAAATCAACTAAATCACCACAGGCAAAGACACCTGGAATTTTTGTTTTAGTACTTCTTCCTTCAACCTGCACATAACCATCACTATTTAAT
>Ga0208361_1000505_pt1 | contig 10522 bp, 6 predicted proteins | sample LakMenEpi05Aug10_FD_150670 | JGI IMG/M metagenome (GOLD analysis project Ga0208361, IMG submission 150670) | Freshwater microbial communities from Lake Mendota, WI - 05AUG2010 deep hole epilimnion (SPAdes) | ecosystem: Environmental > Aquatic > Freshwater > Lake > Epilimnion/Euphotic zone ... | reverse complement strand
TCAACTGGTGGAGGCGCAGGTGTTTCACTTGCTGCCGGACGTTCTGCTGTTTCATCAATGCGCGCCACCACATCCCCGATACGAAGACTATCTCCGGCATTGGCCAGGTGCTGCAATACACCTGCCTGCTCAGCATTCACTTCAAAAGTGGCTTTTTCACTTTCCAATTCGGCAATCACTTCATCTCTTTCTACCCATGCACCCGCGGGCTTTGTCCACTTAAGTAAGGTCACTTCACTGATGGATTCGCCGATGGATGGTATTTTAATATCTATCATAATTAGTAGGTTCTTTAATTCTATCAGATGCTAAAAGCGGTATTGATGATCTGCGCCTGTTCCAATGCATGAATTTTAGCATAGCCGGTAGCAGTGGCAGCACTGGCATTGCGACTGATCACGCCAAATTCAAACGACTTGAGGTTAGCCTGCAAGAAACTGGCAGCTCCCATATTCTGTGGCTCTTCCTGCACCCAGAACCAGGTAGCAGCATGGTATTTACGGTGCAGTTTTTCCAACTGATGCTGTGGCAATGGATAGATCTGCTCAAGTCGGATGATGGCCACGTCTTTGCGCTGATCGCTCTTTTGCTTTTCCAATAACTCAAAATAAATTTTTCCTGAGCACAAGATCACTTTCCGAATCACATCGGGGTCAACTACCTGCTCATCATCTATTACTTCACGGAATCTTCCATGTGCCAACTCTTTCACCGGACTAAAGGAACCGGGGTTGCGGAGATTAGCTTTGGGTGAGAAATTGATCAGTGGCTTGCGGAAAGGCCAGGCCAGCTGGCGTCTGAGTACATGGAACAGATTCGCGGCAGTCGTGATGTTTGTCACCACGAGATTTAATTCAGCACACAGTTGCAGATAACGCTCCATACGACCACTGCTGTGCTCCGGCCCCTGTCCCTCATAGCCGTGCGGCAAAAGCATTACCACACCATTCTGTCGCTGCCATTTTTGTTCACCTGCAGCCAGGAACTGATCTATGATGGTTTGCGCCCCATTGGAGAAATCCCCGAACTGTGCTTCCCAGATCACGAGGGCATGCGGGTTAGCAAGTGCATAGCCATATTCAAATCCTAATACGCCGAACTCACTCAACAATGAATTATAGATTCGGAATTTTTGCTGTCCTTCCTCAAAATGATTCAACCGATTATATCCCTTGTTGGTCTGCTCATCTCTCAATATAGCATGGCGGTGACTAAAGGTGCCGCGCTGCACATCCTGACCGCTCATGCGAACAATCTTTCCTTCAGTTAGCAGGGAACCATATGCTAATAATTCTGCAGTCGCCCAGTCAATTTTCTGCTCTTCGTCCAGCAACTTTAGTTTTTCCTGAATCAGCTTTTCAACTTTCTTCAACGGACGGAAATCTGCGGGCCATTGCATCAGCCGCTGGAAGAGGTGTAATAATTTTTCCTCCGGTAAGCCCGTCTCAGGCGAAGCAATGAAATCATGTGCATGTGCTTTGCGCAGACTTTTCCAGGCAAGCTCGGGCGGCTGATAAGTATAGGGAAGGGGATTTTGCTTCACTTCATCCAATCGCTCTTGCAGGTCAGACCAGAATTTCTTTTCCATGTCTTTTGCCAATTGTTGAGCATCTTCCGTTCCACTTTGTAACAGGAAAGAAGTATAAATCTCGCGGGGATTGGGGTGTTTCTCAATCAGCGAATAGAGTTGTGGTTGGGTATATTTGGGATCATCTCCTTCGTTGTGCCCATGCTTGCGGTAGCAGACCATGTCGATGAAAATATCGCTATTAAACTGATTGCGATAACGCGTGGCAATCTCTGCACATTTTACAACTGCCTCGGCATCATCACCATTCACATGCAATACCGGTGCCTGCACCATGGTAGCTATAGAAGTGCAATAGTCAGCGCTGCGGGCATCATCAAAATCAGTGGTAAAGCCAATCTGGTTATTGATCACAAAGTGAATGGTCCCTCCTGTATAATATCCACGCAGATGACACATCTGCAATATCTCATAGACAATACCTTGTCCGGCCACCGACGAATCGCCGTGAATGAGCACAGGCAGTATCTTATCAAAATCACTGTTGTATAATACATCTGCTTTAGCGCGGGCGAATCCAAGCACCACCGGATCTACCGCTTCCAGGTGTGAAGGATTGGGCATCAACTTCAGGTGCATGGTTTTTCCGGAGGGCGTGGGCACGTCACTGCCATAGCCCATGTGGTATTTTACGTCACCGCTACCCATCGTCTGGTCGATCTGGGCGGTACCTTCAAACTCGCTGAATATCTGCTGATAGGTTTTACCCATCACATTCGCCAGCACATTCAGCCGGCCGCGGTGAGCCATACCAATGACCACTTCTGCTACTTCCTGCTCGGCAGCTACGTTGATGATGCTATCCAATGCGGCAATGGTGGTCTCGCCTCCTTCCAGGGAAAATCGTTTTTGTCCGATGTATTTGGTATGCAGAAACTTTTCAAAGATGACACCCTGGTTCAGTTTCTCCAGAATGCGTTTTTTCTTTTCTATAGGAAGAGGCTGAGCAAAATCCTTTTCCATTTCACGTGTGAGCCAATCGACTTTTTGCTGGTCGCTGATATATTTGAACTCAATCCCTACATGATGAGCATAGGTTTGCTGTAAATGTGCCAGTATTTCGCGCAGCGAAGCACCGGGCATCCCGAGGTGTTGTCCGGCATAGAATGTTTTGTCCATATCGCCTTCTCCCAATCCGAAAAAAGCAAGATCGAGGTTGGCACCTCTGTCCTTACGCGCGCGGATGGGATTGGTGGTAGCAATCAGATGCCCCTTATTGCGATAACCGAGTATCAATCTGTAGACAGCGATTTCCTTTGCCAAATCTACCGCTCCGGCGGCAGGCGTAGGAGCAGCAGCAGTGTATCCTGTTGCAGGGGTTGCACCCTGGGAGACAGCAAAATCAAAGCCTTCAAAAAATTTACGCAGATCAGGGTCTGTTTTGGCGGGATCCTGCAGGAATTCCCGGTACAAACTTTCGATATAAGCAGGGTGTGAGTGGGTGATGTAGGAGAAGTCTTTCATGTTTTGGACAGCAAAAAGGTGGACGGGTGGCAAATATCGGTCAACAATTGCATTTTCTATTGTCGAAAAGGGGATAAAATAAGCGGGTAGCCCTTCTTTTTTTGATTTTTTTGGGGTTTAATTTGATGAAATCGGGCTGAATCACTAACTTTGCCGTCCGAAAAATAACACCATGGCGAATCACTCAGCTACCAAAAAAGACGTAAGACAGGCTTCTAAGCGTCGGGAAAACAACCGTTATTACGGTAAAACTACCCGGAATGCCATCCGCGAACTGAAAGAAAAAGAGGGTGACGCAGCCTACGCTAAAGAATTGCCCAACGTTGAATCAATGATCGACAAACTGGCAAAAAGAGGCGTTATCCATAAGAATAAAGCTGCTAACTTAAAAAGCAAGCTGGCTAAGAAAGCCGCTGCTACCAAATAATATACCCGTTAACTGCTTAAACGGAAGACCTCGCCCATCGGGCGGGGTTTTTTTATTCCACCGTGTTGACTGCCGGCAGCCTGCCGAATAAAAATTCAGTTACCTTCGCAAACATGACAGAAAAGATTCTGATCCTTGATTTTGGCAGCCAGTTTACGCAACTCATTGCGAGGGCTGTTCGGGAAGCCAATGTCTATTGCGAGATCATCCCCTATCACCATGCATTTACAGTAGACAGTTCCCTCAAGGGTGTCATACTGAGTGGCTCTCCTTTCAGTGTAAATGATGACAAAGCCCCCCGCATCAACCTGACCGACATCCTCGCGCAGGTGCCTGTACTGGGTGTATGTTACGGAGCGCAACTTTCGGCGGCACTGCTGGGAGGCCGTGTAGACAAATCGAACAAACGGGAATATGGCCGTGCCATCATGCAGACTAAAACGAACGATCGCCTGCTGCAGGAAATACCGGAAGAATCGCAGGTATGGATGAGCCACAGCGATTCAATCGCCCTTTTACCGCAGGGAGGTGAGATACTGGCTGCTACAGAAAGCATTCCCATAGCCGCATTCAGAAAAACCGATGCCGCTCATCCGCTTTATGGACTGCAGTTTCACCCGGAAGTTTATCATTCCGTTCACGGTAAAAAAATTATACAAAATTTCCTTTACGCTGTCTGCGGATGTGCCGGTTCATGGACTGCCGCCCATTTTATAGACGAAACCGTTGCAGCCCTGAAAGAAAAAATCGGTGACAAAAAAGTAATCATGGCGCTCAGTGGCGGAGTAGACAGCACCGTTGCCGCTACCCTCATCAGCCGCGCCGTTGGCGACAACCTGTTTGGCATTTTTGTTGACAATGGATTGCTGCGGAAAGATGAATTTGAACAAGTACTACAGACCTATCGCCAACTGCACCTCAACGTGCGGGGCATCGATGCAAGAGATTATTTTTATGCCCGACTAGCGGGAAAAACCGATCCGGAAGAAAAAAGAAAAATCATCGGTAGATCTTTTATAGAAATTTTTGACCGAGAAGCCCACCAACTGACCGATATCAGCTTTTTGGGACAAGGCACCATCTACCCCGATGTAATTGAAAGTGTCAGTGTGCACGGACCTTCTGCCACCATCAAATCGCACCACAATGTCGGAGGCCTCCCCGATACCATGAAACTGAGTCTGGTAGAACCACTCCGCTTTCTATTTAAAGACGAAGTAAGAAGGGTGGGAATGGAACTGGGCATACCTGAAGAGATGATCAGTCGCCATCCTTTCCCGGGACCCGGATTGGCTATTCGTATTCTCGGTGAAGTGACAGCAGAAAAAGTAGCCCTCCTCCAGGAAGCAGATGCGATTTATATCAATGGACTAAAAAAATACGGCCTCTATGCTTCCGTATGGCAAGCAGGAACGATTCTATTACCGGTAAAAAGCGTTGGTGTAATGGGAGATGAGAGAACCTATGAATACACGATAGCCCTGCGCGCTGTTACTTCAGTAGATGGCATGACGGCAGACTGGGCGCACCTGCCCTATACCTTCCTGGCAGATATTTCTAACGAAATCATCAACCAGGTGAAAGGTATCAATCGCGTCGTTTACGATATCAGCAGCAAACCTCCGGCAACCATCGAATGGGAATAAGCACTGCAGCATGAAAAAAATTCTTCTGTTGTTAGGTATCAGCATATTGTCAGGCAGCGCACCTGCGCAAGACAGTTTGCCAAAAACACCCACCATCGCCATATTGCTGCCGCTGTATATCGACTCTGCATTCAATGCCGACAACTATAAATTGGGCAACGGTGGCATTCCCCGCTACATGTTACCTGCACTGGAATTTTACCAGGGTATACAATTAGCCATTGACTCATTGAATAAAGAAAAAATTAACCTGTCAGTGCAATTTCATGACACAAAATCAGCTGTAGCTGGGATGGACAGCGTGTTGGTAAATGAAGAAATAAAAAAAGCTGACCTGTTGATTGCGATGTTCAACAACAGAAATGAGATAAAAGCCGCTGCCAGTTTCAGCCGCGAAAATAAAATACCGCTCCTTTCCTATACCTTTCCCAATGACGGGGGCGTAACGGCTAATCCATATTTTGTTCTGGTTAATCCAACGCTCAAAACACATCTTGAAGCTATATTCAAATACCTGCAACGAAATCATCCGCTGCAAACGATCTTCCTTTACAAGCGCAAGGGCGCAACAGAAGACCTGATACAACAAATAGTTGAAGAACTCAATTCAACAACCAAAGCTTCGCGGCTAAAGATAAAAACGGTTGAATTAACAGATCAGTTCACATCGGAGGAGGCAACGGCTGCACTCGACAGCACGCGAGAAAACCTCGTCATCTGCGGAAGTTTACAAGATGAATTCGCGTTTAACCTGACCAGAACATTGGGAGCAGCCAAAAGCTACCGACAGACCATCATCGGAATGCCCACCTGGGAATCAGGCAGGGATTACAGCCAATTTGGAGAAATCATCTATACGTCCCATTTTCAGACCCAGCGAAATGAAAAAGCTGCCCGAGCCATTGCGGCAGGTTATCAAAAGAAAATGGCCGGCAGAGCGAATGACATGGTTTATAAAGGTTTTGAAGCTATGTATCGCTTTGGTAAAATACTAGCCCGCAACAAAAGTCAGTTCATGCCTCTCCTCTCCGACAAATCATTCAACCTGCTGAACGATTTTGATATCAAGGCTGTTAATGTACCTGCCGACTACTTCGAAAACAAGAAAATCTATTTTATCAGAAAGCAACAAGGTCTGGTAAAATCAATTCGGGAGTAATGCGGAATCATTCCCATGGGAACAGCCAAAGGAAATAAATCATATCTCCCCTCCAAGCCATGTGCAGCTTGTAACCGACCTTTTACCTGGAGAAAAAAATGGGCCAACAACTGGGATACCGTTTTGTATTGCAGTGAACGATGCAGAAATTCGAAAAAGAAGGGAGGCACAAGCAATACATGAGCCGACAAAAAGATATTGGCACTAAACACGTGGAAGAATGGCTGCAGTTACGCGGTCAACAACCATTCCCCTTCCAATATACTACCTGGAAAAGCATTGCTGAACGCCGGAATGGACTGGTCAATGCTCCCACCGGTTTCGGTAAAACCTATGCCGTTTTTTTAGGTGTTCTGATAGAATGGATCAATCTCCATCCCACTGAATTCAAGCAACTAAAAAACAACGGCCTCCGTCTGATCTGGATAACCCCCTTGCGTGCACTGGCACAGGATATTGCCCGCGCCATGGAAGAAGTAATACAAGAACTCGGAATGCCCTGGAAAGTGGGTGTAAGAAATGGTGATACTTCAACAAAGGAAAGAGCAGCGCAAAAAAAACAGCTGCCGGAAATTCTCATCATCACCCCCGAAAGTTTACAGTTACTCTTGTCCAATGCAGAGCGTGACAGACTATCAGCAACATTATCTGTCATCGCAGTGGATGAATGGCATGAATTACTGGGCAACAAAAGAGGGGTTCAAACTGAATTGGCAATTGCCCGACTCTTGCAGGCAGCACCGGATTCACAACGACCACCGCTGGTTTGGGGTATCAGTGCCACCATCGGCAACCTGACCGAAGCGATGGAGGTTTTGTTATATCCTACCGGACAAGCAGGTCATCTTATCCAAGCGGACCTGAAGAAAGAAATTGAAGTGCATGCCTTATTGCCCGATGACCTGGAGGAATACCCCTGGGCCGGTCACCTCGGCATCAGAATGGCGGAAAAGATTATCCCGGTGATTGAGCAAAGTAATACCAGTTTGGTTTTCATCAATACCAGGGGTATGAGTGAAACCTGGTTTCAGACCATCCTGAAAATAGCACCCCAACTGGCAGGCATCATTGCGCTGCACCATGGCAGCATGGAACCTACCTTACGTGCCTGGGTAGAAAATGCCCTGCATGAAGGAAAACTAAAAGCCGTTGTGTGTACCGCCAGTCTCGATCTGGGTGTCGACTTCAGACCGGTAGATACGGTGATTCAAGTTGGGTCACCAAAAGGCGTAGCCAGGTTTCTGCAACGTGCCGGCAGAAGCGGGCACGGTCCCCATGAAATCAGTCGGTTGTTTTTTCTCCCCACCCATTCTTTGGAATTAATAGAAGTAGCTGCGCTGAAAACAGCCATCGAAAACAATATCATAGAGAACAGAGATCCGCTGGTACTTTGCTTCGATGTACTGCTGCAATACATCTGCACCCTCGCAGCCGGCGGAGGCATCGATGCCCAAAAAACGCTGGCAGAAATCAGAACCACCCATTGCTTTGCAGCCATCACAGATGAGGAATGGAATGAAGTTCTTCTGCAACTCACACGGGGTGGTAAAGCACTGCAACAATATGATGAATACCAAAAACTGGTACTGATAGACGGACTGCTCTACTTCCGGAACAGAGGAATGATCATGCGCCACCGCTTGCACATCGGAACCATCGTAAGCGATGCCATGATGAAAGTAAAAACAACGAGCGGACAATACATCGGTGTTATCGAAGAATGGTTCATCAGCAAATTGTTGCCGGGAGATGTATTTACCCTGGCAGGGCGCAACCTTGAATTACTCGGCGTTCGTGAAATGCAAGTATTGGTGAGGCCCTCGAAAAAGAATAAATCAATTATCCCTTCCTGGATGGGTGGGCGCATGAGTTTAACTGCCAACCTAGGAGCCCTGCTGCGCAAGACTTTCCAGCGGGTACTGGAAGAAGAAAACCAAGAGGAACTGATTGCATTGCAACCACTGATGCGCAGGCAGCAGGAATTATCTGAAATCCCTTCCGGGGAAATACTCTTGATAGAGCACATTGAAGACAAAGAAGGATATCATTTGCTTGTTTACCCCTTTGAGGGAAGACAGGTGCACGAAGCGATCAGCGCTCTGCTGGCATACCGCATCGGAAAAATTCTGCCCATCAGTTTTTCCATCTCCATGAATGATTATGGTTTTGAATTACTCAGTGACCAACCCATTCCGGTGGATGACAGCAATGTACATGAACTCTTCTCGACCGATCATCTGATAGAAGACATTCAGAAAAGCGTGAACAACACTGAGATGGCACGCAGAAAATTCCGCGACATTGCTGTTATTGGTGGCTTGATCTTTCAAGGCATGCCGGGAGAAACCAAAAAAGCCCGGCACCTGCAATCCTCTGCTTCGCTTTTGTTCAATGTACTGGAACAACATGATCAGGACAATCTTTTAATACGACAGGCCTATCGGGAAGTACTGTTTGAACAAATGGAAGAGGTACGACTGCGAAATGCACTGCAACGAATTCAGTCACATCCCATTCACATTCGATTTCCGCCCCAACTCACCCCCCTCTCCTTCCCCATCATTGCAGATGGACTAAACAGAAATAATTTATCGACCGAAAAACTGGAAGACAGAATCAAAAAAATGCAAAGAAGCCTGAAAAAATAAACCATCCGGAACTATCTTGCCCCCACTATTCATTGTATGCACGCCGCCCCACTTTTATTCAACCCCTTCGATCAACATTGCTGGCTTTCGCCCCATCGTTGTCTTTTTTGGGAAGAACAAAAAATGCTGGTTTTGTCCGACCTGCATTGGGGCAAGAGCGGACATTTCCGGAAACACGGACTGCCGGTGCCGGATGCCACAGCTACAGAAGACCTCCATCGATTGACCCAACAGATGAGCTACTTTCAGCCGGAACAGGTAGTGATCGTAGGTGATATGTTCCACAGCCGTGCCAACTTACAGATGGAACAATGGATACGTTGGCGCAATAATTTCTCTTCGGTCAGTTTCATGCTAATCAAAGGGAATCATGATATTCTTCACCACGATTGGTACGAACGCTCGAACATCCGATTGATCGAACACCACTGGTGGCAGGCCCCCTTTTATTTTGTGCATGATGCAGCAGACGGTAAGCTTTCCACAGAGCAGGAAGGCATGATCATTTCGGGTCACCTGCATCCGGGCATTGCGATGAAAGGCGGTGGCAAACAAAGTCTGCGCTTACCCTGTTATTATTATTCAGCTCCCAATTTGTATTTACCAGCTTTTAGTCAATTTAGTGGAATGGCAACCATCAGGCCCAAAAAAAAGGACCAGGTATTCGCTATTGTAGGTGCGGAAGTGGTGGCAGTGTAAAGGAAGTTGTATTGCCGATGAAACAAATTGGAATTCGATTATGAAAATTTTTTACCATCCCATCTATGCGCACCCGTTGCCGGAAAACCACCGTTTTCCAATGGCAAAATATGAGCTTATCCCGGCTCAATTGTTGCACGAGGGAACACTGGAAGCCAATCAAATTATAGCACCGGGAACTTGTCCCGATGAATGGATTACTGCAGTTCATACTACGGAGTACCTGCACAAACTCAATACATTTTCTTTATCTGCCTCTGAACAGAGAAGTATTGGCTTTCCGCAATCAGCAGAACTCATCCAACGAGAAAAAATGATCACCCAAGGCACAGTCGATGCTTGTCACTGGGCGATGAAGGCGGGGGTATCACTCAATGTGGCAGGTGGCACGCACCATGCTTTTGCTGACCGGGGTGAGGGATTTTGTCTGATCAATGATATGGCGGTAGCTGCTGCCTATCTTTTACGCGAAAATTTGGCCGGGCAAATTCTCATCATTGATCTGGATGTGCACCAGGGCAATGGCACCGCAAGTATCTTCAGGGAGGAGCCAAGGGTTTTCACCCTGAGCATGCATGGCGCCCACAATTATCCTTTCAGAAAAGAAATATCCGATCTGGATATTCCACTAAAAGATGGCACGACCGGCGAAACCTACTTGTCACTGCTTCATCAACACCTGCCGGAAGTGTTGGATCGGCACCAACCTGATTTTGCCTTTTATCTGAGTGGTGTAGACGTACTCGCAACAGATCGCTTCGGCAAACTCAAACTGAGCATGGAGGATTGTCTTGAAAGAGACAGATATGTTTTTTTACAATTACAAAAACGGGGCATACCGGTAACCGTCGCTATGGGTGGTGGTTACTCACCACAACTCAGCACCATTGT
>Ga0208361_1000504_pt1 | contig 10541 bp, 11 predicted proteins | sample LakMenEpi05Aug10_FD_150670 | JGI IMG/M metagenome (GOLD analysis project Ga0208361, IMG submission 150670) | Freshwater microbial communities from Lake Mendota, WI - 05AUG2010 deep hole epilimnion (SPAdes) | ecosystem: Environmental > Aquatic > Freshwater > Lake > Epilimnion/Euphotic zone ... | reverse complement strand
ACCCTTGTAACTCTGCAGATTATGAGCTCTAAACTCGATGAAGATCAAGAACTAAAACTATTACTACAGAGCCCAATACCTGAAGAGAAAATTGCGGAAGTACTTATCAAACTTCGCCAGCACAGCGCGCTTAAGGATGCAAAGAGCTATCTTCACAACTTATCGCGTCAAGCTAAGCAACTTCTAGAACCACTTCCAGCAATACCTGCTCGCAGCGCTCTAGAGGGCCTTTGCGATGCCGTCATCGAGCGGACGGCTTGATCGATATAGATCTCTGCTCAATACAGCCAGAGCCAGCCAGATAAAAGCAAAGCCAAGAACTTTAGTCGTTGATATATCTTCATTATTTATATAAATACCGATAAAGAACATAATTGTTGGAGTTATATACTGCAAGAGTCCAACTGTGCTTAGCGGCAATCTTGTAGTTGAACCATTAAAAAGCAGCAGAGGAATAACAGTTGCAGCGCCAGCTCCAAAGAGCAGTATGGAGATGGTCCATGTTGAACCAAATTCAGCGCTGCCATTACCTTGGATAATAAGAAGAAAGACTAAGTTGGGCAGAAAAGCAAAGAGTGTCTCTAAAGATAAAGTCTCAAGAGCTCCAAGATTTAGCGACTTTTTAATCAAGCTATAACTTCCGAAGGAGATTGCCAAAACCAGTGCAATCCAAGGAAGTGAGCCATATCCAAGGGTAAGAATTACTACTCCTGCTGCGGCTAGAGCTACCGCGATCCATTGTGCTGGCCTTAATTTCTCACGAAGCAAGAGAACTCCGAAGGTGACGTTAATAAGCGGTGTTATGTAATAACCAAGCGCTGCCTCAACTACTCGATTAACTGTAACCGACCAGATGTAAACACCCCAATTAATCGTCAATAAACCTGAGGCTAGAAATAAAAGAGAGAACGTGCGGGAGCTACGAACCATCTCATATGCGCTCTTTAATTGTTTTCTTAAAGCAAGGAGTGAAACACAGATAAGAAGTGACCAGATTCCGCGGTGAGCCAAAATTTCATAGGCGCCAGCTTCTTCAACTAGCTTCCAATAAAGAGGTAGTAGCCCCCAGATGATGTAGGCAGAGACACCAAAAAGTAGACCCTTATTAACTTTGGTCATCGATAGTTGGTGAACTGAACAGCAAAGTCCAGTTTAGCTCCCTTAATTAGCGCAATAGCGCTCTGCAAATCATCTCGGCTCTTACTTGAGACTCTAAGTTCTTCTCCTTGAATCTGCGCTCTAACAGATTTAGGTCCCTCATCTTTTAATAGCTTTGTGATCTTCTTAGCATTTTCCTGCGAGATTCCCTCTTTTACGGTGCAGAAGATTCGAAACACCTTGCCGCTCTGAGCTGGCTCTGCAATATCAAGATGCTTGAGCGATACAGCCCTTTTAATCATCTTCTCTTTTAGAACATCAAGGGCTGCTTTTACTCGCTCTTCAGTTTCAGCCTCAACCAAGATCTTTTCGCCAGACATTTCAATTTTTACCCCAGTATTTTTAAAATCAAAACGGGTAGCAACCTCGCGCGCAGCTTGGTTTAGAGCGTTATCTAGCTCCATCCGATCAACTTTGGAAACGACATCAAAACTGCTATCAGCCATGGCCCTACCGTATCGCGTGAGGATTTTGAGCGAGAAATCGCTGGTTATTTGAGCCCCAGCTGACCTATTAGAATTAGAGCCTTCTCGGATTCAGCGTTGTATGCGAGGTAATCGGAGATTTCTAGCCCAATAAACAGCTCTTAAGGAGTATCGATGAATAACGAAATGTTTGCCCAAGTTAAATCTGGCAAAGGCTTTATTGCAGCCCTTGATCAATCAGGTGGCAGCACGCCAAAGACCCTAGCGCTATATGGCGTTACCGAGTCTGCATACTCCAATGAAGCTGAGATGTTTGATCGTATGCATGAGATGAGATCACGCCTAATCAAGTCACCAGTATTTAACGGCGAACGTGTTATTGGCGCAATCCTTTTTGAAATGACTATGGAGCGCACCATCGATGGCATGGGCTCTGCTGAATTCTTATGGAATAAGAAGAAAGTCGTTCCATTTCTAAAAGTTGATAACGGTCTTGCTGATGAAGCAAATGATGTCCAACTCATGAAGCCAATTCCAGAACTTGGCGCAAGAATTGCCGCTGCAAATAAGCATGGAGTCTTTGGCACCAAGATGCGCTCGGTAATTAACATGGCAAACCCATCAGGAATTGATGAAGTTGTTAAGCAGCAATTTGAAGTTGGTAAAGAAATTATCGCAGGCGGCCTTGTGCCAATAATTGAGCCTGAAGTAAATATCAAGAGCGCAGAGAAGGCAGAAGCAGAGGAAATTCTAAAGAAGCAATTAATAGCGCAAGCAAATAGCCTAAGCGGCGATCAAAACATCATGCTCAAGCTCTCACTTCCAACAAAGGCAAATCTCTATAAAGAGCTAGTGGATCACCCTCGAGTTGTTAGAGTTGTTGCTCTCTCTGGTGGATATTCACGAGAGGTTGCTAATCAAATGCTCTCTGAAAACAATGGCGTTATTGCCTCTTTCTCAAGGGCGCTTGCTGAGGGGCTAAGCGCTCAACAAAGCGATACTGATTTTGATGCAATGCTCAATGGAACAATCCAGAGCATTTATGAGGCTTCTATCAAGTAATAATTAGTAATTTGTGAGCGCGAGGGTGAGTTGCTAGCCTTGCGCAATCAAGTGCTAAATGGTGGGTTGCCCGAGTGGCCAATGGGAGCGGACTGTAAATCCGCCGGCTTAGCCTTCAGTGGTTCAAATCCACTACCCACCACAAGTGCTCTTAGTTCAAAGCCCATTTCACGGTGATGGAGATAGAGACTTCTTCTTCACCAAGATCAATTACAGGAGTTGAGGCATCCTCTGCCTTAGCAACTCCAAGCATTGGGAATGAATATGAAGGAGCAGAGTTTTCTTGTAGTGAAATGACTTTGCCCAATGAGGCTCCAAGTAGTTTGGCATAGGAAGAGGCTTTAGATTTCGCATCAGCAACAGCAGCAGCTCTTGCTTCCTGCATTGCTGCAGAGCCCTTAGAGATAAATGGAGCAATACCATTAATTGCAACACTTTCACTGTCTGCGCTTACAACTGATTCAATTACTTTTCCAGCGCTCTCTGCTTTGCGGATAATTACAGTAAATGATTGAGTAGCTCGATAACCAATAATTTCTGAGCCTTTATCTTGAGTGTAGTTATATTCTGGATAGACCGAGAGGTTTGAACTCTTAATATCTTTAGTGGCAATTGCCTCAGACTTTAACGCTGCTCTCACATTTGATGCTGCCTTTGATGCACTTGATAGAGCGCTTGCGCTCTTATCGCTAAGTGAGGTGACGCTTAGATAGAGGCGCACTGCATCAGGAATGACGCTTACTGTTCCTACTCCAGATACTGTTATATGGCGATCTGATTCAGCTCCTTGGGCTGGATAGACCCAGAGCGCACCTAGAACAAATAGAGCTGTTATTGCTGCGGTAATTCGATTCACTTTTCTCATAAGCCTAAGATACCTGCTATGGCAACCATTATTTCTCAATGCTCACTGAGCGTATTACGGCAAAGTGCTGAGAAATTAAAGGCGGGAGACCTAATCGCCTTTCCTACGGAAACCGTCTATGGCATCGGAGCTGATGCCGAAAACAAAGATGCGGTGGCCAGGATGTATCAGGTGAAAAATAGACCTGCTAACCACCCAGTAATTGTCCATATCGCAGAGCTAAATGATGTTGATTACTGGGCAAAAGATGTTCCAGAGTATGCAATAAATCTAATGAGAGATTACTGGCCAGGTCCAATGACTCTGCTGCTTAAGAGACGAGAAGTTGCGGGCAACTTTTTAACTGGAGCTCAGGAAATTGTTGGTTTAAGAATTCCCGCAAACAGCTTGGCACTTGGTCTACTAAATGAATTTAAAGCAGTTGGCGGAATGGGAATTGCTGCCCCTAGCGCCAATCGCTATGGCGCAGTCTCACCAACCACAGCTGAGGCTGTTAGTCAGGAGTTAAGGGAGTATCTCTTGCCAGGTGATCAAATACTTGATGGAGGGCCTTGTTTAGTTGGAGTTGAATCAACAATTATTGATTGCAGTAGCGACAATCCAAGAATTCTTAGACCTGGAGCTATTAGCGCAGAAATGATAGAAGAGAGTACTGGGATAATTCTGGCTGAAGTTAGCGAAACAAAGATTCGAACCTCTGGTTCAGATAAGCAGCACTATGCACCAAGGGCAAGAGTCATTATTGGTGGTGAAATCCAAAGTGGTGAGGGTTTGATTGCAATGAGTGAAATAGCAACCCCAGAGGGTGTTATTCGCTTGGCAGAACCTAAGAGCATTGAAGAGTATGCAAGGGTGCTCTACTCAGCTCTTCGTATGTCAGATAGTCAGAATTTAGAGAAGGTAAGAATAATTCCACCAAGGGGAGAAGGCCTTGCAGTTGCAATCCGAGATCGAATTAATAGAGCAGCAGCAAATTAGGTTTTAAGAAATATTCTTTAGCGTCTAACGCTATATTTTAGAAACTCTCTACCACTGGGTCGGATTGCTCTTGCTATTTCTAGGCAGTCACCTCGTTTATTAAATGCTCTTCGTTGGATTTCAATTGCTGGTGTTCCTGCCACCACGGACAATTTCGTAGAGATTTCATCTTCAACAAGTAGCGATGAAATTTCTTCATCAGCGCTCTCCACAACCTGTCCATAATTCTCTGAGAGAAGTTTGTATAAAGATCCCGAGAGAGGTTTCTTATCAAGGCCAGGAGCAAATCGTGCTTTCACATATGAAACTTCCCAAGAAAGAGCCACCTTTTTGTTTGTTCGTACTCTTTCAATGCGATATGAGGGCTCACTTATCCTTGCCCAGGTTGCATCTATCAATTCAGAACTCTCAATCAACCTGACATCTAACACACTGGTCTTATACTCAATTCCCTTTAAAGTAAGTTCTTCGCTAAAAGATCTAAGGCTATGGTGATGAGTATCGCGCGGAGGTGCTACAAACGTTCCAGAACCTTGTCTACGATAGATAAAACCAGAGCGCTCCAGGATTTTCAGTGCTTTTTGGATAGTTACCCGGGAGACACCAAAGTGTTCAGCCATTTGTCTCTCTGTGGGAATCACCTCGTGGATCGCAAGCTCTGAAAGGTCCGCACGAATCAATTCTGAGATGCGAACAGGTTTGAGGAACTCCTCCTTGGCCAAAGCCCCCACCCCCTTTTTCTCCCCTTTTTAGTGGAGGAGATACCGATTCCATAACAATCGCAAGAAAAACCTGCCAGATACTAGCATTTTCTCCAAAATTGGACTAGACCAACCTACTAAGACCTGTTGGATTTCCCAGCAGGTAGCTCTAATAGGAGGTCCCTCATGCGCATTACGCGCAAAAAAGTTATCGCCGTAATTTCTTCGATGGCACTTATCAGCTCGCTATTTCTTGGCGCGAGCACATCAAGTGCTGCACCGAAAGATAGTGGCACGGTAACTGTCTGGATTCAAGGAGATGCGAAGTCTTGGCCCGCAGCAGTTGATCGTGCAAATAAGATGTTTAATTCAAAGTACCCAAATGTAAAGGTTGATATCCAATATCAGACTTGGGGAGATTCACTCAAGAAACTCGATGCAGCCCTTGTTGCTGGCAATACACCAGATGTATTTGAGTTTGGTAACACTCAAGTTCTCAAGTATTCAGCAGCTGGTGCTCTTAAGGATCTAAGTAGCTCAAAGAGTCAATTTGCATACAGCACTAACTGGCTCAAAGGCCTAGAAGAGGCTGGAAGCTATAACAACAAGCTCTATGCGGTCCCTTACTATGCTGGGTCGCGAGCAGTTATGTATCGCACTGATCTATTTACTTCACTAAAAATCAAAGCTCCAAGAACTTATGAGCAATTTACTGCAGCTGCAGATAAGTTAATGGCAGCAAATGCTTCCAATTCCAAGTTCTCTGCTGTCTATATGCCAGGTAAGTATTGGTATGCAGCAATGGGCTTTGTCTATGACTCAAAGGGCGCAATTGCAGTCCAAGAAGCTGGAAAGTGGAAAGGCTCACTAGATTCAGCTGCTTCTGTTGAAGGCTTAACTCGCTGGAAAAATATTGTTGATAAGTACTCCAAAGCCGACAAGTCTGGCGATGAGGGTGGTCAATGGGAGGTCTTCGCAGGCGGAAACGTTGCGATGAGCTACTCAAATGGATGGGAAACATGCTGTATTGCTCCTCAAAAGGGCGCTTTCTTCCCAATGCCTTCAATTCGCGCTGGTGAATACATGCCAGCATTCCTTGGTGGATCAAATCTTGGCGTCCCAGCAAAGGCAAAAAATCCTGACTGGGGTGTCTATTGGATCAAGTCATTCACCTCCGGCCAAGCAATGCGTGAGATTGTTAAGGTTGGCAATCTTCCAAACAACACCAGCATGTTGACTCTAGTCAAGGGTGGAAATGCTCAGGTTGCTAAGGGTGCTAGCTCAACCTGGTTCGTTCCTGCAGCAGAGAAGTGGGTAAATGTTGAGAACGCAAACGTTCTACAAACCATGCTCTCTGATATCGCAACAGGAAAGAAGACAGTTGCGCAAGCAGCTAAAGATGCATCTGCGGAGATCACAAAACTGCTGAACTAGCAGTAAAAAACTCCTAACGAGGTATGAGGAGAGTGGTAGCGTCGAGGGCGCTCCACTCTCCACTCATTTATTGGGAAGTAGGTTTGAGGTCTTATGTCTAGCGCAACAAAATTAAGACTACGGTCAAAAAAGAATTTATGGCCCTATCTCTTAATTACTCCTGCTCTGGCTGTAATTCTTCTCATCTTAGGCTTTCCAGTATTTCGACTTATAACTTTAAGTTTTCAGCAGTTTGGCCTTGCAGAAATTGTCTCTGGAATTCCAACTTGGGTTGGCTTTGAAAACTTTCAAGCACTGCTAAAAGACCCAGAGTTCTGGATAGTCCTACGTAGAACTTTTATTTTTACATTTGCCATGGTTGCAGCCTCAATAGTAATCGGTGCCTGGCTAGCCCACTTAATGCTTCGAATGAACACCATACTTCGATGGCTGTTAAATACCACCCTAATTCTGGTTTGGGCAATACCTGCACTAGTTGGCATTTCAATTTGGAAGTGGATGTTCTCCTTTGAATTTAGCATCATCACTTCAACTATAAATCGTCTAGGTTTTGACTTTGCACAACGCAATTGGTTCACCAATACCTTCTCAGGGTTTTCAATTATTGGAGGAGTTGTAGTTTGGGGCGCTATTCCATTCATAACAATTAGCATTTACGCGGCTTTAACCCAAGTTCCAAAGGAGCTCTTGGAGGCAGCAGCTATTGATGGAGCCAACTCCAGGCAAATATTTAGATCTGTAATCCTTCCAATATTGCTTCCAATTTATGTGATTCTTATTAGCCTATCAATCATCTGGGACTTTCAAGTCTTTACCCAAATTTGGGTCCTACTTGATAACCGACCGGCCTCGGAGTATTACACCATGGCAATTTATGCCTTTGAAAAGTCCTTTGGTTTAAGTGAATATGGAATGGGCGCTGCCATTGCCCTCCTGATGATCTTCTCCTTATTGGGCGTCACTTGGTTCTACATCAAGAAGATGGTTCGAATTGGTGATAACAATGCATAAAAAGAGTTCGATTTATGCAAACATCTCTGGATTTTTTGCCATCATTTTTATGGGGTTTCCAGTTTATTGGATGGTAACTACATCCTTTAAGAATCGTCAGGATGTACTTTCTACTGAACCAACAATCTTGCCTAGATCTTTTACCATTGAAAATTACCAGAATGCTTTTTCTAGAGAGGGCTTCTATACCAGTCTTCGAAATAGTTTAATTGTGGTGTTAATAACTGTTGCTATTTCACTCTTTTTAGCAACTTTTGCCAGTGTTGCAATAGCGCGCACAAAATTTACCGGCAAGCGGAGCTTTATCTCAGCCCTTCTAATTGTGCAGATGCTTCCACTTTCTGCTCTAATAATTCCACTATTTCTTCTATTGACTCGACTCCAACTAACAAACACCATAGGAGGATTAGCGCTCACCTATGTGGCATTTATTTTGCCTTTTACTATTTGGACTTTGAGGGGTTTTCTAGCCAATATCCCAACAGATATTGAAGAGGCTGCCCTAGTTGATGGATGCACGAGAGTTCAGGCATACCGCCATGTTCTCTTGCCATTAATGGCTCCAGGACTGGTGGCAACAGCAATATTTGCATTTATTCAAGCTTGGAATGAGTTTTTGTTGGCCTACATAATTATGCAGAGTCAAGAGAATTTAACACTTCCAGTTTGGCTTGCTAGTTTTACAACTAGAACTGGTACTGATTGGGGCCCATTGATGGCGGCATCTACAGTCACAGCTATTCCAGTTGTAATTTTCTTCTCACTGATTCAGAAGCGAATTGCTACAGGTGTGACAGCGGGAGCTGTTAAAGGATGAAATTTAACGATACCGAAAAAGCAATTTTGGCCCACTTTTCTCCGGGTTTTGGTGGCACTGAGATACCTGATTGGATTTTTAAATATCTTGAAAACGGGCTTGGAGGAATAACCCTATTTAGTTCAAACTGTCCATCTTTAGATGTAGCGCGCGAGCTAATCCTTAAGATTAGAGCTATCTCCCCAAATATTATTATTTCTTTAGACGAGGAAGGCGGTGATGTAACCCGCCTCTTTGTTCCTGAAGGAAGTCCCTTCCCAACTCCTGCGCTTCTTGGGCGTTGCAATGATCTGGAATTAACAGAGAGCTCCTTTAGGGAATTAGGAAAAGTATTAAAGTCCATTGGTGTTGACTTGAATTTAGCTCCCGTTGCTGATGTTGCAACTCAAAGCGACAATCCAATAGTTGCAGTTAGGTCTTTTGGTAGCGATGCAGATTTAGTTGCCAGACATGTGGTAAGTGCAATCAAGGGTTTGCGCAGTGCTGGCATTGCCTCTTGTATCAAGCACTTTCCAGGCCACGGAGGGGTATTGGAGGATAGCCATCACGATTTACCGCAGCTATCTGGTGAAATTGATGAATTGATGAGTACTCATCTCAAGCCATTCATTTCAGGAATTGGAGATGGAGTAGAGGCAATAATGATGGGGCATATTGTGCTCTCTGCAATTGACTCTACCTCCCCGGCTTCATGCTCAAGTCTGATTACAAGAGACTTGCTACGTAAAAATCTTGGTTTCGATGGTTTAGTAGTTACAGATGCTTTAGATATGGGCGCACTTGGTGGGACAAAGAAGATTCACACCTCAGCTCTTCGAGCAATATCAGCTGGTGCGGATTTGCTCTGCTTCTCTGGTCTCTATGATCAATCAAGTTTTGTAGAAAATAGTTTGGTTGCAATTCGAGAGGCTGTCGAAGGCGGAGAGATCAATAGTCAATCAATAAAGGATAACGCAGAGAAAATCTGGAGCTGGAGGCCACCAGTAACCACAGATTTTTCTCCAGCATCCTTACCAGAGGTATCAAAGTTTAAACGTGGAGTTCATTATCAAGGCAAACTCTCTATATCAACGGATCAGATATCTTTAATCGAGTTATCTGCCGACCCAACAATTGCGGCTGGCTTTGTCGGCTGGGGATTACGAAGGCCATTTATGCGAGCGGGCGTTAAGGTTAAATTAGAATCAAGTGATATCGATCTTTCAACTCACGTTCAAGGTTGTCTGGTCGTGGCCTTTCGAGATGCTTTTAGAGATAACAAAATATTAGTGGCTCTCGATAGAATCAATCGAAGCAGGCCAGATGCAATATTTGTTGACATGGGATGGCCAACCTGGGGCTTTAATCCTAAAAATATCATTAGAACTTTTGGATCAAGTGCGCTTGCTTCAGAAATAGCGGTTACTTTTCTGAAAGAAAGCTCTAACGGCTCAAAGAGATAAGTTCAAAGTAGCTATCTATAACGCCATCGATTCTTGCTTTAGGAGATATTTCCTTTACTTCACCAAGAGACCAACTAGGCACTTCGTCCTTACCACTTAAAGCCCAGGCTGCTTGTTTCGCTGCTCCATCAGCCACGTACTCACCGATTGGCGGAATGTGAATGGTTCTTCCAAACAAATCAGCAGCTATCTGCTGTACTGCAGAATTCTTAGCAGCTCCTCCAATTAGTAAAATCCTGGAATAACTAACACCTTGTCTCTCCACTGCTCTCGCGGCATAAATCATTCCAGCGATAACACCTTCGATAGAGGCGCGTGCAATATTCTCTCTTGTGAAATTGCTATGCGTTATTCCATAAAAAGAGCCTTTAGCACTTGGCTTGTTGGGGGTCCGCTCGCCATCAAAGTGAGGAATGATTCTTAAACCCTCTGCTCCAACTTTTGCAGAGAGAGCAAGGGAGCTAAATTCTTCAAAGGAGAGCGAAAGACTTTTGGCAACTGTGTTAAAGATTTTTGCAGCGTTTAAAGTGCAAGCAAGAGGAAGAAAATTGCCTGTAGCATCTGCAAAGCCTGCAACTTCGCCAGATGAGTCATGAGTCGAACTCTTTGAAATAGCAAAAGCTGTGCCACTGGTTCCAAGTGAAATAA
>Ga0208361_1000503_pt1 | contig 10560 bp, 7 predicted proteins | sample LakMenEpi05Aug10_FD_150670 | JGI IMG/M metagenome (GOLD analysis project Ga0208361, IMG submission 150670) | Freshwater microbial communities from Lake Mendota, WI - 05AUG2010 deep hole epilimnion (SPAdes) | ecosystem: Environmental > Aquatic > Freshwater > Lake > Epilimnion/Euphotic zone ... | reverse complement strand
TGGCAGATCGAGATCCGCCAGCTCATGGCCGGGATCATTGCCGCGGTTGATCGCCTCCAGCCGGCCAACACCAAGGTTGTCCTCCTCCAGGGAACTGATGGCAGCCCAGAGCTGGCGGTGGTGGGCCAGGGCGAAGTCGTCGAGCTCCCGACGGCGCAATTCGGCGCGGATGGCCGCGCGGCTAACGGGGCAATGCAGGTAGAGGCGCAGCAGTTCGGCTTCGGCCCGCTCGCGCAGGCCCGCCTCACCGGGCTGCTCCCAGCGCTGGGAGCGACCGTGCCAGCGCTGACCCTTCACCTGCTGGCGCAGGTCGTCCTCCAGCTGCAGCGCCAGTCGGGCCTGGCCACCACTGAGACGCTCAGCCACCTGCTGCAGATAGCGGGAGCGCACGGCGCTGGCCGGCAGCTTGCCCAGCAGCGCCACCAGGGCACTCACCGCCTGCTGGAACTGATCAGAGCGGGCCAGATCACGATCCGCCAGCACCTGGTCGATCTGCCAGTCGAGCCAGAGGGGCGCCTGATCCAGCAGCGAGCGGTACTCACCGGCCCCGTGCTGCTGAAGGAACTCATCCGGGTCCTTTCCGGCAGGCAGCTGCAGCACCCGCAGCTCCAGCTGACCCTGCAGCGCCAGCTGCTCCACCTCACCGATCGCCCGCTGGGCGGCGCGCACCCCGGCGCGGTCGGTGTCGAAGTTGAGGATCAGCCGCTTGCCATCGCAGCAGCGGCAGATCTGGGTGATCTGCTGGCTGCTGAGGGCCGTGCCCAGGGCAGCCACGGCGTTGTTGATGCCGGCGGCATGCAGGGCAATCACATCGAAGTAGCCCTCCACCACCACCGCCCGGTCGTCCTTGCGGATGGCGTTGACCGCCTTGTCGAGTCCGTAGAGGTGCTTGCCCTTCTCGAACACCTCCGTTTCCGGGGAGTTGAGGTACTTCGGCTCGGCGCCATCGAGGCTGCGGCCACCGAAGCCGATGATGCGGCCCTGGCGGTCGCTGATCGGCACCATCACCCGGTGGCGGAACCGGTCGTAGTAGCCGCGGCTGTCGGAGGCGCTGCTGCCCTTGCGCGGCACCACCAGGCCCGCCGCCTCCAGCAGCTCGGGCGCCACGCCCTCCACCTGCTGCAGATGGCTGAGCAGGCCATCCCAGCGCTCAGGGGCATAGCCGAGGCCAAAGGCCTCGAGGGTGGTTTCGCTGAGGCCGCGGCTGTCACGCAGATAGGCCAGGGCAGGGGCGCCCTCCGTTGTGCGCAGCTGATCGCGGAACCAACCCGCCGCCAGGCGCAGCACCCGGTGCAGTTGGTCGCGGCGGGAGAGCTGCTGGCGCAGGCGCTCCTGCTGCGGCCCCTCCAGCGTCTCCACCGGCAGCTGATACTTGCGCGCCAGCTCCAGCACCACATCGCTGAAGCTCTGGCGCTGCAGCTCCATCAGGAACTTGATGGCATTGCCACCGGCCCCACAGGAGAAGCAGTAATAGAACTGCTTGGCCGGCGACACCGTCATCGACGGCGATTTGTCGTCGTGGAAGGGGCAGACCCCCACGAATTCGCGCCCCTTCTTCTTGAGCACCACGTGCTCGCCCACCACATCAACGATGTCGGCCCGTTCCTTGACGGCCTCGATCGTGCGGGGGTGGAGGCGGGGGGTGCTCAACGGTGGCGGGCTCGGCAGCTGGACGGCAATTCTGGCGGCGCTGTGTCGATCGGGCCGGGGGCGGCTGTCAGCATGCGCGCAGCGGCAGATGGATCGGCGTGACAGGCAGACAGCTCCGGCGGGGAGGCAGCGCTCAGGGGCGCTGGCTCAGAGCCCTGCTGACGGGGCTGCTGGCCGCGCTGCTGACCCTGGCGCTGAGCGGACTCGGCTGGCTGGCTCCCGTGCTCGCCACTCCTGGAGCCTCAGCGTGGCCGGGAACGGCAGTGGGATCAACGCGAGGCGGCGGAACGGTAATCCCGATCAACGAGCAGCCCTTCTACGCCGAACTGATCAGAACAGCAGAGCGCTGGAACAACGCACCCCTGGGGCAGGTGGTGGGGCAGAGCCCACGGGAGACGATCCTCAACTTCTACGCCGTGATGGCGCGGGTGAATCACGAGGTGGAGGTGGCCACAGAGCGGCCCCAGCAGGACCCGGGCTGGTTCTGGAGCCGGTCCACACGGCAACGGATCCGCAGCGCCGAGGAGCTGTTCCAGCTGGCGGTGGAGGCGCTCGATAGCAGCGAGATTCCGGAGAGCATCCGTGGTGACCAGGCGGAGGAGGCTGCGATTCAGCTGAAGGAGGTGCTGGATTTCGTGTTCAGCCACAGCAGCGTGCCGATCGCCATCCCGGATTCAACCGAACTGAAAACGCTCAACAATCAGCGCAACAAGAGTCGGGACAGCTGGACCCTGCCGAATACGACAATCACGCTCACCAGCGAGGTGAAGCAGCGCGAAGCCAACATCGATTTCCTGTTCTCCGCAAGCACGGTGAACCAGATCGGCCGGATGTACACGAAGATCCGGGATGCGGCAGCGGTGGCACAACCCTTCGCCACGCCAAACTTCTATCAGAACTTCATCAACACCCCCGGCCATCTGGCTCCGCCGAAGTGGTATCTGCGGCTGCCTGCTGGGCTGCGCCAGGTGCTGGAGCTTTCCCTCGCCGATCAGACCCTGTTCCAGTTCCTGGCAGCGGCGGCCATGCTGCTGGTCTACGGCTGGGTGGTGCTGGCACTGTTCCGCCGGCTGGTGCACACCTACCGCTATTACCGCAGCCGCGAGCTGCCGGGACTGCCAACCTGGCAACAGGACAATGTCGCCTGGACGCGCGTTCTGCTCACCCTGCCGGTGATGCCGCTGACCTGGCTCAGTGATCTGGTGATCGATGACCTGGTGAATTTCACCGGGCTGCCACTGAGGGTGGTCACCTACCTGTTCTTCATCTGCAATTTCCTCGCCGCCAGCATCTTCTTCTTCTTCCTGTTTGAAGCGCTTGGCCGCTCGCTGGCGGAATGGCTGGTGCTCCTGCGCGGTGGCAATTCCAAGCTGCAACTGCGGCGTGTGAGCAACCTGGTGATGCCGGTGTGCCGCGTGCTGGGCGGCGTGGTGGCGTTGGTGCTGATCTACCGGCTGCTGATCACGCTGGGGCTGCCCTCCACCACGGTGCTGGCGTTCTCCGCGGTGCCGGGTCTGGCAATCGGCCTTGGTGCCTCGAAGCTGCTGGGCAACCTGTTCGCCGGTCTGTCGATTCAGACCGACCGCCCCGTGCGAGTGGGTGAGTTCTGCCGCATCGGCGACAACCTCGGCTTCGTGACCCGCATCGGCCTGCGCTCGCTGGAACTGCAGACGCTGGAAAGCCGGGTGACGATCCCGAATGCGATCGCCGACGACGAGACGATCGTGAACTATTCACGCCGGCAGCGCAGCAGTGAGGCCGTGGCGCGGCAATCGCTGGCGCTGAGGCTGGCGGTTCACCATCCGTTCAGCCCCGAGCAGGTGGCCGACCTGCTCCGGTTCGTGCGGCAGCACCTGGACGGGCTGCAGAAGCTGCATAAACCGCTGGTGAGCCTGGAGCAGGATGGGATGGAGCAGTTCACGCTGCTCTGCCATGGCCTGGTGGAACAGAGCGACTGGCCTGGCTATCTGAGCCTGCGGGAGACACTGCTGCTGCGGCTGGAGGAGATCGTTGAACAGGTGCGGCTGTCACAGCGTCAGATCGGCGTCAGCTACGACACGCGCCCCGAGCAGCTGCAACGGATCCCCGAATTGATTGCCGACGTTGTGAATCGCGATCCACTCCTGAGCCTGCAATCGTGCCGGCTGATGACCATCTCGGAGTTCAGCTACGACTACAGCTTCCGCTTCCACGGCCACCACGAGAGCTTCGGGCGCTTCAAGGACGCCATCCACCGCCTGAACAAGGATCTGCTGGCCTGCTTCGCCGCCGAGGGCATTGAGATCCCCTATCCAACGGCCGTGGAAATCCGGAAGGACGGCTGAGCGGTGCTCGGAAACAGCCGCAGCAGCGAGAGCACGGCAACCCTTTGGATGATCTCCAGCGCCCTCAGCTTCAGCCTGATGGGCGTGTGTGTGAAAACGCTGGGCGGGCGAATCCCCGTGACTGAGGTGGTGCTGGCCCGCTCGCTGGTGAGCCTGCTGCTGAGTGTGGTGATGCTGCGCCAGGCTGGCATGAACCCGTGGGGGCAGCGTCGCTGGCTGCTGGTGCTGCGCGGGGTGATCGGCACCGCGGCCCTGCTCTGCGTGTTCGCCGCCCTGGCCCGACTCCCGCTGGCGCCCGCCACGGTGCTGCAGTACCTGCAGCCCACCTTCACGGCGCTGCTGGCCTGGCTGCTGCTGCGGGAGCGGGTGGGGCCGCGGGTGCTGCTGGCCGCCGTACTGGGCTGGCTAGCAGTGGTGCTGCTCAGCAACCCCGCCGAACTGAGTGGTCTGTTCGGCCCCGTGGCCGGCCTGCTGCTGGGGCAACGCAGCGAACCGCTACCGCTCGCTGGTGTGCTGCTCGCCCTGGCGGGAGCGCTGCTGTCCGCCTGTGCCTACGTGAGTGTGCGCGCGTTGGGACGCAGCGAGCATCCGCTGGTGATCGTCTTCTATTTCCCCCTGGTGGGGCTGGTGCTCACCCTGCCGGCAGTGCTGATCGATCCGGTGCTGCCCACCGGTGCCGAATGGCTGGCGCTGCTGGGAGTGGGCCTGTTCACGCAGCTGGGGCAGATCGGCATCACCAAGGGGCTGCTGGGCCTGCCCGCCGCCCGGGCGACCGCGATGAGCTACGGCCAGGTGCCCCTGGCGGCCCTGTGGGGGTGGTGGTTCTTCCAGGAACCCCTCGATCCGGATACGGCGCTGGCGGCCGTGCTGGTGCTGTTGGCCACGCTGCTGAGCCTCAGGCCCGCTCGCCCGGCAGCGGCAGAGGATCAATGAGCCAGTCCTGACTGGCTCCATCGGCGCTGCCCACAGGCCTCGCCAGGCGCCAGCTCTGGCCGCGCTCGCCCCGCTGCAGATAGAGATCGAAGGCGCTGTCCACCCGGATCGGATCACCGGGCAGGCGCCAGTCGAAGCGGCCACTGAGATGCAGCCCGCGGCCACTGCCGATCGGGAGGGATTCCTGGTGTTCCACCCGCACGCGGCTCACCACCGGTTCGCCCTCGGCCGTGAGATCGAGTGCGGAGGCGATCGCCTGCTGGGTGAGATCGATCTGCAACGCCAGGGCCGAGAGCAGCACCTTCTGCGGAGGCTGCCCCACACCGCCACAGGCGCTGATCGCCAGGCTGAGCAGCACGCTGAGCAGCAGGGCCAGGGCACGCCGCAGCCCGGGCAGGGCAGGCAGACGCAGGCCCGCGGCAGCCGTCGGGGTTGTCGGACCGGGCAGCATGGAAAGCAACGCACGTGCCCCCATGATCGGCTGGCTGCAAGGGCAACTCGCCGATCGCTGGCAGCTGGGCCAGCGCTGCGGCCTTCTGCTGGTGTGCCATGGGGTGGGCTACGAGGTGCAGATCACCCGCCGGCACTGGGATGGTCTGCCCGCTGATGGCCAGAACCTCACCCTGCATGTGCACCAGACGATCCGCGACGACGGCTGGACCCTCTATGGCTTCGGCCAGCGCCAGGAGCGGGACCTGTTCCGCGAGCTGGTGGCCGTCAGCGGGGTGGGGCCACAGATGGGCCTGGGGCTGCTGGGATGCCTGGCGGGGGAGGAGCTGGTGCGGGCGATCGTGCAGGCGGATCTGCGCCTGCTCTGTCAGGCCCCGGGCGTGGGCAAACGCACGGCCGAGCGCCTGTCGGTGGAACTGCGCAGCAAGCTGCAGGAGCGGTTCGGCGCCGGCTTCGCTGCGGGCCTTCCGGCCGACGACGACCTCAAGAGCGGCTGCGACGCTGGGGCGACGGCACTGGCGGCACCGGAGCTGCGCGAGGAGCTCCAGCTCACGCTGACAGCCCTGGGCTACGAGCCGCTGGAGATCAACCGGGCCCTGCGTGCGGTGGCCGCCCAGGAGCCCGCCCTGGCACCGGATGGGGAAGCCTGGCTGCGGGAGAGCCTCCGCTGGCTGTCACGCACGGCGGCCTGAGGCAGGGGTGCCGCCGGGGCGGTAAGTTGGTTGTTTGCTCCGTCAGGGCCCGACGCCGCGCATGTCGCTCGACACCATCAAGAAGCAGGAACTGATCAACGCCCACCAGACCCATGGCACCGACACCGGTTCCGTGGAAGTGCAGGTGGCGATGCTGAGCGAGCGCATCAGCAAGCTGAGCGGTCACCTGCAGAACAACATCCACGACTTCTCCTCCCGCCAGGGGCTGCTCAAGATGATCGGCCGGCGCAAGCGCCTGCTGAGCTATCTGCGCGCAGGCAGCGAGCAGCGCTACACGGCCCTGATCCAGAAACTGGGCATCCGCGGCTGACATGGCGGGCAAGGGAAAGGCCCGCAGCGGCCAGCCCAAGGGCAGCGGCGGCATCAGCCCAACCCCGGCCGCACAGTCGCCGAAACCTGCCCGCAGCGGAGCCGCCACACGGGGGCAGAAGCGGGGCCAGCAATCGATCCCTGAGGCGGTGACCAACCGCATGGCCCGGCGGATTGCCATTGCCACGGGGATTCCCACTGTGCTGGGCATGTCCACCTTCGTGATCAGCTACCTACTGGTGAGCAGGTCGGTGCTGGATATTCCCCCCGCCGTCACCCTGGTGACGTCCGGGGGATTTTTCCTGCTGGGGGTGGTGGGCCTGAGCTACGGGGTGCTTTCGGCCAGCTGGGAAAACGCCCCGGGGAGCCTGCTCGGGTTTGAGCAGATCGGCTTGAACGTGAGCCGGCTGCGCAGCTCCTTCAAGCGGCCACCAGCGGCGAGCTGATCCGGGCGCGGAAGGCCTGGGCGGTAAGCGTGCCGAGGGCTGCCTCGCCGTCCTTCACACAGAACTGCTGCCCCAGCCGCACGTAACGGATCTGATCCTGGTGACGCACCAGGGCAACCACCGGGACCCGCAGACCCGCGTCATCCCGCTCGCTGCGGTGCTGGTTGAGGCATTCACGCAGGCGATGCTGCACAGCGATGTCGCTGGCCTCATCGGCTTGCAGTTCCACCATCAGCAAGCGCAGGTCGTCGATCACGCAGCAGTCGTCGACGATCAGCTGCACCTGCTCGTCACGGCGATCCACCGAAGCCCACACCAGCAGACGGGCATCCACCATCAGATGATCGGCGAGGCGGGCGTAGGTCTTGGGAAAGACAACCCCTTCGCAGCTGCCGCTCAGATCCTCCAGCTGCAGCACCGCCATGCGGTCGCCCTTGCGGGTGGTCACCGGCCGTAGGCCGGAGACCATCGCCACCACGCTGACGCGCGCCTTGTCGGCCTGTTCCTCCAGGCTGCCCAGGGCCAGGGGCGAGAGCAGCTGCATCGGCCGGCAGAGCTGCTTGAGCGGGTGATCGGAGAGATAGAAGCCCACCAGCTCCTTCTCCAGCCGCAGCTTCTCGGTGGGGGGGTAATCGGCCACCGGCGCGGCCTTGGGAGCGGTGCTCAGATCGGTGCCGGCATCTGGGGCGCCAGCAGCACCGGCTCCACCGCCCAGCAGGTCGAACAGGTTGCCCTGGCCGCTGGCGCGATCGCGGGCGCGGGAGGCGGCCCAGTCGGCGATCAGATCAAGATCGGCCATCAGCTGGGCGCGGTTGGCGCTGGGCTCGAGTGCGTCGAGGGCACCGCAGTGGATCAGCGATTCGAGCGAGCGGCGGTTGAGGGTGCTGCCGGGGATGCGGTCACAGAGCTCCGCAAGCGAGCGGAACGGTCCGTCGCTGCTGCGGGCTTCGATCAGGGTGCGGATGGCGCCGTCACCGAGATTGCGCACGGCCGAGAGGCCGAAGAGGATGCGATCGCCCACAGGGGTGAAGTCAATGCCGGAGGCATTCACATCCGGCGGCATCACCTCGATGCCCATGGCATTGCAGTTGGCGATGTAGCGCTGCACCTTGTCGGTGGTGCCGGCATTCACCGTCAGCAGTGCGGCCATGTAGGCCACCGGATAGTGGGCCTTGAGGTAGGCGGTCTGATAGGTCACCGCGCCGTAGGCGGTGGAATGGCTCTTGTTGAAGCAGTATTCGGCGAACAGCACCATCTGCTCGAACAGTGCCTCGGCAATCTTCGGATCGACGCCACGCTCACTGGCCCCGCTCACGAACAGCGACTGATGCTTCTCCATCTCGCTCTTCTTCTTCTTACCCATGGCCCGCCGCAGCAGGTCGGCCTCACCGAGCGAATATCCCGCCAGATCCTGAGCGATGCGCATGATCTGCTCCTGGTAAACCATGATCCCGTAGGTCTCCTGCAGGATCGGTTCGAGCTTGGCGTGGGCGAAATCGATCGCCTCGCGGCCATGCTTGCGGTTGATGAACTTCGGGATCAGCCCGGCATCGAGCGGGCCCGGGCGATACAGCGCCAGGATCGAGGAGATGTCCTCCAGGGATGAGGGCTTGAGGTCGCGCACGATCTGGCGCATGCCACTGGATTCCAGCTGGAAGATGCCCTCAAGATCGCCGCGGGCCAGCAGCCCGTAGGTGCCGGGGTCATCGAGAGGAAGTTTGTCGGGATCGACGGCAACACCGGTGCTCTGCTGCACCAGATCGATCGTCTTGTCGATCATGGTGAGGTTCTTCAGGCCCAGAAAATCCATCTTCAGCAGGCCCATCGACTCCACGTCCTCCATGAAGTACTGGGTGATCACCTGGCCGTCGTTGTTGCGCTGCAGCGGCACCAGCTCATCGAGCGGTTCTGCCGCGATCACCACACCGGCCGCGTGGACGCCGAAGGTCTTGTTGGTGCCCTCGATCCGCATCGCCATCTCAACCCAGCGCTTCACCTGCGGATCGTTCTGGTACTTCTCGCGGAACTCCGGTGCCGGCGATTCCTCGCCGATCATCTCCTTCAGCTTGGCGGGTTTGCCGCGCACCACCGGAATCAACTTCGCCAGGCGGTCGGCATCGCCGTAGGGAATGTCGAGCACACGGGCAACATCCTTGAGCACCGCCTTCGAGGTCATGCGGTTGAAGGTGATGATCTGGGCCACCTTGTCGTCGCCATAGCGGCGGGTGACGTAGTCGATCACCTCGCCACGGCGCTCGATGCAGAAGTCGGTGTCAATATCCGGCATCGACTTGCGTTCCGGATTGAGGAAGCGCTCGAACAGCAGTCCGTTCGTGACTGGATCGATGTTGGTGATACCCAGGGCGTAGGCCACCAGCGAGCCGGCCGCCGAGCCGCGGCCGGGCCCCACGGGGATGCCGTTGTCGCGGGCGAAGCGGATGTAGTCCCACACCACCAGGAAGTAGGTGGGGAAGCCCATCTGCTCCATCACCTGCAGCTCGAAGGTGAGCCGTTCGCCATAGGTGGGCTCGAAGGGATCCCCATCGCCCAACCCCAGCCGCGCCCGCAGCCCCTGTTCGCTCACCTCCTGCAGGTAGCTGACGGGGGTGTGGCCGTCGGGAATGGGGAAACGGGGCATCTGATAGCGCCCGAGGATGTCGTAGTCCTCCACCTTGTCCGCCACCACGGCGGTGTTGGTCACCGCCTGGGCCACCACGGCGGGATCGAGGTGGTCCGAGAACAGGCCGAGCATCTCCTGCTCGCCCTTGATGTACTCAGTGCCCGTGTAGCGCAGCCGCTTTTCATCGCTCACCAACTTGCCGGTGAGGATGCAGAGCAGGGCGTCGTGGGCCTCGGCGTCGTTGCTGGTGAGGTAGTGGGCGTCGTTGGTGGCGATCAGGGGAATGCCCAGTTCCTGGCTGATGCGCACCAGCTCCACGTTGACGATGCGATCCTCGGGGGAGCCGTGGTCCTGGATCTCCAGGTAAAAGTCGTCGCCGAAGACGCCCTGGTACCAGCGGGCCACATCGCGGGCCACATCGGGGCGGTTGCGCAGGATCGCCTGGGAGAGCTCGCCGCCGAGGCAGGCAGTAGCCACGATCAGCCCTTCGCTGTGGCGTTCGAGGGTGGCCTTGTCGATGCAGGCGCGGGCGAAGATGCCGCGGCCGCGCATGCCGCGCAGGTGGCTGATGCTGGTGAGCTTCACCAGGTTGCGGTAGCCAACCGCATTCTTGGCGAGCACCACCAAGTGGTAGCGGCGCTCCTTCTTGGGGGGATTGGGGTCGTCGAGGGAGCCGTTGATCACGTACATCTCGTTGCCGATGATCGGCTTGACGGATGTGCCGCGGCAGAGCTTCAACAGTTCGATCGCCCCGTACATCACCCCGTGGTCGGTGAGGGCGAGGGCGGGCATACCCAGCGCCTCGGCCCGCTTGACCATGGCCGGCAGCTGACTGGCCCCATCCAGGAGGCTGTAGTCGCTGTGGTTGTGGAGCGGAACGAAGGCCAAGGGCGAAGCCGGAACGACCGGAGCAGCGGAACCGGTGGTGGTTTCCGCCCCCAGGCTAAGGGCCGAACACTAGATGTAGCGCTTCAGGGCACCAGCGCCGCCGCCGGCCGCTGCTCCATCACCCGGGCCGCCTGCTCGTAGTGCCAGGCCACCTGCAGCAGCCGCTCCTCCTGCAGCACCCCGGTGATCAGCTGCACCCCGATCGGCAGACCGGCGGTATCGAACCC
>Ga0208361_1000502_pt1 | contig 10563 bp, 8 predicted proteins | sample LakMenEpi05Aug10_FD_150670 | JGI IMG/M metagenome (GOLD analysis project Ga0208361, IMG submission 150670) | Freshwater microbial communities from Lake Mendota, WI - 05AUG2010 deep hole epilimnion (SPAdes) | ecosystem: Environmental > Aquatic > Freshwater > Lake > Epilimnion/Euphotic zone ... | reverse complement strand
ACCGGCGGCATAGCTTCCAAAAAACGTTGCACCGTTGCCCTTCTCTTGATCATGTATATTGCCTACCGAGCCATCCACCGCTTTGAGTGCCAACGAAGTCAGCGAGGCATTTGCAGAACTCGAGTCTACCTCAGCGCCATGGACCTGTGGATCAAAGTCGAACTCATATTCCTGATATGTGCTGACAGGTTGTGCTTCGACCTCGTCTGATGGCACCACAACCGGTTCAATCCTAAGATCGACACTCGCCATCGTTTGCTCGGCATCCGCGATGAACGAAACAGATACCGGACCGTTTGGTAAACTTCCATGTACGAAGACCCAGCAGGCTAGATACAACAGCACAAGCGTGTGACAGATTAGACTAACCAAAAAAGCAACGGTGCGGTCGATGCTGTTTCCTTTGGTTTCGTAGGTATTCCTTAAGTCCATCGCCTGGCATGCACTTTCCTGGAAAATTTGTAGCCGCATGACAGTTACAATTCGACGAACTCGATCACGGCTAAAAACGCAGTAGTCTAACTACCATTGTTACCATGATTTGCAATCAAGCCAATAAGCGGGTTCTTAAGAAGCCCCCTCATCCAACGCCGTTAAGCATTTTACGTAGCTACGTTCGCCAGAACGTGGGGGATTCCGAAAGACGTCCCGCGTTCTGGCGAACACAGCTACGATGAAAGGTTTCAAGATACTGGCAATTTTACGTAACGGTGTTATCACTCAACAACTATCCCTCATTCGATAACCTATTTGCCCGGTTTGGGAACATAGGCGAACTGGCCGCGATTTTCGTCAGCGATGGCTTTCATGACTGCCAAGCCTTTGTCAGAATAGTAAGCAATCGTATGAATGGGGACCAGCACGATCTGGCCATCCACGATATCATCGGTGCGGTTTTTTTCTCGCAAGATCTCTAGCAGTCGCTTGGCCGCATTGTCGGACATTTCGCCATCTGCCAAGAAATAGATTCCGTCACACTCGAGTTCCAGTGCAAGCTTTAGAGCATCAATGGGTGGTGCTCCGATAGCGATCTGCAGCGACTCCAACCAGCGCTGGGCATGCATCTTGTTCTCTGGCGTTGCGTATAAAGCTGCTGTTGCTGGCTGGCCACCCTCCGGGTCTGGAATGACTGAGATCTCTTTATTGAAAAAAATCACGTGAAATCGCTGTGTTGGCTTTAGCGCGCCGATACAACGAAGCAACTCGTTGCGTGCGGCTTCCCAAGGACCACCTCGCATGCTGCCTGAACCGTCTATAACGAAAGAAAAACTGTTTCCCGTAGCCGCAGCTCCGTAAAAAGTCACCACATTTTTGGACGGCTGTGACCTGACTGCGGTGACTGCAGATCGGTTGCTCAACTGATTAGCCGAGCTTACCGCTGAAGCTTGGCCAATCATTTCCGATACCGGCTCACCAAAATCCGACAAGGACTCAGCCAAATTGCTCTCTTGCATCGACTGCGTTGGCTCAAGCAATTCGGCTGGCTGATCAACCTGGACCGGGCTGCTCAATTCAAAATCCTGGGATGTCGATTCTGCTTCACTACTTGCCTCCAGTGCAAAGATGGATCCATCCACCGGCAATTTGATGGTGATGAACCCCAAGGCAAACACCAATAAAACATGCGCAATTATACTAACTACGATCCCGCCCAGCCGACGAGTTCGTTTGTTAGGCGCTACCGCTTCGAATGTCGGCATGGTGAATCGCGGAGCGGACCGAGAGCCTGACTGGCGCTGACTCGCCTGACTGACCTTACTCGCCTGACTGACCTTGCCCGCACCTACGGGGCGCTGGAGATTTTTCTGAGTTAGATTGTTTGCTGAGCGCTTGTTGTCTGTGGTTGGCTGCGATGCAACTCTTGACCCTTGCGCTTTTTGATCGGCTGGTTTTGTAGGATAACCCTCAGAGTTAAATTGCGGGTCGCATGGCACTTGTGCGTCCACTTTGGCAATAGGCATCGAGGTATCGGAACTTTGCAGAGCTGATATCGGTTGGGGAGCAACAGTGACTGCGGCGGAAGGATACTGCTGCCAGTCCGTCGAATGATCCAAATGTTGAGACGAGTGCGTGCCCAGTTGTTCAGCGACTTCCTGTCGCATGGAGAGCTGGATGCCTTGATCAACGGTGACAAGTCGCTGATTGACTTGAAGCCACTGCCGAAGATGTCTAGTCTGTCCCTTGCGTGCCTGCTGTAGAATCCATTCCAACTCCGCACGCCGTGCTTCGGCCCGAGCCATTTCGGCCTGCGCGGTCAATTGCTGCAGCGCGCGGCTGCCTTGCTCCAGGAGCGCATCGTCATCCATGGCGTCCTGATCGGATTTTACCGTCGAAGAATCGTCCATCAGCACCTCCCAACACAACTTGTGCAATCAGTGGATTGCTTTCATTGGTTAATAGTCTGCCAATTTTGACCTGCTTTGTCAAATTGCAGCCATCAAAATGCGGCGCTGACCGCAAATTTTCCGACCTATCGCTAGCTTTATCCTTCCCAAAAGTGGCCTCACCCCAGGCAATATTGTTGTATTCTAGCCCAAAATGAACCAACCCCCTTTGGATTCTGACCTTGGCTGCTGGTAAGCCCATTTCCTATAAGCTAGAGGCCGCTGTCAATTTAACTTGGAGCAATCTCCGCTTGAGCGGACTTTGATGAAGGGCCCTGCGCATGACGGTCTTGCATAAGATCAATCGATTTGTTTTTCCAGTAATCTGCTGGGCGCTACTTTCCTGGTCGCAAGCCGAAAAGCTGATGGCACAGAACGATGCGTCCAGCTTGCAAGGAGGCGGGACGGCATCTGCGCCTGACGGTCTTCGCCCACGCCAGGGAACTCCTGTGCCCCAATTGCCCAATAGCGCCGGCCAGTACTGGCAGGAGTATGACCTACGTCCCTATACCAAGGAACTCAATCAAGTCGATCGCCCTCACCAAGCCATCGTGGATTGGATTCTTCGCGAAACGGGAACCGACGCTTGGTTTACCGAACCTTTCGGTTTTTTGAATGCCGATCGAGACACCTTGCGAGTCTATCATAACGAGCAAATGCACGAAGTGGTTCGGCGTGTCCACGAGCGGTTTGTCAACGGAACCACGGCCACTCAGTTGTATGGTGCTAGACTGATGTCTATTGGCAATCCCAATTGGCGAACTCGGGCTCAAGGCTTGATGCGCAGCGAGAAGGCGCAGTCCCCTGGCGTAAAAGCCTACTTGGTCTCCAAAGAGAACTCAGCATTGCTGCTAGCACTACTGAGAGGTCGACCTGATTTTCGAGAACTCAACGCGGTGGACCTCGTGGTCCACAACGGTCAGTCGCAAAGCTTTGAACAACTGCGCGGTCGCAATTACGTCGAGAATCAACAACCGGTAAACGGTGGCTACCCGCCTTACATGCCGGTCACTGGAGAACTCAAAGAGGGCTACCGCCTGAAGCTAAGTCCACTACTGACAGTCGATCGCAAGACGGTTGACTTGGCCGTCAAATGCGACATCGATCAGGTGGAAAGATTGAGCAACGTCAACTTGGATCTGCCGACGGCACTTGGGCAACCCTTTAGCACTCAAATACAAATCCCGCAAATGGTCAGTTGGCGATTGCATGAGCGATTTACTTGGCCCGCTGATCAAGTGCTGATACTCAGTTGTGGAATCGTTGCCACGCCGCAAGGTGCCCCCAGCAACACGCTGCTAGGCCAAGGAGGAAACATTCTGGGACTAGATCGAATCCTTCCCATCGGATCAGGCGATCGCGCCGAAGCGTTACTGCTGATTGAACACAAAGGCGATGCAACCGGCCGCGTCGCAAGTGCCCCGGCACCCGGCAGCTCAACACAGCAACTCAATCCACTCAGTCGCGGTCGTTATTAGTTGAGCCAACCTGCCAGCCGACTGGTTGTGTCCAGGCTTGTTGGCGTTGGCCATCGAATACGGGATCAACGGGCGGTAGGCTGCTGCTGACTACGGCGCGTACGTACAACTCTTCACCGGTCAATTGGTAACTGGGATTTAGCCCTGGCACAGTCGCAACGACTTGAGCCTTTGGCAAGTTCTCTTGCGACCCTGATTCATTCTGGTCCCGTGCTGATCCACTTTGCTCCAACTCAGCAACCGGCTTTTCGGGTTTCATCACGGCGATGAACTGAGTCTCAAAGGTCGCGTTCTCTGTCGGGGCAATCGTCAAATCCAATCGACGCTGCTGGGAATCATAGACAACATCATCCAGCACAACTCCACTTGAGGCATAAAAGTCTGCCGCTTTCATCGCCAATATCAAATGCTCTGGCGTCAGATACCGCGATCGGACCATGACCCATCCACGGCCCGGCCTGGAGCCGGGACGACCGTGATATTCATGACTGTCATCGGTAGCGATCCCGAGAATGGGTTCAGCATCCAACTGAAGCAATCGCATTGTGTTGACAACATCCCAGATGGTTTCCACACCCAAATGCGACTCGTCTCCCAAATGGTTAACGTCAGGGTGCCCGTTGTAAACTTCAAAGAACTGCTCTTCAACAACCACTGCCAAATCGGCTGCTGTCACTGCATAGCCAAAATTGGGATGATTCAAGTGAGGTAAAACCTGTCTGCCGCTACTATCTTGATGGACCAACATCATCCTTAGGTTGTTACGTATCGATTCTCGCACGGTGGTGCCACCAGCCGGCAACAAAACTTGCTCCAGATTGGTCGCGTTCAGATGCACCGGCTTGCCTTCGGCTCGATCACTGATCTCTTCACCCTCGATCATAATGAATCGTCCGGCCTGCTCAAGCAAGCAGCGAAATTCGTCCAGCGGTTTCAGACGCACTTCCTCTCGCTCCTCAGTCTGCCTAACCTCAACCCAGGCATCACCCCAACGAGCGCGATAGCGGTCCATGATTTCGGAATCGGTCTGGCGGATGATTCGATCGATTGAGACCCAACGCATTCCACGGCTAAGCACATTATGATCCGTCAACGTCAAGAAATTGTATCCGTGATCGGCATACCAACCGGCTACCATCTCTGGGAAGTCATTTCCATCGCTCCAAAAAGTATGCGTGTGCAAGTTACCTTTCCACCAACGCGGCTCATGTTGGGTGGCAGACTCCTGCGCCAAGACTAAAGTAACCGGCATCCAGCAGATCAGTACTGCTACCAACTGCAATAGCGCTAGGATAACTTGTTTGCGTTTCGCAATGTCGCTCGTATCTTGCATTGGACCAACTCGTCTTACGTGAACCAATCTGGAAATCTGCGGGAATAACGGAATCGGATTGGGTTAGTCAGATACATGATTAACAACTCTGGCTACCCTAGTATCTCTCGTTTGCGGTCGATGTAGTCCCAGACAACAAATCGATCTAGGTCTCGTCCGGCTGTAAAAAAGACTCGCCCGCGTGTACTCTCTGCCAATCGGTACGCAAATCGAATATCCTCCTCCGACTGTGACCAACTGGGCACCAAAAACATATTGATGACAACACCATCGCGCTGGCATAAGGCGCCTTCGCGCAACGTAGCCTGCTCCGTTCTGGAATCGGGTGGGTAGAGCATGTACAGCATGGACTCTTCAAAATGCGCAGTAGGCAGGCCATCGGTGATCAGGATAATCTGCTTGTTCGGAGTGTCAACGGTAGCTAAATTCTGACGGGCTAGTCGCAAGGCATGTTGGATGTTGGTGAAGTGAGCGTGAATCTGCATTTCACTGATGTCCTGGCGACTCATATCCGCGCGCAAACGAACGACTGGATCATAAACGGTTACCGCTTTCGGCATTAGCTGAATGATCTCACCGGCCGAACGCAACTTGGCAAAAGTATACATTTCGATGAAGCGTAAAAAGTCTCCTGGATATTCACGAGTGATCAATCCTTGAAGCGCTAACGCCATTCGCTTGACATTAATGTACTGGCCATCATGACGCATTGATCCGCTCATGTCCATGATGACCACCGTAGCACACTTGGGCGAATTCCGTGTGCGATGGACTTCGATATCCGCATTGCTGAGCCTAACCGAGGAACTATCCGGTTGTCGTAGCAGAGCGTTAATCACGGTCTGAGTCGTATCCATATTCGCCAAGCTATCCCCAAACTCATAAGGCTTCGTCTGAGGCAACTCGACGCTTCCTTCACCAACGATTCGTCCGGCATGGCGCCCTGACCGTCCGGGTTGTAAGTTGGAAAAAATGCGCTGCAGCAGTTTGCCTTGAAATAATTTGTAAGCCTGCGGCGTCAACTGAAAGCCACCCCCAGAACTGCGATCCAAGCCCTGTCGCTCAGCCAGCTCACGCACCAGGTTCTCGATCTGTTGCCGCAGCGACTCCAACGACCCCATGTCCTCCGCACTTGCAAACTCGCTCAAGGTTTGCATGTCGATGATGCCAATCTGAGCGGACTGTTGAGCTTCGGCCAGTTGCTTAAGCAGTTCATCGATCTTTTCTAGCTCCTCTTTCACCTCCAGCGCCTCTGGAATTGACAGCGATTGACTACCAATAAACGTGTATTTGGCGTGTAGTTCCTCGACTTGGTACAAATTGCCCAGGTGATCGATCAGCCCAACGACCTGTCCCGCCAACTCACTGGTATCGTCGCCTGTTTCGTAGTAAATCCGCTCAAGCAAGTAGATTTGTCGTTCTTTGACCGCTCGGTGAAAGATAGTACGCAGGGCTGGCGGTGGCTTAATTCGATTAGCCGATTTTTGAAAGACTTGGTTAGCCTGCGAAAGCACTGTGCGAGTTTCGTAGGTCTCCAGGATCTTACGCTTGCGCTGCTCCAACAATTGCCTGAGATAATCGATACTGGGTCCCAGGTTGGCCAGTTGCTCGGGATCCAGTTGAATAGCGCGTGCCAATTCCTCCTCAGTCAATTCACGATATTCCCCGTACATCAAGGCGTGTTCAAAAGCATGAGTCACCAGGTCAGGTGGCGGCTGCGTGGGACTGGGAAATTTGCCAGGATCATATTTCTGATAGGTGTGAACGACACCGCCCAGTTTCGATTTTCGTGAAGTCATTACATTTCTCCAAGCCGATCAACATGAGACAAGGTCGCTAAAGTTCGTAGTAGATTTGTCCGTACTGCTGACTGCGGCTGATTCGATCCAAGGCATAAAGACCCGCCAGAACAAACTCGACGCAGGCCGCTCGCATTGCTGGCTGCTCACTTGCATTGACCTCAAAAGCGCGATCCCAAGCTGGCGGCACCGCCTGCAATCGTTCTGCATAAGCGCTGCTGGGTAACATGTCACCCACCTCGACACGTACGCCCTTCGCAAAAACGCTGGCGATTTCCTCTAGGCCATGCTGCTCGACGTATTGCTGAAAAACCACCTTGATCGATTCTGCTATAATTGCGTCCAGCACCTGACGCTCAGACATCTGGTGACTGCCCATCAGATCCAATTCCAGCTTTCCTAAACTGGATGCGTAAAGATGCCCCAGGTCGCTGATGCGCGGTACGGCAGGCGTTTCGCCGAGCACGATCGCACGTTGCCGAGCGCTGGCGATCATGGCGCGATAGTTTGCCAAGCTGAACCGCGCCGACACCCCTGACGCCTGATCGACATACTTGCTACGTCTGGCTTGTCGAGTAATCTCTTCGATGATCTCCGCCATAAAGTAGGGTACCACCACGCTAAAGGGTCCGTTAAGGTCCAGCTTGGCTTCTTGCTGCAGAATCTCGATTCCCAACTCACGATCTGCGGGATAATGAGTTTGGATGATCGATCCGATGCGATCCTTCAACTGGGGAATCACTTTGCCGCTTCGATTGTAAGTGCTTGGGTTAGCAGAAAACAGAATCAGGACATCCAGGTCGAAGCGGACCGGATAGCCACGAATTTGCACATCACGCTCCTCCAAGATATTGAACAGCCCGACCTGCACCAGTTCGTCTAATTCGGGCAGTTCATTCATCGCAAAAATCCCACGGTGCATTCGAGGTATCAAACCGAAGTGCAGCGCCTCCTCCGTACTCATGCTGACACCGCCAGTTAGCTTCGATGGATCGATCTCGCCAATGATGTCGGCAAACTTAGTTCCCGGACTCAACCTTTCCGTATAACGGTCTTCCCTAGCCCACCATGCGATGGGAATTTCCTCCGGCGCGTGCTGGGCCAGATATCTTTTGGCCGCACCTGTAATCGGACGCAATGGATCTTCGTGAATCGGGACACTTGGGATATCCAAATAGGGCACCCAAGGATCCAGAAATTGCACGAGCGCGCGCATCAACCGACTTTTGGCCTGCCCTTTCTCGCCCAGAAACAACATATCATGACCGGCCAAGATAGCGATATTGATCTCAGGGATCACCGTATGTTCATAACCCACGATACCCGGAAATAAAGGCTCATCCTGGGACAACATGCGAACAAAGTTGTCGTGTATTTCCTGCTTAACGGTCTTGGAATTCCAGCCACTTGCCTTTAGCTGCGCCAAATTGGTGGGACGACTCATCGACTCTCCTAAGTTACCTGTATTGTTCAGTACTGGACGTAAATGAAACTCTAGAACTTGGTTTCGACTGTTATAGTTGACTGAACATGGCCTTTGACAAGGGCTTTGAGCAAAAAAACTGAGAACTGTTCACCCGGAAGGTGAGCCGGCGCAGGGCCATCATACGATCCTTGATGTGGCCAATGGCCCGCACTGCAAACGTTACACGGCGGCGTGAATGATGAATTCGGCCAGCAAACCAGCCTGAAGTCTGGCTCCAACGCAGGCGCGAATCGGAGGATGCTGCGAATCGATCCAACTGTCCCAAGCCGAGTTCAGCACTGGAACATCATCTAAATGTTCAAGAAAAATGAGTACCTCCAACAAACGGTCCCGGCCTATCCCCCAGTTTGACAATGCCTGGTCGATCTGATTGAAAATCTGCTGGATCTGACCAGCGGCATCCAGCGAAGCGTCACTGGCAACTTCCACCCAGCGGGCTACCCCAAAATGAACGACGGTATCGGCGTATCTCGAGCAACTTGTCGTGCGCTGGATGCTTGTCATCTCAACTCCCTATTTCTCCGCCAGGAAACATCATGGACCGCCTACCGGTTGCTGGTAGGCAAGAACCGAAACAACCACTCAGGCGATCCGCTGCGCAGTTGATCGACGATCACTGCCACAATAATGATAACGCCGATGATGATGTAGGTATACGTGTTGGGAATCTGAAGCAGGGTACAACCATTACGAATGGTCACGATGATTAACGCACCAATGACCGATCCAAGAACTGAACCGCGCCCACCGCTCAGACTGCCTCCGCCCAAAACGACCGCTGCAATGATTTCCAACTCCTTTCCAGCTCCATCGGGCGGATTGCCGTTCTTGACTTCGGCAAAGTACAACAATCCACCAATTGCGAAGAACAGGCCAGCGAGCGTATAGACGCTGATCTGCATCAATGTGATAGGAATACCACACAGCCTGGCCGTCGAGCGATTGCTGCCAAGGGCAAAAAGGTTCCTTCCAAAAACGGTGTAGCGCAAAACAACCGCCACAACACAGGCTAACAAAATCGCGACAATTGCGTTGGAGGGAAAATAGGGAATCAACAAATATTTGTCTGGGTTCGATCCAGTAACGCTTAAGTTTTGCAGCCAGCCTGGAATTCGATCTGCCGGTGCGTAGACGGTCGACTCTTGAGCGATGATTTGGCCTATGCCCAAGAAGATCGTCATCGTTCCTAAGGTTACAATAAAGGGTACCACTTGGGTCACACTGATCAAAACCCCGTTGAATAAACCGCAAAGGCAACCCGTTAACAGCGCCAAGCCAACCCCGCAGGCAATGGAATAGGCGAAACCTGGGTCTGCTGCGGTCGCCGAGTAGTGTTTCAGATATGCTGCCAACACCGTACCGCTGAGCGTTAACGCCGTACCAGCCGATAAATCGATGCCTCCGGCAATAATAATCATGGTCATTCCCAATGCGGGCACTGCGATCAGCGAGGCAGAACTGGAAAGCACCCGCATGTTGCGCCAACTGAGAAAGCTACCCTCTCCCCAGGCTTGATCGGCTATGGCAAAGATCGCAACGATGACCAGCAGCGCTAACAAAGGCCCTAACTGGCTGCCTAGCAACAACTTGAAAGTCCAGTTTGAATTTTTCATTTCACAGCACAATCGCAAAAAATCAAAAAGCCCAACCAAAATTCATCCAAGTGGTGCCAACCAGCAAATAACTTTAGTCGTTGCCAATCGCGCAGCGCATGATTTCTTCGTCCGTCCACTGGTTTGCACTGCGAACCTGTATCAATCTACCGCGAGCCATCACGCCGATGCGATCACAAACCGCTAACAGTTCGGGCAGGTAAGAACTAACAAAGACCACGGTTTTTCCCTGGGCAGCCGCCAAACCCATCAAGCGATAGATCTCGGCTTTACTTCCCACATCGATCCCCTTGGTCGGCTCGTCCAGCAGCAATACCTGCGCTCGTTGGTGCAGAATGCGACCCAGAGCCACCTTCTGCTGATTGCCGCCAGACAATTCGGCCACCGCCTGACCTGCACTTCTCGCCTTAACTTCCACCTGCTGAATTTGTTGAAGCACGGCTTGCTCACGTTTCCGAAGCTTCAAAAAA
>Ga0208361_1000501_pt1 | contig 10566 bp, 10 predicted proteins | sample LakMenEpi05Aug10_FD_150670 | JGI IMG/M metagenome (GOLD analysis project Ga0208361, IMG submission 150670) | Freshwater microbial communities from Lake Mendota, WI - 05AUG2010 deep hole epilimnion (SPAdes) | ecosystem: Environmental > Aquatic > Freshwater > Lake > Epilimnion/Euphotic zone ... | reverse complement strand
CACGGGTATCACGATGCTGATCCGGACTATCGCGAGAAGAATTCCAAGAAGAATTACGGGCGGATTCTTGAGAAATTCCGCGGGCGTACAGACATCCTGAGTGCGCGGAGATGATTGCGCAAAGTGATTTTTAGTCGGAGAATTGAGCCGTGCTAAAGCGAGCCATTGCTGTAGGAGTGTCTGCATGCTTGCTGGCGGTTGCTTCCCCAATGAGTAACGCTGCAATCAAAGTCGGTGCCACTTGCCCAACTATTGGAAAAACCAAAAAGGTTGGGACTCAGACTCTTATCTGCAAGAAACAGGGCAAAAAGTCCGTATGGGCTAAACGAGCCACTTCTACAAGTAACGCCGCAGGCAAATCCGATTTAGCAGCGCCGACACCGACAACTTCTCCAACACCGACAACTTCTCCAACACCGACACCGACAACTTCTCCAACACCGACAACTTCTCCAACACCGACGCCAACTCCAACAGTGACGCAAGAGGCAATACCTGACTTCTTGACGATGAACGATTCAAATAATGAGTTGGCCTTGAAAGTTGCATGGAAGTCATTTGATAAACGAATGTCTCTAGCTACGACACCGAAGGCGAAGATTGAACTTCGAATTGGAGATAAAACAGATAAAACTAGAGCCAATGATTACATTCGATCACTAATTCGATCTGTTGCATTTTGGGATGATATCTACTCACCAACCAAACCCGTTGTCGCTTCACTCGCATATTCTGATGAGTATCTCTGGATGGAAAGTCAGTGGAAGCAATTTGGAATCAATCCAAATGATATGGGCGGTGAGTCTGGTTATAAATCCAATGGTGCAGACTGCAATCAAGGTTCTGCAATGCTTGATAAGGGGACTGACCCATTTTTTTGGGGATGTCTTGCAAGTAGAGGCTCAATTGACTTCATCGGAGTACAGAAATTTGCTGGCCACGAATACACACATGTCGTCCAATCGTTCTTAATTGAATGGAAGTCAGGGAGTTACAAACGGAGCGCGCTACCAATGTTGTTTACTGAAGGTTCAGCAGATTTCTATGGAATAGCTTCTGCTTCGAGTGATCAAAGTGCGTTTCTCAAGAATTGGTCTGAGTCCCGAATAAAGGGGTTCTTTGGAAGCACAGAAGAACGAGCGGTAATCAAATCTTGGAACGCAGAGAAGTGGCAATGGGCGTTGAATGAAAACGCGAAGAACAATCAGATACCAGAATCGCGCTGGGTTCAGTATTACTCAGGACGCGAATTGGTTGCTCGAATGATTGGACTAAAAGGCCATGAAGGATTTGTGGAATTTATGAAGAAGACTGAGAGCTCGCAAGACTGGAAAAAGAGTTTTGTCGATGTGTATGGGATTACATGGGATGAATTCACCGCAAAGATGAGCCTAGAGTTAGTTGAGATCACTAAGAGATTAGTTCCATAGGGATCTCATCTAATGGAGCTCATCAAGAAGTACACAACGCTGCGACTGGGTGGCCCGGCAAAGAAGCTTGTTCATGTGGCAACAGAAGAGGAATTAGTAAATGCAGTGAAGGCTGCCGATGCTGCAGGTGAAGAGGTACTGATTATTGGTGGTGGATCCAATGTTTTGGTGGGCGACGAAGGATTTAACGGGACCGTCATCCGCGTTGAAACTAAGGGAAATAGCTATCACGTTGATGCGTGCAGCGGGGGAATGATCACGGTTGCTGCTGGCGAGGATTGGGATGGATTTGTCGAGTGGATTTTAAGTAAGGGATTTGCCGGGCTTGAGACGATGTCAGGAATTCCGGGAACTGTTGGTGGTGCACCAATTCAGAACATCGGTGCGTATGGCCATGAAGTCGCAGAAGTAATTGCGCGAGTGCGTACCTGGGATAGGAAAGCTGGGGCGTATAAGACTTTCTCTAATTCTGAATGTGAGTTTGCATATCGCTCGTCGGTATTTAAGAAGAATCCTGGGCGGTATGTGATTATTGATGTGACTTTTCAATTGCGTAATGGCGAAATGAGTCTGCCGATAACATATAAAGAGTTAGCAAGTTATCTAGGTGTCGATTTAGAAGCGCGAGCTTTAGTGAGTGATGTACGCAAAGCGGTCTTGGCGCTGCGTGCAGCTAAAGGAATGTTGTTGGATGAGAAAGACCACGACACATGGTCAGCTGGATCATTCTTTGTTAATCCGATTGTTAGTAAAGAGATTGCGGCGACGCTGCCCGCAGATGCACCGCGTTGGCCACAAGCAGATGGACGTATCAAGACATCAGCTGCATGGTTGATGGAGAACGCAGGTATGAAAAAAGGAAAAGCACATAATGGCGCCGCTATTTCTAATAAGCATGTATTGGCGTTAGTGAATACGGGAAGTGCAACAGCGGCCGATATCGTGGATATTGCGCGATCTGCACGGAGCGCAGTCCATGAGAAATTCGGAATTACCCTCGAACCAGAAGTTCAGTTTGTGGGATTGAGTCTGTAATTACTTGGCTTCGGCCAACAAGTTCTTGATGCGAGTAACGCCTTCGATGATGTCTTCATCGGATGTGGCGTAAGAAAGACGCATATAACCAGAGGGTCCGAAGGCTTCGCCGGGGACTACTGCGACTTCCGCTTCTTCAAGTATGAGCGTAGCAAGTTCAGCAGAAGTACTTGGACGGCGGCCGCGAATTTCCTTGTTAAGAACACCTTTAACAGACGGATAAACATAGAAGGCTCCTGTTGGGGTCGGGCATTCGATTCCGGGGATTTCGTTAAGCATCGTGACGATTAATTTCCGGCGGCGATCAAATGCTTCACCCATCTTCTTGACCGCAGAGAGATCGTTAGTGAGCGCGGTGATTGCAGCGCGTTGGGCAATGTTGGAGACATTTGAAGTTAAGTGTGATTGAAGATTTGTTGCGGCTTTGATGACATCTTTTGGTCCGACCATCCAACCAACGCGCCATCCCGTCATCGCATAAGTTTTTGCAACGCCATTGAGGATGATTGTCTTATCGGCCATGGCTGGGACAAGAACTGGAAGTGAGGGCGCAGTAGCGCCGTCATAAAGTAAGTGTTCATAAATTTCATCAGTAATGATCCAGATATCGTTCTTGAGCGCCCATTCACCGATTGCTTTGACTTGCTCGGGAGAATAAACCGAACCGGTGGGATTAGATGGCGAGCAGAAGAGAAGCGCTTTGGTCTTCGGTGTGCGCGCTTTCTCGAGTTGCTCGACAGAAACGAGATAGTTCTGTGACTCATCTGCGAAGATTTCGACGGGTGTACCGCCCGCTAACTTGATGCACTCAGGATATGTAGTCCAATAAGGAGAAGGAAGAATTACTTCATCGCCTTTATCAACGATTGTGGCGAATGCTTGATAGACAGCTTGCTTGCCGCCATTGGTAACAAGAACTTGATCTGCAGTAATTTCAAAATTCGAATCGCGCTTTGTTTTCTTTACGATTGCTTCACGTAATTCTGGAAGTCCTGGTGTTGGTGAGTATCTGTGGTTTGCAGGAACTTTTGCTGCCGCGACTGCAGATTCGACGATGTAATCAGGGGTGGGAAAATCTGGTTCGCCGGCTCCGAAACCAATGACGGGGCGGCCGGCAGCCTTGAGAGCTTTGGCTTTGGCATCGACGGCCAAGGTCGCAGACTCAGCGATGGCGGCGATTCGTGCGGAGATTCGAGGTTTGCTCACAGCGGGAGTCTTCCATAAGCGGGCTTGAGCGCGAGTTTTACCTAAATGGGGTCTCTCACCTAGACTTGCGCGTCCTGGCGCTTGCTTGATCGGGTAAATAAAACAATTCGATTATGAAAAGTCCATGCTTTTGCATGTCCTCACATAGAGAACATGTTGTTAGCGCCTCGAAGGGCAGTAGCTCAACTGGCCAGAGTTCCGGTCTCCAAAACCGGCGGTTGGGGGTTCAAGTCCCTCCTGCCCTGCGCAGTTGTTGTACCCAAGTAAGACAGCAGTGAGTTGAGTAGCAGTAACCAGAAGCACCCGAAGTAACAGAGATAGAAAGGAAGACGAGATGAGTGAGAACTCAGAGGGCAAAGAACTAGGTTTCTTTGCGCGCATTGCGCTTTTCTATCGTCAAGCAATTAACGAACTTCGTAAAGTCGTGTGGCCATCACGAAATATGTTGACCACATATACCGGCGTCGTTCTTGTCTTCGTTATTTTCGTGATTGCTGTGGTCTCAATCTTCGATCTTGGTTTAACACGTCTAGTTTTCTACGTCTTCGGCGAGTAATCGGCGAATCAGATTTATAAAAGGGAGGGATGATGAGCGAAGAGCAAGTTGTAGCAGCTGTTGAAGAAGCAGTCCTTGATACCGATATTGAACTTGAAGAGGAAGAAGTTCAAGAAGAAGTATCTCCGGAAGTTGCTGCGTTCCGTGCTGACCTCGCATCTCAGCCTGGTGATTGGTATGTCGTGCATTCATATGCCGGCTTTGAAAAGCGCGTAAAGGGAAATCTCCTCCAGCGCATCCAGTCACTTCACATGGAAGATTTCATTTTCCAGATTGAAGTTCCAGAAGAAGAAGTAACCGAGATTAAAAATGGTCAGCGCAAGCAAGTGAAGCGCAATATCTATCCAGGTTATGTTCTTGTCCGTATGGATCTGACCGATGAGTCATGGTCCTGCGTACGTAACACCCCAGGCGTCACTGGTTTCGTTGGAAACTCACATCATCCAAGCCCACTTCCATTATCGGAAGCAGAGAAGATGTTGATGCCTCGTGAGCTCAAGAAGACCATGAAGCCTGATGTGAAGGTTGTGGACTTCTCTGTTGGCGAATCCGTCACCGTTATGGATGGCCCATTCGCCACCTTGCCGGCCACGATCTCCGAGATCATGCCAGAGCAGGCGAAACTCAAGGTTCTTGTATCGATCTTCGGTCGCGAGACCCCGGTCGAACTTTCATTCCACCAGGTACAGAAGATCTAAAGAGATTTAATAAAAAAGGAAACAAGGAGAAGAAAATGGCACCGAAGAAGAAGATCAGCGCACTCATCAAGCTGCAGATCCAGGCAGGCGCTGCAACACCAGCTCCACCAGTTGGTCCAGCTCTTGGTCAGCATGGTGTCAACATCATGGACTTCGTCAAGCAGTACAACGCTGCTACTGAGAAGCAAAAAGGTGAAATCGTCCCAGTCGAGATCACTGTCTATGAAGATCGCTCTTTCACCTTCATCACCAAGACTCCTCCAGCATCACGTCTACTTTTGAAGGCAGCAGGACTCGATAAGGGTTCTTCTGTTCCTCACAAGGACAAAGTTGGATCTGTCACCTGGAAGCAGTGTGAAGAGATCGCAACCTTGAAGAAAGATGACCTCAACGCAAACGATGTAGCAGCTGGCGCAAAGATCATCGCCGGAACTGCACGTTCGATGGGAATCGTCGTTAAGTAATAAGTAAAAACTAAATAAGATAAGAACACAATAAACAAGTCGTGGGAGGACCTCGCTGGTCCGTTATCACCACTACTTCCACTAACTCCCTCACGGGAAGAGAAGAGAAGAAGAAATGAAGCGCAGTAAGAAATACACAGCCGCGGCTGCAAAGATCAACGCGGACCAGCTCTACACACCACTTGCTGGTATGAAGTTGGTAAAAGACACAAACGTAACCAAGTACGACGCATCTGTTGAAGTTTCTATGGTGCTCGGCGTTGATCCAAAGAAAGCTGATCAAGCCGTTCGCTCCGTCGTTAACCTTCCACACGGAACCGGTAAGACTGCACGCGTCTTGGTATTCGCAACCGGACCTCGCGCAGAAGAAGCGAAAGCAGCTGGCGCAGATATCGTCGGTGGCGATGAACTTATTGAAGAAGTAAATGGCGGACGTCTTGATTATGACGCCGTTGTCTCCACACCAGAATTGATGGGTAAAGTCGGTCGTCTCGGAAAGGTTCTCGGTCCACGCGGTTTGATGCCAAACCCAAAGACCGGAACAGTGACCACCGATGTTGCTAAGGCTGTTACCGATATCAAGGGCGGAAAGATTGAATTCCGCGTTGATAAGGATTGCAACCTCCACTTCATCATCGGAAAGTCATCCTTCAGCGCAGAACAACTCGCTGATAACTATGCAGCCGCTATGGACGAAGTACTTCGTGCGAAGCCTGCATCATCTAAGGGTCGTTACATTCGCAAAGCAGTTGTATCAACCACGATGGGACCTGGCGTTCCACTTGATACCAACTACGCTCGCGAAGGCGGACCAATCATTCAATAGTTGAATCAATCGTTGATTCTCGGAATTGACCCCGTCGCCTAACCGCGGCGGGGTTTATTTTTTTTGCCTTCGCATGTACTTTCTTGGCATGAAACGAGCTATTGTCCTTGTAACCGCACTTTGTATTTCACTCCTTGTCGCTCCAAGCAATATTGCTAAGGCAGCAGAGTGGACGATGACGCAGGACGCGGTTTCGCTTGGAATCAATGGCGTATCACCTCACGTAGATCGACTTAATGGAACTGATCGTGTTTGGCGATCGGATGGACCTTCTGGCACAGTGATAAGTGATTGCAACGATGCAGGTGTTTGCATCAATGTTCCAGCGCCTAGCCGACTAGGTAATGACTTTGCAGTTGTGACTTTCTCAAATGGAACCAAACGCGCGTATTTCAAAGATATAGATGGCCAATTCCAACAGGTCTTTTCCGCGCCATGTTTAGATGCTGGATGTACATCCGTGGGCAGCAGAACAGCCACAAGTAGTGAGATGCGCGTTCCTTCGTCCATGAGAGCTTGGGGAGTTCCGGATCCAGTTTTGATGCCTGATGGGAAAGTGCGTATCTACATTGTTGAGAGTCCAGTACCCGGTAAGTGCACCGAAAAGATTGCGTCATACATTTCTAACGATGGAGTGACTTTCACGAAAGAAACTGGTTGGCGATTTGAAGGTGGCTATGTTGATACTGAAATTTTGCGCGCCAAAGATGGCGACTGGTTAATGATTATGGCGGACATAGCGTGTACTCCCTCAAGACGCCAAGAGCTTTTCATTAGTACATCCAAAGATGGTTTAACGTGGACTAACCCAGAAATACTTATCGGAACTGGCGTCTATGGTTTAGATCCAACTGGATATGAAGTTTCAAGTGGCGTTTACCGAATTTATTATTCGCAAGAGAGCCGTATGGGGGCGCAAGATTTCCAAGTTAAGCGTGGAACTCTCAAGTTCACCCCGGCCGCAGTTGTAACACCAACTCCAACACCAACGCCTACGCCCACTCCAACACCAACACCTACGCCCACTCCAACACCAACACCAACTCCAACACCAACGCCTACGCCCACTCCAACACCGACTCCAACTCCAGTGGTTACTGCACAAGCAACTGCAACGCCCACAACTGCGCCAGCAAAATTAAAGAAGACAATTACTTGCGTCAAAGGCAAATCAGTGAAGAAAGTTTCGGCTATTAATCCCAAGTGTCCGAAAGGCTACAAGAAGAAGTAATTACGATACTAAGAGTAGTTAGAAATTTGTTTGCGCTGATTGATTTCACTCTTAAAGGTGGGAGAATTCGGCCGACTGAGTTGGTTTGACTCTATTCAAACCTGGTATCGGCTACAAAGCGACAGAGAGAGCCTCGTTTCTGCGGGGCTCTTTTTCTTTATTCACAGAGTTGAGTTCTCAACAATTTCAACATTGCACAAAATTTATGAACGAAAGAACTTGAGCATTTGCACACGTGTCGGCTTGGTGTAGTGGCAGCATTCTTGACTCTGGTTCAAGGGGCGCGGGTTCGATCCCCGTAGCCGATACGCTTGATTTTGACCGAAGAGCCCCTCTCAACCTAGTATCTGCCTCCTCACCAGAGACTGCTGGTTTCGGATCTACATGGTTCGAAATAAATGTCGAAAGACAGCCCGCATAGGTTCGAGCGGATTACCCCGCGCGTTTCTATGCGTCGGGGTTTTTTACATTTAGAAGGCAGAAATTCTGGGGAACAAGTAGAAAGGAAGCCAGATGGCTCGCCCAGATAAGGCAGCAGCAGTTGCTGAACTAGTCGAAGACTTTAAGTCTGCCGACGCAACAGTTGTTACCGAGTATCGCGGTTTGACCGTGACCTCAATCAAAGCGCTACGTCGTTCACTTGGTACAGATACCAAGTACAAAGTAGCTAAGAACACGCTCGTCAAGATTGCTGCAAAAGAGGCCGGAGTAACCGTCGATGACGCACTTCTCACCGGTCCAACCGCAGTCGCCTTCATTAAGGGTGACTCTGTTGTTGCTGCAAAGAGCCTCAAGAACTTCCAGAAAGAGAATCCATTCCTTGTTATCAAAGGTGGAATCTTTGAAGGTAAGCCAGTAACCACAGCTGAAATCATGAAGCTAGCGGATCTCGAATCACGCGAAGTTCTCTTGGCGAAGCTTGCTGGTGCTATGAAGGCATCAATGGCAAAAGCAGCACGCGCATTCGATGCTCTTCGTATCAAGAGAGAAGCAGAAGCTGGAGCGCCTGCACAAGCAGCTGCGCCAGTTGAAGCCGCACCCGCTGCAGAAGCAGCACCTGTCGCAGAAGCCGCAGCACCTGAAGCAACTTCAGAAGTTGTAGCCGAAGCTCAAGCAGAAACTTCTGCAGAACCAACAGCTGAACCAACAGAAAACGCGTAAAGAAAGAGGAATACAAAATGGCAAAACTCAGCACTGACGACCTATTGGGTCAATTCAAGGAAATGTCACTTGTCGAGCTCTCAGATTTCGTAAAGGCATTTGAAGAAGCATTCGATGTAACAGCAGCTGCTCCAGTAGCAGTTATGGCAGCAGGCGGAGCCGCAGGTGGCGAAGCAGCAGCCGCACAGGACGAGTTCACAGTCGTCATTGAAGACGCAGGCTCACAGAAGATCGCCGTCATCAAGGAAGTACGTGCGCTTAACTCCAGCCTCGGTCTCAAGGAAGCTAAGGACCTCGTCGATGCAACTCCAGCCACCGTGCTTGAGAAGGCAGACAAGGCAACAGCAGATAAGGCAAAGGCAGCTCTCGAAGCAGCTGGCGCAAAGGTCTCTGTTAAGTAGTCCAGAACCCGAAAGCCTCGAAAGGGCCCTCCTTATACAGGGGGGCCTTTTCTATTTCCTCTAAATTCCCTCAGTTGGACATCGGCGTGTCGCGGGGGCTATCCTGACCCCTCGCACAAATTTCTAGGGTCAGGCATATAGCGGCTGAGGCCTTACGTTCGCTGTGCGGAAAGTCCGAAACATTTGTAGCGAAACTTTGGAAGGACATCTCTTGGCCGCGAAAACGAAATCAACTGCACCGCAACGTATTTCTTTCGCCAAGATCCGCGAACCACAAGAAGTTCCAAATCTATTAGCTCTCCAAATTGAGAGCTTTGATTGGCTGCTCGGAAACGATGCGTGGCGCGCGAGACTTGGTAAAAACGAAAGACCAGATCGTGGAGAAATCCCGAAGACATCTGGCTTGGAAGAGATTTTTGAAGAGATCTCTCCGATTGAAGACTTCCAAGGATCGATGTCGCTCTCATTCCGCGACCATCGTTTCGAACCTGCGAAGTACACCATCGCAGAATGTAAAGAGCGCGACATTACCTACGCAGCTCCATTGTTCGTAACCGCAGAATTCACCAACAACGTCACAGGTGAAATCAAGTCCCAGACAGTTTTCATGGGCGACTTCCCATTGATGACTCCGCGCGGAACATTCGTCATCAACGGAACAGAACGTGTTGTTGTTTCACAACTCGTTCGTTCTCCTGGCGTTTATTTTGAGCGCACTGTCGAGAAGACATCTGACAAAGATATTTACACTGCAAAGATCATCCCAAGCCGTGGTGCATGGCTTGAGTTTGAAATTGATAAGAAAGATTTCGTTGCAGTACGTATCGATCGTAAGCGTAAGCAATCCGTAACCGTATTCTTGAAGGCTCTTGGTTGGACTAACGACCAGATCCTCACAGAGTTCGGCGAATACGATTCGATGAAAGACACTCTTGCAAAAGATAACGTCAACACACAAGACGAAGCTTTGCTCGATATTTATCGCAAGATGCGTCCCGGTGAGCCTCCAACAAAGGAAGCTGCCCAAACCCTTATTGAGAACCTCTATTTCAACCCTAAGCGCTATGACTTGGCCAAGGTCGGTCGTTTTAAGGTAAATAAGAAGCTCGGTTTGGACCTTGATCTAGGTAAGTCCTTGCTCGCTATCGACGACATCGTCGGAACAATCCGTTACCTCGTTGCACTTCACAAGAACGAGACTCTGATTGATCTTGGAAAGCAAGTTCGTGTTGAGATCGACGATATCGATCACTTCGGTAACCGTCGCCTTCGCACTGTTGGTGAATTGATCCAGAACCAAGTACGTGTTGGTTTGTCTCGTATGGAGCGCGTTGTTCGCGAACGTATGACAACCCAAGATGTCGAAGCGATCACACCACAAACTTTGATCAACATCCGTCCTATCACTGCTGCAATCAAAGAGTTCTTTGGAACATCTCAGTTGTCACAGTTCATGGATCAAACAAACCCAATCTCTGGTCTTACACACAAGCGTCGTCTTTCAGCGCTCGGACCTGGTGGACTTTCACGTGATCGTGCGGGCTTCGAAGTTCGCGAC
>Ga0208361_1000495_pt1 | contig 10676 bp, 8 predicted proteins | sample LakMenEpi05Aug10_FD_150670 | JGI IMG/M metagenome (GOLD analysis project Ga0208361, IMG submission 150670) | Freshwater microbial communities from Lake Mendota, WI - 05AUG2010 deep hole epilimnion (SPAdes) | ecosystem: Environmental > Aquatic > Freshwater > Lake > Epilimnion/Euphotic zone ... | reverse complement strand
CCCGCCGTGACTTGGCTCAGGCCAACCGGGAAAACTATCCTCCCCTGGTGAATTTTAGTCTGTACCTGCTTTGCGAAATTGCCATTGCAGCGTGTGACATGGCAGAAGTGCTGGGGATGGCCATTGGCATTCACCTGCTGACAGGCTTACCCTTGCTCACCGGAACACTCATTACCATTGCCGATACTTTTCTTTTCCTGCTCTTGCATCATTTCGGTATCAGAAAAATGGAGGCCTTCATCATCAGCCTGGTCGCCATTATCGGTATCTGCTTTCTGGCACAGATTCTCATGGCACAACCCGATCTGGGTAAGGTTATGACTGGCTTTGTTCCCGGCAACCTGACGGGCGATTCACTTTTTATTGCCATTGGTATCATTGGTGCCACCGTTATGCCCCATAACCTATACCTCCATTCAGCACTTGTACAGACCCGAAAAATCAGTAATGACCGGGAAGGCATACGTCGGGCCATCAAATATAATATCATTGATAGCGCCATTGCACTCAATGCAGCTTTCCTGGTAAATGCTGCCATACTTATTTTGGCAGCAAGTCTCTTTTTTACCGGTGGATATACAGGTGTTGCACAGATACAAGATGCACATCGTTTACTGGAGCCTTTGCTGGGTAATAAATGGGCACCGATTTTATTTGCAGTCGCACTGATTGCTGCCGGACAAAGTTCAACCATTACCGGCACACTGGCTGGTCAAATTGTAATGGAAGGATACCTGCACCTCCGTATTAGTCCATGGCTGCGCCGATTGATTACCCGACTGTTGGCCATTGTGCCTGCCTTATTGGTGATTCTGATTTATGGCGAAAGTAAAGTCGATGATCTATTGGTGATCAGTCAGATTGTATTAAGCTTGCAGCTGGGTTTTGCAGTTATACCGCTGATACATTTTGTAAGTGATAAATCTACCATGGGTGAATTTGTGATTTCGCCCACCACCCGCCTATTTGCATGGCTCGTGGCTGCTATTCTTGTTTTTCTGAATGGTAGACTGGTCTTCGAACAACTCTCGTCTTTCTATACCTCGAATATCGATCTGATCTGGAAGTACCTCATGCTTATCCCGGTGGGATGGATTGGCTGGTTATTTCTCGTTATGACTTTCCTGCCCGTGATGAAGAAACGTCGTGCCAGAAAAAAAGCCTCCCTGCATGGAGATCCGTTACCTATCAACGATTTACAACCCATTGAAAGAAATTGTATTGCTGTTGCGCTTGATTTTTCGGAAGCAGATCGGATACTCATTGAGAATGCCGTATCACAGAAAAATGACAATACCCGACTGGTTTTACTACACGTTGTAGAAAGCGCTTCTGCCGGATATTTTGGCGCGTCCAGCGATGATGAGGAGACGCGTGCCGACCGCATTCGGCTCGAACAATATCAGTCACAATTACTTACCAAAGGGTGGGAGGTAAGCATCGAGTTAGGTTTTGGCAACAGGGTAAAGGAAATCGTTCGCATTACCCGCGAAAGTGGCGCCGATCTGCTCGTGATGGGCGCTCACCGCCATGCCGGTCTTAAAGACTATCTCTTTGGTGAAACCATTGAAGGGGTGCGCCACGCACTCACCATTCCTGTTTTGGTAGTGAATGTTCAATAGATGCAAATGAATTATTACATTTGCATCTACTTAAGTATTTCATAATTTATATTTATATGTCGGAAAAGATTAAAGTATTGAATCCGGTGGTTGAACTGGATGGGGATGAAATGACGCGCATCATCTGGAAATTCATCAAAGACAAACTGATCCTGCCCTACCTGGATCTTGACATCAAATACTACGACCTGGGTATGGAATACCGCGATGAAACCAATGACCAGGTTACTGTGGATGCAGCCAACGCCATCAAACAATACGGTGTAGGCATTAAATGTGCAACCATCACACCCGATGAACAGCGCGTGGAAGAATTCAAGCTAAAACAAATGTGGAAGAGTCCGAACGGCACCATCCGCAACATATTAGATGGAACTGTATTTCGCGAGCCCATTGTTTGTCAGAATGTGCCCCGATTGGTGCCCAACTGGACTGCCCCGATTTGTATCGGTCGTCATGCTTTTGGTGATCAATATCGTGCGACTGATTTCGTGACCAAAGGAAAAGGTAAACTCACCATACGGTTTGAAGGAGAAGATGGACAAGTAATTGAACACGAAGTGTATCAGTTTAAAGGAGACGGCGTCGCACTCGCTATGTATAATACAGACGAGAGCATCATGGGTTTTGCCAGAAGTTGCTTCAATACCGCACTTGCCAAAAAATGGCCACTTTATCTTTCTACCAAGAATACCATCTTGAAAAAATACGATGGACGATTCAAAGATATTTTCGAGACCATCTATCAAACAGAATTCAAGACGGCATATAAAGAGGCCGGCATAACCTATGAACATCGTTTGATTGATGATATGGTAGCCAGTGCTTTAAAGTGGAATGGCAATTTCGTTTGGGCTTGTAAGAATTATGATGGTGATGTACAAAGTGATACAGTAGCGCAGGGATTTGGTTCTCTTGGATTAATGACGTCTACTTTGATAACACCCGATGGGAAAGTGATGGAAGCGGAAGCAGCCCACGGAACAGTTACCCGCCATTACCGCGATCATCAACAGGGGAAGCCAACTTCTACCAATCCAATCGCTTCCATTTTTGCCTGGACACGCGGACTCGAATTTCGTGGCAAGCTCGATAACAACGAGGCATTGATTCATTTCTGCCGCACCCTGGAAAAAGTATGTGTTGAAACGGTTGAGGGAGGTCAGATGACGAAGGATTTAGCCGTATGTATACACGGCAACAAAGTAGAACATGGAAAACATTACCTCTACACGGAAGAATTCCTGGAGGCATTGGATAAAAACCTGCAAGCAAAACTGAACAACTAAGTCAGTCCAGCTACTCTATAATTGTTGCGCTGCTTATTTCTGTAAACGGGAACCCTCCTGCAGCATTGCTTCCTGTAAGACCTGTCCGACATTACCATTCGGTGCTTGTATATGTAACAAAGCAGCTACTGTTGGCGCAATATCCGTCATGTAAACCATTTTATTACTGCTGCCTTTCTTGATGCCCCAACCATACCAAAGCAATGGTATATGTGTATCATACTGAAAAGGAGAACCATGGGTTGTTCCGGTGTTACCCCCTATAAAATAGCCGGGCTTCGGTATAAATATAACATCACCACTGCGGGAAGGATGAAAGCCGTTGGCATACATCTCGCGGATTGTTTTTGGTAGTGGTGAAATCAGAATATCATCACTTGCGAAGGCATGCGTGATCGCATCATCTTTCATCAGATAAGCAGCAATCCAGTTTTTTATCTCAAGCATATCTGCCTTTGAAGTATCGAATCTTTTTCTGCTGAGGTACACCTGTTCATTCATAATTGATGCAATGGCATTTTCAATGCCGAACCTTTGTTTGATCTGCAGGTTCATCTCCTTCATCATGCCCGTCATATCTAATAATCCGCCCGGAATCTTATTTTCCTTTAAAAAGCCCGGAACATGCGCAACGGCATGATCGGCTGTTAGAAAAACTGTATAGGATTTAGCGCCAAGTTGTGCATCTAAAAACTGAAAGAATTTACCCAGTTCTTGATCGAGTCGAACATAGTCATCAACATTTTCCCATGAATTCGGACCAAATGAATGGCCGATATAATCAGGAGAAGAAAAGCTGACGGCTAAAAAATCGGTGGCTGTGCCCTGACCAAGCTTTTCACCCAGAATGGCAGCTTTGGCCATTTCGGCAGTAAGTGTATTGCCCCAGGGCGTACTGGAAATTTTGCTATAATCCTTACCAACGAATTTGCTCAGATCATAGGGAAAGGCAACCGCCTCCTTGCCAAAGGGTTTGCTCTCATACGACTTCTCATCTGCTGTTGCATAAGCAGTATAAACAGTGGCAGGTAATAAGGTTTTCCAGCCCAGCTGATACAAGGAATCCGGCAGTTTACGCTGATTGAATTTTTGTGCCCAAGCAGGCAACTCATTCATGTAATAAGTGCTGCTGATAAAATTGCCGGATTTGGCTTCATACCAATAGGCGGCATTGGCAGAATGACCCGCAGGTAAAATTGCCCCCCTGTCTTTGATAGCAATACCAATTACTTTACTGGCAAAATTGTTGGAAAGTCTTAGTTCATCACAAACGGTTGTGGTGAGCATATTCTTCGGACTCATTTGTCCGTCCTCCTCGGTTTTTCCTCCCACACCCTTCACTGATTTATCTTCACTACAATACATGCCTTTGTGCAGGCGGTTTTCCCACCAATTATTTCCTACGATTCCATGAATTGCCGGAACGCTTCCGGTATAAACACAAGTATGGCCGCAGGCCGTTACTGTAGGGGTATAAGGCACCTGTGTGTTGTCAAATGAAAATCCGTCTCCCAGCATCCGGCGAAATCCACCGTTGGCTTGGAAAAGGTTGTAATAACGCGTGAGGTAGTCCCACCGCATCTGGTCGACCACAATACCCACCACCAGTTTGGGGTGGTTGGGAACCTGGGCTTCACGCATAGGTTTTTGTGCCTGCAGCTGACAAGCCAGCAGCAACAAAAGAGAAACAGACCTGATTTTCATATGTATCGTACTGAATGAGTTAATCAATAGCAAGTTACGGTAAGAAACGGATTTATATTTGATCACCTAAATAAACACTACCTACAGACTGAAAAAGACCATAATTTCTTAACTTTGCACCATCATAATTGATTTAATTGTTATCGCTATGGCAGATATTTTTGAAAAATTATTGAAGAACGCCGGTCCGATCGGTCAGCACCGCAAGCGGGCACATGGCTATTTTGCATTTCCAAAGCTGGAAGGACCCATCTCCAGTCGTATGATGTTCCGTGGCAAGGAAATGGTGGTATGGAGTCTGAATAATTATCTCGGACTGGCCAACCATCCGGAAATTCGTAAAACCGATGCTGATGCTTCTGCTCAGTTTGGATTGGCTTACCCAATGGGTGCCCGCATGATGAGTGGAAATAGCAATTACCACGAACAACTGGAGCGTGAACTCGCTGAATTTGAGGGGAAAGAAGATGCCATCCTCATGAATTTTGGCTATCAGGGTATCATGAGTGCCATCGATGCGGTCTGTGGTCGTCACGATGTAATCGTATACGATGCTGAATCACATGCCTGTATCATTGATGGACTTCGTTTACACCCGGGACACCGCTATGTGTTTAAACACAATGACATGGAAGACCTGGTGAAGCAACTGGACCGAGCAACCCAACTCATTCAAAAACAACATGCCGGTGGCATACTTGTTATCACAGAAGGAGTATTTGGTATGGCGGGCGATCAGGGTAAATTGAAAGAGATTGTGGAGCTGAAGACAAAGTATGAGTTCCGCTTATTGGTAGATGATGCCCATGGTTTCGGTACGCTCGGTAAAACGGGTGCCGGTGCAGGGGAAGAGCAAGGATGTCAGGATGGTATTGATTTATACTTCTCTACCTTCGCCAAATCCATGGCTTCTATTGGTGCATTTTTAGCCGGAGACCGCGACATCATTGATTTCATTCGTTATAACATCCGTTCGCAGATTTTCGCTAAGAGTCTGCCCATGCCAATTGTGTTGGGCAACCTGAAGCGCCTGGAATTACTGAAAACACAGCCTCAATTGAAGGCGAAACTCTGGGAAAATGCCCTCCGCCTGCAGAAAGGACTCAAAGAAAGAGGTTTTGATATCGGAAACACCAATACCATGGTAACGCCCGTTTACATGAAGGGTGGGGTAGAAGAAGCTACCGCCATGGTGACCGACCTGCGTGAGAACTATCATATCTTCTGTTCGATCGTGGTATATCCGGTTATTCCCAAAGGTCATATCATCTATCGCCTGATTCCTACTGCCACACATACCGAGCAAGACATTGAAGAAACCCTGCGTGCTTTCAGCGAAACCAAAGCCAAACTGGATGCGGGTGCTTATAAGTCTGAAATGATTCCGGATATGGCAGAAGCTAACTAGCAGCCATCTTTCTAGAAAACCTATACAAATAAAAATGCCCTCCAGAAAGAGGGCATTTTTACTATAGCTGTTTACACGGATTTGCTTCCGATTAGAGACTTTTCAGCAATTCACTGGCCATGCGCACATAATCTTTATTATTCGCTTCAGTGGCCAATTCAACACATTTCTGAGCACTTGCTTTCGCAGCCACCTTATCGCCAAGGTCTTTCTGAATACGCGCTTGCTGCAGGAACAGCCAGAAAGCTTTTGGATTGGCTTCTGTAGCCTTTGAAATACTGCTCAATGCCTTGTTGAGGTCTTTGTCCCACTCATAATAGAAGTTAGCAGCAGCTGAATAAGCAGCAGGGCTCACTGGAGTAGCAGACAAAGCTTTTTCTACAGAAGCACGAATTTTGTCACGCAAATCAACACTCATAGGTATGGAAACCAGTGTAGTTCCCCACATCAGTTGTAATTCACAACTTTCAGGTTTGATATTGGCAATACCAATGGTAAATGTTTCAACCGCAGCACCAGATTTAACTGGTTTTACAGTGAAGCGATGTACATCTTCGCTGGTCTTGTAACCATCCGTTCCGGAGTTGTTGATGCCCTTATTGATGATGATTTCCCAGTAATCTTTACCCGGAATGGTGTAGAGTACATAAAGGCCGCTGTCGATCATTTTACCACCCACCATCACCTGTTCGGTAAAGCGAAGTTTGGTAGCTGAATTGGCACCTGTTCTCCACATATCACCCAAAGGAGCTATCTCACCTTTTTCTTTGAAAGGAACCCGTCCTTTCAGGCTGGGGCGGGAATAAATGATTTCAATCTGTCCGAGACCGAAATCTTGCAGGATGCGTTGGGTCGGACTGGGTTGCGGCATACGAATCTGAGCAGTAGCAGACAGCGTAATAAACGCCGCGAGTGCTAAACATAATTTTTTCATTTGTACGATTGTTTTGACAAAACTAAACAACTCTGAGCATATCAGGGTCGGTAAGAGGGGTGATATTTTTGCAGGGTATCCCGCAGAAAGTCTCGGTTCAGGTGGGTATAGATCTCTGTGGTGGTGATACTTTCATGGCCCAGCATTTCCTGCACAGCCCGCAGGTCAGCCCCACCTTCGACCAGATGCGTGGCAAATGAGTGCCTGAATGTATGGGGCGAGATGTTTTTGGTGATACCCGCCTGAATGGCCAGTGACTTGATGAGATAAAAAATCATCACCCGACTGAGTTGACGTCCATTTCTGTTTAAAAAAATAAAATCTTCCTGTCCGGCTTGAATACGCTGGTGCTGCCTGACATGCAGCAGATATTGTTCGATGTATTTGATGGCGGAACTGCCGATGGGTATCAATCGCTCTTTATTTCCTTTACCGATAACACGAATGAATCCTTCTGCGGGGTAAAAGCCGGTACAAGTGAGGTTGACCAGTTCCGTCACCCGCAGGCCGCAACTATACAGGGTTTCTACGATCGCTTTGTTACGGATGCCTTCCGGCTTACTGAGATCTATTACTGCCAGCAGTTGTTCTATTTCGGCAATACTCAGGGTATCCGGCAAGTGACGGGGTGTTTTCGGTGCCTCCAGCAGGGTGGTAGGATCAGTACTAATCAATTGTTCAGCCAGACAGTAGGTAAAGAAACCCCTGATACCCGAAATAATGCGGGCTTGTGATGCTGCCGACATGCCCAATTCATTCAACCAACGGAGAAATGACTGCAACTGAGAGAGCGGCACATCACCCGGTGCCGGTGTATCTCCCGCAAGACTTAGATATCTGGCCAGCAATTCAACATCATGTAAATAGGCAGCCACCGAATGGTCACTGAGTGACTTTTCCAATTGCAGCCAGGCTTTGAATCCTTTCAGGTAGGTTTTCCACATAATGAATAACTACTACTAAAACGCAGCAACTGATGTTATATTATTTTGGTAGTAAACACTGACTGACCGATATTGCAACCTGCCAAATCAGCAAGCAACCCGGAAGTACCATGCAAGTTAATTTACGCTCTTTCAAACAAAAAGTACGTCACCACCAGACTACGATGAAACGTTTTCTCAGTAAAGTAGAAAGAAAACCCCCACGTGGTCTTGATCAATTGGCTGCAGAATTAGATGCTGCTGTATGGAAAGAAGTGGATTGTCTCAGTTGCGCAAATTGTTGCAAGACGATGACCCCCACATTCACCAAAGCTGACATTAAACGGATAGCTGCACACCTCCAAATGACAGAAGCCGACTTCACTGAAAAGTGGCTGGAGTATGATAAGAAGGAGGGTGACTGGATGAACAAACAACAGCCTTGCCAGTTCCTGGATAAGAAAACACATTTTTGCAGCATCTATGAAGTTCGACCGGCTGACTGTGCCGGGTTTCCGCATCTCAAAAAGAAGAAGATGACTGACTACATCCATGTGCACAAACAAAACATTTCCTATTGTCCGGCTACATTCAAGCTGGTTGAGAAAATGATGGAACGAATCTAACACGAGTTAGAAATATACGTCTTCTATCAGTAAGAAATCTAATACCTTTTCATCCGAAAGACAGATAGCAACTACATCAAATTGAATGTATTTCCACGCTGGATGTTTCTCCTGATAAGCTTCTGCTGCATTCTTCAGACTCTTCATTTTATCCCGCGTAATGCTTTCCTCCGGATATCCAAACACCTTGTTCTTTCGTGTTTTTACCTCAATAAAATGCAGTCTATTGTCCTTGGAAGCAATTATATCAACTTCCCAATGTCGAAACTGCCAGTTTCTTTCCAGGATGTTAAATCCTCGTTCAATCAGTGCCTGGGCTGCCAATTCTTCCCCCTTGTTTCCCGTATCTTTGTTGCTGTTCATTTTTGATGTGAAAGTAGTAGCGGTTCATGATTGCTTGTTTCGTATTTTTTACTGTTATTAATGCTTATTCATGCAACGTATTTTCTCCTTACAAGGCACATTGATGCAGTATGATTGGGGTGGGCATAACTTCCTGCCAGCCTTCCTGGGAAAAAAGAATGAGGGCAATCAGCCTTTTGCGGAATACTGGCTGGGCGCTCATCCGCGGTCATCTTCTACCATCTTAACAAACGAGGGTGGCATATTACTGAGAGATGCCATCCACAACAATCCACATCATTACTTAGGTGCTGGGGTTGAAAAAAAATTTGGTGCCCTACCTTATCTGCTGAAGATTCTCGATGTTGCCAATATTCTATCCATACAGGTCCATCCCACATTGGCACAGGCTGTTGAAGGCTTTGATCGAGAAGAAAAAGCAGGTATTCCCCTGGATGCTTCGCATCGCAATTACAAAGACCGGAACCATAAGCCGGAAATGCTGGTAGCATTAAGCGATTTTTGGTTACTACATGGATTTCAGTCCCCGGAAAATCTGATTCGTCAACTGGAAGATGTTCCCGAATTTAATATGCTGAAGCCCATGTACCTGAAGGAGGGACTGGCAGCAGTCTATCAGTTTGTTATGGAAATGTCCCATGAAGATGCTCAGCATTGGCTTTCGAGTTTGGTTAAGCGAGAAATCAGAAAGAAACGAGAAAACCAGTTGACCAGACAGGAGCCAGGTTGGTGGGTGGCCAAATTATTTTCGAATGATACAGAACCTGTTCAGATTGATAAAGCACTTTTCTCTATTTATATCATGAACATTGTTCAATTATCACCCCTGCAATCGTTGTTTCAGGGTGCCGGTCAGCCACATGCCTATATGGAAGGTCAGTGTGTTGAATTAATGAGTAACAGCGATAATGTGTTACGTGCCGGCTTAACGCCCAAACACATTGATGTACCGGAATTGATTCGATTGACCCGCTTTGAAACAACCATCCCGCAAATAATAGCAGGAGAGGATACGGAAACAGGAGAAAGGCTTTATAGCGCCCCGGTAGATGATTTTTCTTTGTCTTACATCACAATCAATGCTCACAAACCCTATAAAAATAGCAGCAATTCACTGGAAATATTCATTGTGACCGATGGAGCGGTCTGCATCAATGGCGAACGATCTTTTTCACGGGGCGAAGCGCTGATCCTTCTTCCGGAAACCGCTTACGAAATAACTGCTACCGGTCAGGCAGCTTTGTTTAGGGCATTTGTGCCCTGATGGCGGTGCTTTTCCACATTAATTGTTCGCATTGATTTTTTCCGGTAATTTTGTTTATCTTTTCAAACAATACCATGCGTCTAAGTAAAACAATGATTGCTGCTTTCCTGCTTATGCTGACAGCAGCAACACTTTATCGTGTCATTCCCGGCAGACCTTATGGTTTTGCGCCGCAATGGGCCATCGCTCTCTTTAGTGGTGCTCTTTTTATGAATCGCAAGGGCTGGGCATTTGTTTTCCCGCTACTATCAATGTTTGTGTCAGATTGTATCTATCACCTGCTATTTAAGGCAGGTATTTTTGAAATGCCCGGTTTTTACAGCGGCCAATGGATCAATTATCTGTTGTTTTGCAGTGTAACTGTTTTTGGATTTTTCATACAACCACATAAACCCTACCGCATTCTGGGTGCTTCTATTGCTGCTCCAACAACCTTCTTTTTACTGAGTAATACTTCTGTTTGGATGGGAGGTGGCGGATATCATCATCCTATAACCTTCCTGGGTTGGATGCAGACCATGCTAGATGGCATTCCTTTTTATC
>Ga0208361_1000492_pt1 | contig 10739 bp, 9 predicted proteins | sample LakMenEpi05Aug10_FD_150670 | JGI IMG/M metagenome (GOLD analysis project Ga0208361, IMG submission 150670) | Freshwater microbial communities from Lake Mendota, WI - 05AUG2010 deep hole epilimnion (SPAdes) | ecosystem: Environmental > Aquatic > Freshwater > Lake > Epilimnion/Euphotic zone ... | reverse complement strand
TGGTGATTTGTACTACGAAGCACGTATTCTCATCTGCGACTAAGGCAGAATGGAAGACTAATCGGGAAAGGAAATAAAATGCCCGAGTAGCTAACCTTGATTACATTGCGATTAAAATTTATAGTCATATATTCACCACTGACAAGATGGCTGTTCAGTTACCTCCGCTGAAAGTACAACAGTGGAGAAACCCGATACTGTCGCAAGTATATATTTATTAACCTCATATGTAATTTTATGTCGAAAAAAACAGTTGAACCCAGGAAGAATAAGCCTACTAAAAAGAAAAGCTCAGCACAAAAGAAAGCAGATCCAAAGAAAAAAGGCCGCTAAGGTCAAAGTAGCAAAGAGCCCGGTTTATAGAGCCGGGCTCTTTTTATGTCGTTGTTTAAGTATTGATTTATGGCTATGGAGGAAAAGCCGGAAGATGTGTTCAATGAAATCGAGTTCGGATTGAGTAACACCTAAGTTGATTCAACTATAATTATCCATTTCAGTTGAATTAATTCCCCCAAAAGACTTTCGGATTATTGGTTTTATATACCGTAATCATTCCTTCTGATTCCACTTTATCTGGCTTTTGATTATCATAGTCCAAAGGTAAGAGCTTTATATAACTAATTGTTTTCCCTTCTCGGTGTGTTTCCATATTATACTCGCTAGTTGCTGGACACTCGAGCATGTACAGATTTTTTGCCATATAATTTTTTAGATAGCCCTCTTTGGTCTGCGTCTGCTTATTGTTCCAATTGGCATTCGGATTCAGTATTAGGGTTTTTTCATTGATCAAACGCTCTCGAACTTCCTCAATGCTCAGCATTTCTCCGTTTTCATTCATTACGAATGCATTGTAAGTCGGATCAATCCATAACCATTTTTTTAACGATTCGGAGTAAACGGAATTAATAACGTGGCAATCAGGGTCGATTTTCAAAATGTCTTTGGGATAACAAGTAACTATCCTTGATTTAATTCCCATTGCCAAGTAGCATTCATTCAAAACTAGGGCAAGTCCTCGACAATTTAATCCTCTGTCATCCTTTTTACAAACGTTAATCATACTTAATGCATTTTTCACTTCTGGATTATCGTGGTTACCATCATGTGGAATTAAATTATGCACCCAATGCAATAGATTTAAAATTTTCAACACATCGTTGCCTTGTCCTGCAATACTGTCCAAGTTAAATCCTTTTCGTATCGCCATTAGATTAGGATTATCGCTCGATTGATAGTTAAATTTAGGTAAAGGCCTGCTGTCTGAGAGGTTGTATTTATTAGCTCTTTTTAGAATAAAAAGATAGTCTCCAGTAAGCTTTAGCTTATTATTAAGTACAATAAATTCTTTCTCTTTTCGGATATTGTCTAAGTCCGTATCAAGCTGTACATGTCCATAATTATTATAACCGGCGTCTATTGCTTTTTTTAAAGAATTTATAGCGGATATCTTATTGTCTAAAAGAGAATAAATACAGGATAAATTATAATAAATGTTACTTAGTTCATAAGATCGTTCCTTTTTTTCGTGCGCAGGTAAATTTTCGTGTAACACTAAATATTCGGAAAGAAGAGAATTATAGGTCTTTACATCTTTCTTATCATATGCAATATCAAACCCATCTGCTTTTTGCTTAAGAAATTCATCTATTTTTTGTGATGGAGTTGTTTGTGCAATGAGCTGTTGCATGCTCACTAACAATACAAGAAGGAGGTATACTTTTATTTTCATATTTTTTTAGCCATAAGACGAACGAAGTTTAAATTAGTTACAGGTGTTTCAATTTATTTTCACCCTGCTTATTCTTTATGTCAAAGAGATTGTTATATGCATTGTATTCTCAGTTACACCCATTTTAGATAAGTCATTTTGAGGTTGTGGCTAATCGGGTCTAGCTAGGGAATTTCACCCTGCGTTCCTACAGGACCGGAACTGAACCTATTGATTCGACTGATTCAAACACATATCTACGCTCAATGGCTATTTCTAAGATGCTGTGATAAGCTTCTATGAGGGAGGTCTCTTCCGGACTAGCCACATGGGTAAATTTTTGATCAACTTGCATTTCCTTCAAATAATCCCTAACAAACTGAGAAATCGTAAATACCCCTTTTAACAGACATTGTCTGAGTTGTGAATTTCTGTAATTACTAGTTTACTTTTCCATTCATCCGGTGTTAGATTGTTCAAGACTCCAACACTTCGATCAGCACAAACAAAAAAGTCCCAGTTAAATCTAAGACTTTTAGCTGACCGGATGCTGACGCAAGGTCGGAAAAAGCCTATTAGCACCAATTGACTATTTTATATTAACTCAATGATTTTTTTGCGCACAATTTCCATTGCCACAGGAACAGTATAGTCAATGCCTTCCCTGATTAGAAAATGCATATCATCGGTAAATTGTGTTGACTGCATTTTAGCGTCCAGGTTTAATTCAAATTCTCTTCGGCTTACAGAGTGGTTCTCTTCCTTCATATACTTTTTCCAACTTTCCACAATTTTTTTAGGCTGGCAATCAAGTTTGGTAACAGCGTACCAAAGATCAAATAAATCTCTTCCTTTTTTCCGTTGATATAAAGCCCTGAGTTTTGTACTCAATAATTCCTCCAATGTGAAAGTTGTTATTGTGGTATTACTGCTATGCCACGATGATACCAATTGAAAAGGTAATTGCTGGTAACCGTATACAGTGAAATGTTCTCTTGTATTGACTACAATTTTCAATTTCATCTTTTGGCCACCCTCGCTTTCAAAGCGGTAAACCATGGTGTTATTATGTTCTTTTTGTTTACGAGCTGGTGTACCTAAAAAAGATAAGCATTCCTTGATTTGATCCATCAGGGGGCCAAAGGGCTCTGCTTTTATCTGTACTAGATCAATATCTTCTGAATACCGAGCTGCTGGTAGGAAATACAATTTATGCAAAGCCGTTCCTCCTCTGAATGCGAGTTTCTCTTTCAGTTCAGCATCTGAAAAAATTGCGTTGAGTGCCCTGCTAATAATTAAGTCCTGCTCTACCTGGTAATCATCCCGCCACGGTGCATGTTGCCTCCATTCATCTATGTATGCTTTGGGTATCATATATCGGATTCGATTTCTGCATTGACAATAACACGCCAATCATTGCCTGTAATCTTCGATTTGTGATTTTTATCTCCAGATTCCAGTAAAGCTGCATGATATTTTTGGTGCCGAAGCCATTCTTTTAAAGGCAAAACCTTTTCTTCATGGCCTAAAAGCTCCAATAAGTATCCTACTCTTTGCACAGCCATCCTACTGAAATAACGCCCGGCTACTTCTACTAATTTATTAGCATCTATTTCTTCTGAAAGCTCCTGTAAAACGGTTGCTACCTGATTAATACCTCCGGCATGCCTGCTATAATAACATAAATCCAATGAAGTTAATTCAGGAGAAGAAACCATTACATAACCTGCGTTGGTTTTCTTTTTTATTACATCTTTTTGATGCCAGCTTTTCTTATAAATAAAATCAATGCTTGCATAAGGCTTACGAATAGCAGGCAATACAGGCGGGGGAACTATTACAGCATATTTCTGTGGTTGCTGATGGGCTGCTCCATACCAGGCGGCTGCATTTAAAAGACCAATATAATAAGGTCGTTTTAATACCTGCATCATTCCATGAATATAATAAGTTACTGGCGGTGCTCCGGTGATGCGATACTCCGATGGAACAATGGCATAAAACCCATTGCGAATCAGAGCTACTTTTTTCCTTTTCAGTAGGGGCTGTAATTGCTTTTGTACAGCACTTTGTTCAATTTGTAGCTGCCTTTTTACCTCTTCCAGTGTGAAATAGAATTTCCCTTTGCCTTGGATATCATCCAGGCAATGCTCTACTTGTCTATAGGGTTTCCGATTGTCCACTTTAGGCAAATATATTATTTTTATGTCTATTTTAGACATTATTATTGTATATATACCTAATTTATAAAATACTTTTTAAAACAAGGACAGATAAAAATTCACGGGCTTTAATAACTGAAACCCGTTCAGATAACCGATTAAATGGATGAATAAATAAATGATTTACCGATTACACACACCTTGCGTTGGCCGAATAACAAGTCTACATTTTTGCAACTATCTACCTCAATAGGACTACAAAACAATATTTTGCCTAATAAAAAAAGCCCCTTTACGGGGCTCTGCGGACCGGATGCTGACGCTGCGGTCAGCACCAAAACATCATCGGTTCAGTCAGTAAAAATAAAAAAGCCCCTTTACGGGGCTCTGCGGACCGGACGGGACTCGAACCCGCGACCTCCGCCGTGACAGGGCGGCATTCTAACCAACTGAACTACCGATCCAAATACATATTAAAAAATAACCTATAATATGCATTATCTATGGGGTGCAAATATACGGCGAAACTCATTCTTGAAACAAATCTTTTCCAAAAAAGGATGATGACGTATTTTTACCGCCTTATACTTGACTATGCCGCAATTCCCTAACAGACAGTTCCTCGATTTCGAACAGCCAATCAAAGAGATCTATGAACAAATAGAGGAAACCCGGAAACTGGCTGAGAAAAATGCTAAAGTAGATTACGCCGCTAATATCAGCCAACTGGAACAAGAAATCATTTCGAAAAGGAAACAAATCACTGACCACCTCTCCCCCTGGCAAAGGGTTCAACTCAGTCGGCACCCCGACAGACCCTATACCCTGAAATACATTGAGAAAATGTGCGGCGATTTCCTGGAACTGCATGGTGACAGAAATTTTAAAGATGATAAAGCCATGGTGGGGGGCTTTGCGTCACTTGATGGAGAGACCGTAATGATCATTGGACAACAAAAGGGCATTAATACGAAGACAAGACAGCTCCGTAACTTTGGTATGGCAAATCCGGAAGGATATAGAAAGGCCCTCCGCCTAATGAAACTGGCTGAAAAATTCAACAAACCCATCGTCTGTCTCATCGATACGCCAGGGGCCTTTCCCGGACTGGAGGCAGAAGAAAGAGGTCAGGGAGAAGCCATCGCCAGAAATATCTACGAAATGATCCGTCTCAAAGTGCCGGTCATCATTGCCATAATAGGTGAAGGCGCCAGTGGTGGCGCATTAGGCATTGGTGTCGGTGACAGGGTTCTTATGATGGAAAATACCTGGTATACCGTTATTTCTCCGGAAAGTTGTAGCTCCATCCTCTGGCGTAGCTGGGATAAAAAAGAAACAGCAGCTGAGCAACTCCGCCTCACAGCTACTGATATGAAAGGATTCGGCCTCGTTGATGAAATTGTTCCAGAACCGCTGGGAGGAGCACATTGGAACTACCAGGAGGCTGCCGATCATTTGAAAGAATGTATCCTGCGCAACCTGGCAATGGTTCGGTCATTACCGCCAGCAGAAAGAATTCAACTGCGCATAGAGAAATATGGAAAAATGGGCTTCTGGGAAGAAACTACACCATCCAACTAATTTGAAAGACCTACTTTTTTACCTGCTCAACAACAGAATAAATTAAACAACTTGCTCAAGCATTCACTACGTGGAACCGGTGTTGCAATAGTTACCCCTTTTGATGAAAAGGAAAACATTGATTTCCCCGCCCTTGAAAAAACAATTAACCACCTGATCAATGGTGGTGTTGAATACATCGTATCACTGGGAACAACCGGAGAAACACCGGCATTGGATAAAGTAGAAAAAAAGGATATCCTGGAATTTACTTATGAAAAAGTAGGTGGAAGAGTTCCTGTGGTGGCAGGCGTAGGAGGAAACTATACAAAGGCGGTTATTCAAGAATTAGAGCAATTGCCTTTGAAACAAGCAAGCGCCATTTTAAGTGTATCACCTGCCTACAACAAACCATCCCAAGAGGGCTTATATCAACATTATAAATCAGTGGCTGCATCCGCTCCGCTACCAGTGATCCTATACAATGTTCCAGGCCGTACCGGTAGAAATATGACCGCTTCAACTACACTGAAATTAGCTGAATTAAACAACATAGCGGGTATCAAAGAGGCTAGTGGCTTAATGGAACAATGCTCCTTACTGCTAAAAGAAAAGCCGGCAGATTTTATGATCATCAGTGGCGATGACGCACTTACCCTTATGCTACTGGCAGCAGGAATGGACGGTGTTATTAGCGTAGCCGCTAATGCCTTCCCTTTGTCATTCTCCTCCATGGTTAGAAATTGCCTTGCAGGAAATATGAAGGAAGCACAACAAATCAATAATCAACTCCTCCCCGTTTACGATTTACTTTTTTCAGAAAATAATCCCGCCGGAGTTAAAGCATTCATGTCGCTACAAGGATTACTTAGCAACCACCTACGACTTCCACTGGTACCGCTCAGTCAACCTGTATTCAACCAGGTGAATGACTGCTGGCAATTACTGAATAAAAATTAACAATTCACTTTGACCCGAAGGATTGGGAAAGATTACTGAAACCAGTAACTTGAAAAAAAATCCTATGTCCTACCCGAACCGTCAGCAACGGATCAATATCCTATTGCTGGTTTTTTCAGCTGTCATTTGCTTTTCCTTCGCTGCTACAGACCCCATAAAATCAAAACAGTATCAACTGATTTTTCATCAATTTCTCGATTCCGAGACAGATGCCGCTTCTCTAAGAATTGCCACTTATGAATCGGGGAATCATCTATCAACACAAAGACTTTCCCACTTTGAACCAAGCTTCTACCCAGACACCCTGACATTTTTCAAAGATTCTTCCGGTATAGGTGAAAGCATATCTCCATCAAATGGCCGTTACCTTATTCGAAGCATTGAGAGTTCCTATTATGGATCACCCGGATTTGTTTACAGGTATACAAGGGATTTGTTCGGCTTCGATTATCCACAAGATGCTTTTGTAGCCGCCTTTAAAAGAGAAATAGGCGTATCCCCCTTTACTCAAACATTATTAACTGCTAAAAAAGAAGCCTGGCATTTTTGGTCGGGTGAAGCTGTATTGAAGACTTTTTACAAATATTATGGAGGTCCGAGCAATCAATTTCAGCAAGTTACCTATGGCTTTATTTATCGCGTGGCAGCGAAAAAATACATGACCGATTATGTCAAATTATTAAACCATATTCTGTTGACCAAACAACAAACTTGGCTTCAATTATGCAATGCATATAAGCAGCATGCCCTCACAGATAGCACTTTCGAGGGAAGTACAGCTAGCTATCTCGCCACCAAGGAACTATTTACCCAAGAGGAACTACAATCCCTGTCTGTCCTCCCCGTCAATTATCTCTACATTCCTATCGGCGAATTAATGCGCCGACAGATAGATGGCAGTCTTCCTGCCATTATTGAATGTATTGGGAAAATATTAAAAGACTATGACCCTGAAAACTATGCGGCCTTAAAAGTAAAATAGTATCTCCGCTGTTCAGCCTGATAAAACTGTTAACAGCGATACATACCTGAATAATTTGATAAAAGTTTAATCAGGACTTTAAAAACGATTTTCAAAATAGATTAATTCCATCAGCATACATTGCCAAGAATTTAATCAAACAAGTTCTCTGCGCCTGAACCGCTGCATGGAACTGCTTATATTTTATTGAAAATATAGGTTCAGTTTGCATACGCCTTTCAGCCTAAATAGAAAGGAGAGGCCTATAAAGGAATGTCTTTTTCTGTTCAAGTTTGAGTGTCTTAATTACCCTCGGAGAATGAAATGTGAGAGCCGATCAGATACATTAGAAAATCGAACGATATTTAAATGAATCTCAAGGATGTATCATTTATCTGAAAAATTCTATCGCTGCAATTGAAAGAAATTTGGTAATTTAAGGTACCCTAAAATTACTACATGAGTAACAGAAAAAAATTTCTTCAGCAGTCAGCCTTACTGGCCGGTGGAATTATTTTACCGGATTTTTTGCGGGCAGCAAGCAACCTGTCAAATAAAAGCCTTTCTCTTGATAAAACTGTTCGAATCGGTGTGATTGGTTTGAATGGAATGGGCTGGGCGAATGCAAAGACTGCCATACAAATTCCCGGCGTAACCATTACTGCACTGTGTGAAGTAGATGATGCAGTAATGGAAAAGAGATGGAAAGAAATGATTGAGAAAAAAATACCTACGGAAGGTGTGAAGCGATACAAAGATTACAGGGCATTATTGGATAATAAAGAAGTAGATGCTGTTATCATTGGTACACCTGATCACTGGCATGCGCTCATGATGATTCATGCCTGTGAGGCCGGAAAAGATGTATATGTTGAAAAGCCAGCCGGTAATTCAATTGAAGAATGTCGTCGCATGGTAGCAGCACAACAACGTTATGGAAGGGTTGTACAAGTAGGCCAGTGGCAGCGAAGCCAGCAGCACTTTGCTGATGCAATTCAAATGGTTCATAGTGGTCAACTCGGAAACATAAGAACCGTTAAAGTATGGTGCTACCAGGGTTGGATGCGCCCTGCAAATAAGGTGGCAGATAGCACACCACCGCCTGGACTGGATTATAAAAGCTGGCTGGGACCCGCCCCTATACAACCATACAACGCCAGTCGCCTCCACTTTCACTTTCGCTGGTTTTGGGACTATGCCGGCGGACTCATGACAGATTGGGGCGTTCACCTACTCGACTATGCACTGCTGGGGATGAAGGCTACTACCCCAAAAAGTATTGTTGGACTGGGTGGAAAATTTGCCTACCCCGAACTGGCCGAAGAAACTCCAGATACACTTACCAGCTTATATGAATTCGATACTTTCAACCTAGTATGGGACTCAGCCATGGGTATTGACAATGGCGCATACAGTCGTGATCATGGCATCGCATTCATTGGCAATAATGGTACACTGATTTTGAACAGAAACGGTTGGGAAATAATAGAAGAAAAACAAAGTAAAAATAAATTGTCAGAGCCCTTACATCCATCTACTGATAATGGTGTTCTAAAGCATTGGCAAAATTTTATCGATGTTATTCATTCCAGAAAGTTTACAGACCTGCGTTGTCCTATTCAGGTCGGATCTGACGTAGCCACGGTTGCACAAATGGGAAATATTGCTTACCGAAGCGGACAAAAACTATTCTGGGATAATACTAAGGAGGCGTTTACTGATGCATCCATCAATAAAGATTTTTTGATGAAGACATATCATAATGGATACCAACTTCCCAAACCCTAAACTCAAGAACATGAAATGGAAGGTTCTGGCTTGCGTGCTCATCAGTTCACTGACACAACTTTCAGCACAAAAAAAGTATGACCCCAAAGAGACTGAAATCTATTCCCCCGTACCTCGACTTGTAACAGCAGGTAAACAACCGGGTCAGGCACCCTCAGATGCCATTCAGTTATTAAGCGGAACTAAATTATCTGAATGGGAAGCAGACAAAGCAACTGGTGGCCCTGCTGAGTGGATTTTTGAAAAGGGAATAATGACAGTCAATAAAAAAGCAGGAGATATCCGAACGAAAAGGAAATTCACTGACTTTCAATTGCACCTGGAGTACAAGATACCGAAGCATATAACCGGCACAGGTCAGGCGCGGGGTAATAGCGGTCTTTTTCTAGCCTCCCTAGAAGTTGAAGAAGGAGCAGGCGGTTATGAAATTCAAATTCTTGATAACTACCAGAACAGTACCTATGTGAATGGGCAGGCAGCTAGTATCTACAAGCAATATCCCCCCCTGGTGAATGCATGCAAACCCCCTGGTGAATGGCAAACCTATGATGTTGTTTGGAAAGCACCCCGCTTTCGAAATGATGGTACCCTGGAAAGTCCTGCGACTATTACTGCCTTTCATAACGGTGTTCTGGTGCAAGACCATGCCATTTTAAAAGGTGATACCCCGTATACCGGTCCTCCAATTTATAGAAGCCATGGACCTGCTCCCATTAAACTTCAGTCACACGGTGACCCAAGTGAACCCATCAGCTTTAAAAATATTTGGGTCAGAGAATTATAAATTAATTAATAATAATATTTATTAAGGATTTGGATTAAAATTAATTATACATAAATTTTATTTATATTTATAATTAAGCCAATTTTTGGGTTTTATTCACACTCGATTGGCAGCGTTTTTGTCCTATACACGTATCTATATCTATATATAATCCACGTGTATGCAAACAATTAGCACATTGCGCAGAATACTGCACCAGAAGTTAAACATCGATCCGGCCGGACTGTCACAGAAAACAGATTTAAGGAGAGACCTCGAAATGACCGAATGGGAATGGGATTATCTGCTCAACTCGATAGAGCAAACCTGGAAAATTTCACTTCCACCGGCAGAAATGAATACCGTGGTAAATGTGAAACACCTGCTTTCTGTGGTCAGAAAACAGATACCCATCCAATAAAAAATAAGGGATTAAAAATGAATCCCTTATTAAAATATAATAACTTGATATAGTGCAGTTATGCGACTAATACTTTACTGCACGCGTTCAATAATCATTGATCCGATGCGGTCATTCCATCGCCCCTGACCTTCTGCAGCTAAGTTATCAATTGTATAGGTAAGAATCCTGTAGTCGCCATCAAAGTTTGCTCCCTCATAAACAGTTACTTTTAACCCGGGCGGAATTTTGATAGAAGAAATGGTGCGCTGTCCCACGATACTCAGTTGACTTCCGTTGGTATGCCCCATCATCAATTGTTGCGCTGCTCCCGAGAAGTAGGCATCAGCATACGCTACCACCCCACTGGGCTGATTAGTATTTGTTGGTTGCGGTCTACCAGGTGGCATAGGCTCGGGCCTACCAATCACTGGGGG
>Ga0208361_1000491_pt1 | contig 10748 bp, 7 predicted proteins | sample LakMenEpi05Aug10_FD_150670 | JGI IMG/M metagenome (GOLD analysis project Ga0208361, IMG submission 150670) | Freshwater microbial communities from Lake Mendota, WI - 05AUG2010 deep hole epilimnion (SPAdes) | ecosystem: Environmental > Aquatic > Freshwater > Lake > Epilimnion/Euphotic zone ... | reverse complement strand
CGGAACTCGGCCTGCGCGGTCGTGGTGCCATCCTCGAAGCCGTTCTGGCGTGGGTCCGACCGCACAGCAGCAGGGACGAGGACGACGAAGGCCTTGAGGACGAACAGGGGGCGCTTCCCTTGGAGAGCGAGGCGGTTGTCGGCGCCGAGCAATCGGGGACGCAGCACCAGTCCATCCCAACTGGAGCCCTGGACGAGACGACCGCGATCGTCCTCATCAGCTCTGGCTTGGTCTCGTCGCGAGACCAAGAGCGCGTCTTGGACGGGACTAAAGAGACTGATTTTCAGCTTGACCTGGCGCGCAGGCCGCAAAGGGCTGAACAGCCCAAGCCACGCGCGTCGAGCGGGAGTGCCGGTATTCAGCTGCCTGGTTTTGTGCGGCGTCAGGCCCGCGAATTGCGGCGCAGCCTTGAGGCCGAAGTGGAGCTGCCACCAGATCGCAGCCTTGCCCTGATCAGCTCCGACCAGCTCAGCGAAGCCCAGCTGCGTGCAGAGCAGCACTGGCATGAGGTCTACGGCCAGGCGCCGAGCGAGCCGGCACTGGAGGCCGCAATGGTCTGGCTGGCCCGCGATGTGTGGCCCCAATCCGACCACAGCGATGGGCGCCCATTCACCTGGAGCCTGACCCAGCAGGTGGTGAGAACGTTTGCGCCCAGTTGGATCGTGGCTGAGGCGACGCTTGAACGCGTGATCACTGCCGCCGGTGTCCTAGAGGATCCGTTCAGTGGCTCAACTCTTCCCCTGCGGATCCCGACACTGATCACACGGTTTGTGCAGCGGCACCGCAGCCGACAGAAGCGCACCACATCGTTTGAAGCCATTGACCAGTCCATGACGGTGCATGCGGCATTGCGTTTGCTGCTGTTGCCAACCGTGGCGGACCGGCCCTACACCCTGCCTGAGATCCGCGAGGCCTATCGCGAGCAGGCTCAGTGCCACCATCCGGATGCTGGTGGCTCAGCCGAAGCGATGCGACGCCTCAATGAGGCCTACCAGTTCCTCAAGGAGCGTTATCGGACCGCTGGTTGAGAGCATTCGCACAGATGCGCACCGAGCGCTGGTCCTGATCAGAGAGTGGACGCCGAGGCCCAAAGCCATTGCTCTCACTTGTCCAGCAGTCTCAATCGGGGCACTTTATGAGTCTCGTAAATCGTCTTAGATGAGACCTGCGCATGCAATCCTGCGCGGCGGCGGAGGTGGGCCTGGGCTCCACCATCAGTGCGCGAGAGACGTTGTGATCATCAATTGATTTTTCATCAATTCTGCCTGCAGGCCAATACACGTGTGGCTCTCTCGCCACTGCCTACTGAACCCTGTAGGAAGCCGTTGAAAGCGCAGACTTTGAACCCAAGCCATGTTGGCTTCCTTTGTCCAAGTCATTCCAGCCAAGTCCGAGTCGGTCCAGTCGAGTCCGAGTCATGTCCAGCAGGTCTGAGCCATCGCGAGAAACACAGTTGGCCAGTTGATTCAGGGTAACGCGTACCTGCTGTAGACACAGGTACGCAGAGCTTGGCCCCATTGCGCGGCATCGACTGCAGGCTTTCGACCCAGCGCAACACCTGGCAGGACTTCTGGGCGGCGACAGCCTGAATCAGACGCGGAAAAGGCGCGTTCCATCGGTCGCATGCGCGACGCAGGCCTAGTCACATATCGTCTACTAGTCGGGACTAATGAGACTAGTGCTTTGCGTTCAGGGCCAGGTGGCGCTGGACCTGCTGCAGACGGTGCAATCCGATCGTTGGACCCTGAAGCTAGAAACGGCGCCCAGCGCACTGGTTGTTCATCGCAGGCCAATGACGAGTCTTGAGCGTCTGACCTTTGCCTTGTAGAGAGTCTAGTAGCGCGTCTCAATCGGGATACAAAAACCGTGTCGGCGCGCTTCGGCCAGGCCGTCCGTCCTGGGCTCGCACTCATGAGCCATCTAGGAATAGTTCCGTGGATCGAGGTAGCGTCTCAAGTATCTTGATTCGGTCTCGCGCGAGTCCAGTTTCGTGTCTCAGAGGAAACAAGCGGACACCGAAGATGCCGAATGGGGCGTGCCGCACAAAAAAACCGGCCTCTGGCCGGTTGGATTGAATGCGAATTGGGAGCGCTTCAGGTTGGGGTCTGCATGCCCTGGATCAGGAAGTCGAAATAGGGAGCGGCCACGGCAGCATCGTGGCTACTGAGAAGAGCCAGCGACGCATCCTTCATGCAGCGCATGGATTCGACCATGCCGGGCATAGGTACGCCCAGGCTGTTGTACATCTCGCGGGCACCTTCAAGACCGATCTTCTGGATCATCTCGGTGCTACCGGCGAGCACGCCGTAGGTGACCAGACGCAGGTACCAGCTGAAATCGCGCAGGCACTGGGCGCGCTGCTTCTGGCCGTAGGCGTTACCGCCGGGGGCCACGTACTCAGGCTTGTTGCTGAACAGCTGACGGGCTGATTCGTCGACGATCTTCTTTTCGTTGTCGGTCAGTACCCGCACGATCGTCAGCCGGCTGGCACCGCCGGAGAGGAACTCCACCATCGAGCGGAGCTCACCGCCGGTGGGATAGCGGAGCTGATCGTCCGCCTGAAGGATCAGATCGCGTACGACGCTCATCAAAACCACCTTGCGCCACGGCACTCTATCCAGGTCAGAGCCGCCATCCCGCCTCCCGTGCGCAGAGGTTTACGCACCGATAGGGTCAGGACTGGCGGTTGATGGCGTGGCGATGGCAACGCGGGTGGCCACGGTCGGACAGGTGCTGAAACTGGAGGTGGACGGGTTCGGCCACGACGGCCAGGGGGTGGGGCGCTGGCAGGACACGGCGGTGTTCGTGGCCGGGGCGTTGCCCGGTGAAACGGTCACCGTGCGCGTGCGCCGTCTGGCCCGTCGTCATCTGGAGGCGGAGTTGGTGGGGGTCGACACCCCATCGCCGCAGCGCCAGCGCCCGCCCTGCATCCTGGCCGAGCGCTGCGGAGGCTGCAGCCTTCAGCACTGCGATGCCGAAGCCCAGAACCAGATCAAGACAGACCTCGTTCAGCAGGCGCTGCGCCGCATCGGTCAGCTGGACCTTCTTGTCGACCCCATCTGGAGTGCACCAGCGCCATTGGGTTATCGCAACCGTGCCCTGATCCCCCTGGAGCGCAGCGCCGATGGTCCGTTGCGGGCCGGCTACTACCGCCGCGGCAGCCATCGCATCGTCAACATGAGCCGATGCCCGGTGCTCGATCCACGGATCGACTGCCTGATTGCCGACGTCAAGGCCGATCTGGAGGCCACTGACTGGCCGGTGGATGTGAATCTGAGTGGCGGCGGCGGTCTTCGCCATCTCGCTCTGCGGGTTGGCTTTCACAGCGGAGAGGTGCTGATCACGCTGGTGAGCAGCCATGAGCGGTTGCCCGGTCTCGAGGCCCTTGCCCAGGCCTGGCACGAGCGCTGGCCGGAGCTGGTGGGGGTGGGTCTCAACCTGCAACCGCATGCCAGCAATGTGGTGCTCGGCCCCGAGACCCGTTGCATCAGCGGTCGCCCTTGGCTGCGTGAGCGCTTCGCCGGTATCGAGCTGCAGATCGGTGCCGACACCTTCTTCCAGGTGAACACGCCCCAGGCCGAACGCCTGGTCCCCCTGCTCGCGTCGTTCTTCCGTCCGGCAGCTGATCGTCCGCTGTTGGATGCCTACTGCGGCATCGGCACCTTCAGCCTGCCCCTGGCCGCCGCCGGTTCACCGGTGCTGGGGCTGGAAAGCCATGCCACTTCGGTGCAGCAGGCGCGAGCCAATGCCGAGCGCAACCAGCTTGAGGCTGCTCGCTTCGAGCAGGCCGACGTGGCGGCGGTGCTGGCGGATCGCTTGCAGGGGATGAGTGGTCTGCTGGTGGATCCGCCGCGCAAAGGGCTCAGCCCCGAGTCCATGCAGGCGATCCTGAACACGCCACCGCCGCAGCTGGCCTACATCAGTTGCAATCCCGCCACCCTGGCCCGTGATCTGGGCCTGCTCTGCGCCGAAGGCACCTACCAGCTGCAGCGGGTGCAGCCCGTGGATTTCTTCCCGCAGACCAGCCATGTGGAATGCGTGGCACTGCTCCAGCGCGCCTGATCTGGGTCAGGCCCGAAGCTCCGCCCCGAACTGCTTCTCCAGGGCGGCACGGATGGTCTGGTGGGTTTGGTCCACCTCCGCATCGGTGAGGGTGCGTTTGGGATCGCGATAGCGCAGCCGGAAAGCCTGGCTGCAGCGGCCGGCTGCAACCTGCTCGCCGGCATAGCGATCAACCAGCTCCGCCTGTTCCAGCAACGGCTTGCCGGCCTTGCGGATCGCCTGCAGCAGCGCTGCGCTGGATGTATCGGCCGGCACCACCAGCGCCAGGTCACGCTCAGAGGCGGGAACGGTGGCATAGGCGGCGAAGGCGGGCTGCCAGCGGTTGCGGCGGGTCGCTGCACTGAGCAGTTGGGGCAGCTCGAGCTGGAAGAGATAGGTGGTGGACGGCAGGTCGAAGCGCTCGGCGAGTTCCGGATGCACCTGGCCAAACCAGCCGGCAGGTCGGCCCTCAACAACCACCTGGGCAGCCCGGCCAGGGTGCAGCAGGGGCTGATCACTGAGGCGGCGATCCTCCACCGGCAGGCTGAGGCTGTTCAGGACGCGCTGCAGCACCCCGCGGGCCTGGAAGTAGTCAGGCGGCTGGGGCTTGCCGCTACTGGTCCAGAGCTCCGCCTGCCGGCTGCCACAAAGGATGCCGGCGAGGTGCAGGTTCTGGCGCTGCTGCCGGGCCGTGGCATCGAAGACATGGCCGATCTCGAAGGCCCAGAACCCTGGACGGCCGGCCTGCAGATTGCGCTGGGCTGCCAGCAGCAGCTCATCCACCAGGCTGTCGCGCAGATGGCTGTAATCCGCCAGCAGGGGATTGGCCAGCGGCAGGCGACGGGCAGGATCGGCACCGGGACGCTCGCTCTGGGCGGGGCCCAGAGAAAGGCTGCAGGTTTCCTGCAGACCAGCAGCGGTCAGCTGGCGACGCAGACGACGCTCAGCCTCCTGTTCGGGCCGCAGGCCCCCGGGGGCAATCGGATCGGGCAGGTGGCAGCAGAAGCGGTCGTACCCAACCAGACGGGCCACCTCCTCGATCAGATCCACTTCCCGCTGCAGGTCCATGGCGCGTGCTGGCGGCACAGACACCAGCCAGCCGTCGTCGTCGTCGCGCAGTGTGCAGCCCAGGGCGCAGAGAATCTGCTCGACGGTCGCATCGTCCAGATCCGCTGGCTCATCGCCATCGATGAGCACAGGACCGAGCAGGTTGTGCAGCGCATCACGCCGCAGCCGCAGGGGCTCCGCCTCGGCCAGGGGGCGCTGGTGCAACCAACGACCTTGCAGCCGGGCTCCGCAGAGCTCCTGGAACAGCGCAACGGCTCGATCGGCCGCCTCGAGGGTCACCTCCCGCGGCAGACCCTTCTCAAAGCGACTGCTGGCATCGGTGCGCAGGCCAACGCTGCGGGCGCTGCGACGCACCGCCTGAGGCGAGAACATCGCCGCCTCCAACCAGATGGAGACTGTGCCGTCGTGGACTGCGCTGTTGGCCCCGCCGATCACCCCGGCAAGGGCCACAGGCTGGTCGGCATAGCTGACGACGAGGGCGTCGGCGTTCAGCTCGTGGGTTGTGCCATCGAGGGCGACGAAGGGCTCGCTGGCCCTGGCCGGGCGCAGATCGAGCATGGCCGGATCGAGGCGACCGGCGCCGATGTCAGCGAGACGGTCGCAATCAAAAGCATGCAGGGGCTGACCGAGCTCCAACATCACCAGATTGGTGATATCCACCACGTTGTTGATCGGCCGCAGACCGGCACGCTCCAACCGCTGCTGCAGCCACAGGGGCGAGGGGCCAACCTGCAGATCGCTCAGCGCCGTGAGACTGAACAGGCCGCCGGCTTCGATGCGGTTCTGCACATCGACCGCCACCGGTAGATCACTGGCTGTCACGGCAGGGGCTGCCGCCGGCAGGTTGAGGCTGCTGCCAGTAAGGGCGGCCACCTCGCGAGCGATGCCGCGCATCGACAGGCCATCGGGACGGTTGGCGGTGATCGCCAGCTCCAGCACCTGATCGTCGAGGCCAAAGAGCGGACCGACGGGGCTGCCGACGGCTGGCACGGCATCGAGGGCTTCATCGAGGATGACGATGCCGTTGGAAGCGTCCGCCAGGCCCAGCTCGGACAGGGAGCAGATCATGCCGCTGCTGGCGACTCCGCGCAGTTCAGCCGGCTTGATCGTCAGGTCCACAGCCGGCAGGTACGACCCCACCGTGGCGACAGCCACGTGGATGCCGGCGCGCACGTTGCTGGCGCCGCAGACGATCTGCAGCGGTTCTGTTGTGCTGGCGGCGGGGTTTGTGGATGCGGTGTTGGACGGGGCAATCCGCACGGTGCAGACGCTCAGCTTGTCGGCGTTGGGATGGGGCGCGCGGGCTTCCACATACCCCACCACGACGCCGGCCGCGCGGGCGGCTAGATCCTCAATCCCCTCGACCTCAAAGCCGGCCACCGAGAGGCGTTCCGCCAGGACGTCGCTGGGCAGATCGCAGGCCACCAGCTCCCGCAGCCATTGGAGCGAGACCTGCATTGCAAGACCAGACAATTGTGCCGTCGACTCTAGAGATCGACCCAGGCAGGGGCTGGAGGGCGGCACTGTATGGTTGACCACTGTCCATCTCGCATCGCATCAGCGGCGCAACGTCCTTCCATGGCCAAGAACAAGGGCGTCCGGATCGTGATCACTCTCGAGTGCACGGAATGCCGGTCCAACCCCGCCAAGCGGTCCCCTGGCGTGTCCCGTTACACGACAGAGAAGAACCGCCGGAACACCACCGAACGGATCGAACTGAAGAAGTTCTGCCCCCACTGCAACAAGTCGACGGTCCACAAAGAGATCAAGTGATCCCTGCGGCGTGACCCCGCCTTCCTGTAGTTCATTTCATCCGTTCCCCAATGAGCAGTTCCTTCTTCAAGAAGCGCCTCTCGCCGATCAAGCCCGGTGAGCCGATCGACTACAAGGATGTCGATCTGCTGAAGAAATTCATCACCGAGCGCGGCAAGATCCTTCCCCGTCGCCTCACTGGCCTCACGGCCAAACAGCAGCGAGACCTGACCACCGCCGTCAAGCGCGCCCGCATTGTGGCGCTGCTGCCCTTCGTCAATCCCGAGGGCTGATCCCTGAGCTCCGTGGCGTTCCACAGCGGCGACCTGGTCGGCGTTCAGGACACGCGCGGAGCCCAGCTGGCCATTGTTGAAGCCGTTCAGGGCAGCAAACTGCGCCTGCATCTCGGTTTCGACGCCAAATCGGTGGTTCTGCCCCAGCGGCAGATCCAGCTGTTGAGCCCCCTGCCTGCCGGTGGTGATCCACCGGCCCGGCTGGGGGCTTCGCCATGGCATCTCAGTACTGAAGCGCTTCAGGCCGCCCGGCCTGGCCGTCGCGCCTGGGCTGCCGCCTGGCTGCTGCTGCAGGAGGCTGATGAGGCCGTCAGCCTGGCGGAGTTCAGCGAGCTGGTGAGCAGCGCCGGCGATCCCAGCAGCGCTGCGGCCCAGCGGGCCGCCTGCTGGCTGGAGCTGGTGGGATCGCAACTGTGGTTCCGCTGGCGACAGGAGGAGATCACTGCCCGCTCCCTGCAGGAGCTCAGACCGCTGCGGCGGGAGCGGCGGCGGCGGCAGCTTGAGGCCGAGCGCGAACAAAGCTGGCAGGCTCTTCTGCGGCGCCGGCAGCCGGTGGACGCCGAAGCCCTGCCGCCCGAGCAGCGCCAGCGACTCGAGCAGTTGCAGCAGCTCGCCGCTGGCCGGATCGAACCTGACCAGCTGGAGCCGGCGCTGCGGCAGAGCCTGAGTGCCCTGCACCTGGGCAGTGATCGCGGTGATCTTCGCCACCTGCTGGTGGAGCTGGGCCAGTGGGACCGGCACCGGCTGCTGTCGCTGGCGGGCACCACCTGGAGTAGCGGCTTCAAGCCAGAGCTTCTGGCCGAAACACAGCGCCTGCTGGCGATGGTTGACCTTGAGCAGCCGGGCGATGCAACACGTTTGGATCTGAGCGGCCAGCACTGCGTCACCATCGACGACGACGACACCCGCGACATCGATGATGGCCTGGCCCTCGAGCGCCGCAGCGACGGCAGTCTGAGGATCTGGATCCATGTGGCGGATCCGGGGCGCCTCATCGTTGCCGACTCAGCTCTGGATCTGGAGGCGCGCCGCCGCGGCAGCAGCCTCTACTTAGCGGTCGGCAACCTGCCGATGTTCCCCGAGGCCCTCTCCAATGGCCCGTTCAGCCTGCGGCAGGGGCATCGCTCAGCGGCCTGGAGCTTCTGGGTGGAGCTGGATGAGGCCGGCGACATCGGCGCCTACAGCATTCAGCGCAGTTGGGTGAAACCCACTTACCGGCTCAGTTACAGCGATGCCGATGAACTGATCGATCTGGCACCCCCGGAGGATCCGGATCTGGCCGACCTCGACAGGCTGCTGGAACGGCGCCGCCAGTGGCGGCTGGCCCGCGGTGCCCTGCTGATGGATCTGCCGGAGGGCCGCATTCGCAGCCACGAGGGGGAGCCGCAGCTCGAGATCACAGAACCGAGCCCCTCCCGCCAGATGGTGGCAGAAGCGATGATCCTGGCCGGTGCGGTCGCCGCGCGCTTTGGCATGGAGCATGGTCTTGCCCTGCCCTACCGCAGCCAGCTTCCGGCGGACCTGCCCGCCGCTGCCGAGCTGCAGGCTCTGCCCGACGGCGCCGTCCGCTTCGCGGCGATCAAGCGCTGCCTCAGCCGGGGCCTGATGGGCACCCAACCTGCCGCCCATTTCAGCCTGGGGCTGCCGGCGTACGTGCAGGCCACCTCACCGATCCGCCGCTACGGCGATCTGGTGGTGCAACGTCAGATCGCGGCGATCCTCGATGGAAGCGCGCCGCTGAGCACCGAGCAACTGCAGGAGTTGCTGGAGCAGTTCGATACCGCCGGGCGCGAAGGCATCGGCATCTCCCGGGAGGACCAGCGCCACTGGCAGCAGGTGTGGTTCGAGACCCATCGCGGCGGGCAGTGGTCGGCGCAGTTTCTGCGCTGGCTGCGGCCCCAGGATCGGCTGGGGCTGGTGCGGATCGAGGAGCTGGCGCTCGACCTGGCGGCGGAATGCCCCTCAGGATCGGCACCGGGAGCTCTGCTGCTGCTGCGGGTCAAGCAGGTGGATAGCCTGCGCGATCAGTTGCGGTTGGTGTGCGCGATCAACTGAGCGACTCCGCCAGACGCGACACCCTCAGCCAGGGTCCCCAAGGATTGGCACAGCCGATCAGAGCAACCTGGCGCGGCCTGCTCAGTTCGCCGAGCCAGCGGTGCAGAGCCGGCTCAAGGGTGATCACCGGCCAGTCGGCTGCCGGCGCTCCGCTCGATCCCATTTCGCTGTCGTTGTTCAGCCGCAGGCGGTAGCCGCCGGTGCCATCGGGCCGCAGTTCCCCGCGCCAGAGGCGTTCACCGGCTTCAGCCGGCGCCACGGCTGGATCCAGAACGGCAGCGGCGCCGCTGAGGTTTCCGCCGGTCGAGAGCCGGGCGGGATCATCCAGGGCGGCACGCTGCCGCTCGGCCCAGGCTGGGTGGTGCCAGGGGGTATCCCACAGAGGCATCGGCCCCGCTGGGGCGTGCGGATCGGCGATCAGGGCCTCCTGAAGCAGGCGCACCGGCAACGCAGCGGGGCTGCAACCGTGCTGGATGCAGAGAGCAGCGGCGGCACCGGCCGCCTGGCCGATGTTCAGGATCAGCGGCTGCAGGCGCGTGGCACCGTTGGCCATGTGGCTGGTGCTGAAGCACTTGTCCGCCGCCAGCAGGTTCTCCAGCTCGGCACTCACCAGTGACCCGTAGGGAATGGTGAAGGGCGTGCCGCTCCAGCGCCCACCCCAGCGGCAGCTCTTGGCGGCGAGGGGCCAATCACCACCGGGATAGTGATGATCGTTGGCGTAGTTGCCAACGGCGATGGAGTCCGCGTGCGGAGAGGCGATGGCCTCACCGGCGGCCTGGGGCAGGAGCTGCTGCTCGACCACCAGCTCACGACCCAGCAGGCGGCGTCCCTCACGCCAGTAGGGCATCAGCGCCAGGGAGTGCGCTCCCACCAGGGCACCATCACCGCTGCCGTAGGCCGGGAAGCAGGCCGCAGGGCGCAGCAGGCCAGCGGATGCGTCTTGCAGGGCCTTGGCAAACGACTGGCTGTGGTCCTGCATGGCGCCGTACACGGCTGCCCGTCGCCGGGGTTCGGGCTGAAACAACTCCTCGAGCTTTTCGTGCCAGTCGTTGCCGTGCAGCGGCCAGTTCAGCATCACCAGACCGTCGGGCAGACGGCCATAGCTGATCGTGCGCTCCAGACCGAAAGCGGCCGTTGCCTGTTCGAACGGTGCCGGCAGAGGGGATACAGGCGATATCGGCGAAACAGGTGAAATCGGCGACAGCGGCGCCGGTGGCTGCCGGTCGGGGTCGAGCTGCCCCATCACCACCCAGGTGGGCGACTGCACCGGTTGCTCCTGGAAGAAGGTGTTCGCCTCCAGATCTGCCTGGGGCGGTGCACTGGGCTCTCCCAAGCTCTCGCGCGACTCCCAACCAAAGCGATGGGGCACATCCCCCAGCGGGAACGTGTCGCCGCGGTCGCTGCCATCGATCAGCAGCTGCAGCTCCACGCGCAGGCTCTCCTCGCCACGACGTAGTTCGACGGCCCGCAGGCGCGGACCTCTGCGTTCGATCGCCGTGAGGCTCACTCCCGCCCACCAGCGCAGCTTCGCCTCACGGC
>Ga0208361_1000486_pt1 | contig 10854 bp, 18 predicted proteins | sample LakMenEpi05Aug10_FD_150670 | JGI IMG/M metagenome (GOLD analysis project Ga0208361, IMG submission 150670) | Freshwater microbial communities from Lake Mendota, WI - 05AUG2010 deep hole epilimnion (SPAdes) | ecosystem: Environmental > Aquatic > Freshwater > Lake > Epilimnion/Euphotic zone ... | reverse complement strand
CACCCGTCCCCAAGGCAGCCGCTGACCATCGGGCCAACCGCTGCTGTGTAGGACAGGTGAATCGTTTGAAACAACCGTCTCAAAAAAGACGGGTCAATCCCCAATCGGAAGTCTGGTAGTGCCGAATTCGGCGAATCCAACAAACGTATAGTTCGCCAAGGCTTTCACGCTATCGCTCCACTTCCGGCCATCCACGCCCAGGTCGTTCAGAATGTCCAAGAACACTTCGGCAGTCGCGCCGTAGTGACGATGCGTCTCAGCGTATGCCTCCCAGTAGAGGTTGCCAATCGCATCAAAACCGACTAGCACTTCAACTGGGCGGATGTAATCCGGGTGTTCACACAGATACTTAGCAGCCATTTCGTTTCCCCTTTGTTTCTAACCGTCTCAAAAAAGACGGCTTGCACCAATTACGGATTTTCTCCGTGGTGCTTTTGGTCCAATTGAGACAATGGAAACAAGTGAAACTTGCTTCCCCTACGCAACAAACGTAGGCTAACGAATCCCGTAGGATACATTAGCCTACGCCGCCCCCCTAGTTTGAGGGGCGGAGAAGGTTATATGGCAAGTCGATTAGGCGACTTCAGCGGTTTGCTTGGCCATTGCCTCATCGTACTGCTGTTGAGCGCTTTCCATAGCCTCAGGCTTGAGAACGGTCTCAATCCAGCTAGACTTCTCGTGCAGGGCTTGTGCTACAACGATGTCCAGAACCCGCCCAAACCCTAACCCTTCTGCCAGCCAGTCGGCAATCAAGCTATACTTCTCATCATCGCTCAGGGTCTTTCCTGGTTCTACGCTGGTCGCTTGGACGTTGACCGTCTTTTCTGAGACGGTTTCGGCCTTTGGCGCACCCTTGGCGCTCTTGGTTTTCTTGGGCTTAGCTTCCCCGTAGCCATTGCCGATCCATAGGGTGTTCATGAAGGCATTTAACTTGCTTGCGGCTTCACTCAATTCCCATTGGATGTTCCAGGCTTGGTCGCGCTTGTCTACTTCCTTGCGCATTGTAGCCAAGAGCTTAGATACCAAGTCATAGACTGAACCCTCTTTGTTTTTCTGGTATAGTCCAACGTTGGCATTGGACAATTCCACAAAAGCGTCTGGCCCTTCGATGCCCTTGGCTGCCTTCAGTTTGGGCAATTCGTTGGCGCACTTCGTGAATGCCGTAGCAAAATCCGGACAACTCAGGAAGTATTCCCCACAGATCCTTGCAAAGATAACGTCCTTGGATTCCCCCAAATGGTTACCTTGCTTGAAGCTTTCCAAGATGAAGGGTTCCAATTGCCTTAGCAATTCAATCTTCTTGCCCTTCCTGATTGCCCCTGCGACTTGATCGGCGGCGGCGATTCGGAATTCGTCACGGATTGCATTTTCCATAGTCATAGCACATTCTCCCAAAAACAATTGTTTGACATAGTCTTACACTAGGCAACATGCCTAATGCTCTATGCTCTTGAGTAACCCAGTTACCTAGGCTACTTAAAAGCATCCGTCTTAAAAAAGACGGATGCCAAACAATGTAGAATATAACCCAATAGCATGAATGGCAGCTCTACATGAAACCACCATCGCAGACCATCACGCCGCTATTGTGACTCGGCGCGATCCGGGGAGCTGCTATGCCTCTCCCGTTTTACTTCAAGCATTCCGTCAACTGTTATTCACCCCCCTGAATTGTGGCCTTTACCCTTGAATCCCTAGCTTCTCGCAATTGTAGGGAACGCAGCACACTACTACTTTTGACCCGTTCAGGGTTACAAGTAACCCGTCATCCCGTCATGCCTCAGTATGCCACTTTGGCGACCATTCCAGGAAAGCGCAATCTCTGTACTGACCCGAAGTGATTGATAGGGTACAACATATCCCCTATGTCCGAATTAGTCTCCCAATTCGCTTTTGTGCTAGAGCGCCTGTAAACTTGCGATAACACTTCCAACAATTCGATTCGTTATGCCATATCGTTTCTTTATGTCGCCACCAGCGACCCGTAGTAAGCTTGCCCCATAGAAACACCTATGGGGTTACCGCATCGCTAGGCAAAGCTTGCTTTATGTCCTGCGGTTATTCGGACAGACAGGTTTATCCCCCTATCGGGCGACAAGTTGCTAGCAAGACTAGCTTTGTGTCCCCTTGTCATTGGGACAACCTAGCATCAATCGGAACTATTCGTTCTCTTGATGCTAGGTGTCAGCAGTGCAAACTACTGACACAATAGCATCACGTGGAACAAGTGAAACAAGGGTTTCGGTTGTCATCTCAAAAAAGACGGCCTATGGCGTGTATAAGAATTAAGGCGAAAAATGCTTTTCAATGTGCTAATGGGGCGAATTTTCACATTAACTTTCAGTTTTGAGCGTCGTAAGTGCTTATTTGACAAGGGGTTACGAAAATCAGCCAGGTGATAAAGGGGTGGGACGGACCATTTGTCTTGTAGATATATATTGGTACAGCCCCAAAAATTTTTCACGATTTTCAAACTCCAATTCCCCTCTTTTAGTGGAGCATGCGAATCAAACGAATCAGGATTGGGCTAGAATCGACGCTGATCGAGCCTTGACTCTTTACACCTAATCACCCTCAAGTCGCTTCCTGACGCGAGTTAGGGGCCTTCTTGAGCGTTTGATGCGACCTGAGGGTCTTGAAGGTGCGAAGTAGGTGGAAGCACCAATTGCCCCTTTCAACGCTTTACGGGGCAATCTGATGCGTTTTAGGGCATCTATAGCCCCACGAGCGTCTTGTGGGGTGTTAGGTACGGTGAGGAAGACGGTGATTCGGTGGTGAAGGTGCGGAATGGGTGGAAGTACCAATTGCCCCTAGCGCATTTGATACTGATCCCTGGTGTCCTTCTTGCGTTCCCTAGGGTTCCTTCCTGCCTTTCTTCACGGGATGCCTCTTCCCTTCTGCTCCTATTGCTTCGCTTACCCCTTGAGAGGCTATTGCTTGGCTATTGCCTCTTTATGGGGCTTGTTGAAGCAACTTGGAGCTATTAGTTATATGTTGCACCTTATTTCAAATGTGTACCATTATTTTGAAAGTCAATGAGGGAATCATATACTGTTGCGCGTTTATGTCTCTATGTAGTTTCTAAGCAGGCCGCCCAGGGAGGAGGCAACCAAGAAGGGGCCTGGTTCACGCTGCTTTATGTCTCAAATGACCTATTTTAGATCTCAACTGACCACAAAAGAGACGGAAAGCAGCTATTTGAACCCTTAATGGCTCGCTGGACGCCCTTATGTACCCCTAGAACGGCTTGAGACCCGATTAGTGCATGGAATCTTGCCATTAAGGTATCTGAAATAGACCCTAAATACACCAACAACTGGGTTGCCGAGTAGATTTTATGGCGTTTTTCGCCAGAAAGAGCATCGAGGGACTTGCCATATACCGGAAGGTCGCTAAGATTGGTGTGAATTGGGGTTTCAGGAGTCTATTTAGCTTGGAGGCAGCACAGATGGGGCGTGTTTGGAAGCGAGCGGGTATTGATCTGGACGCTCTTATTGATGCTGAGCGCGCTGCTCAGCTTAGCGGTTATGACCTGGATGAGGATGCGTTCTATGCCAGGCTCTGCGAGGCCACTAAATGCGGTGCAGTCAGCGCCCCAGAAGGGGAGAGATACGACTGGTACACCGATGACGAGGAGTCCGAGGGGCCGGAAGCCGCCCCTGAGCCCGAAGATGCCGATAGTGAGTCATGGTGCTGGCATGGGCATCCCGACAGGGGGGAGCGGATTCGTCGAGTCCAGGCGTATACAAAGATACACGCCAAGCACCGGGACATCTGGGACATTGACGCTGAAGACCTAGAGATCCTAACTGCAGCCAAGGAGGAGGTCCTCATGCGCTGCAAGACATCCTATGGGGTCATGTACGTCGTGGAGGACTTTGGGGTCAGCGAAGTGAGTGTCCGGTGGGTCGTTAAGTGCCACAGGAAGAATCTGAGGGCTGGTGATCCAGATGCTCTAGCGCTTGAGAAGGCGATTCAGGACAGAATGAAGGCGGCTGGCGGTCCCAAAGGCATGAGGAATGCAATGAAACGCAGACGTCGTTTTGATTTGAGTGTAACTAAGGGTATAAGGCAAGTTGCTTCAGCGTAGCAGGGAGGCTGAGATGGCTCAAGCGATAGTGATTTGTGCTTTTGTGTTGGCTTTTGTGGTTCAGGGGTTATTTGTACTAAGAGAGGGCAGTGATCATGAAGATTGAAGATATTAACGCAACGCTCCGCAAGGACGTAGATGTGCTTTTTATGGATGCCATGGCGGCTCGCAGAGCCTTGGGTGAGGCTATGCGGCGTGTTGATGGCGTCCTGGAGGCGATTGAGAAGATCGAGAAGCTCGAGGACGCAATGCTTATTCACAGCCGGAAGACCGGATCAGCATTGAACCTTACGCTGCCTAATGCGCCGGAAGGTGCCTATACCAGCACTTGTGGCGATGTGCAGCTTTGGTTCGACTGGGCCAATAAGGATGATGGAGTTTGGCCGTAAATACTACGGCTTAGTGCGATTTCTTAACAAGGAGTTTTATATGGTACATGGATTAGAAGTCATCAAGGCAATGAATCACGAGGCTAGCGCGCCTGACAAGTTGCAGGCTGAGATCGTAGCTGCGGAGGCGCGCAGGTTATACGAGGACTTGCCTACCTTCCGGTGGGGCTCGGCAACTACATTTGTGAACGCTGGCGGGAGGCTTATTCGCATTACCATGTCAATTGTCGATGATGCAGATGGCATTATCCGCGACATGGGCGGGCGAAGAGTGACTGTCGGCAGTAAAGTGCGAGTCCACCAAGAAGACGGAATCCGCACTGCCGTTGTTCACAAGCTCCAATTGAACCAACCGACCAAAAACGCACCGGGCTACTGGGTTGATATCGATTCCGGCGAGGGGCTAGAGGGAATGCCATCATATCTCCTGGAGGTGATTGATGACTGACATAGTAAAAGCCCTCAGAGATCCAGAAGGATGTACCGCAGGCGACATAAGCGAAGCGGCAGATATGCTGGCATTCTTCTTTCTTATGATGCAAATACACTCCCCGAAGGGGAACAATCAATACAGTTTCGTGTTCCATAACGGCTGGCCAACGACGCTTTGTGTTGGCAGCGGCCCGCAAGAAGCTGTTCGGGCTGCGATTCGAGATATCAGAACGAATATTGGTGAGTAACAATGAATCGTTATGTAATAAAAACTGAACGCACTGGCGAGTCAGGTGAATGTCATTATGTATGGGCGAAATCCAAAGACCGCGCTGTCGAACTCTTTAAGGAATTACACCCAGACGCAGTGGCGAAAGGAGCATCCTTGACAGTGACCAGTGACAGACTAGATCCACCGGCTGGCCTTCACGACGAAGACACTCCAGATGGCGCGCTCAGCGAGCGTGAGAAGATGCTTGGGCTACTACGGCAAACCCTCGACATGATGGAGCGATGCAAGTTGTACGGCCCACTAAGGCGAGATATCAAGTCAGTCCTAGGTCTCCCGCAGAGTACATCCAAGCCATGACTCTTCTTGACACTAAACAAGTCCACCAGATCACAGGATGGTCCCTAGACAAGATCCGCTCACTCATACGATCCGGTAGACTCCCCGCTGTCAATACGAGTTCAGGGAGGCGTCCTACGTTCTCCATACGACGCGATGACCTTGATCGGCTCATAACACCAACCGAGCCTAAGTCGCACAGAAGAACGCGACAGAGGGCTCCTAAGGTGTTTTAAGGAGCCATGATCGAATGTGCAGACAGACCTTCTTGATTCTCTCATCGCTAACCTGTCTGTACCTTGAGGACATATCCGATGCACTTGGGGTATGCCCCATACAGAACGAGACAGCGGGGAAGTCCATTGTCTCGTCTCCTACGGTCTGAAATGTCCTGCGTAGGTCATAGAACGAGCCTTTCTTGAGCTTAGCGGCGATACGAGCCTTTCGAAACATTTGCGTCCCTGCGTCTTGTGAGTCATGTTGCCACGGAGTGCCATGCGAAGTTAGCAATGCGGCACTTAAGTGGCTTGACTCTTTTCGACGCGAAATGGACGCCTTGATGGCCTTGATTGTTTCCGGCCAGAGATAGATTCTCCTTGGGGTGCCGGTTTTATTTCTAGGGCAGTTGAGCCACGGGAGATCCTCTAGCTGATCTAGTGTTATCCTTGAGATGTCACCTACTCCCATTCCTCCGTTGATACCTAAGTACACTACTGGTAAGAAGTACACATTGCATTTGGATAGGATGGATCTGATGTGGCTTGCGGGGAGCGGCCCAGAGGAGGATTGATGCCTTTCGAGGCGAGTGATCCTTGAGCTGAACTCAGACAATGCGCAGCCTGGTTCCGCTGGCGGGAGGTACTTTGAGTTCCTAAGCCAGTTTAGAAACGCCTTGATTCGGCGGATGTCACCATTGACTGTAACATGCGATCTCTTCTGCACCGCGCCGCGACCACCAGTTCCCTTCTTTCGAGAGACCGGCTCCAAGAGCTTCACCTTGATTCTCTGATAAGCATCCTGATTCCAACTCGCTGGGTCGCTGGTCCTCCCCATAACACCACATAGCCGCACAAGAGTCTTCTTGACCTCTTGAAGCGACCTGTCGCTAAACTCACCTATTGCGACCTGTTGCTTCTTATGGTCATAGTACAGATCGGCAAGTTCATGCAGAGGAAGGTCCGGTGAGTCATCTATCTTCCCGAGGCCAGCGCGAAGATTCTCTTTGGACTTCGAATAGGACAAGAGAGCCTTCTCGAGGTCTGTACCGAAGTAGTAAAACTTGCCATTGATCTTTTTGCACCACTGGCCGCTGGTGTGCCTGCAAAGCGGTAAGTCTCCCATAGTTGCCTCCGCACGGCATTGTAGCGGCAGGAGGTGCTAGGATCAATGGTTGTAGCTACAACCACGTTTCCCGAGATTTGCTTGTTTTCCAGGGTTTTTGACATCGCTTCTGGTATATGGCAGAGTGCGTTTGACCCAATAAAAACAAGGGTAAAGTCAATCTGACCAAGTATTTTCTAATCCGTCGGTCGCAGGTTCGAATCCTGCCGGGGGTGCTGATTTTTGAAGGGACTACAACCAAAACTACAACCAATCACCTTGGCTTGGCGTACACGGCGCACCAGTAAAGCTTTCCGTTTTGGGAGTCGCGACACCCGAATCCGCATTCTGAGTAAGACTTATTGAGCATGTTTCTGCGATGCCCCAAAGAGCGATACCACGCCTTTATGACATCCTCTTCGCTGCGGTATCCTGCAGCCACGTTTTCGGCTACCGCAAGGAATGAATACCCCTGGTCCTTAACGCGATCCGATGGAGAGGAGAATTCCTTTCCCCTGTGAGACATTCGGCTCTTCTTGGCCATCCAGTCAGCGTGACCTTGGGCTGCCTTAGATAAGAGGTCGTCAAGCTCTAGCGGGCTTCCGCCGCGCAGATCGTTTGTTAGGTCAAGCAAAAGCTTCGGGTTCAAATTTCAAGTCCTTTATCCATTGAGATATTTTGGGGTTAAGATTCCGGTCCCACCCATGACGGAGCCTTGGTCTCATGCTACGGTCGACCCTAATATGCCTTCCGGTGCCTTCCAGGAAGTCCACATGGCGACCAATCACCCACGCATCCTCCATTCTCTCGACTGCGCTCCTGTAGATAGCCTTGGACTTCCGGCCTCTCTTGTTCCAGATGATCAAAGCTGGGAAGCTTCCCATGGCTTTGTTGTAAGCACCCAGCGGAGACTCATACAGCACGGCGCTTCTAATGTTAGGCAAGATACAGGACAGGTCCGCTATAACACCCCCGCCACGACTGTAACCAATGAGGTTCACTTCCGGAAACTCTCTGCAGAAGCTGGCGGCATGGTACTTATCGACGAAGTAATCGACATGCAGTCCCTCGCCGATATCTTCACGAAGCATCTCTGGTGTCGCGCCGTCTCCGTGAAATGCAATTGTCGCTACTTCATTACCAACCTGGCGATTAGAAGGCTGGAATTCATCCCATTTTTCGACAATCATGTACTCGTCACCTGACCATGTTTCCCCCACCCAGTCTGTCGTAAAGCCAAGGCCACACTTTGGGCACTTACTGATGCTCAGTGACAGCTCGAAATCAAATCCACAGCGAGGGCAGTCGACCATATTTCAGTCCTGAAGTGACGGAATAGAGTGAAGTGACTAAGAGCCGCAGTGGGGTGCAATTGTTGTCATATTAAATCTGCGCTGGCGCAGGTTATGCAGTAGTTATACGGATTCAATCAAACGTCGTCCAATCCACTCGGCGACTTGTGGCACGACTGCGTTTCCAACCAATCGCTCGGAAACCCCATCAGCCACAACAGAAACTCTTTCGACGGGTTCATCGCTACCGAGAACGGAAATCCACCGATCAAACAAAGCACTTGCTTCAAACCTTTTTGTACGACTCGCCCCGTTGACTGGTGGTAAAACCGCTGGTTCCAGTGTTCCGGCTTTGAACCATCTTTTTTCACAACGTCCATTTTCCATTGCGGTGGACGTGCGCACGGTGTCGGCAATAATGAACATCCTTTCCCGTAAGTGCGGGGCACCAATGGCGGCTGCGGGAATAATGTCCCATTCGCAAACGTACCCGATACCGGCCAACTGTTCGACGATCTCTCGCAATCCTCTTGTTCTGATCGCTGGGCTGTTTTCGATAACAACAATTCTTGGCTTGGCTTGTTTGACGACTCGGAAATACTCTGCCCATAAACCACTTCTGTCGTCGCTAAGTCCTTTGCCTTTTCCTGCAACGCTGATTCCTTGGCACGGGAATCCTCCACAAATAACATCAACTGATGTTGGCTCGAATGTTCTAATGTCGTCATGCTTGGGCACCTCCGGCCAATGCTTGTTTAATACCATCCGTGCATCTGGATCAATCTCGACTTGCCACGCACACTTTAACCCCGCTCTGTCAAACCCAAGGTCAATACCACCGATGCCGGAAAACAAAGAACCGTATAGCAATTGATTGCATCGAAGCCCGCTATCAGGCGTTTTTGACATGGTGAATTTTTCCTTGCGGGCTCAATGAATCAAAACGTTCGTCGTACCAAATAGGCCGCTCTACGTTGTCCTTTTCCATCGCGAGCATCAATTGCCGCAATGCGTCCAAGTTCTCGGTCGAGTCCTTTTGCGAATCCATGTATATTGCTCCAGCGCGATAATCGCAGATGTTATTTACATGAAGGTGGCTTAGGGTATGGCATCCAGTGCGTGACAGATGCAATATCGTCGTCGTCTAGTTTGTCTGCATGCATTCCGTCCCAGCACCACAATACCGAGAATACACACGTTCCGTCAGAGACCAAAATGTCATCCTCGTCCTTTGGGATAAACTTTGCAAAGCTATTCCAGTTCCCATAGCGTCCACTGATATATTTTGCGTTTTTCGCCAGATTTCGTGGGAACCTCCTCTCCATAGCTTCGACCTGCTCTTTCGACATAGACTCTACGCTCGTAGGGAAAACCATTTCTTGAATTTCATCCATGAGATCAAGTGCGTCCGGTAAGCTTGTGCTTATGGCGGTCTGCATTTGGCTTACTTTCCTTGCTATGTCTTCTCGCCTACTATCGAGGCTCCTATCCTTGACTGCGCAATCCAGCATCCCGCCTACTCGCTCGACCAACCACTTGCTGTCAATGTAATTCTGTTCTGTCATATCCTTCTCCTTGAATTATGCCGTCACTATTACTGTCCACTCAAGAAATGATCGTGAAGCGTGGGATGCCTAGGTCTCCAGTTATTCCCCGGCTGGGGAGACTCCACGAGACCGACGATTACTCGCCGGTTTCTGCGATCTCTCGATCACTTCATCAGTCGCAAAATGCCGGGCCAGATGTTTCCGATGTCAGCACCCCTGGGAAACCCACGGTTCTCGATCACTCCTCAATTAACAACTCAATTCACTAAAACGCATGACTTTACTCAGTAGTAAATACTGCCACCGACAAACAAGATCTTGCTGCGACAGCGTGAATCATTCCCACGACCAGGACCACAATCGCCTAGCCCTGAATGCATCGCCGACTTCGCCGTACTGATAATCTCGCCGCCTCCTGGTTCCATCTGGGAACTCCACTACCGTATAGTAGTCTTGCGCGCCGATCTCATGGCTATGACCGACCACTACAATCTTCACATCTTCCAGCGGTGCCTGGTTACAACCAGGGATAACGCACAGCAAAAGCACACAATAAACTATAGCCTGAAGTCTTTTCCGAATACCCATACGATCACCTTCGTGCCAACTAGAGTCAGTACTATCGCGACGAAACATCAGCATCAATAGAATTGACCTGCACATTAAGATGCGTGGCTTCATACCACGGCATATCGATCCCCTTCGTCTCCTTGATCCATCGTGACTTTGCTCGTCCGTCAAGATACATGATCGGAATAACTAGAACTGCTATCAGTAAAATTGCCGACATTATGGAACCAATGAATATGCACAACAACTTTAGGCGCTCCGACCAATCCATAATTCACCTCAATAGAAACAATAGGCACTACCTATCCTGGTAGTACAGGACTTTCCTTGCTTGACTTGCAGCGTCTGGCAGCAACTTAGCTATTGCTGGCCACTGATCACCGATGCGGACCTCAATACCCTTCTCAATCACATGCAAACACATTGACAGCGCCTTTTTCAACCTGACACTCTCGGCCAGCGCCATTGCGTGATGGGCTCGTCCTGACTGCTGGTCGGCATATGACCCAAAGCACTCACCGTCTGGCGACACAATGGAATACCCATCACCCCGTTCTGTGGCCTGTATCGTCCACACTTCCACAGCCGCACTTTCGCTTTTACTCATGATCTACTCCTCAGGCACACCGAACGGCATGCCGTCATC
>Ga0208361_1000481_pt1 | contig 10976 bp, 13 predicted proteins | sample LakMenEpi05Aug10_FD_150670 | JGI IMG/M metagenome (GOLD analysis project Ga0208361, IMG submission 150670) | Freshwater microbial communities from Lake Mendota, WI - 05AUG2010 deep hole epilimnion (SPAdes) | ecosystem: Environmental > Aquatic > Freshwater > Lake > Epilimnion/Euphotic zone ... | reverse complement strand
GATTACCTGTACCTGGTTATTGGTGATATCGGGCACTGCATCGATGGGAAGGCGGGATACTTCCCAGCTTCCAAAGGCGACGAGTCCCAACACAAATAATCCTATGATGAGTGGATTTCGAACGGAAAAACGGATAATGGCATTCAACATAACATAGTAAAATTATGTACCCACCTGCTGCCGGGCAGCCGGTTCATACATGCACTGAAAATAAAGTGAAGATACCGAATGATCAAACAGTAGGGCGGGGGGGCTGCCAAATGTTATGTGTCGGAGACGTATAGGGCTTATCAATAGTAGAGAAGCGCAGGTATTTTTCAATCTTTTTCTGGGGGCAGACCAACTGATAAGCAGGAGGCATGCGGTCGGCTGTGCAGGGGAAGAATGAAAAAACGTCACCACTGCTTTTAAAGGGCAATTTCATATCACGATCGTAATCCTGGTCGTATGGACTCCCGTGCAGGTAATGCATATCCAGAAAATCTAGGAGGGAGAGCTGTTTATCTTCCTGCCGGTGTTCTGCAAAATGCTGGAAGATAACGGGAACTTTAAAAAGTTGCTTGGCTTCAGTGGAAGCAAAGAAGTAAACCAGCAGGCATAGTATGGCTATTAACCTTTTCAATACCGTAAGTTACAAATAATTGTTGAATACCATTCATCACTTATTCGGATGCCAGTTCCTTGATCATTTCTTTCAGTTTCAGCAGGTATTTACCATAGAAATATTGGAAATAACTACGCATGAGAAAATAGAAAAGTAATTCAACGATTATCAATACTACTATCAAAACGGTACTTTCGGTTAACGAAAAATGTGATATATATGTAAGTAGGTCCCCGTTTCCATCGGATGGCATGGTCAAATAGATGCCCAGTCCATAGCCAATAGGTATGGATAAGAAAGTCAACAAAAGACTGATCTGACAATACAGGGTGATTAGCTGATGAATGCGGATGAGATTTTCCCGAATGCTGGATGATTGTTTTTCAAACCAGTATGTTTTTGCGATCAAATATCCCAGTACAGGGATGGTAGCAATAATGAGTAAAAAAATAATCCATGTCAGACTTACATCAAGCAGTCTTGGATAGCGATGGGCAAAATAAAGTGCCAGGGGGATATTCACACAAATACCAATAATGGTCTCCATCCAAAGACTTCTTCTGATCTGCTGAATGACGTTGGCCGATCGTTTACCTATAATTTCCTTCAGGTCGATGGGGGGTTGCCAGTTGGAATTATTTTCCAACTGTTTATTCATCTGCTGCTTCAGTTCTTCCAGTTCCATAGGATACTATTTTAGGTTGACTGTTGGGACAGTGATTGAAGTTTTGTTTTGATGCGACTCATTTTTACGGCTACATGATTCGGAGTGATACCCATCAGGCGGCCAATATCATCATACGGGTAATCATCCAGGTACAGCAGAACAATTGCCTTATCCAGTTCAGATAGTTTAGCAATGGCCCGGTACATGGATTGTAGTTGCTCTTCCTGAGGATCTATCTCGGCGGCAGGGGCTACAAATGGCTCCGATGGCTCGATGCGTGTTACAGCTTTCTTGCTCTTTCTAAATTGAGTGATGGCCGTATTCAATGCGACACGGTATAACCAGGTAGAGAATTGGGCATCTCCACGAAAATTGGGATAGGAGCGCCAGGCCTGCAGGGCTATTTCCTGGTACAGGTCATTGCGATCTTCTGTATCCTGTGCATACACGCGGCATACCTTATTGATGATACGCTCGTGTTGTTGCAGTAATTCTATAAATACTTCTTCTTGCCGCATACGTGATGATCTACCCAAAGATGATACAAAATGGTTAGTTCTAGTAACAGAAAAAATATTACAGGGCTCACCAATAAAAAACCCCCTGTAAAAACAAGGGGTCATTAACCAAAAACCACGCAGCAAAAAAAACTACTGGTGCTATTCTTCCATTACTGGATAGCAATACGATTGGATACTGGCTGGACTGCTTCCTTTTTAGGCAGTTGAATCTGCAGCAATCCATTTTCATACTTCGCCTGAATACCATTGGCATCAATTTGTTCATCGAGGGTAAAGCTTCTTTTAAAGCTGTTAAAAGTGAATTCTCTGCGAATGGTTTTACTTTCTTTTTCCGTTTTCTCCTCTTTCTTTTCATAGCGGATGGTCAGTAAACCATGCTCTACCTGCACTTGAAAATCTTCTTTCTTTCTACCGGGCACATTCAAAGCGATGTGAAATGCATCGGCTGTCTCGGTGATGTTGGCAGCCGGGGTAGCAGTTAATAATTGTTCTTCTCTTCCCCAATTAGTTGGAAAGTTGAAAAACCATTCGTCCAGCAAACTGCCGGGAAATACGGGGTTGCGTTTGATGATTGACATAGACTATGTTTTTTGTTTAAATAAGGTGATTTACCCTATTCCAACAAAGCATATACCGATGTAAATTCAACCTGTTTTATGCCTATTTTTGGCATAAGTCAGCAATTAAATATGCCATTTAGACATATTTAAGTTTCCAAGTACGCCATTATGACATTTATTTATGCGTTTTAAAATACTCACGAATCGAGTATCTTTGCAGCTGAAAATTATAATTATATGTATCCAGCAGAGATTGTATTACCGATGAAGGCAGAATTGACCGATAACGGATTTGATGAAATGACGAGTCAATCAGCGGTGGAAGCCACCTTACAAAAGCCGGGCACCACCCTGGTAGTAATTAACTCCGTATGTGGCTGTGCAGCAGGCACTTGCCGCCCCGGTGTACTGATGGCTGTAAAAAATGCCACCAAGAAGCCCGACCAGCTGACAACTGCCTTTGCAGGTTTCGATATTGAAGCCATAAATGCCGTTAGAAGCCACTTATTACCTTATCCACCTTCCTCCCCGGCCATTGCCCTGTTTAAAGACGGTCAATTGGTGAATTTGGTAGAAAGACACCAAATCGAGGGCAGACCTGCCCAGGTGATTGCCCAACACCTGATTAGTGTTTTCAATGAGCATTGTAATTAAGTTTTTTGTATTTTTGAATATGGATGGATAAGTAAGTAAAAGCCCCGCTTCCGCGGGGCTTTGCTATTTTAACCTCTCCTTTTATTAATTGGATAGAACTATTTGTATTTTTATTTCTAACATTACACCTCCAACCATTCTACCCACTTAACAACATGTATCCAAATTTATACTACGCATTTAAAGATCTTTTTGGAATAGAAATCAGTGGACTGCAATTGATCAATTCATTCGGCTTCTTTGTAGCCATTGCCTTCCTAGTAGCCGGCTGGATTCTCAGCCTCGAACTAAAAAGAAAAGAACAACAAGGTTTATTTCAATATACCGAACAAAAAATAACGGTGGGCGGACCCGTCAGCACCATAGATTGGTTCATTACTTTCTCGCTGGGGTTTTTATTTGGCTATAAATTCATTGGCGCCTTTTTACTTCCCGATGTTTTTCGTGACCCACAAGCCTACATCTTCTCAGCTGACGGTCACCCATTAGCAGGATTATTGGTGGGCGGACTCATGGTATTTTTAAAATACAGGGAGAATAAAAAAGAAAGACTGCCAAAACCAGAAACCAGAACCATTCGCATCTGGCCGCATGACAGGGTAGGGGATTTCATTCTCTATGCAGCCGCATTTGGATTTTTGGGTGCAAAGATTTTTCACAACCTGGAGAACTGGCAGGAATTTACAAAAGACCCCATCGGCTCGCTGCTCAGCTTTAGCGGACTCACATTTTATGGCGGTCTCATCTGTGCCACTGTTGCCATCATTTACTATGCGAAAAAGAACCAGATCTCAGTCATTCACCTCGCTGATTGTATGGCACCTACGATGATGTTGGCATATGGACTTGGCCGCATTGGCTGTCAGGTAAGCGGAGATGGTGACTGGGGTATTGTCAACAATCGCCCGAATCCCTTTTCATGGCTGCCCGACTGGATATGGAGTTATCGCTATCCGCACAATGTGATCAATGATGGGGTACCCATCGAAGGCTGCACCGGTCCCTACTGTATGCAACTTCCCCAACCCGTTTATCCTACCGCCCTCTACGAGATATTCATGTGCCTGACATTATTTGCGGTAATCTGGATGCTACGAAAGAAATTTACCACACCGGGTCGACTGGCCGGTTTTTATCTGCTGGTCAATGGTACAGAACGCTTCCTGATTGAACAGATTCGTGTCAACACCAAATATGAAGCCCTGCCATTTCAACCCACCCAGGCAGAAATCATCGCTGTATTGCTCTTTTTATCTGGCGCCCTGCTTTTTTGGAAAGCACCCGCCTGGTTCGCCCGCACAACCCGGCCGCAATCCTGATTCTCCAAGCAGCATTGTATATTTGCAAAAAAAACAACATGCCATCATTTGACATAGCCAGCGAAGTAGATGTGCAAACACTTGATAATGCCATCAACACAGTAAAGAAAGAAATCAGCAATCGCTTCGATTTCAAAGGATCTCCCGTAGACATCACCCTCGATAAAAAACAATACATCGTTACAGTGGAGGTAGAAAGCGATATGAAGATGAAACAGGTCATCGACGTAATCATCAGTCGCGCAATGAAACAAGGCATTGATGCCCAGGCCTTCGATTTCTCAAAAGATGCTTACCCCAGCGGTAAAATCGTTCGCAAAGAAATCAAAGTTCAAAACGGACTGAAACAGGAAGATGCCAAAAAAATTGTCAAGATGATCAAAGACAAGGGCTTCAAGGTGCAGGCTGCCATCATGGATGATATCGTTCGCGTGACCGCCAAAAAAATTGATGAGCTACAGGAAGTAATCGCTGCCTGCCGCCAGGAATCCCTGGGCCTTCCCCTGCAATTTGTCAACATGAAATCGTAAGACTGATTTAACTAGTTGATAGTCAGTATAATAAGGACAGTTTTTCGTTATTTTTTTGACAGGTCAGGGAAAAAATGTAATTTTGCATCCCATTCATTCACGGCAAAATCCGTGTAACCTTTAAATCAACCTTCATGAAAAAAGGACTCCACCCTGAAAGCTACCGTTTCGTTGTCTTCAAAGACATGAGTAATGGCATCAGTTTTCTGAGCAAATCAACCGCCGCCACCAAGGAAACCATCGTATTTGAAGATGGCAAAGAATATCCCCTGGTGAAAATTGAAATTTCCAATACTTCTCACCCCTTCTACACAGGCAAGAACATGCTGGTGGATACGGCCGGAAGAATCGACAAATTCAAAAAGCGTTACGCTAAGAAATAGTTCCCCTTTGAAGCCGGATTTATTCCGGCTTTTTTATGCCCTCCTTTTCCAATACCCCCCTCACCGCTGATACGGGTTATTTGATACCTTTGCTGCTATGACCGAAAGAAAACTCGACCTACTGGCTTTTGGTGTACATCCAGATGATGTAGAACTGGGTTGTGCCGGAACAATACGAATGGCCATCGCCGAGGGTAAAAAAGTGGGTATTGTTGATCTAACCCGAGGAGAATTGGGTACCCGGGGCTCCGCTGAACTCCGACTTCAGGAGGCAACCCGCGCAGCAGCCATATTACAAGTGGAAGTCAGAGAAAACCTGGGTCTGGCAGATGGATTCTTCACCCAGGATGAAACCAACCTGCGAAAAGTAATTACAGCCATCCGCCGCTTTCAGCCAGAGATCATTCTCGCAAATGCCCCTGAAGACAGACACCCCGATCATGGACGCAGTGCCAAACTGGTGTCGGATGCAGCATTCCTTGCCGGACTTAGAAAAATCAGCACACAAGATGAAGGTGCAGAGCAATCGGCCTGGCGCCCCAAGTATGTGTTTCACTATATACAAGACCGCTTCATACAACCGACTTTTGTTGTAGATATTTCGGCCCATATGGATAAGAAGATGGAAGCCATCCTTGCCTATGGATCGCAATTCTATTCTACCGATAACAACGAACCTGCAACTTATATCTCCACCCCTCAATTCCTTGAAACCGTAAAAGCCCGTGCCATGATGCTGGGCAAACGAATTGGTGTGGCTTATGCCGAAGGATATATTTCGGAAAAAATCATCGGACTGAAAAGCTTTGATGGCATAATTCAGCAGGTAACCTGATAAAAAAATAACCCGCAAGCATGGCAGTAATTCCCGTAGGACTCGTTCAGATGTCCTGTACAGCATCCAAAGAAGAGAATACACGCAAAGCAATGGAACTCACACGCGCTGCTGCAGCACGCGGTGCGAAGATCATTTGCCTGCAAGAACTCTTTTCCTCTCTTTACTTCTGCGATACAGAAGATTACAGCCACTTTGCCCTGGCAGATACCATACCGGGAACTGTTACAGATGACTGGGGACGACTGGCCGCTGAATTGAAGGTTGTAATCATTGCATCCCTGTTTGAAAAACGTGCACAGGGACTTTATCACAATACCACAGCTGTTCTCGATGCGGATGGCACCTATCTCGGTAAATACCGGAAGATGCACATACCCGATGATCCGGCTTACTATGAGAAATTCTATTTTACCCCCGGTGATCTGGGCTATCGTGTTTTTTCAACTGCCTATGGTACCATTGGAGTGTTGATCTGCTGGGATCAGTGGTATCCGGAAGCTGCCCGCATCACATCGTTGATGGGTGCTGAAATATTATTTTATCCCACAGCCATCGGTTGGGCTACCAGCCAAGATGAAGCAACCAACCACGAGCAATACAATGCCTGGCAAACCATTCAACGCAGTCATGCTATCGCCAATGGCGTTCATGTGGTTTCAGTAAATAGGGTAGGACTGGAACAGGATGGTGCCATGCGGTTCTGGGGTGGCTCATTTGTAAGCAACCCGATGGGTACGATTCTTTATCAGGCACCGCACGAAGAAGAAGAGGTAACTGTAGTGAATGTAGATACGAATCTTACAGATCAATATAGAACCCATTGGCCTTTTCTACGCGACAGACGCATCGACTCCTACCAACCGATTACACGTCGCTACATTGATGAACCCTAATTAGGTGCGGCTGCCAAAAATAAGGCTGCCAATTCTTACCATCGTGCTGCCTTCTTCAACTGCAATGGTATAATCATTGCTCATGCCCATTGAGATGATGGGTGGCTGTGGACAAGGAAAATTGTCTGCCAGTTGACGCAACCGCTGAAACTCTTTTTTCACCTGATCTGTATCGTCTGTATTGGAAGCCATTCCCATCAATCCGCGTACTTCAATAAAAGGAAGTGCAGAAAGTTGTTCGGCTATTGCTTGCAACTCAGTTTCATCCAACCCGAATTTGGTGGCTTCTGATGCAATATGCACCTGCAGCAGACAAGCAATGGTGCGATTTAATTTCTTTCCCTGCTTATTGATTTCCTGTAACAATCTTATACTATCTACGCCGTGTATAAGATAAACCAGAGCGGCAATCTGCTTTACCTTATTGGTTTGTAAATGTCCAATAAAATGCCAGCGAATGTCAGCCGGCAGGCTGCCGCATTTAGCGATAAATTCCTGCACATAATTCTCTCCGAAATCGCGCTGACCTAAGGCATAGAGTGCAAGTATATCTTCGGGTGTGCGGGTTTTACTCACCGCTACCAGCGTAACACCCTGCTGTTGCAGGTTTTCACGTATCGACAAATATGCATTGGTATAAACGGGCATGGTGGTGCAAATATAGAACAAAGCCGAGTGCCGTCGGTTCAGTCAATTTGGGAAGAAAGCAGTTCTTTTTTTCTAATCTCCTGCCAGATCATGTTCTCCAATACCAATGCATAGTGGTAACCCGGACAGTTATAATAAAACTTACCGATGGCAGCCCGGTCGAGCGATGATTTGAGTTTACCCGGTAACATGCTCGACATATTCGCAACGAAGAATGAGAAGGGTTCGTTGCGCAGTTGTTTTTCCCAAACATCGAATCGAATGGCATCTCTCGCAGGTGGTATGATTCCCCAGCGCAGCAGGGCGGTGTGTAATAAAACTGCATCCATGAAATGGGTCGTGGTTGCCAGTTGTCGGCTGGCTTCCTGCACCAGCTTTTCTTTCAATTGTTCCAAGGCAGGAATGGGCCGCAGCTGCATTAATCTGGCCAGGTGATACAGTATTACAGGCACCCGTTGGTAATGAGGAGATACATAGGCAGGCTCTTTCAGATAACTGTCGTTGGCAACTACCTGGGTAATCAGTTGTAAGGAAGCACTATCGGCATCATTCCAGGGTAATCGATGGTGCTGAACAAAATACAATATGTTGGTCAATACACATACATCGAAGTCTACAGGCATCTTTTTCCCAAACCAGGTAGAATAGGCCGGCAACTGCCGCAACCCGGCATAAGTGTTGCGCACCTGTTGGGTTTGTCCGTTGGCATATTGCCGCAAGAGTTGATGCACTTGTTGTGCCACCGAATCCGTTGTCTGTTGTGAGAGGAGTAAGATGACAGTATCATCGGCATCATCGGGCAAAGCCTGACGTTTATTGAACCAGTTGAGCCAGCCACTATTAGGAAAAATTGTTGGCGTATCTGTTGGCCAGAAATTATAAGTAGGCCGGCCTGATTTATTAGCAAACTTTATATAGGTCTGCTGACAGCGTTTCCGAATGACTGCTGCTTGCTGTTGCTGCGCAGGATCAAGATAAGGAGCTATGCCTAAGAGGGTGAAATCGATGAGTCCGGTAAAAAATGGATTGATATCTGCTTTCTCTGTGTTTCCATTGAGGGCATAGCGTCGATAGGAGGGGAAGCTGCCTGCAGGGAATACGCTGCTTTCCTTCACCTGTTCACTTTGCAGTGCATCGAGCAACCATTGTTTGAATTCGTTTTGTTGAGCTGCAGCTTTAAAAGAGCAACTACATAAGACAACTACCGGGAGTAGGGTTAGTCGTGAGCAGACATACTTTTTCAGCGGCAGATGGCAGGTCAACAGAAACATCCGGTCATTTATTTGAGAATACTTCGTCCAATTACAATGCGTTGCACTTCACTGGTACCCTCATAAATCTGTGTGATTTTCGCATCGCGCATGAGTCGTTCCACGTGGTATTCTTTCACGAAACCATATCCACCGTGTACCTGCACAGCTTCAGTCGTCACCCACATGGCAGTTTCGCTGGCTGCTACCTTCGCCATGGAGGAACTCAGGGTATAATCGAGCTGATTGTCTTTTTCCCAGGCTGCTTTCATGCAAAGCAGGCGTGCTGCTTCGATTCGGGTAGCCATATCGGCTAATTTGAATTGGATGGCCTGGTGGTGCATAATCTCTTTGCCAAACGCCTTGCGTTGTTTGCTATACGCCAGTGCAAGTTCATAGGCACCGGAAGCAATACCCAAGGCCTGTGCTGCAATACCGATGCGGCCACCGGCCAGTGTTTTCATGGCAAAAGTAAAACCAAAGCCATCTGCACCGATGCGATTTTCTTTAGGCACCCGCACATCATTGAATAAGATAGTGTGCGTATCACTGCCCCGAATACCCAGCTTATTTTCTTTAGCAGCCACCGTAACACCGGGAGAATTTTTTTCTACGATCAATACGTTGATGCCCTTACTTCCTTTGGCGGGATCTGTTTGTGCTATTACGAGATAAACAGATGCTGAAGAGCCATTGGTGATCCAGTTCTTGGTACCATTCAATAAATAATGATCGCCTTTATCTTCAGCCGTTGTTTGTTGACTGGTAGCATCACTGCCGGCCTCCGGCTCACTGAGTAAGAACGCACCTATATAGAGTTCATTGTCTTTCATGCCACGCGCTAGGGGAGATAAATATCGTTGCTTTTGTTCCTCTGTACCATAAGATTCTAATCCGTAACACACCAAACTATTGTTTACACTCATACATACACTGGTACTAGCGTCTACCTTACTGATCTCTTCCATGGCCAACACATAACTGATGGTGTCCATGCCGGCACCGCCATAGGCAGGGTCAACCATCATACCCATGAATCCCAGGGAAGCCAGCTTCTTCACTTGTTCCAGGGGAAATTTTTGGTGTTCATCTCTCTCAATGACACCGGGCAGGCACTCATTTTTGGCAAAATCTCGGGCTGCCTGACGAATCATTACATGTTCTTCTGATAACCGAAAATCCATACAGCTTAATTTTTTACAAAAGTAAGCTAACAAATGTTAGGATAATAAACCTGTTGAAAAAAGTATGTTAACTAAAAATACTTTCGTTGCAAATCATACATAACCTGCTTATCCAGGTCCGAGAGTCCTTTGGTGGTATCCTGACGGAAATGACGTTTAAAAGCACGGATGGCAGCAGATGTATCGCGCATATCATAACCGATGATGCGCAGCGCCTGCAGGTGGTTAAAATCGGTAGGGGGTAGAGACAGGCTATCACTGTACCAGAGTCCGAAGCCACGTGCTGCCAGCAATTTCCAGGGAAAGCGGTAGTTAGGGTCGTTTTTGCGGGTAGGGGCGATGTCACCATGCCCAATGAAATGAGCAGCGGGCAGGTTATATTGTTTTTTCAGGTGGCTGAGGAGACTAAGCAGGCTATTGATCTGCAGGCTGTCGAAATTTTCAAAGCCGTTGTTATCGAGTTCAATACCAATCGACAGGGAATTAATGTCTGTCATATTTCCCCAGCGACTTATGCCGGCATGAGCAGCCCGAAGATAATCATGCAACATGTGATGCACCGTGCCATCCTTGCAAATCACATAATGGGCGCTTACCTGAGAGGCCGGAAGGGTAAAAGTACGGAGGGTTTGCTCGCAAGCATTTTGTGCTGTATGATGTATGATCACATAGCCCGGGCGACGCCAGTTGAAATTGGTGGTTCCGACCCACTCTTTGGGTGAAACGATGCTATCCGACTGCGGAAGCGTCGGCTCCAGCCGGATTTGCCGTACCATCTCCTTTAGCTGCTTTCGTTGCATCCGGTTGGTGGAACGGTAAGGATGTGGCTGGCAAGCGACTAAATAGGTCATATAAAAAGCCAGGCTCAGATAAATAGCTTGTCTGGCAGTAAAGTGAGTCGTCCGTTTCAACTGTACAAGGGGGT
>Ga0208361_1000476_pt1 | contig 11020 bp, 10 predicted proteins | sample LakMenEpi05Aug10_FD_150670 | JGI IMG/M metagenome (GOLD analysis project Ga0208361, IMG submission 150670) | Freshwater microbial communities from Lake Mendota, WI - 05AUG2010 deep hole epilimnion (SPAdes) | ecosystem: Environmental > Aquatic > Freshwater > Lake > Epilimnion/Euphotic zone ... | reverse complement strand
GTGTCTTGCAACATGCCGGACGTGCCGTGGATGCAGCAATCGCCATCGGTTCATAACGATGACGACGGCGCTTCCTCCGCTTGACTCCTTGCGCGAGTCATTGCGACAACATGTGTTGTTGCATTCGTTGAAGACGGGAAACTTCACTCTCAAATCGGGTCGCTCCAGTACCTGGTTCCTTGACACCAAACAAACGGCGTGTCGACCAGACGGAATTCTGTTGGTGGCCGACGTTGCGTTATCACTGCTTCCTGCAGACATCACGGCAATCGGCGGACTGACGATGGGTGCGGATCCCGTGGCATTCGGTGTGGCCGCCATCGCAGCCTCACGTGGTCGACATTTACGGAGTTTCAGTGTGCGCAAGGAAGCAAAGGGGCACGGAGTTACCGGCCGTTTGGCTGGTGCTCTGCAACCAGGAGACAAGGTGGCAATCGTCGAAGACACGGTTACCCGAGGCACGTCGCTGTTCGATGCCGTGGATGTCGTGCGATCCTTCGGCGCACACCCGGAGTTCATCACGGTGATCGTCGACCGGGGCGGCACATGCGCCGACATGGCGCGCACCGCCAACATCGCCTATGAGCCGATGCTCACTGCTCCACAGCTCGGCTACGACTACAACTCGTAAACGTTGCACTCGGGCATGCAACATCGCGCGGAACATTTCTGCGCAGCACTTCGTACTTCTTGTGGTCGGGACCGGCGTCGATCCGGTGACCCCGCGCTTTTCAGGCGCGTGCTCTGCCAACTGAGCTACCCGACCATGATTCGGTGTTGCCACCGTCTCGCGGTCCCGACGGGATTTGAACCCGCGACCTCCGGCTTGACAGGCCGGCGTGAACTCCAAACTTCACCACGGGACCAGATTTGTTTCCAAAACTGATCTTTGCACCCCCAACGGGATTCGAACCCGTGCCGCCACCTTGAAAGGGTGGTGTCCTAGGCCTCTAGACGATGGGGGCAAGGAATTTGAATTCGTTGGAAGAGCATCTGAAATCTACCAGCGCATTTCGCAGGTTGCTCTCGGCAGCAACGCACTGTGGAGGGTGATTATTCGAGGTGCTGGAGCGTGGACTGCAGCAGCCAGCCCAGGTAGTCGTACACCTCTCGTTGGATGGCAGTGGCGTCGTCTTCGTCAGCCTCATCAGGCTCGTCTTCGCTGACGTCCAAGATGGTTCCCAACACCAACCGCATCGCATTGATGGCTCGCACGAATCGCTCAAGATCACCGGTGGTGAACACTCGCTGCGGGGTCAGCATCGCAAGTGCATCGTCAACGGCCGCCACGTGGGAGTCTGCGAGGTCTGCGTGGGTGAGTCGCCGATACTCCTCATTGAGTTGTTCGTCGTTGTGGTACGCAACCGGGAACAGCCTCTTCATATGTGGTGCAAGTTCATGGGAGTTCGAGGACTTTGCCTGCATCAGTTCGACTCGGAGCTCACCGAGGAGATGAATGATGACCTTCCGAGAATGCTCGTCAATGGTCAGCTGAAGACCATCATCGGTTGGATTGAAACTCACGCATCATCTCGTTGCATTGTGGCCCACAGTCCGTGTTCGTGCAGTCGTTGTACATCCACTTCGGCTCGTTCACGAGTTCCATTCGTTACCACCGCGCGACCTTTCTCGTGGACATCCAACATCAACTCCGTCGCCTTCTCAAGGCTGTAGCCGAAGAGTTTTTGGAACACCCACGTCACGTATGCCATGAGGTTGATGGGATCGTTCCACACGATGACCACCCATGGTCTGTCGAGGTCGACTGAGACGTCGGGCTTGACATCGGTCACCGTTGACATGCCTCCATTGTGCCGAGGGACGGCGCAGGGTTGGTTGGCTCGTAGCCTTCCTGCGCGTGGTGCTGAATCGTCCATTCGTTCCGTCGCGTTTGAGCAAGGCGTTTTCCCACGTCGGCTCGCGGCCGGCACGTACGAAATTCGGCGCGTATGTCGCCCTCACCAAACCACGCATCATCGAGTTGTTGTTGATCACCACGGTTCCTGCCATGGTGTTGGCTCACAACGGCTGGCCGGACACGTGGCTCGTGGTGTGGACGGTGGTCGGCGGTTCGTTGGCCGCTGGTGGTGCCAATGCCATCAATATGTACATCGATCGAGATATCGATCAATTGATGATTCGCACCCAGAACCGACCGTTGGTGACAGGGCTCATATCGCCGCGCAATGCGCTGTGGTTCGCAATCGTGCTTGAAGTGGTGGCCTTTGCGGTGCTGGCTACAACGTCCAACGTGCTCGCAGGTGCCCTTGCGGTTTCCGCAACCTTGTTCTATGTATTCATCTACACACTGTGGTTGAAGCGTACGTCGCGTCAAAACATCGTGATTGGTGGTGCCGCCGGAGCAGCGCCCGTTCTGGTTGGTTGGGCTGCGGTTGCCAACACGGTGTCATGGTCAGCGGTAGTGCTGTTCCTGGTGATCTTTTTGTGGACCCCACCGCACTTCTGGGCGCTGGCGATTCGTTATGCAGACGAATACAAGGCTGCGTCCGTACCAATGCTTCCTGTCGTGGAAACCACCGCCCGAACGGTGCGCACGATGGGGTGGTACACGGTGGCTGTTGCTGCGTGTTCTCTCCTTCTCATTCCGGTGAACAACATGGGTGTGATTTACAGCGCGGTGTCGGTGGTGCTGGGTGTGGCATTCATCGTGCTCACGTTTGGGCTGGGGAAGTCCCCCACCATGTCGCAAGCGATGCGGGTGTTCACGTTTTCGATCACCTATCTCACGTTGTTGTTTCTCGCAGCGATGCTTGACGTGCTCGTGCGTTAGTTCGCCCTCACAAGGTGGAATGTCGGGCCAGCCGCCGAGGACTGGAGTGCCGAGATATCGGTCCAAACTCGCAAACTGAGTAGCCTTGACCCGTGGTGATGACGGCTACACCAACGCAATCCGTGACGGGATCGACTTCTACGTCAGGAAGTTACCTTGGCGCCATTTCGCGCTGGTTGACCCTGGCAGACCATGTCCGAATTGGTATGTCGCTGGTGGGTGGTGCGGCGTTGTGGCTTGCAATTTCCACAGTGCTCGGCGCGGTACTTGGGATCGAACGATTTGACACCACAGCCGCATTGGTCGATGCCGATGCCCATACCCAGTTGTTCTCTTTGCACCAGTTTGCGTTGGTATTCGGGGTGGCAGCCCCGCTGATGCTCGGCGTTTCGCTCTGGAGCGTGCCATCGCAACTCCATGCGTCCAACCTCTCGTTGCCACGACTCGCGGCATTCGGTTGGTGGTCGTGGTTGGCAGGCGGCGTGATCGTGCTCGTTTCGTATCTCGGTAACGGTGGTCCAGGCGGTGGTGCCGACCGATACGTAGAGATGTATCTCCTTGGGCTCGGTCTCGTCGTTGTCGGCCTCGTTGCGGTGGCAGTTTCACTTGCAACAACGGTCATGACGCGTCGAAACGGCCAACCGCTTTTTTCGGTGTCACTCGGAGCCTTCAGTGCTCTCGTCGGGGCACTGGGCATCATCTTGACATTGCCAGTTGCTCTTGGATCCATCGCATATCTGTGGGTGGATTATGTGAACGCGCGAGTGGCGTTTGGTGGCGCTGATCTCATTGGCTCGTGGCTTGGTTGGACCATGCGCGAACCACAGTCATTGCTGTATGTCGTGCCGGCACTCGGTGTGCTCGGTGATGCTGTCGTACGTACCGCCAAGGCGCGCCAACCGTTGCGTGGCGTGATGCTCACGGGTGTGGGTATTGCCGCAACAGTGGTGTTCAGTTCCGTCACCCAACAGGCACACGTGTTCGCGGTTGGTGCCTCGCCGACAGAAACGCTGCAGTCGTTCGTTCCCTACGCACTCTTCAATGTGGTGCCACTTCTGGCTCCTGTCGTCGTGATTCTTTTGGCGCTCTTGGCGCTGAAGGCAGGCAAGCCTGCGCTGTCGGGCGCCTTCGTTGCTTCGTTCCTCGGTGTCGGAATGATCTTGACCGGTCTCGTTGGTTCTGCTGTCATGCACCTGGACGCACTCAATCTGGTGGGAACCGTATTCGGTGAAGCCGCTCTCGTATATGTGGTGTACGGCGCAGTGCTGACGGCGATGGGGGCCATCGTGTTGCACGCGGGTACCGTCACTGGTAAGGCGTTGCCCGATGGTCCAGTGATGCTCTTGTCGTTGCTCGGCGTGTTGGCGACCGTACTTGCGTCACTTCCGCACTATGTTGCTGGATTCTTGGATCAACCCGCAGCAGTGGGCACGGGTTTTGACGATTCTGGCGTGGTGGGAGTTGTGAACATTGCAGCTGCACTCGGACATCTCTTGATGTTGTTGGTTTTGGTCGCGTTCGTTGGGTTGTTTGCATCGTCACGCCGGGCAGAGGCGATTGCCGATCGCTATCGAGTGGAGGCGTTGGCATGACCGCTCCTGCTCTTGCTGCTGGCCCTGCACGCCGAACGAGCACGGTGTTTACGGCGACTGCTTTCGTTGCTGCCGGGGTGGCCGCGCTCATGGGTGGCATGTTGGCCATGTGGTTGCAGTTCCGTGCCAACGCCCCGACACGTGTGGCAAGTGACGGTGTGTCACTCATCAAGGACTGGCTGAAGAAAGACGTTGCCATTCCCGAGGTGGCATCCAACACCATGATGTTTACGTTCGTCATTGCGTGTGTGATGGCGCAATGGGCGGTGTATTCAGCGCGTCGTGGCGACAAGTCGCACACCACGTTGGCGCTCGCAGTCACGCTCTTTACAGGTTTGGCAATCATGAATGCTCAAGTCGCACTGTGGATGCAGATGGACATCGTGTTGCGCAACGATGCGTACGAAACGATGTTCTACACCGTTACCGGCACCATGTTTGCCATCGTCGCAAGTGCAATGGTGTACTCGCTCGTTGCCATGTTCCGTGTGCTCGCAGGTCGAACTGGCGATCACGACGTACTCGCTGGCCACGCTCTCTATTGGTACGCCGTATCGGGCATGTTTGCCACGATGTGGTTCATCGTCTACGTACAGAAGTAACCCATGTTCAAAGTCGGCTCAAAACTCTTCCTCGGGCTCACGGGATTTTCCGCACTGACCCTCGTTGCATACCTTGTTTTCGTCGAGCGTCTGGCGCTTGGTGGTGTGGCGCTCAGCATGGTGCTTGCAACACTCATTGGGTTGTCGGCAGTTGTCATCATCATCAATGACGGTGACAGCGAGGTGCAACCCCGAGACGTTTCATTGGTGCGAGCATCGATGTGGCCGCTGGTCACCGTGGCGGGAATCGTGCTGCTCGTCCTGGGCTTGGTCGTTGCTCAGGTGTACTTCATTTTTGGCATCGTGGTGGTGTTGGCGGCACTCACCGAGTGGTTGGTGCAGTCGTGGAGCGAATCCGCATCTGACGACGCGACCCACAACGAGTCTGCCCGACGTCGAGTTCTGCATCCGATTGAATTCCCGGTCATTGCAACTCTCGGTCTCGGCGTGATCATCTTTGCGTTCTCGCGAATCATGTTGGCAATCTCCAAGAGTGCCGGAGCGGTGGCGTTCATTGTGTTGTCGTCGTTGGTGCTGCTCGTTGGTGCAATTTTTGCCGTGCGACCTGCACTCAAGTCGGCCATCGTGGGCGGAATCTGTGTGGTTGGTGCGGTGGGCATCATCGCAGGCGGAATTGCCGGACAAGGAGCCGGTCTGCGCGCTGACTTGGTTGAAGCGGCAGAAGAGGGTCACTATGTACATCGAGAGTGCGGCGAAGAGAAGTCGAAGTATTTCGATAAAAAGGCGATGAAGACCCTGTCGTTGCGGTCGAACCCTGTGGCAATCATCGAGTTGCGCGATGGCGTGTTGTCGGCGCTCATGACGGGCTTCAACGAACCGCAACAAGTGGTGAACGTCGCGCGAGGTAATCCCGTCACGTTCATCTTCCGCAACTTTGATGACTCCGAGCGACGTATGGTGGCTTCTCTCGGATCGGCGATGGCACCTGGAGCCGAAGTCGTTGACAACAAGGACGGTCATTCAAACGCCAACGAAACCTGCACCCAGTTGATTCCGCAGGGGGCCGAACAGGCGCTCACCGTCACCTATGCCAAGCCCTCAATTGCACAAGATGCACCCCTTACCCTCACGGTTCCAGGAGTCGAGGGTCAGGCCATTGAAGTGGTGGTGCCGTGAATCACCGAGGCTCGTTCGGAACGCGTGACGCCAAGCGCCTTAGCGTTGCGATGGTGAAGGCCCGTCGATTTAGCCAGCGTGTCCTCTTTGCGTCTGGTGCGATCGCTCTCCTTGGTTCGTGTGCGACGAATGCGCCGCAAGATACGTGGCAACCCAAAGGTCCCAATGCCAAGATGATCGACGATCTACAGCAGCCGGTATTCGCAGTTGCAGGAATCATCGGCATCATCGTGGCGGTGGTCATTGCCTATGCGATGTGGCGTTACAAGGATCGCGGTCAGCCAATCCCCGAGCAGACGCACGGCAAGCCGGCGCTCGAAATCACCTTGACGGTGATCCCCGCCTTGATCTTGGCGGTGGTTGGAGTGTTCACCTTCCGCGTCATTTTCGACCTTGCGCGCACCGACGACACCGAGATGGTCATCAATGTGACCGGCCAGCAATGGTGGTGGGAATACGACTACCCAGTGCAGAACGAGTGGGGCATCACCCAGCCGATTATTTCGTCGGGTCAGCTGGTCATGCCTGCCGGCACCAAGGTGCTCTTGCGTGAAACCAGTCGAGACGTCATTCACTCGTATTGGATACCGGCCCTCAACGGAAAGCGTGATGCCGTACCTGGTCGCATCCACACGCTTCGCTTGGAGGCAGATGAACCTGGCATCTATGCGGGTCAGTGCACCGAGTTCTGCGGTCTCTCCCACGCCAATATGCGTATGGAAGCAGTTGCGCTGTCAAAGGAAGATTTTGCGAAATGGGTAGCCAATCAGCAAGCCGCGTATCAGGCACCAGCCGAGGGAACGTTGGCAAAAGAGGGCGAAGCAGTGTTCCTCAACCAGTGCGTTCGCTGCCACCAAGTTGATGGCTTGAAACGAGCAGACGGAACCCTTGCTATCGCAGCGCCGGATGAAAACGTGTGGTCGGGTGCCGCGCCAAACCTCACCAAATTGATGACCAGGAACACCTTTGCCGGTGCGATGTTCGATTTGTTGCGTGATGCTTGTCGCGACGATGTGTGGAAAGCCGAGAGCACCGAGTTTGGAGCCAAGTACTTGGCAGGTGTCGATGAAGCATGCTTGAACGTCAATGATTTGCGCGCGTGGTTGCGAAATGCTCCAGAGGTAAAGCCGATGTACGCCAACCCCGCTCTCCTCGCGGATACCAATGGCAAGTATCGCGGAATGCCGAACCTTGGCCTCAGTGAATCCGATATCGACAAGCTCGTCGCCTACCTGCTCACGCTCAAATAGGAGATCACCCCATGGCCATCATCGAACGCCCAGCACCCGGCTCCACGGTGCCGGCACTCACGCCTGCACCACCGGCGATTACTCCGACACGTACCTATGGCGCGTTGCGACGTCCCGTCGCCACCACTGGCTGGAAATCGTGGTTGTTCACCGTCGACCACAAGAAACTCGGGCTGATGTACGGTGCCACGGCACTGTTCTTTTTCATCGTCGGCGGTCTTGAGGCGGTGTTGATTCGCCTGCAGTTGGCCGCACCGGATGGCAAGGTGTTGAACGCCGACTTGTACAACCAGATGTTCACGATGCACGCCACCACGATGGTGTTCCTCTTCGTCATGCCGATGGCGGCCGGATTCGCCAACTATTTCGTGCCGTTGCAAATTGGTGCGCGCGACGTTGCATTCCCGCGCATCAACGCCTTCGGCTTCTGGTGTCTCCTGGCTGGTGGCATCGTGGTGAATTTGGCGTGGTTCCTTGGTGGTGCAGCCGACGGTGGTTGGTTCATGTACGCACCAAACTCCGGACCGGTGTTCTCACCTAGCAAAGGTGTCGACTTCTGGACGCTCGGTTTGCAGATTGCTGGCATCGCATCACTCACTGGCGCAATCAACCTGATCGTCACCGTGCTCAACATGCGCGCACCAGGTATGACGCTCATGAAGATGCCAGTTTTTACCTGGATGATCACCGTGGTGCAGTTCTTGCTGTTGTTTGCAGTACCCGTGATCACGGTTGCCTTGTTCCTGCTCACGTTCCAACGCAGTTTTGGCGCGCAGTTCTTCGATGTGGCAGCTGGAGCAGATCCACTCCTCTGGCAGCACCTGTTTTGGATTTTCGGTCACCCCGAGGTGTACATCTTGATCCTGCCGTCGTTCGGCATCATCTCCGAGGTACTCCCAGTTTTCAGTCGAAAGCCGCTCTTCGGTTATCCGTTCGTGGTGTTTTCGGGTGCGGCGATCGGCTTCGTTGGTTGGGGCGTGTGGGCGCACCATATGTTTGCCTCCGGTCTTGGTCCGGTATCGGTGGCGGTGTTCTCGCTCGCAACCATGGCGATTGCAGTACCGACAGGAGTCAAGATCATCAACTGGACGCTCACCATGTGGGGCGGCAAGTTGGTGTTTACCGCAGCGATGAAGTTTGCAATCGGTCTCGTGGTGCTGTTCACCATCGGTGGTTTGTCGGGCGTTACCCACTCCGTGGCGCCGAGTGACACGCAACAGACCGACACGTACTACATCGTTGCCCACTTCCATTACGTGCTGTTCGGTGGGGCGATCTTCGGTATCTTCTCCGGCTTCTATTACTGGTGGCCAAAGATGTTCGGCAAGATGTTGAACGAGCGTTTGGGCTCGTGGAACTTCTGGCTCATGGTCATCGGCATGAACATGACGTTCGGTCCGATGCACATCCTCGGATTGCAGGGCCAACCTCGTCGTATGTACCAGTGGACCGAGGCTCGTGCTGGCGAAGGCTTCTTCAACCTCGGATTCTGGAACCTGATCTCTTCGATTGGTTCGTTGATTCTGACCGTGGGTGTCGGGTTGTTCCTCATCAACATCGTGGTGACGGCACGCAGCAAGGTTCGTGCCCCGCTCGACCCATGGAATGCGCGCAGCCTGGAATGGATGACCTCCAACCCGCCGAAAGAACACAACTTTGATTCCATTCCACATGTGCACCACTTGGATGAGTTCTTCCACCGCAAGTACGAGGAGGATCCCACCACGCATACCATGCGCGAAGTGGCGACTGCCGAAGAAGTGTTGGCCGAGCTCGAGCGCAATGCCGACAAGCACATCCACATGCCATCGCCGTCGTACTGGCCGTTGGTGTTGGCCGCGGGTATGCCGGTCGTGGCACTCGGAATCATCTATTCGATTCCCGTCGCCATCGTTGGTGGGTTGATCATGCTGTATGCGCTCTACGGGTGGGCGCTGGAGCCGTCAACGGCACCAGACAGCGACTTTGATGCTCCGTCCAACAACGGCCATGCCGTAGGGGCATCACATGGCTGAGACCGCCGCGCACGACACACACGTCACGAGCACCGGGCTCTCCAATGTGAAGCTCGGTATGTGGCTCTTCCTGGGTTCGGAGTGCCTGTTGTTCGGTGGATTGATTTCCACCTACATGTTGTATCGCGGCCGCGTTTCCAACGGCCCTACTCCGGAGCAGATCTACGACATCCCGTTCACATCGGTGAGCAGCTTCGTGTTGCTCATGAGCTCGCTCACGATGGTGCTGGCAGTCGCAGCGGCACACAAGAAGGATGATCGGGGTACCAATTTGTGGTTGACGGTCACCGCATTGTTGGGTGCCACGTTTGTCGGCGGACAGGTGTACGAGTTCACGGCGTTTTACAACGAAGGTCTCGGCTTTACCACCAGTTTGTTCGGCTCGAGCTTCTACACGCTCACGGGCTTCCATGGCGTGCACGTGACCGTGGGCATCATCATGTTGATGGCGATGGTGGCAATCAACAAGCGCAGCAAGGTGCCTGGAAGCAAGTCGGAAACCGTGGAGATGATCGGTTTGTATTGGCACTTCGTCGACATCGTGTGGATCATCATCTTCACCCTCGTCTACCTGATTCCGGTCTGATTCGATGACTACCGACACCACGCACGACACCGCCGCAGCACACGGCTCGGACCATTCCGCTGAGCACGGCATGTCCACGCGCGGCTACATCACCATCGCGTTGATTTTGGCTGCAATCACGGCATTGGAGGTGTCCACCTACTACGTGGACTTCGGACCGCTCTTCCTGCCGTCGCTACTCATCATGATGGTGGTGAAGTTCTTCATCGTCGTGAGTTACTTCATGCACCTGAAGTTTGACAACAAGCTCTTCAGCTGGATGTTTTATGCCGGTCTCTTCCTTGCAGTTGGCGTGTATGTTGCCGCCCTGGCCACCTTCCATTTCTTCATTCGCTGAGGACGACCATGTGGTCGCTCTCGATGTTTGCTGAGTCAGCCGACCTTCTCGTGAGCCCGTGGCGCTTCCAGGCGCACCCCGAGGTGTGGATTCTCGTGCTCTTTGTGGTCGGGTCGTGGTGGTATGCAATTCGATTCATCGCACCGCACACACCCGAGGTACGGGCTGGAGCGCCGGCAGTCACGCGTCGACAAGCTTGGTTCTTTGCCACGGCTGTTGCAATGTTGTGGTTGGCGAGTGACTGGCCGATCCATGACATCAGTGAGGAATATCTCTATTCGGTGCACATGTTCCAGCACATGGCGCTGTCGTACTTTTTGCCCCTGTTGACGGTGCTCGCCACGCCAATCTGGCTGTTTCGAGCAGTACTCGGATCGCCACGAGTTGGGCGCGCGATTCGATGGCTTGCCCAACCCGTAGTGGCCGGGTTTGTCTTCAACATCGTGGTGATCGTGACGCATATCCCGGCGATGGTGAACCAGAGTGTCAACAATCCGCTGCTGCATTACTCGTTGCATGTCGCCCTCGTGACGTCATCCCTGCTCATGTGGATTCCCATTGCAGCCCCGGACCCTTCGATGAGGATCGGGTACGGCGGACGCATGGTGTATTTGTTCCTCATGTCGGTGATACCGACGGTGCCTGCGGCTTGGCTGACGTTTGCCGAGGGTGCCGTCTACAAGCACTACGACATTGCGGTGCGCGTGTGG
>Ga0208361_1000473_pt1 | contig 11111 bp, 10 predicted proteins | sample LakMenEpi05Aug10_FD_150670 | JGI IMG/M metagenome (GOLD analysis project Ga0208361, IMG submission 150670) | Freshwater microbial communities from Lake Mendota, WI - 05AUG2010 deep hole epilimnion (SPAdes) | ecosystem: Environmental > Aquatic > Freshwater > Lake > Epilimnion/Euphotic zone ... | reverse complement strand
ACCCGATCATCTCCATTGAAGACGGCATGGCTGAAGATGACTGGAATGGGTGGAAAGCACTGACACAGGCCGTTGGCAGCAAATGTCAGCTCGTAGGAGATGATTTGTTCGTAACCAATGTTGACCGGCTTAGAACAGGTATCGATAAAGGTATCGCTAACGGATTGCTCGTGAAAGTAAACCAGATTGGCACCCTCACTGAAACCATCAATGCAGTTACCCTGGCACAACACAATGGATACAATACCATCATGAGTCACCGCAGCGGTGAAACAGAAGATACCACCATTGCCGACCTGGCTGTGGCATTGAATTGTGGCCAGATCAAAACCGGCTCTGCTTCCAGAACAGATCGTATTGCCAAATACAACCAGTTGATTCGAATCGAAGAGCAACTTGCTGATACCGGCATCTACCCGAAAGGAAAAATTCGTTTCGGAAAATAATCTTTCCCCGACGACCGGGTGGAAGAGGTGTTACGAGGAGGGCTTTTTAACAACTGTGTATTTTTCGCAGGGGCACGCTCAAGAGATTGTGTTAATTTTAGGCATTCAATCGTACCATGCAACGCTATACCCGTCTGTTAACCAATAAATACCTGCTGGCCGGTACCTTCTTCCTGGTATGGCTGTTATTTTTTGACCAGCGCGATATTTTCCAACAATGGCAGCGTCGTAACGAGCTGAAGGAACTGGAAGCTAAAAAAGCGTTTTACCAAAAGGAAATTGAGCAATCCGGTCGTGCCCTTTCTGACTTGCAAAGCAATCCGGCTGCCATTGAAAAATATGCCCGGGAACATTACCTCATGAAGCGGGATGGCGAGGATATTTTTATTCTCGACGATTCTGCGGCTACGAATAATAAACGACCTTAAAATTCGTTCAGCCCGTTTCCGATAGCCTTATCTTTTTGTTTACAATATCAAAGCCCTGTTCTCCGTTCTAACCGTATGGCAGTTACTTCTGCTAGGTGATATGAAGGAAATTACAGATGAAGATTTAGTCCTGTATATCTACAACGAAGCCCCGCCTGTATTGAAGGCTTTGATAGAAAAGGAACTTATGCAGCCCAAAGGGAATGTGAAAGCGCGTTTTCATGCGATCAAGGGCACCCTAGAGCAGCTGAATCAATGGAAGTTGTCATCCCCTTCTTTGTCTTCTATAGAACAAATTCTTCAAAAAAGCGGATTGAAGTCAGCTAATAACCGAAAGGATAAATAATTTCTCCGCCTAATTGCGTCAACTCTTGAATCGGTTATTTTTGCTGCATGAAACTCGCAGAAAGATACCAGAAAGCCCTTTCCTGGCTGGATGAACAGTTCCCCATCGCAGAGACCGAATTGTCGTATGGTAATCCGTACGAATTGCTGGTGGCTGTAATTCTTTCCGCTCAATGCACCGACAAGCGGGTGAATATGGTGACGCCGGCTATTTTCAAAAAATATCCTACCCCGGCAAAGCTGGCTGCCGGCACATTCGACGATGTATTTGCCCTGATCAAAAGCATTTCCTATCCCAACAACAAAAGTAAGCACCTGATCGGGATGGCTCAATTACTAATGAATCAATTCAACGGCGAAGTGCCATTGACCGTAGAAGAATTGGTGCAGTTGCCGGGTGTGGGTAGAAAGACTGCCAACGTCATAACCAGTGTCATTGACCAGCAACCCAATATGGCCGTAGATACCCATGTGTTCCGTGTAAGCAAGCGCATCGGTCTTGTCAATACAAAAGCAACGACACCGCTGGCTGTTGAAAAACAACTGATTCAGCATATTCCACGTGAGCTTGTTCACAAAGCCCATCACTGGCTGATCTTGCATGGACGCTATCTTTGTACCGCCCGCAACCCTCGCTGCGCTGACTGCGGATTACAGGAGGCCTGTAAATATTATGAATCAGTTGTAAAAAAAGCCACAGCTACCAAAGCTGCAACCCCAACAACTGTTACTAAGAAAACTGTTGCTAAAAAAGCTACTAGAAAAAACAGTAAAAAAGCTACAGCAAGAAAAGGATAATACAACCGTATCTTTTCTACCAGCAAAAAAACAGGTAGCTTTAAGCAATACATTTTTTTATGGCATTACATCTCCGGCGTTCCTTCCTTCCCCTGCTTTTTAGTTTCGTATGGATGGCTGCTGCTTCTAACAGGACTGCTGCTCAGTCTAATACCTATGCAACGCCCTATTTTGCTGATAAGGATCGGGTGAAGCAATTAACTACTTACTTCCCGCTCGTAGAGAAAATGTACCGGGAATATGCAGAAAAGCATCATATGCCCGGTTATGCTTTTGGTATTGTTGCAGATGGAAAGCTGGTTTTTTCCGGCAGCGGCGGTTGGGCAGATATCAATAAAAAAGTTCCGGCAACTACTCGTTCGATTTTTCGCATTGCTTCCATGAGCAAGAGTTTTACTGCCATGGCAATTTTGCAATTGCGCGATCAGGGAAAGTTGCAGTTAGATGATCCTGTCAGCAAATATGTTCCTGAATTAAAAGGTCAACAACTCACTACAGATGCACCGGAAATTACCATTCGGCACCTGATGACCCATTCCGCCGGCTTTCCCGAAGACAATCCCTGGGGTGATCGACAACTGGCCGATACCGACCAGCAATTACTTGAATTGTTGCGCCAGAAAATCAGCTTCTCCAATGTTCCGGGTATCGCTTACGAATACAGTAATTTGGGTTTTGCTTTACTGGGTTATATCATTCAAAAAGTCAGTGGTATTCCTTACAGTAGTTCTATTGAAAAAAATATCTGGCAGCCATTGGGCATGGCACAGAGCAGTTGGGAGTATAAAAAAGTTCCTGCCCCTTTGTTGGCCCATGGGTATCGTTGGGTGAATGAGGGATGGAAAGAAGAAGCATTGTTGAGTGATGGTGTCTGGGGCGCCATGGGTGGAATGCTTACTTCAATCGAATCTTTCAGCAAGTATGTGGCTTTTCATTTGCAGGCATGGCCTGTACGGAATAATCCTGAAGTCGGACCATTGAAAAGAAGTAGTCTGCGCGAGATGCACCAACCCTGGCGTCTGGCATCTGTCAATGCCAATTATCGCTATCCCTCCGGCAGGGCCGTTCCCTTGACGGCTGCTTATGGGTACGGACTTCGATATGCGGAAGATGGTGAGGGAAGAAAAACAGTAGGGCACAGTGGCGGCTTACCGGGATTCGGCAGCAACTGGGTGATGTTACCGGAATATGGAATAGGACTTATTTTCTTTGCCAATGTCACCTATGCGCCGACGAGTCTGGCCAATGTGGCGGTGATGGATACTTTATTGCGGTTAACCGGCCTGCAACCGATGCGCTTGCCACCTTCTACAATTTTAACACAGAGAAGAGATATGCTGGTGCGGCTTTTGCCGGAATGGGACGGTGCCGCCAATACCGGATTCTTTGCAGAAAACTTTTTTGATGATTATTATGTAAGCAAACTCCGCGACGAAGCCAGGGCGATTTATGCTGCTGCCGGTCGTATACTGCAGGTAGGCGAGGTGGTACCTGAAAATCAACTGCGAGGATATTTTATACAAAAGGCAGAAAAAGGAAACATTCGCATCCGCTTTACTTTAACACCTGAAACACCGGCACGCATCCAGGAATATCATATCTCACTCGAAAAAAATTAACTGCCCGTATTGGTGAATTCAGGCTCTTTCAAGTAGAGCAATATCAGCGTTAGCATTTTAAAGAGAACAATGCGGTTCGCACTTTCGAGTCCGTTCCAGGTATTGCTTTGCCACATCACAAACCATTCGCCGCCGATTACCTGAAATCCGGTGAACCACAGTAAAATCCCCAATCCCAAACCAATTACTGCCCGGTGTTTGGCTTCAAAAAAAACAGCAGCCGGCTCGCGCCTTTTTATGAACATCTCCCTGCTGCCCCGAATACAAAGCAGGGCGATGATGAGTTCCAATACAATCAAAAAAATATAGGCACTGTGAAATACCCAGGGTTGTTGAATCGAACGATACAATAGTCGGCTATTGGGAAATATGGTATCCATTTTCATCACATGTTCTACGAACTGATAGTTGGCTGGGTAGTCGGTGGTGTTGCCCATAAAAATCAGCAGACTCATGAGACCCAGTGAACCCACTGAAACAATCTTGATCCACCGAAAAGCCAGAACAGTAGAGGAATTCATTGAATGCTATTTTATTCTTTTCCCGGTTGGTATTGTTTTATCGCTTGTTGCAACACGTCTTCTTTGTAGAACAATACTTCCTTGAATTGTCCTTTCGTATACATTTCTCCCTGGTTATTAAAATAAGGAGAGGAAGGCACCCCATTCACCCCGCCGGCCAAAACTGAACGGGCTTTTACCTTTTTTCCAAATTCAACAGCACACACAAAACTATTCCCGCTGTTTCCATACCGCAAGCGGGTATTGGGATAAGATCTGCTCACATACGAAGGCAAGGAGCCCCAGGTAGAAGCAGCAAATCCGCAGGGAATGGAGGGCTGGTTGTCATCGAAGCTCTCCCGAATATTTCCGGTGGACCGCTGGAATCGGTTCACTTCCCCCCAGGGCTTTTCCCAGCTTCCGAACTTCCGCATCAACTCAGCAATGGTGGAACGAAGTGGCACCAGCAGTTGCGCAGGATCGGCTTTCTCGCAGAAGCGTTTTGTTTTCTCTACCACATCCGGATCCTCTTCCGGATCACCATTGCCCTTCAATATAACGGACCATAATTTTTGTGCCCATTCAATTGCCACCGTTGTAGCTATTGAATTCACAGCAGAGCGGCGATCCCAGCTGATCAGTGTTTGCATCACCCCCCGCAACAGGTACTCACTCGTATCTCCTTTTCTCCATGCTTTCTCCAGCGCCGGAACCAGCAAATCGAAAGCAGTGAGGTAAGTATCATATCCCGTTTCGATTACGCGGTCGAGGTTATATTTTTTAGCTGGGGTCAACAACTGCACGGCACGAATGCCGCGGAAATTATCTCCATTCGGGGCCATGTATTTGGGAAACTGATTTTTATTCGGACTATAGGGTCCGGCAGCGGTGAAGGGACTGGAATTGCAGTTTTGTATCCATCCGTTGGCTGGATTTTTTATCGTGATGAGTTCATTCAATGCATGCAATCCCTGCCATTCAGTAGCGGGCAGCGTTCCGTCTACCGGTTGTTGCCAATTGAAAATCGGATTTCTTTTGGGCATGTAGTTACCATGCCAGTAGGCGATATTGCCTTTGTCATCAGCATACACGGTATTGTTGGACGTATTGGCCAGTAGTGACATGGCCTGGTTGAAGGAGGCAAAATCTTTCGCCTTGGTTCGTTGCCAGGATTGAATCAATCCTTTGATGTCTCTGTTATTGGCTTTCACACTGATCCATTGTCCGTCTTTCTCTGCCATTACCGGACCATGGTGGGTGAAGTAGCAGGTGAAGGTTTTCTGTTGACGAATTCCTTTCTCTGAAAAATATATCGTGATTGATTTGCTCGTCAGTTTTCGTTTTGCGCCATTGTATTCGTATTCCCATTCCCCTTTATCATTTTTACTTACTTTCTCCAGGTAAGTATCTGCCACATCGCTGTAGCTGGAAGTATGCATCCAGCCCAGGTGTTCGTTGAAGCCCTGGTAGATGAAGAATTGACCCCAGGTTACTGCACCATATACATGCAATCCCTCTTCACTTTGCATGGAAATTTCCGGTCGAAAATAAAAAGTAGTATGTGGATTGATATACAGAATGGCATTGCCGGATTCTGTGATCGAAGGTGCGAAGGCAAAACCATTGGAGCCATCGGTGGGAGATGATTTTTCCTGCCGCGCTTCGTTAAAAGCGGTTTCTCCCTTGCTATAAAATTTTTTCAGATCATTTATAGTTATCTCTGCAATATCAATTGCACCGATACTACCATCTGTCCATAACAGAGGAAACCAGGGTTCAAAGCGTTGCAGCAGGGCGGGTCGAAGAGCGGGGTGACGGTGCAAGTAATAATTGATACCATCGGCATAGGCTTGCAGCAATGATTTCAGCCAGGCAGGGGCGGACTGATAATCTTTTTTGGCATCAGCGGTATCGATGATCAGGCGGATCAGCAGGTCATCATACAAGTCTTTGGCACCATTGACTTCCGACATTCTGCCCAACTTTTCGATATAATTCATTTCTACCCGTGGAAAATCATCCTCGCATTGCGCGTACAAAAGTCCGAACACCGCATCTGCGTCAGTTTTTCCATAGACATGAGCAATGCCCCATTTATCTCGGATGATGGTTGTGGTGGCGGCTCTTTTTTCCCAGCGGGTGATTTCTGTTGCACTGAAATGCTGTGCGGAGCTTAGTAGAACAGCAAAGAATAAGCAACAACTACAGCTCAATTTTTTTACTACCTGCAGCATGCAATTAGGGTTTAAATTTTTTTACAAAGAAGTCAGCGGTGGCCTGGTAAACGCCTACTGCGTTGTTATGGTTCATCCAGTGATGGGTATCATCCGGAATCATCAGGGTTTCCATGGGTACTTTTCTTTTGGTAAGCCGGTTGATCAGGTCAACACTTTGGTTGAAGCGCACGTTTCTGTCATCATCGGCATGAATGATCATCACGGGGGAAGTCCATTTACTCAGATCGGCTATTGGGGAAGATAGCCAGGCGGTGCGCAATGCCTGATCTCTGTCGGGGGCTTTTTCGTATTTGTCATTTTGCGCGTTGAGTGCTGCCTGTTGAGTAAAGTCGTGCACCCCATGGATATCTACTCCGGCGGCAAAAATTTTTGAATCGCGCGCAAGTGCCAGTGCGGTGAGGTAGCCACCATAGGAACCGCCGTAGATACCGATGCGGTTGGGGTCAACAAAGTTTTGTTGTTGCAGCCATTGCCCGGCCGCTTTGATATCCTGGTATTCGGAAGCACCCATTGCACCTCCTTTGGCGGGCTGGTGGAAAGCATAGCCATAGCCAATACCGAGTCGATAGTTCACGGAGAGAACGACAAATCCCAGGTGGGCCAGGTATTGATTGCACGCATAGGCATTGGAATAGTAATCGGAGTAATGCCAGCTCAGCAACATTTGACGGGGCGGACCGCCATGAACATAAACGATGGCAGGTCTTTTACCGGTGATGCCGGGTTGACGAAATAGTTGTGCATGAACGAGGGTGCCATCTGCTGCGCGGAACGTAACGGGTTCCGGGGTAACGTATTCGCGGGAAGGGAATTCCGGCGACAGCCATTGTTTTTCTCCCAAGAGGGTGATTGAATTATTGGTTGTTTGTAGAACTGCTGGCAGGGGCGGACGTTGGGCTGTGGCGCTGATGAAGGCGATGGATGTTCCGTCGGAAAGACTCACCGGCATCCATTCAGCTTGGGTGCCCGGGGTGAGTACCTGCATGGGTTCTCCGGTAACAGATACTTTGGCTGCATGTCTTCTTTCGATATCGTTGGCATCTTTTCCGGCATTGGCACTGAAGGTGAGGGTTTTTCTGTCATTACTCATGCTGATGTGTTCACACATAAAATTTCCCGGGGTGAGCAATGTTTCTTTTCCGCCTGCTGCGGGAAGTCGGTACAAATGGGGCCATCCATCCTGATAAGAAAGGAAGATAATTTGGTCGTTGGCTGCCCAATGCAGGTTAGCCCCACCGTGGGTGGAAGGGAAGGAAGCAGTTCCTTTACCGGATGATTCGCGGAGGGTGCGATGGGTGCCGGATGCGGGGTCTGCGATGATGATTTTCCAAGGCGATGCGGCTCTTACCGATAATGAGTCCGGTTCGCCGCCGCTGCCCGGTCTTCGGATGAAGACAATTTTTTTACCGTCGGGTGACCAGCGGGGCGATTGATCTCTGCTGAAGGAGGGGGCCACCCATTGGATAGATGCTTCATTGGGTCGATAGATGCCGATGAGGGAGTGGTCGGTACGGTTAGCGACAAAGAGTAAGGCAGGGTAGGTAGTATCTGAAGACCATTCCAGTGAGCCGACAGTACCGCGGGTAGTGAATAAAGGTTTGGCTGCGGAAGAGCCGTTGATGGGAACAGAGAATACCTGACCTGATTTGATGAAGGTTAGGTTTTTGCTATCAGGCGAAACAATGGGGGCATCGCCTTCAGACAGCAGGCGGGCGGTGCCACCGGAGAAGGGGGTGCTCCACACAGCTACTTTAGAAGCCTGTGTTTCGCCGGCGACCTGAATAGGCAGGAGGGCGTCATAGTTAGCGCCATGGTCACCACCCCGAGCGAAGATGATCCATTCACCGTTGGGAGAGAATTGCAGGGAAGTAATTTCCTGACCGTCGTTTTGGGTGAAGGCGGTTATTTTACGGATAGTAAAATCAGGTGCGGAGCAAGCGTATACATTTCTAACTCCTTTTTCATCCATCGCCCAGGCGATGCGATTACCACTGCCAGCTTTCAGTTCGGTTGGGAAGGCGTAGTTTTTAAAGTCATGCATAGACAGTTGCGCGCAGAGTTGCAGGGGAAGGAAGAGGAAGAGGATAATTTTTTTCATCTGTTTCGGTATTGGCAAAGGAGCTAACAAGTTACCAAAAAAATGACAGCCGGAGGTATAGCAATTCTGACTGATGTCAACAGATTTATGCGGAAGTCTTAGTTTTAGAAGTCCTCAAGCTCATAGTTTGTGCTTCGTCCGCCCTGTTGTTCCTGACGTAGTATTCCTTTTTCAATTAAATCTTTTATATCTCTTAATGCAGTGTCAGGGGAGCATTTAGCCATCTTTGCCCATTTAGATGATTTCAATTTACCATCGAACCCGTCAAACAGTTTGTTCAATACGAATCGTTGTCTTTCATTCAAAAGGGTATTATCATGAATTTTCCAGAATTCATTTTTACGCAACACTTTTTGCAAGGTCGTTTCTGTTGCTATGAGTGATTGATTTAGGCAATGCAAAAACCAGTCTAACCAATCTGTAATATCGCCACTGCTATGTTGAACTTTTTGTAAAATTTCGTAATACCGTTTTCGTTCTACTAAAATTTGACTTGACATACTATAGTATCGTTCCTTTGTTTTATCAGCACGGGCAAGCATTAAATCAGCGATTGCTCTTGCCATTCTTCCGTTCCCATCGTCAAATGGGTGAATGATGATAAACCAAAAGTGAGCAATTGCTGCTTTTAGAACAGGATCAATCGAAGAGTTGTTATTAAACCAGGTTAAAAAATCATCCATTTCTTGCTTTACCCTGTTGGCAGGAACGGCTTCATAATGGATTTTTTCTTTGCCCATAGCTCCTGATACAATTTGCATTTCACCGGTTCTATAGCGACCAACTTCAATTTTATGCATACCACTATATCCTGTCGGAAAAAGTGCTACATGCCATTCGAAAAGTCGTTTTTTTGTCAATGGTTTCTGGTAATTCTGGGTTGCGTCAAGCATCATTTCCACAACGCCCTCAACATTTCTATTTGCAGGAATAAGTCCGGCAATATTTAATCCCAAGCGTCTGGCAATGGATGAGCGAACTTGTTCATAGTCGAGCTTCTCTCCTTCGATTTCAGATGATTTGATGACATCCTGTGTTAAAGTTGAAAGTGTCGCTTCTTCTTTTGTTGCGAAACCGAGGGTATTCATTTGACCTATGATCTTGCCTTGCATGTTCCGGACTTCACCAAAAATGGAATTGATTGCATTTTCCTGCCAGGTAAATTTTGTCCAGTTTTTATATTGGTAAATGTATTTGGTCACAAGGATATAGGTTTGATGCGGTGAATATAAGAATTAATTTCCGCAAAAATGCGGCGAATACCAAGAATATTCTTTCCAAGCTATATTGGTGAGCAGACTATTGAGTGAAAGCGTCGATAATGATTAAGGTCTATCTTTTGCCGAATAACAAGGGTAAAAATGTTAGCAGCTTATCTTTCGTGCCATCATTCATTTTCAAACTAAGGCGTAACAATTTCCGTTACTCACTCAAGCTGAAGAATCTTTGGCTTTTCGATTTTAAAGGAAGTAGTGTTAAGCAAAGAGGTCGCCCAGCCTTTCGAGTTACTTTGTGGTTGGGTATGGGGTAATCATTATCAGTCAATAAACCCTGGCATAAATAAATACAGAGTGGCAATATTATTTACTCAAGGAGAGGGGTAAACGAAATGTATTTTCCCCTTTTCTGCTTGGAGAGATTTTATTGCTGGAGCTACTGAGGCAACTGCTGCGGCTACAAAACTTATATTCAAGCGGGATGCAGTTTGTGTTACTTGTGTTTTTGCTTTTTACCAACTTGGTGATTGTCTAGATTTGTGGTAAAATAATTAACTTTAAAATTAAAATTTAAGTATGATTAAGCAGCTAATAGATTATGCAATTATTTTACTGTTGTCCATTGCAGTGATTTCTCATTTTTTAAGAATTGTTTATTTATACTTTCAACCTAAAATATTTGATAATTATGATTTTATTTCGAAACCAAATTTGGGAAGGAATATGCTCTTTTTATACTACTTTTTAACAATTTTAGTTTGCCTATATGCAATAAATCGAAAAGTGCATTTGTTTTAAAAAATTGAACTTAGAAAATAATAACATGACTCTTTTATCCCATCTCTGTTTTATGTCATAATAGCTTTTTATTTGTTCATGTTGCTTTTTGCAAAATATAGTTACTTTAAATTCGAGAAAGGAGCACTGGGTACGATTTTCTGTTCAATAGCCATAGTTTTTATACCGGTTATTGGTATGCTTTTTTTTGCTTGATAGATTAATACAGAGGCATCACAAACAACCTGTGTTAAAATAGTTGTTAGTTTGTTCTTTTTTCGAGGATATAGAATTCCTCCAATAAGTTAGACGAATGGTTATACTACCTTAATCATTAAGATATGAAAACAATAAGATATCAAATCATTAGAACAATCGGTTTATGTTTATACTTTGTAGGCTGGAATTATATTAGAGATTTTGCTGTCGATTCATCTCAAAGAACATGGATAAATCTTATTGGGGTGGGTGTAGTATATCTGTTAGTATTTATTGAAATAAATTTAAGAGAGCAGCAAAAATTTGGACTTTCCAAGCCAAATTATAAGAGCATGTTTTATTACACCACGTTAGGCCTCTCCGCAATTATTTTATTTTTGCTATTAAAAAAATAGTTTTACCTCAAGTGCTCAGTGAACTATAAATA
>Ga0208361_1000471_pt1 | contig 11119 bp, 17 predicted proteins | sample LakMenEpi05Aug10_FD_150670 | JGI IMG/M metagenome (GOLD analysis project Ga0208361, IMG submission 150670) | Freshwater microbial communities from Lake Mendota, WI - 05AUG2010 deep hole epilimnion (SPAdes) | ecosystem: Environmental > Aquatic > Freshwater > Lake > Epilimnion/Euphotic zone ... | reverse complement strand
CGTAAGCAGCAGCCACAGAACCGCCAATGGCGTTGATGGTGCTAGCACCGGTAGCAGGGGTGCTCAGACGGGCTTCCGTGTTGGTCACGTAGTCAATCGCCTTGCGCTCCACGAGGTCGTAGTAGCAAGCCGAGTGCATGGCCACAGCGGTCAGCTTGTCGCCTTGATCGCCCAGAATTGCGCGGGCCTTAGCCACCTGACGGGGACCGAGGGCAGTTGCGCCGCTGGTGTCAAAACGCAGAGCGTCGAAGGCAGGGGAGTCAGAGCCGGTGAGGCTACCGAACACACCTTCAAGGCACTTGTAGAGGTCAGCCTGCTGCTGGTTAGCAACGTACTCACCAACTTTGGCGCCAATGGCGGCCATGGGGTCACTTCCAGCCGCGAGGGCCGCGAGATCACGCGCCTCAAAGGCCCGCCCTCTATGCAGGATCACGCCAACTTGCTTGTCAGCAGTGATTTTGCCGGGGGTCAGGCTGGTGGAATCAGAAAGAACTTCCAGATCGCCGGAGAGGTTGGCTTTCCAGAAAGGAACATTCACGAAATCGCCGCCTTCGGTTGCATTGAGTTCAGCCATGGGCTGAGCAACACCGCTAGCCAGAAACTGGTTCTTCTGGGTGCTTTGCTCAATGACGTAGGGCGTAAAAATTTCGGGAATGATCACATCGGAGCGAAGAGTCGCCACGGTGAAATCTCCAAAAATGGTTTTACGGTGCGGGCGTAACCCAATGACGAACCGGCGTAGCCAATTACGTCTGACGGTTACATATTAAGCATTGTTGGCGGCTGCCTTCAAGCGTTCGTACAAATCACGGTCAGTTCGGTAAAGCCGCGATTGCTCGGTGAGGTTGAAGTATTCCCGCGTGAACGGGTTTTTGGTGCCTGCCGGAACATCAGACGACACGGGCTTGGTGCCAACGGGAGCGCCAGAACCCTTGACATTCGGAGCCCTGAACAGGTAACCGCGCTCAGCCTTCAGGCGTTCAACCCATTGATCCATGGGCACCTCGTTGTAGCCATCAACAGCCACGGGGTTACCGCTTTCGTCCAGCTTCAGTTGATCGCGGACCAAGCGGAGCGCATCGTGCGGGTTGTGAGCGCCCTGTTCGGCAAGGATGGCAACAACGCGATTATCAAGTTGATTGACGGTGAGCTTTGATTCAAGCTCTGCAATCCGCTTTTTGTAATCCTCTTCGCGTACTTGGAACTGTTGAGCGTACTGCTTCAGAGCTTCGTCGTACTTACCCTTTGATTCCAGCTCCTCTTGTTCCTTTTTCCGTTTGAACTCCAGAAGCTCCTGAATATCAACGCCATCGGGAACGGCAACTGATTTTTCCTTCTGTTCCTTGAGCTTGCCAATCAGTTCAAAGTTTTTACGCTCCAACGCTTCAATACTGCGCTTGAGCTTTTCCGATTCGTTATCGGTTGCAGTGGGCGTAGCTTCCTGCAGTTGTTCGTCAGACATTGTGACCCGTAGGGTTTACCGCCAAAGTGTATAGGTAAGCCAGCCAAAAGGCACGTCATGTCACGGCGGGAATGGAACACGCCAGTTCGTGAGCCTTGGTGCCCAGTGATTTATTGGCTGCTCAAGGCGATTGACCTACACACCCAGCGGTATCTGGAGACTGGGGAGCGGTGGCATGTTGACGCGGCGAATGACCTGCGCCGTTACGTTGCCGAGCTAAAAGACCGAATCCACCGCGATGAAGGTCGGTAGATCACCATTTTTCCTTGTCAGCCCAGTAAGCCGCTGACATTTTGCCCTTGGCGATGTTGGCCGCATGGCGTGCCTTGAATGATGCCCTTCTGGCCTTGTCTGCTGCTGACTCTCCTTTTTGCGCTGGTGAGCCTGACACGCCCTGTTGACCGAACCTGATCAAACGGATTTTTTCGCCTTCTTTCGCCAAAACCGCATGAGATTTGGTCGGATGGCTTGGCGTGCGCTTCGGCTTGTTGTAACCATCGAACTTTTCGCCTCGGTATTCAATCGCCATCTTCCCCATCATCCGTGCAGGTAATGACCTCAACGCCCTCGGCCAGCCTGCCCATCAATGCGCCGAGAATTTCTGGGTTGTTGGGCGTCGGGAAAATAAACCGGCCTTCAATCATGCCGTCAGCACACTTGAGGTAAGTGCAACTGCCTTCCCAAATTCTGCCGTTCATTTTTTCGGCTTGCGTTTTTTGGCGGTTTTAGCTGCTGCCTTGAATGCACCCTTGTCTGGGTAATCGGCTTCACCGGGGCGAGCCTTGCGCTCTTTGGCGCCCTCTTCCATCCGTTTGCGCTTGGCGTTGATGTTGGCGTACAAGCCGGGCTTTTTAGGTGCCATCACTTTTTACCTTTGGGTTGCTTGCGGGCCTTACCGGCTTCGCTCAAGGCAATAGCAATGGCCTGTTTACGGCTTTTGACGACCGGACCTTTGCCGGGACCTTGTTTGCCGCTTTTCAGTGTTCCGGCCTTGTACTCGCTCATCACCTTGCCGATCTTCTTTTCGGCTTTGGTCGGTTTCTTGGCCATGGGGCAACGGCAAGTGATCCAACTTTAGGCCGGACTTATCCACCCAGCCAATGCTGTCGTCGTCCAGCTTCTGCAGTCTGGCTTCAATGATTGCCTCGCCGTGTTCGACCTCTACCCAATCGGAATAAACGCGACCGTCTAGGTAATACCTAATCTTTGGGAGGTCCATACAGCCGCTGCAACTCAGCCAGCGTAACCTCGCTGCCATCTTCCCGCACCATTCGTGCCAAGGCGTCCTGCGGACCATATTTGTTGGACAGCTTGGTGAAATAAGCAGCACGATTTTCACCCAAAACTTCATCTTGGTAAGCCGCAGGCTGTTGCTTGAGCCATTGCCCGTAAGTAAGGCTTCCTTTCACCGGACCATCAGCACTGGCGCGAACCGACGGACCTGTACCCCAATCCGGCGGCGGAATGCCCAAGCCTTTGTAATCAATGATCGGGATTGTTGTTGACCGGCAGTTGAAATGAACAGGCGGAACGGGCCCCTTGCCGTAAACGTATTCCTTGCCATCAAGGCTCCGGCAAATTGCTGAGGTCCGGCTATCCAATGTGGCAACGTACCTGTACTTTTTGGTTATATCGTCGTTTGCTCGGTAAACCTGTTCACTGGCGGCGTTGGCAACCTGTTGAACGCTCGTGCGAACAACGGTCAGAACCTGATGGTCAGCCATTCGGGTCAGTTCGCCACCGGCTAGGGCTTGCTGTCGTGCGGTCTTGGCCAGATCACCAAATTCAAGGTTGCCGACAAGGCGATTGGCAATTTGCGCGGTCGGTTCACCGGTAAGAATTCCAGTCCTGACAATGGCGTTGAACTTCTGCGCCTGTGATTCGGCTAGGCCGCGAAATGCCTTTTCGACTACCTCACCATTGGGCAGCGTGATCGCAGCGCCTTGGCCAGCGGTCAAGTTAAAGCCACCGGTGCCGGGCAGGGTGAAGTTCAAGTCGGTGGGGTCAATGGATGCAACGCTGGCAGCAAAGTTCGGTGCAACCTCAACGGTATTGATCTGGGCTAAGGCATTGACCTGTGACGGCAGCAATTCGCGCTGATCAACAATTCCGCCACTTACGGCCAGCCTGATTTGTTCGGTGACAAATTCACTTTGCAGCTCCGCCAAACCCTGCAGTTCAGTGGCGACATATCCTGTACTGCGACCCGCCCATCCGTCCAAGGATTCCTTGAGCTGGGCAAGGATCACGCGGAGCCGTTGGGCTTGAACCGAGGCGGGGCTAACAATGCCTGCACCGGCAGTAGCTTGGCCAAAGTTGATACGGCGTAAGTCATCAACCGCGCTCAGCACTATGTCGTTGTAATCGCGGACAATCTGTTTGGCGACGGCATTGCCGAAGCGGTTTAGATCAATGGCGTTGCGGTAGATATTGGCAACAGGATCTTTGCGGTTAATACGCCGCTTGAATTGCTCAACGTTGAGCAGGCGAGGTGTAACGCCTGATTGGGTCATTATTCAGGCAGGACAACGGGTTCTTGGTCATCTTCCTGCATCATCTCTTCGCTGGTGATGTCTTCACTGCCAAGGTTTTCAGGACCACCCATTTCAATCAACCCGCCAGATTGGGTTGCCTCCAGTTCTTCCTCAACGTCGAAGTCATCGCCCAGCACTTCGCCCTCAGCCAGTTGATCCAACAGCGTTTTCTGGCTGATTACGCCAGCGGTGTAGGTCTGCAGCAGGGCAAGAATTTCGGCAGGCTCAAGGCGTGCAGCGATGAAGTCGCGGTTGACGAAGCTGCTGCCCGATTGCGGCAGGCCAAGGTAATCAGCGTGATACCGCAGGCAGTTGTCGATTAGATCCTGCACCTGTTGAGCAATGACCATCATGGTGCTGTCGCCTTGGCTGCGGTCAATCCGCTTGGCCTCGGCAGTTTCGGCGCTCAACTTCTGGCCCAGCACGGCGGACAGACCCAGCTCGTTAATCTGCGCGGCGATCTGCTCAAGGCGGCGGAACTGAGCCTCAAAGCTCTTGCCACCCGGTTCGATGTACTCGGCGCGACCCTCGGCGGGAAGGGCAAGGGCTTCAGACGGGCCGGCGCTGATTTCTTCGGCGGAACTTGGGAAGCCAAACAACGCCAGCATCGGCACGGCGCTGATATGCAGCATGTTGTCTAGATCGCTTTGGATCTGATAGGTCTTCAGGTTCAGCTCTGCGATGTCTTCCAGCGGCGGGCGGGATTCCAACAGGCCAGTGCGGTTTGCGTAGGCGACGGCAAAGGGAATGTAATCAAGGCTGGTGGTGCCGGAAGCAACTTCAACGAACGCACCTTTGGTGTCGTCTTGACGGAAAATCTGATAGGAGCCCGGACGCAGGACACGAACCTGCTCAACGTACTTTTCGCCAAACTCACCGTCGGGCACGACCACCCGCTCCATCAGGCGCAGCATGGTCAGACGTTGAGCGCCATTGGTTACTTCAGAGCGCCACCCCAAAATATCGCGGGGCACATAAGTACACCAGTACGGGCGCAGGCTGGCCGCGTCGGTGATGTTCTGCAGTTCGTCTCCAGAGTCAGAAGGGAAATCAACTAAAACACCGGCGTGACCGTAGCGGACCATTTTTCGGGCCAGCTCGTAGACAAAAATATTCAGGTCATTGCCTTGGAGGTCTACATCAAACAGTTGTTCGCGCAGGACATCGGGCACATCGTCAAGACGGACTGGCTTACGGGTCAACATGCCGGCCAGCATCCGCTCAAGGCGCTGGTAATACGGCGGGCAAACTGAACGGGCCAAACGGTTGTCGTAGGACTCGTCTTGTTCGCGGGGTTCCTGCGGCAGGTAACGGCGATGCTTACGCCGCATTCCGTAGGTGCCCTCCAGCAGGTCTTCAATCAATATCCAATGTGCTTCCTGTGCAGCCCAAGCGCCGTTGGGATCTTGCACCTGCGTTGCTGTGCGCGTCAGCAGCCGGTCATAATGCCGAAAACCGGTGTAGGTCATTCTTTGCGCCTAGCCATACACAAATTCTATGGTTCTAGGTTAGGCCTAAATAATGACTGGGCCTCCGATACCGCCACACACGGCGTCCAGCCTTACGGACAGAACCGACCCAGCGCGGGTAGTTTATTCGGCTTCGTCGGCGCGGGTGATCTCGTCTTCTAGAGCTTCGGCAGCTTCGTCAAAGCCTTCGTCGTAGAGCCACTGTTGAATGGCGGTGAGCATGGCGGAAGCAGCCTCGTTGAACTCGTAACAGGCGTCGTCAACGGTTGAGTCGAAGGCGGCTTCAAGATCGCGCCAGAGGGGTGCAGACATTGCGATGTTGCGGCGGCTTCAGGGTAGCGGCAAAAGAAAAGGCCCCTTCGGGGGCCCGAGAAATCAGTTGAAAAGACGCTTGACTTCGATGTCGCGGTTGGTTGCCGGATTGAACTTCATCAGAACGACAATGGCGTCAGGGCGCTCAGCATGGCCACGTTCGGCTGCAGCCATGGCGGCCTTGCGAGTCATCATGCCGGTCTGAGCGATGCCGTTGACTTCAAGGAAAAACATTGGTCTTGTGTGTGGTGGGGTCGCCCCCTGTCCCCTAATTATGGGGTATACCCCGTGGGTTTGGCAAGCACCCCAGTGGCCAGTTCACAAATCGTCAGTACAGCCTGATGCCAGTGCTGCGGCCCGCGTTCGCGTGAAGCGGGTTGAACTCACGCCAGACCACGTACCCCAAGGCGTCAACCATGTGATCGTGCCCAGCCTCCTTGTCCGGCTCGCCCTTCTCTGTCCAGCTCTGCAGCTCAAGGCATTCGATCAGCCGCGTGCAGCCCTGCGCCACCGTCAACCGCACCTCGCCCTTCCCGTTTTCCAGCAGTGCCTGAACAGCAGACACCCGATCACGAACAGCAGGGTTAGACCGCCCAGATTGATTGCTAAACCCGTAGGACTCCAATATTTGTATATCAGTCCGGGAGGCGTTGGTGGAGCGATTGCCGCCTGAGGCGTCAGGGTAAACGTAAATACGGTGATCGGGATAACGGCGTTTAATTTCTTGCGCCAGTGCATCAGTGTCATGTGCTCCGCTCACTTCATCGACGATGGCCAGTCTGTTGCCATTCCTAACACCAATCACGGCAGACATATTCGCAACGTTGAAGTCAACGCCCACGCGCAATGGTTCGTTACTGAAGTCATTAACGGTCGCCACTACATGCTTTGCACGATCAAACCTGTCGTACACCTGGCCGGTATTTAGGTTCACCCATTGGCCTTCCAAATACGACTTGATTAACTGCGGCGGATAATTCGCCATCAGGCTGTCAACAAACCCGTCGGGCAGGTACGGGTTGTCCATGGTGCGAGCACGGATCAGGGCCGTGTCTTCACCGGCGTTGCGGTCGAACGTATCGAATGCCCAGCCGTAACCTTCGGGCGTGGTGGCAGCGTAAAACTGCTGCACGTTGCCAGCACGAAGACGGGCCAGAGCCATTCGTGTTGCCTGCTCTGCTACCCGCTTGTTTGCCGTGTCGGCCTCGTCAAAGCCAATGGCGCAGAGGTTCTGACCACGAATGCGGTTCCACGTCTCCATCGTCCGCAGAAGGATGGTGTGGCTGCCCTCGGCAAAGTGCAGGGTGTATTCAGGCAGCGGGCTAACGCGGAAGTCAAACGGAATCTCCCATTCTTCCAGCAGGTCATCCATGGTGCGCTGGAGGATGTCACGCAGCATCGGGGCGACAGGCTCAAACAGGGCGCTGACGTGGCCGATGTTCAGAGCTGCCATGTGAACGGCCTTGGCTACGAGGCCATGGGTTTTGCCGGCACCGAATCCGCAGACGAGGGCGAGCTTGCGGTGTTGGGTGTCATCACAAAAGGCCAGTTGATGCGGCAGCAGCGTTTGCCGAATGCGATCTAAGGCCTGTTGGGCTGTTGGTCCTGAGGCTTGGCTTGACGGTGGATCGAGGAGGAAACCACCGGGAGCGTTGGCGAGGAGGCTCAAGTATCAAGGCCGATGAGTTTGGCTTGAAGCTGAACGGCGTTGAGGGCGACTTGGGTTTGACCGCGTTTGTAAGCGGACTGTTCGTAGGTACGAAGGCGGCCTAGGGCTTCGGCAATCCATGCCGGACGGGTCATGGCGGCGTCTTCTTCTAGGCGGATACGAGCACGTTGGATGTATTCATCGGCCTGCCGCGCAGAGCATTTCCACTGATTGGCTGCAAATTGAACGATCTGACCACGCGATTGTCCTTCGGTCAAAAGACCGTAAATAGTGTCAACACGGAAGTTGACTTCGGCAGCAGTTGAGCGTGCCAAGTTTGCGGGAAAAAGTGATAGGAACAGGATAAACCCAAAAGGTAAAGAATGGAGCGGATATGTCTCAGATTGGGACACTTGGGACAGCCTTGGGCGAGACATGGCGGTGCGCGGCGCCGAACCGAAAGACTTTCTGGAGTGTCATAGGGGGCACTTGCGCCCCAGTTAAAAACCGCTAGCTTTTGAAAGCAATTTTCGCAAGGAGCAAATTCCTGCAAGCCATGGCAAAAGCCATTTTTCTGCGTTTACCCGACGATTTGGTTTGTGACCTAGAGCGTTACAAACCCAAAACAATGTCCCTGACTGGGTATTGCGCCTTTCTAATCGAGTTAGGGGTTGACAGGCCAGTTACGCTGGCGGAGCGACCGAAGGGAAGCGAAGCCTCTATTTCTTCTAATAATATTATTGATACTTCTTCTTCTATTAAAAATATTCCTTTTAATAATATTAATAGTACGGTCGGAAAATCAAAATCCGAAAAGCCGAAAAAGGCCAAGCGACCGGCTTACAGCGACGAGTTCAACACCTTCTGGAAGCTGTACCAGTCAGCCCCTGATCGTGTCTCATCTCAGACGAAGCCCAAGGCCTACGACGAGTGGAGGGGCATTGTGGCGCTGGAAGGACCGGAGACCCTCCTGAAAGCCGCTACAAGGGCGATTGAGGAGCAGAAGCGGAAGATGACAGCCGGCGAGTTCGTGGGCAGCCTTCCTGACCTGTTTCGCTGGCTCCGCGACGGCAAGTACGAGGTTTATCTGGAGGAGCACCAAGCGCAGAAGGCAGGGCGGACATGGAGCGCCGATCTCGGCTGCTGGATTGAAAATGACTAGCCAGCTCGCCCCGCCAACCACTGACGACTCACCATGAAGCTGTATTCACCTGATGCCCGAGGCAAGTACGTCTGGCAGGTGGCTGACGCCAAGACACGCGCCGTGTCGTACACGGTCACCACGAGCCGTACGCCCCCGCCTGATGCCTGCTACGGGCACCCCATGGGCAAGTACGACGACACCGGCCTGTACCTGACCTTTTGCCCGAACGTCGGCGCTGACGATCCGAAGAGCCCACAGGCGGCTCGCTACGTGCTGCACCCCATGGCCGCTGCTGAGCGTGATCGTGCTGACCGTGAACGGCTCTGGCGCGAAATCTGATGAGGCTTGCCTTTGACCTAACCGAAGTCCGCCGCCTACTCAGGCGTGGCATTGATGCAAAGCACTGGACGCTTCAGGATCTCGATAGCCCTTCGCCGGGCTGGCTGATCACAATGGAAGACGCCAAACGCATTGCCGGTTTTACCCCACCCGTTTATCAAAACCTTCTCAGAGATGAGCCCACACCAACAGAGCGCGTCGAAATCGTCAGCCCCAGAGACTTCGCGGTGGCTGAAACCCTTGCCGATCCTGTTCAACGAGGAAGCACACCGGTATTACCACGAACCGACGGGCACATGGTTGAACCATTCAGTGACGCAGGTTTGCAAGGGCCGGAAAGATGCGTGGGCGATGAAGCGGATTATGGAGACCAAGCATATTTGGGAACCTCGGGGGAAGACGGTACACAAGGCGTTGGAGGATTTTCTGACGACTGGTGACGCTGGCGACTATCCGGCGGAATACAGCGAGTGGATTGAGCCGTTGCTGGAGCATTCCGTTTGGCAGACCTACGAGGCCATTGCCTGTGAATACAGGTTGTGCGATGTGGAGCGCAGCATTGCCGGCAGCTTTGATTGCCTGCTGCGGCGCAAGGATGATCACACACAGTTGGTGCTGGTGGATCTGAAAACGCAGAGCAGGGCGGATGCCAGCCCGTATGACGTGAGCCCGCAGTTGGGCGGGTATTTGGGGATGCTGAGCCTGCACTGGCCGAAGCTGTACGTACAGAAGGCTGGGGTGCTCTGGGCCCGCCCTGGAAACACAACCCTGCAGAAGGTGGACGTTGATGAGGCTGTGATCGAGTGGCAAGGCGCCCGCGATGCCTTCCTGATGCTGAATCAGCCGGAGTTCTGATGACTTTTTTCTTATCCACGGAAATGATTGATTACAAAACGCGCAACCATCCGTTAGTCAACGGGAAGCGCACAACGAAGACGCAAATTGATGCTGAAAATGAACGACGCGCAATGTATTTGTTGTCGCAGGAATTCAGGTCAAAGATTGAGGTTTACAGTGATGATCCGCACTGCAAAATTGACTTTGCGGCCAAATCACCAAACGGCGAAATTACCGCATTGTTTGAGTTCAAGAAACGCGGCGGCAAGCACAACGATCCGCAATACAAAAGGGGATGGTGGGTGCCGTGCGAAAAACTAGACGCACTTGTTTATTACGGTATTCACTTGAGAAAAGAACAAAACAAACCCTTGATAACAGAGCTGTATTACTGCTGGGGTTTCAACGACGGTTTTTATTACATTAACATTCAGGAGGCAATGGTTTGGCTTTGTGATTATGAAATTGGCGGTTTAGGTTACTCGGTGAAAGAAAAGAAAAACAATGGCAAAGAGGCCGTGTATCTGGTTCCGCGCAACAATCCGTTTATTCGTGAAATAAGGGTTGGTTCAGTTGATACCCCGTGGCGATACGCTTCTAACGCGCTGGCGGCATGACGAAATTAAAACTACTTGATACCTTTTCCGGCATTGGAGGATTTTCTTACGCCGCCGAAAGAATTGTCGGTGGATTTGAGACGATTCAATTTATTGAATGGGAACCGTACTGCCAACGCATCTTGAATCAACACTGGCCGGCAGTGCCAATCCATTCGGACATTCAAGATTTCAACCCGCCTGCATTTAGCGCCGATGTCATTTGTGGTGGTTTTCCATGCCAAGACATCAGCGTTGCCGGCAAGCAAGCCGGAATTAAACAAGGAACCCGCTCAGGACTTTTTTATGAACTCATCCGTGTCATTCGCTTGGTACGACCGAAATACGTCGTCTTGGAAAACGTCGCAGCAATCGTTACTAACGGACTTGGAGTCGTACTCGGAGAATTGGCCGAAGCAGGGTATGACGCTGAATGGTCATGCATACGCGCTTCGGATTTGGGAGCCTGTCACCGTAGAGACCGATGGTGGCTTGTTGCCTACGCCAACGGCAAGGGACCACAAGGATTCGGGGGAGCGAGTGAATTACGAAAAGCTGGCGCAGAAAAGCCGCCTTGCTGGGATCCTGGTAACCCAATGCTCAGCCCAGAATGGCGGGGCTACGTATCTAAACCCCTCCTTTTTAGAGGAGATGATGGGCTATCCAATCGGGTGGACCGCATTAGAGCACTAGGAAATTCAGTTGTGCCACAGGTGGCGGCGGTCCCGTTACGGCGGGTTTGGGAGCTGGAGTTATTGCAATGAAATACGTTTTTTCT